>Ga0214473_10010470_pt1 | contig 10903 bp, 10 predicted proteins | sample RVTome_7_FD_203509 | JGI IMG/M metagenome (GOLD analysis project Ga0214473, IMG submission 203509) | Soil microbial communities from uranium-contaminated site in the Upper Colorado River Basin, Wyoming, United States - RVT98D197 | ecosystem: Environmental > Terrestrial > Soil > Contaminated >... | reverse complement strand
GCAAGTTAATCATCTCTCTAGAACTACCATGCTTTAAGACGCATGGAGAATTTCGAATATTCCCAAATTACATACTAGGGTTTATGATATTAAGACAGGACTGATTAAAGTCTTAGAAAATTGGTTGGTTCATTCTTTATTTTAATTTGGGAATATAAATGATATATTCAGTTTAAAGATAAATAATAGGGAGCAAACAGGTCAAGTAAGAATGCATGATGATATGTTGGTATTGGGCAATGAGGTTGATAAAGAAAAGCCTCTGCGGAGTGATGTCCGTTTCCTAGGAAACCTTCTCGGTGGGGTTCTTATAGAACAGGAGGGAGAAAGAATTTTTGATATTGTGGAGAAAATAAGGTTCCTTACGAAAGAAATGAGAAGGAATTACGTGCGCGATCATAAAGAGGAACTTGTATCGACAATACGCTCTCTCGACCATAAGGAGATATACAATATAACCCGTGCATTCACGACTTATTTCAAGTTGGTAAATATTGCAGAACAGAATCATCGAATCCGAAGGAGCCGTGAATACAGGTACATTTCTGATATCACGGATTCGGAAGAAGGATCATTAGAAAGTCTATTTAACCAACTTGCTAAAGAAAAGATTGACTTTGATAAATTTATTGAGCTTCTTCAAAGGATGTCCATCGAGCTTGTTCTTACTGCCCACCCGACAGAGGTTAATCGGCATATAGTACTTGAAAAGTATCGCCATATAGCAAATCTCTTGAAAGAGCTTGAAAATCCCGTTCTAAGTTCGGCTGAAAGAAGCTTTATTGAAAACGAATTAACCGCTGAAATCACAGGTCTATGGCAGACAGAGGAAGTTCCACCGTATCAAATATCCCCACTCGATGAGGCGAGAAACGTGCATTACTACTTCAGGGAAACCATATTTGACGCCATTGCGGAGATGTACGAAGAATTGGAAAATCGGATAAACGAACATTATAAAGTAAAGAATGTTGATATTCCGAGCTTTATAAGGTTTGGGTCATGGGTTGGGGGTGACAGGGATGGGAATCCGTTCGTAACCCATAAGGTGACATATGAGGTCATGCGTATGCAAAAGACGCTTGCTCTAGAGAAATACCTTGAAGCAATAGAACAAATAAAACGTCAGCTCAGTTCCTCAGCCAAGATAGTGCCCGTGAACCCGGATCTGATCGAGTCCATCAGGAGAGACGGAAATTTAATACCGGAAGAGTTAGATATTAAAAATCCCGTTGAATTTTACAGGATTAAGCTAGAATACATACGCAAGAAATTGGTTACCACTATTATTGCGAATGAAACTACGGAAGCTACGAACGGTCATTGTTATTCGACTAAGGAAGAGCTACTGGATGATTTACATCTTATCGATAAAAGCTTACGAGAAAATAAGGGAGAACGTCTCGCCGATTCTAGGTTAAAGAAGCTTATCCGTCAGGTCGATATATTTGGTTTTCATCTTGCAAAGCTTGACATCAGGCAACACAGCTCGCTTCATACTAATGCTATTTCAGAAATTACAGAGCGGCTGGGCCTGATTAAATATTTTGACATGGATGAAGATGAAAGGGTGAGCTGGCTTTCCGAGGAGTTAAATAATCCCCGTCCCCTTATTCCACGGTGGCTAAAACTATCCGAAGAAACAAGCGAAGCATTGGAAACCTTAAGGTGTGTAGGTCGTTGCCTTGAAGATATAAGTCCAGAGGCAATTGACACCTACGTCGTGAGCATGACCCACTGCGCGAGCAACGCGCTGGAGGTCCTTCTCCTTGCAAAGGAATCGGGACTATATTTTGCCGATGGCAACACCATAGTTATGATGAATGTCGTGCCTTTATTTGAAACTATTGAGGATTTTAAGCGCTCGCCGAAAATTATGCGGAATCTCTATTCTAATCCCGTCTATAGAAGGCACCTCGCGGCGAGGGGAAACATTTCTGAGGTAATGATAGGTTATTCAGATAGCGGAAAGGATGGAGGGCTTCTCTCGGCAAGCTGGGAAAGCTACAAGGCTCAGATATCATTAAAACAGGCTGCGGATGAATTTGGGCTCAGGCATAGACTCTTTCACGGGAGAGGCGGAACTGTGAGTAGAGGAGGAGGTCCGACAAACCAGGCCATCTTGGCACGGCCGGCTGGAACGGTAGACGGCATCATAAAAATTACGGAACAGGGAGAGGTTATCTACAATAACTATGCACTACCGGAGATAGCTAGGGATAACCTCGAGCTTGTGACTACTGCCGTGATACTTACCAGTCTTAAGCAAGAAGCGATAAAGCCAGAGTGGAAAGAGGTAATGGAAGAGATTGCGGATAACGCTAGGCGTATATGGCGAGCCCTTGTCTATGAAGATCCGGATTTCTATACATATTTCAGGCAGGCAACACCTATCTCCATAATTGCTCAGATGGGTATAGGGTCACGCCCTGCCAAGAGGAAGACGAGTGACCGCATTGAAGATCTTAGGGCTATACCATGGGTTTTTAGCTGGACTCAGAATCGTCACCTCATCACGGGTTTGTACTCGGTCGGATCGGCATTTGCTGGATTTATTAAAAAAGACCCCGACAAAAATCTCAATATCCTCCAGGATATGTATAAAAACTGGGGTTTCTTTAAATCTCACATTGATAATATTCAGATGACGCTGGCGAAAGCCGATATGTGGATTGCCCTGGAATACTCTTTTCTTGTGAAGCCGCGGGAGGTGGGAAGACGTTTATTCGATAGAATAAGAAGTGAACATGAACTGACAGAACAGATAATACTTCAAATCACAAATCAGCAGAGGATACTCGATTATAATCCATTTCTTCAGAAATCCATCGAACTTCGGAATCCATATATTGATTCCCTCAGCTACATTCAGGTGGGACTTTTGAGAAGGCTGGGCAAGGGTGATTATGGACCTGGAGAAGAGTCCGATCTGATTGATAATCTGAAGCTCAGTATAAATGGGATTGCCGCTGGAATGAAGAATACCGGGTAGTATGATCGATGGAGATATAATTTTATACGGAATGAAAGATAAGCCTGTGAAATGCTTTGTATGGGAAAGGTCTTATGTTTTCTAAAAACAGCTAATGCTACCCGAATAAAGTACAGCTCTTTTTGGCGTGCGACTTCTTGTGTCATGCAAGGTTTATTCATTGCATAGTTGAATATTCGGGGGTGACGACATGAACGATATTGTCAATCCGATTCATTGTTTTCTTCCACCATATATTGTCGAGCGCATAGCGGAGTCTCCTGACCCCAAGATTAGGCGTCTCGCCATTAATGCGATAACAGTTGGAGTTGAGGCTCGTGCCGTAAGAAACACACTTTCTATGATGCCTGCTATGGCTGCAGTACCATCTCCAAGGGCTCGTAAGCATCGCCTTGTTTATGATTTAAAGAACCAGTATTTTCCTTTACCAGGAAAGCTTGCTCGTGAGGAGGGAGAGAGGAAAGTTAAGGACCCTGCCACAAATGAAGCATATGATAATGCAGGACATATCTACAATTTTTTCAAGAAGAATTTCGATCGTAATTCTATCGATGCAAATGGAATGTCTCTCATATCAAGTGTCCACATCGGTGAAAACGTCAATAATGCAATGTGGAATGGTGAGCAGATGATCTACGGTGATGGTGATGGAGATATATTCTTAAGATATACAAACTCTTTGGATGTTGCGGGCCACGAATTTACACATGGTGTAGTGATGTATGAAAGCAATCTTATATACCAGGACGAACCAGGGGCTCTGAATGAGCATTTTGCGGATGTGATGGGATCTTTGGTTAAACAATGGCGTAAGAAGCAGACAGCAAAGAAAGCCGACTGGCTACTCGGTGATGATTTGATTGGGCCAGGATTAAAAGCTAAGGCTGTAAGAACTATGAAAGGTGAGAAGGCATACGAAGATGATCCGATTCTGGGCACCGATCCTCAACCAAAACACATGAAGGACAAATTCACAGGATGGCTTGACAATGGAGGTGTCCACATCAATTCTGGTATCCCAAATCATGCGTTTTTTCTTACGGCCGTTGAAATAGCTGGATATGCATGGGAGAAAGCAGGCTCGATCTGGTATAAAACTCTCAGAAAACTTAACAGGTACAGTGTGTTTCAAGAAGCCGCCGAAACGACTTACCAGGTAGCGGGTTCTGACTTTGGAAATGGAAGTAAAGAACAAAAGGCCGTCAGGGCTGCATGGAATGCCGTCGGTATATCCGTTTAGAGGAATTTAAAAAAATAATGGGTATCTAGCAGATGAGAGTAAGATTTCAACAGTCCGGTGGATATGCTGGGTTAATTAGGGGATGTGAGTTTGATACAGAATCTTTGCCCCTTGAGGAAGCTGAGGCGCTTCATTCACTGGTAAAAAAGAGTAATATCAAAGGCAACCAAAAGTTAATTACCAGGGATGCACGAGATCTTAGAACATACACTATTACGGTTGAGAAAAACGAAGAAAGAAATAGTATTTCGTTCGATGATATGAGTGTTCCCAAAGAGGTTCAGGAGTTATTGGGTTTTTTGGAATCCAGAGCGAAACCTCAAAAACCTAAATAATATTTCAAGGCGGTAGGTGAAATCGAACATCCGACAAATGCAATATGGAGACGTGTGCCGCTAAAGTTAATGCGTGTCACTTCTTGACTTTATAATCTCAATATTGGTATTAAAACTATTAGTTAGGAATTTGCGCAAAAGCACATGAAGTTATGACACCTGTAATTCCCCTGTAAAAAAAGACTCATTTCCCTTGTATATTCAAATCGGAAAACTGGTAGATTTTAAAGTCTATCTCATAAAGATAGTCATTCCGGCTTTTTTTATAGAAAACTATTGAAACCTTTTTCTTATTTCTAAGTTACAATTATAAAATACACAATCAAGGGGGTAGTAAAAATGAAAAGATTTATACTTTTTTCGATTGTTCCACTGGTTCTATTTGCTTTTAGTGCATATGGTTACCAACATGGCAAAGGCCATGGTAAGTGGCTTTGGTGGAAAGATCCATCGATTGTTGAAGAGCTTAAGCTTGATGATAAGCAGAAAACGGAGATAGATGAGATTTCATCTACATACAAAGGGAAGCTTGAAGAGATGAGACCTGGAGTCGACGAGAAACGAAAAGCCTTTAAGCAGGCCATGGGAAATCCCGATTCAACTAGAGACGAGATCACTAAGGCGTATGACGAAATGTGGGATACCAAGCATAGGATGAAGAAAGTTATGTTGGAGATGAAACTCGATATAAGAGGAGTTCTGACCCCGGATCAAATAACGAAACTTAATCAGATAAAAGAGCAGCATAAACAGGAAATGATCCAGAAGCACAAAAAGCAATAAGATTCTGATATTTCATGAAGGGCGTATCCTACTCTAGGTATGCCCTTTAACACTACTCTCCAGACAACTCCATATTTTCCAAGAACAGTGCAAATTGGGACTTGTCGTCTTATTCATCATTAGCAACTGGATTCATTGTGAATAAATTATGATGGTATCACACATAAACGGCATTGCTGTTTATGAGGAATCATAAACATTGCTTTATTCTCAATTCGTGTAATCATACAAACGATGATAAGAGTCTCCAACGAACTCCTAATTTCTATTTCTCTCCTCACTATCTGGTACTTATCGACTGTCGTTTCAGTTGGTAACGAAATCACAGATCGGGTCGTTGTTCAGACTGAATTAGATGAATTGGTAGGTCAGTTCTGCCAGGAATACTGCCTTGGTAACGAAAGAAGAGGATACATTAAGACTGTAACGATAGAACCTAACAAAACAGGTAAATCTCATGTCTTCGGTAGAGCAGTTCTACAGAACCGGCAGGTCTTGAGTGAACCATACGAATTCGTACTGTATGACCATGATGTAATTTTAAATGTGGATGGAACATTAAACCACGAAACTTGTAAGTTACGTATCGATAAAGTCTTGGTCGAGAATGACTTCCAGGGTATTTTTGCCAATCTGTTGAAGAGTCAGGGTGATATTATAGGCAGAGAGGAGGATGTTCCTGATTGCAAGACGTTTGTTGGAGCATCCAAATGAGTGAAACATTGAGTTTGATAGCTGAATCTAGTCTGACAATCTCATTTATTCTGTATCCAAGGAATTCATAGAGAAGAGGGGAATACCCCTATTTTTAAATGAGTGAATTTGACGCCTTTCATCAAGGGAATTTTAAGCTAAAAGTCGAAGAGCAGCGAAAATGACGGGGGATAAGAATAGTAAAAAGGAACGGAGTATCCGTATGGTATATACGGCTTATAATCACCAAAATTTAAATAAGGCCTATAATACCTGTAGCCTCCATACGGATAGTGATTTCCATAGTAAGGATTTGGTTTGTAATAGCCATAATTTCTATAGGGAAAGTAGTGGCTATTGTGTCCAAACTGACCTTTATTATGAAAATGATGGCCATTGTGTTTATGATGGTGTCTATGATTCCCATAGTGATTAAATTTGTCTTTTGCGGCGCCTAAGATTGGATTGGCCAGGGAAATTAGTAAAACAACAATCGTAAGATATATTAGCTTTTTCATAACTTCCTCCTCAGCGTTATTTCATAGATATTAAACTCTGCGTTAAATAAAACGTTTCAGTGACTTTGATGACGTTAGAATTAGTAGTTAAATTGGTGCTTCAAAACTCTCTTAACTTTTATTAAGTTACATCATAATCTTCTTGCGACGGCAGATTCAATGGTAAAGTTATAATTATGGAAGAAATACTTCCCGGCGTTTTTCACTGGACAACGTTTCACGAAGGTATCGAACAGGATGTCCACTCTTACTACATAAATTCTACTGATCCGGCAATATTGATCGACCCCAGAGTTCCGGAAGAGGGCATTAAGTGGTTTGAAAAATACAAGAGACCCAAGCACATTTACCTGACAAACAGGCACCATTATCGTCACAGTGGACGATTCACTAAGGCATTTAGGGCTAAAGTCTGGTGCCACAAAGATGGGCTGCATGAGTTCACAAAGGGCGAACTGGTTACGCCATATAATCACGGAGATAAACTACCTGGAAATGTATTCGCTCTTGAGGTCGGGGTATTATGCCCGGAGGAAACGGCTCTATATATTCCAGTATCCGACGGAATAATATCTATTGGGGATGCGATCGTGCGCTATGATGATGAGTTGGGTTTTGTACCCGACTATCTGATGGGTGATGATCCAGAAGGAGTTTAAAATGGTTTGCGTAAAGTCTTCTTATCGATTCTTGAAACCGAATTTGATCACTTACTATTCGCACATGGAGAGCCCTGGATAGGCGGGGCCAAGAAAGGTTTACGGCGGTTCTTAGAAGAATGATAATGATGGGTGAATGAATTAAGGTCGTGGCTAAACATAAAATAAATGAGATTAGTATAAAAGTATTGGAAAACAGTGTCCGATACTTATTGTATCGGTTATCGGTTATTTTAGTTGGCAATGCATTGATTAATTATTGAATATCAACGGTCCGTAAATCCGGTCTTTCACTACTTACGCTTTCTAAATTTTAAAAAGGCTTCTGTCGCATGTTCTCATATGTATGATTCTCTAATCGTCGTAATCATCATAGTCTTCGATTTCTATTTCATGATGCTTGATCCTATGTTTAAAAAACGGCCCATAGGGGGTAATTATCACTGTAGCGGGTTGCACAATCACAGGTTGCTGGACAATATATGGAGAGGGTGCGATATAAACTGGAGCGGGAGCCACAAAGAGAGGTGCCGGGATACCCAATCCAAAGCTTAGAAAGACATTTGTCCGTGCCATTGATGATGCCGGAATCAGAAAAAGCGTTAAAAAGGACCCAATTAAAAGGAATTTCTTCATATCTTAGTCCTCCAACTATCTCATTTTAGTATATAAACCCCTCAAACGTCATTAAGGTTTCATCATATTAATAGAGCGGTGCAATATTTATACCAGCCGATTTAATACGATTTGCGGTTAAATTTATCAAATTTGTACAGGAAGTTATGATTTAATTGGCATTGAACTATATTAAAGCTTTGTCTTATAGTGTAAAAATACACGGTAGAATTTGTGTTAGTTTACACATAAAACTCAGCTTTTAGGAAAACGGAATACATAAATTGCTTGTATAATCCATTTGCTTTTTGTGGTATCACAGAGGTATGCAGGCTTAATAAAGAAGAAGACTAAACCAGTGGGGATCGTACCGCTTCAATTGACAAATAACTGTTGTGATTTTGGGTTATTTTATCAGCTTCCAAAAGTCCGAATATTTATATCTAAAGACGAGGGCTAGCAAATGACCTCCTGAGGTAAGAGGAGAGAGAACATTTCTTTTTGACAGAAAGATAAATAGTGTCTTTAAAAAAAGAGATTGGAGCGATTGATTAAAAAGATAGAATAGAAGATATTGGCATAGATGCCAAGGGTTCAGATACGACTACTTAATGTTTACGGGTGACCGCTTTATCTTTTCCTATGGCTCTATCTTTGTCTCTAATATTTCGAGGAACTTTGCTAACCAGTCGGGGTGTGCGGGCCAGGCTGGCGCCGTGACAAGATTGCCATCCACGTGAGCCTTGTCTACCGGTATATCTACAAATTCACCACCCGCATTATTAACGTCGGGTGCCACTGCCGGATAAGCAGAGCAACTCCTCCCTTCGAGTATACCAGCAGCCGCCAAGACCTGTGCTCCATGGCAGATTGCTGCAATGGGCTTATTTGTTTCAGCGAAGTGGCGGACAAACTTTAATACATTCTCATTTAGACGGATATACTCCGGTGCACGCCCGCCGGGAACGACCAGCGCATTGTAATCCTCCGGTCTCACTTCTGAGAAGGTTGCGTTGAGCGTAAAGTTGTGGCCTGGCTTCTCGCTATATGTTTGGTCACCGTCGAAATCATGAATTGCTGTCCGAACTTTTTCACCCGCTTTTTTATCAGGACAAACTGCGTGGACTGTATGTCCCACCATCAATAGCGCCTGAAAAGGAACCATTACCTCGTAATCCTCTACATAATCACCAACGATCATTAATATTTTTTTAATCATGCCGTTATTACCCCCTTATTTATTTGGTTATGGTAAGATCAGAGTTTCATTTAAAAATTAATTAGAGCAAACTTCCTTGTTATACAATTATACCAAATTATAAACCCATCTATCAAAAAGTTATACAACCCTTTAAGCAATACGGCGTCCTTCATCGACTCGAGAAACCAGATCATCAATTTTCTCCTATATTTGTAGGAAATCCTCGTTGACAAGATAAGTTGCTGAATGTATAGATACTATAGGTGGAATGCTTTTCCAACGCTCAGTGACAACTAATGTGCGTAAATAATTAGAATTTGTATTACCTTTCCTAAATAGAGTGGAGGAATTCAAGGTGATAGGGATCACAGAGAGACGTGCTCTTGGAAGTAAGCTTGCAGCATGGTCAAAAGAAGCATGTCCAAGTCTTAAGTTGGACGATGATTCGCGCGTTGCGGTGATTGGTAGTGGGCCTGCGGGGTCATTTTTTAGCTATTTCCTTCTGAACATTTCAAGAATGGTTGATATGGATATCCATGTAGATATCTACGATTCCCGAGACTTTTCCATTCCGGGTCCCACGGGATGCAACATGTGCGGAGGGATAATATCCGAGACTCTAATACAAAATCTGGCCGTTGAAGGGATTATTCTGCCCCCGACGGTAATACAAAGAGGCATTGACTCCTATATCCTGCACACGGATGTTGGCAAAGTTCGTATCGATACCCCGCTTCAGGAGAAGAGGATCGGAGCGGTGTACCGTGGCTCTGGTCCACGGGACGTAAAGGAGATAAAGTGGGGTAGCTTCGATGGCTATTTGCAAAAACTGGCCGTAGAAAAGGGGGCGCATCTGATACGCGGCCGGGTAGTTGATGTCAGTTTGGAGGATGGGAAGCCCCAAATCAGGACACGGGAGGGCGCGACACATGTCTATGACCTGCTGGCAGTTGCTGTAGGGGTGAATTCAGGCACCCTCAAGCTATTCCAAGGGTTAGACCTAAACTACCAACTCCCGCGGACTACTAAAACCTTTATCCGTGAATATTACCTGGGCGAAGAAACGGTGGCGAGGTATGTTGGTAGCTCCATGCATGTCTTTTTGCTCAACATACCTCGATTAGAATTTGCTGCTCTCGTACCAAAGGGTGACTACGTGTCTCTGTGCCTTTTGGGGGAGGATATAGATTCGTCTCTGATACAATCGGTTCTGGATACCCCTGAGGTGAAGGAGTGTCTGCCTTCGAACATGCACTGGGAGCAAGGTTCTTGTCAGTGTGCGCCATACATAAATATCCACGGCGCCGAGAATCCTTATGCCAATCGAATCGTGTTTATTGGGGATAGCGGAGTAACCAGATTATATAAGGATGGAATCGGGGCTGCCTACCGCACCGCTAAGGCTGCCGCCACGACCGCTGTCTTTCATGGGATATCTGTTAACGATTTCAAGCGGTACTTCAGGCCGACCTGCCAGGCTATCAGTATCGATAACATGATCGGGAAGATGGTCTTTGCATTTACCCGCCAGATTCAGAAGAGACAGTTTGCTCGCCGCGCCGTTTTGCGTATGGTCTCCAGCGAACAACAGAAGGAAGGTCGGAGCCGGCGCATGAGCACCGTGTTGTGGGATATGTTCACAGGAAGCGCACCCTATCGTGAAATCTTAATTCGCACCTTTCACCCCTTCTTTCTGAGTCGTTTTCTCTGGGACATGGCCATTTCGGTGATACCCTTTAACGAGAGAAGACAATGAGTAGAGGATGTTATGGACACAGGTGTTTTGGGCAAGTTGTATCATCATGGTGAAAGCATAGTCCGCCAAGGAGAGACAGGAGATTGTATGTATATAGTCCAGGCGGGACAG
>Ga0214473_10010468_pt1 | contig 10904 bp, 14 predicted proteins | sample RVTome_7_FD_203509 | JGI IMG/M metagenome (GOLD analysis project Ga0214473, IMG submission 203509) | Soil microbial communities from uranium-contaminated site in the Upper Colorado River Basin, Wyoming, United States - RVT98D197 | ecosystem: Environmental > Terrestrial > Soil > Contaminated >... | reverse complement strand
CTCGGCCAACCAGGACAATGACATCACAACCGCCTACGCCATCGAGAAGCTGTTCGCTTCGGGTCTGCGCAAGAAGGCGCTGACCGGAACGACAACCGACGGGGGCGCGACCATTCTCAACGCCGACATGCTGCGCGAAAATCGCAAGAACCTCGGCAGTGGAAACGCGAAGTCCGTTCAACCGTCGAACATCGCGCACATCATGTCAAGCAAGTCGTACATCAATCTCCTGAGTGACACGCGCCTGATCACGATGGACAAGTTCGGCGCAATGGCAACGTTGCTGACCGGATTCTTGGCAGCCGTCGACGGGTCGCCTGTCATCATCTCGGATTATGTCCGCAATACGGTGGCCGCAACCGGCGTGAACACGTCGGCGGGTCCGAACACATTCACAACGGTCTTGACGGTGCATCGTGATTCGTGGGCAATCGGCGACCGCCGGATGCTGACGCTGAAATCCGATGAGCACATTCTGACCGACTCGCTGCATCTCGTGGCGACGTGGCGCGGCGACTTCCAGCCGGTCCATGCCACTGCGCCGGCGACGATTGCGGTCAATGTCCTTCCGTAAAGTACGGGGAACTCAACAATTCGGGCGGCTGGCGAGGGTCGCCGCCCGATACGAAAAGGAGAAAGCAGGACCATGAATAACAAAATCAGAATCGCCGCGTCCCTCTGCATTGTTGCGGTTGTGGCTGCTGTGGCAATGGCGGACTTACAAACGCAGAAGGGGCCGGGCACTTATCAGATTCGAGACGACTCCTCAAACACGACGGGCTTCACCATCGGAAGCGCGGCAGCAGGCGCGGATGCCAACGAAATCGATACGTCGGATGTGTACGACGCCTTCCAGTGGAATCACATTGTCTTGCAAGTCAAGAGCTCGCCGAAGGTAGACGGGGTTGTTCGTGCGGCTGCTACGGCACTGGACTCGGGCGCCGTGACTGTCTACACGCAGGGATCAAACTACTCAAATGCGTATTTCAAAGACATCGACACAACGACCGCTGCCGATTCGCTGGTCGTCAGCGAAGAGACTTGGTTTCAGGCGCGACTGTATCGGTATCTGCGCTGGCGCATTGTGCCGGGAACAAAGCTGGACGACTCCGGCATGACGGTGAACCTGACCATCAACGCAACCAAGCGATGAGGGGCGTCTATGACTAACGTCGTCATGTTGCATGTGCCGGGCAAAGAGAACTACAGCGGATTCATGAAGGGGCCAAAGGGTGAGAACCTCCGGTGTAATCTCACACCGGGGGTTCACTCTCTCCCCGATGAGAAGGCCTCGCAGTTGTGCCGGGACTTCCCGTTGCTGTTTCGGTTGGGGGAATCGGCAAACCCTCCGGCGCCGGTGTCGCGCGAATCGTTGAGCCAAGCGGCCCCGGCTATTTCGACCGGCTCATCCACCCGAAAGGGATCAAGAAAACGGGGATGACCTAACCCATGGCCGCGATCAAATACCCTGTCTGTGAATTGAACGACGTGCGCGCCGACCTGAAGGTCGGGGATGGAGACACGTCGTTCGATGAATTGATCCAGCGTCTCATCAATGGCGTGTCGACTGCAATTGAAAGCTACTGCGGTCGGTCCTTTGCGGCACGTGATATTGCCGCGAAGAAATACGACGGGGACGATACTGAGGTTCTTCTGCTCAGCACGTGTCCGATTATCTCGGTATCGACCTTGCTGGTTGAGACTCTCACGATTCCCAGTGCGTCCTACGTGGTCTACAATGACATCGGGAAGATCGTGTTGGTCGACGGGACGATTTTCACGGCAGGACCGCAGACCGTTTCGGTCAGTTACCGCGTGGGATACGAGCGGGCGGATCTGCCGGATGATGTTGCGATGGCGGCGCGCCTGTGGGTCTGTCACTTGTTCAAGATCACCAAGGATCAGAGGCATGGCATCAGTTCGCAGACCGTGACAGAAGAATCGTTTTCGTTTACGCCGGGGACGATGCCGCCGGAAGTCAAACAGGTTCTGGAGATGTACCGCCTCTGGCGGTAGGGGATGCGATGTTTAAGTTGTCCGCTCAAATGTTTCCCGGAGTGAGGGGCAGTCGCCTCGGCATGGCGTCGCAGCGAATCAAGATGGCTATTCCGCAGTCGTTGACGCGGATAGCCATTGATGCGGAGAAACAAGTTAAGACGGACTACCTGCAACGCGGGGGAACGTTTACGCGCAAGAAGGCCGACGGCTGGAAGTGGGTCAAGAATCCCGGTAAGTGGCTGCGTGTCGGCACGGGCAATCTCAGGCGGTCATGGCTGCACGTTGCCGCGGTGAAAGTCTTGGGCGGCTGGCAGGCGATGATCGTTTCGCGCGGTGTGCCCTACGGTCGCATTCACGAAGAAGGCGGAATGGCCGGGCGGGGGAAAACGACGCGCATTCCCAAGCGCGCCTACATCGCTCCGATGTTCAAGGACAACAAGCGCAAGTGGGCCGGATGGCTCGGCACTGACGTGATGGCGATATTCAAATGAGCGCACGTGACACCACGTTTGCGGCCCTGGTCACTCGCCTCGAGGCGGTGACGGTTGCGAACGGCTACGCGACGAACGTGTCGTCGCCAGTCTTGCGCAACGTCCTACCGCAAGGGTCGGTCACGATCCCGGGCGCCTACGCGCTGGTCTCGGTATTCGACGAGGGCGACTCGGCTCCTATCTCATACTGGACCAGCAACAAGATCACACTGGAAACGAGGTACATCATTCGGGCTGCTATCGCATCGACGCGGCTTGGGCTCGTGCCGACTCAACTTGCGGACAACTTGATGGGTGACATGCGCAAGCTGGCGTACACCCTCAGCGCGACCCCGACGCTCTTGTCGGCGAACGTGCGCTCGGTTGCGATGGACGCCGTTCAGGGATGGAACGTCAGCGATTCGGATGCGCTGATCGTTGTCCCGTTCAAGATTCTGTACTGGATTGATCAGGCGGCGCCCTAATGCCAACGACATACGACAACGACGCCTTTGACGACGCCCGTACCGCCGTGCTCACGGAATTGGACGAGCTTCTGACGTACATGGCGGCCAACGCCATCGTCCCGAAGTTCGATGCGGTTTACGACACGCACTGGGAAACGCCCGCGCTCGACTTCAATTGCGTGTCTGTGGGAATCACAGATGTCAGCGACTTGACGCTCAGCCCGAATCGCGTGGAGTATCTGTACACAATCGAACTTAGAATCTACACTGGCGAAGAAAACACGGTCCACGCGGAGGTGACGTTCCTCCGCTTGGCAAACTCGGTTTTGAATTGGTTTCGGGCTCACGCCTCGACATTGACCGGCAGCTTTCGATTGAAGGATTCGATACCGGCGAGGGTAGAGTCGAACATCTTCTTTGAGGACACAGGCGCCAAGGGCGGGCGCGTCACATTCACGATTTTCGGAGTGGAGGTATACACTCAGGTATGAAAACGGTGGTAGGAATACTCACGGAATGCTGGCCGCGTTTTACCACGTTGCCGAGCGGGATCACGCAAGAGGAATACGACGCCATTCGGTCGGGGCAGTCCGTTGAGTTGTCCGATGAATGCGCGGACGTTTTGATCGAACGCAGGATCGTGAAGGAAGAGGAGGTCTGAAATGGCCGTGACAGTTTACACAAAGGACGACGTCGACATTCTTCTTGGCGAACAGGCGACGTTCGGCACTGTCCTTGCCGATATAGCTGACTTCAACGGAACGACGCCGGAGTGGGGGGAGATTGTAGATTGCGAGATTGGGGTTCTCGACACTGATGTTAAGACGCGGGAGCCAAACCGATCCAACTCCGGGAATCGAATCCTCCTTGCCCAGAATGTCCAGCATGACGAAAAGGGAACAATGCCCAAGTTTACGATTCAGGGCGACGCCAAGAAACATACGCTTGCCGGGCTGTTATACGGTGTCGTGCAGAACGTATCCGAGGCGGTGGGAACGCCGTTTGAGAAGACATTTACCTTCGCCTCAACTCAGCCTGACTTCACGGCTAATGCCGGATGGTTTGGAACGTTGATAGTCAAGCAGCCATCGTCGCTTTCGCAGAAAGTGCGTGACATGATTGTTCGCAAGCTGACGTTGTCGTGCGAGCCCGAGAACAATCAGGGGCGTATGCAGATGACGGCGGAATTGATTGGACGCGGGGCCGTCACGCGAGATAGTGCCCCGAACACTGGCGTGCTGGCCAGGTACGCGCAGTCGTTCTTTTACTTTCATGATCTCAAGGTAGCATCGTTTGTCGGCAACACGATTTATCCGCTCTCGATTCCAAAGATCGAGATCACGAACAATGCGCTGGCTATCGGCCAGAAGTCGGCAACGTCTGGCGACTTCCTGACATACGCCCTTGGTGCTCCATCGTACTCGGTCACGTTTACGATTCGTGTACTATGGGATACTGTCAGTGCTGGTCTAAAGAACACAGAGGCGACTACTCCCGCCTCTCAGGCTGGGGCACTGATTCTCTCGTGGGGAACGGATAACACGGATGGGTATTTGAATTTCACAACCTACTGCAAGGTGGACGCACCATCTCCCGATGCCTATGGCCCAACAAAGGCGGTTGATTTTAATTTCACGATGGTCGATGACGAAGTTAATGAGCCGTTCACGTGCGTGATCGCTGACGCACTTGATCGTGCATGGTAAACAAAACGGAGGGTCTGTGCCTATTCGACTGATTGATCCAAGTCGTCCGATCAAATGGATTCATCCAATTGACAAGGATGATCCCGCCGCGATGGTGTTTCACATTGTCTGCCTGACCGAGGGGAAGAGTCGTCAAATTGCTAATGAGTTTCTCGGCAAGGTGCCGAACGAACAAGTTGTCAATCACATTCAGCACGCCATGTTCATCGAATGCGTGAAACGGATCGACAACGTTTTGCTACCAGGAGAGACGACGCCGCGTTCGATTTACGGACTGGAGGATAAGCAGCAGTTCCTCGATTGTTTCCCGGCTCAATACATGGGGCCACTTTACGTTGCCATGCAGAACGTGAATTCGCTGGATGAGGGCGCAGTAAAAAACTCCGACGCATCGCCCGTTTCGCAGCCCTCATAAGCAAGAGCCAGACGCCAGAGGCGTTTGATTGCAGCCGGGCCGGGCACAGGCGATGCGTACTGAAAGGCGACCAGTTCGATGCGAATCTGCCGGCGACGACAAAACGATTCAGGATCACATGCGCGGTTGACCTCGACGCCGCGCTGGATTCGATTCGGGCAGCCAACCCAAAAGAGCAGGACGACATTTCGATCTGCCTCAGGATGGGCGCATGTCCCGCCGGGCTTATTGATCCGTTCACGCGGGAGTGTTGGGAACTATTCAATGCAATTAAAGACGGACAGGCGTGGCCGTGGCCGGGCGGGTTGTATGGGCAGCCCCACGTCTTTCATATCGCATCAAGAGTGCTGAGCAACGAATTGGCGATTATCGCCAAAGAAGATCAGAGGCGTAGCAGTGGCAAGTGAGAACTTCAACATAGTCATCCGGGCCAAGGACGAGGCGTCTCTCGTATTGGATCGCATCAGTACGAAGGTACTATTTCTTGCCGACGGGACTGTTCATAAATTCGGCGCAGTTGCAAAGGCGTCTGACGGTGCCGCCGCCGGATTTACGCGCCTCGATCTTCGGGCGGCAATGCTCGGTGCCCGGCTCGGGAATCTCCCTCCAATACTCAACAATGTCGTGTCGGCGTTTGCTTTCGGAAATGCTGGCATCGCGGCGTTGTCGATTGGAATCGGAGTTCTCGCGTCGCAATTGTTTGACAGTGATAGTGCTTTGCAGCAGTGGATCAGCGGGCATGACGAATCGGCCGAGTCGATCCGGAAACATCGCAAAGAGCTTGATGAGTTAGGGGGATCGACTTCCTCTTGGGCTGATCAAGCGCAAATACTGTTGGCGTTGGGAGACAAGGCGGCGAGGCAAGAGCTCGCCAAGCTGGAGCGCACCGCATCGCTTGCCAAGGGGGGGCGTGAAGAGTCGTCAATGCTTCATCAGATGACTGGCTCTCTGCGCTATGTAAATATAAATCGCGAAAGACAGATCGAGATATTGTCCGAAACTATCCCGTTAATCAGTGCGCTGACGAAAGAATTAGGAATCTTGGAGGTTGCCGCTACCGGTCCGTTTGGTCCTCCGACTCCAACATACGATGAGTGGGTTGCGATGGCGGAAGGACCAAGGAAGGCGGCGGCGGAGATTGCTAAGCTGATCGAGGTTAACAATGCGTTCAACTTCCAAAGCATGGATCAGATCGGGACCTTCGAGGTTCTAAACAAGGCATGGCGCGAGCGGGCCGCGTTCATGGATGCCGCCAAAGAAGCGCAGACAACCGGCGCGATGGATCAGATGTCAACGACGTTTGATTTCGCCCGCAGCGTGTGGGCGGATCAGGCGGCGGCATCCGACAAACTCAAAGAGGAATCTGCGCGAAACTTCGACGAGTTCGCCAATATGATTGGCAACTCCATGACTAATGCCGCCGACCAACTTGTCGGGATCATGTTCGGAGTGAAGACGAGCTTCGCGGAAATCTTCAAAGGGATGGCCCAGGATTGGTTCAGATTCTTTATCAGCAGGATTCTTCAGAACACGGCGGCAAACCTTGCCACGTCGATCTTGTCATCAATCCCCGGCCTTGGCCCGATCCTTGGGGTTGCTGGTGGTGGACTGGGCAAGACGTCCGCTGGCGCTGGCGGTCTTGATATTAGCTCCGCTGGTGCTGGCCGATTCTCTGGACAGGGCACGGCGCGACGCGCCAATGTTCAAGTAGTCATTCAGGGCGACGTGATCGGCGAGCAAGAGTACGTGACCCGCAAGATCATCCCCGCCATTGAGCAGGCGATTGCCTACGGGCAATCCAGACTGGCGGTGCGATAGATGGCGTTCAACGTCCGATTCTATGTTGACCGACTGGAGAAGGCGTCGGCGTCTCTGACGACCGTCGGGGCCGGTGGATTCACGGACGGCGGTGGCGCGGCTCTCAATTTCCAGGAGGTGGACACGTACTCCCCCGGGTCGCTGTCGGCGTCGGCGTGTTCCATGAAAATGGATTCCGATTTAAGCGCCTCTGGTGGAACGGTCACGACAGGGTATACATTTGTCGCTGTTTGGATTCGCAATTATCCGAGTGCGGGATTTGGAGCCGGAGCAGTCCTCACGGTTTACTCGGACGACAACAGCGGCTTTACGACTACAGTTAATCGCGGCTCTCTGACATTTGCGGCGGCGGGGATTTCTGCTTCTCAACATTTGATGCTGATCACATTCGCCAGCACGACTGAGCGGTATTGGTGGTTCGAGTTTTCGGTCATGGGCACAGCGCCGCAAGTCGGCATGGTGCTGCTTGGCAGTACCTACGACATCACTTCGCGTTGGAATTCGGGAGCAACGCCCGGGGGGATGGATTCACGGCACGGGCTGCGCCAATTCAATCAGAACACCGATCTAACCGGCGGCAGCCGCCTGCGCCGCTCAATGCGGACCAATGGGGCCGAGCAATTGGTGAGGTCTTGGGAATTGATCAGCAAGACGAATTACGACACCATGACGGACGTTTTTGAGGCGACACGCGGATCCTACCTTCCATTCATCATGGTTGAGGACGATCTGACGGCAATGTCCGCTCATCGTCTCTGTACGCTCGGGATTGACTCCCTGGCCGAAGCCACGTCGGAGCCAGTCTACCAGCTTTACAACGTCGCGCTGCCGATCATCCAAATGCCGTATAGCAACAGCGGAGAGACGTTTTGATTAGTACTCCTACCGCGTTCTTCGACCGGAAATATTCCGGGGGATCGGACGCCTGTCTCGTTGTCTCCATCGCGAACAACGCCGGGACGGGATTTCTGTTTGCCGAGCATCCGATATTCCCTTCTTCTGGGGGCGACGTTCTCGGCTTGCTCTATGACATTTCACCGATCACTCACGGCTTCGACTACTACACTTGCGAGTACCAACCGGCGCACGTCACGATTTCGATTGCTAATTTGTGGAGCAAGAAGACGGCGGCGGGTGTCTGGCATCGGGCGTCTGACTTCATGCCCGATGGAAGTGTGAATGGGTTATGGGGCCAGCGACTGCGGGTTTACTGGTGGGCCGGCGCGGGACAAACCACGCTGACCAGTGGACTATTGGTCTTTGACGGCTCAATCACCGGCATGACCATGCAGGGCGAAGATCGTCTGAACATTCAGGCGGATGAGGTTTGGGATTCGTATTTCAAGATTCAGCTTCCGCAGAGGCGGGCGACGCGGGCGATCTTTCGCAACCTGTCAACCGAGAACATCAACAAGACGATGCCGCTGGTCTACGGGCCGCATTTCGAGTCGGCGTTTTTGAGAAGCACCGGATTCGCGTTGGGCCAGCGCGTCGATAATTGGACGTGGGTTTTTGCGGATCATGTGATTGATTCATTCTATGATGAACTGCGCCCTTCGAGCGCAGCAAACAACACCCCATACACGGGCAGTTCTAAGGCGATCTGGATTTACATTTCGGCCATAGAGTCTTGGGCGCGTTCGTATGTTGGCGTGACATTCAACGTTAACGATTCGGGGCGGGCGACTGCGGTGATTGATCCCGAAACCGCAGGATGGGACGTGTATGTATACCCGATCAGCGCGACCCCAGCCTCCACGGCCACTGACTCGGGCAACAATGTTGGCCCCGAGGTGTCGTTCGATTACGACAGTTTGACAAAGTTGTCAATCATCGCCGACAGCACGACTCAGGCACAGATCGTCTTTGAGTGGAGGCAGGACGGCGGGGCGAATACGTATTCTTCTGGTGATTTAACGGCGAATCAGGCTTCTGATCTGAACGATTCAAGTAACGCCATTGCCGCCCTTCCCGGTCCGGCTACTGCCCTTGCCGGATTGGATATGTACGTCAGCAAGCCCGGGGGGATCACGATTGATTCTGCCTTAATAGAGTACTGGAACGGGGTTGGGTGGACTACGATGTCTGCCGTGATTGACACGACAACCTCGAACATGGTCTACTACAGCGGAGCGCCTATATATGGCGCTCCCTCTTCGATGCGGTGGCACTTCAATACAGGACTAACCGAGACACCGGGTGCTGGCCGGGATCAGAAGCCATTCAAGATTCGCGTTACATTCACTGGGACAGGATGGACGATCGATTCTACTGTCGTTGCCTACATTCACGAATGCCGACTGGTGATATCTTGCAAAACGCCATTCGACAAATCATCGGTCGTTGAGAAGAAGTCATTTTACAGGCCGCATATACCTGAAACGCCCGGCACAAAAGCCAGAAGGAGGGGGGGGCACGTACCTGAATATGAGATTTTCGATATCGCCTCCAATGTCTTTGGTGCATCCGTGACGGGCCGCGAGTACGGCGCGTGGATTGATGCCGCACCCGATGCGCGCACGAACGGGAAAAATGCCGGTGGTGAAATACAGAACGCGGAGGGGATTCTTGAAAGTCTTTTGCGCGACGAGCTTGGCGCTGTCGATGGAGATATAAACCCAACCAGCTTCGACGACATTCACAATGGGTCGGATGTTCGCGGGGCTTTTATCAGTCTCTTGCCGGGATCGTCGGCGTCCGTGAAGTCGATCATCGACCGAATTGACTTTGAGCATCGGCTGGTCTTGTACCGCGCACGTGGTGACACCATGAAATTCACGCTTGTCGATGCGCGCGGTCGAACGGGATCAGCGGGGACGATTCTTCCGGGCGAGTTGGCGGAGATGCCGGAAGTCGGGATGACGGAATTTGACCCCCGGAACGCGATCACGTTCAATTATCGGCGGCTCCCGCACGACGGGAAGTTCTTCAAATCTGAGACGATTGAGGATACAACGTCCAGCGCAGAACATGGGGCGGTCACACAAGACATCGACCTCGAAACGATCAATGACACGACGTGGCTTGACCCGATCAAGGACTCGCTGATCGAATCGCCGGGCTATATGTCGTCCCGGGCGCGCTACCTCGTGACGTTCAGGACAAAGGGACTGCGTTGGGCGGGGCTGGAATTGGGCGACGTGTTTCAGTTTCACGATGACCTCGATGACCAGCTTTTGTGTTTCGGGGAGACGTGGCTTGATCGGACGTTCCTTGTTTATGAGGCGTCGGTGTTGCGGGATAGCACGGTCGGGATGGAGTTCAGGGCAATCAGCACCTTACCGGCGGACCTATAACATCGGGGGGTGAATGGCGGAGAACAACGGTGATGGCAAGACCGTAAGCAACCGATGGATGCTCAATGTCGTGGTCGGGATTCTTGTGGCCGGGGCCGGGACGGTTCTCGGATACCAGATGAAGTCGGCAATGCCACGAAGCGAGGTCGAATTACTGAAACAGAACGCGGACGCGATTCATCTCGCACTATTCAAGCGAGATGACGAACTGCAAGCGCAGATCACGACGATGATGGTAGCGTACATGGAGACATCAAAAGCTCTGGCCGTGATTCAGGATCGGTTGGAGAGGATGGGCAATGGCAAACGGTGAGACCGGAAAGTTTCGGACGCTGGCCGAGTCGCCGGTGCACAAGGTAGCGGATGTGGCGAAGAATAATCCTCTGATTGCACTGGCCACGGCGGTGGGCCTGCTCACGTCGTCGCTTGGTGGTCTGGCGTTTGGCTACCAACAGATCGACTCCCTGAAAGCCGAACAGGCGTTAATGAAACAGGAGAACTCCAACGTCATCAAAGAGATTCGGGCCAAGTCAGACGCGGCGGCACAGTCGGCTTCGCGGACTGAGGGATTTGTCGAAGCCATGTTCAAGATGAAGAAGGCGGAGAATGAGGCGGCGGGAAAGCCAGTGATCGAGCCCGACACACTAAAGACTGACACAACCAAAGTGGATACGAGCAGAACTCGTCCACGATAAGGAGGCAAGATGTTCAAGCGAATGGTTCTACCACTACTG
>Ga0214473_10010467_pt1 | contig 10905 bp, 22 predicted proteins | sample RVTome_7_FD_203509 | JGI IMG/M metagenome (GOLD analysis project Ga0214473, IMG submission 203509) | Soil microbial communities from uranium-contaminated site in the Upper Colorado River Basin, Wyoming, United States - RVT98D197 | ecosystem: Environmental > Terrestrial > Soil > Contaminated >... | reverse complement strand
AGCCGAAAAAACCTTGGGTGCTGTGGAAGAAAGAATGGGGAGTGTGGGAGGAGATCCTTTTAGTTCAGCCGATAGGTTGTGATGCTTTTAGCGGGAAAACATATATCCAATGGTTGCTGGAAACACTTACAGATTACCAATACAGCCCGGAGGATTTCCGCGTCCTCCCCGCAGGCCGGAAGCCGAAATGAGGCCCCGCATCCCCTGCCCCTCCTGCCCCGGCACAATGAATGCCCGCTCGAAGGTATGCCACAAGTGCGCCATCGCCACCCAGAAGGCCACCTTCACCATCCCGCCAAGGAGGGAGAAGGCGGTGATGCCCTACTACGAGGAACGCCGGAGAATGAAAAGGTTTAGGTCAATGTAAAGGGAGGTTCCTGTGAACCCGGTAGATTTCCCTGAGAAGACGATTGATCTACGAAAGCCCCCGGATATGACGGATAAGGAATGTTCGTCTCTTCCAATCTGGTCGGACGGAAAGGTTTGCATTTCCTGTTGGCGGCCCGGATGGAAGGAACGGCTCTCTATCCTTTTCTTCGGCAAGATTTGGGTGTGGGTGCATTCAGGATATACGCAACCTCCTATCGCATTGATGGGAGAGAAGACGATATTCAAACGGGAGGGAAAATGAACTGGATTGGAAAATTATTCTCATACTTCAGGTTTCAGGAACCGCCCCCCAAGCCCCGCCGAGTCAACACGATCCCCCCGGACGAGGAACGGTGCATCAGCACGATCGGTACGGGCCGGCCGGCGCCGAACCCCGCGCCGCGTTGCAAGTTCCACCGGGCGGAAGGGCAGGAGCGTTGCAGTATCCATCAGAAGATATGGGAAAAGAGGGTGGTGGTTCTCTGATGGGCGACACGAAAATAGAGTGGTGCGATAAGGTGTGGAATCCAGTTACGGGTTGCACCCCGGTATCGGCGGGCTGTGATAATTGCTACGCGGAACGGATGTCCAAGCGGTTCTATCGCGGATGGAATCCCCGTGCTCATTTCGAGGTCCGCTTCCACCCTTCCCGCCTCGACCAGCCTCTCCGCTGGAAGAAGCCGCGCAGGGTATTCGTCTGCTCGATGGGGGATCTGTTCCATGACGACGTGCGCGAGGAATGGATTCTTTCCGTCCTCATCAGGATAGTAAAGGCCCCACAGCATACCTTCATGGTGCTCACGAAGCGGCCTTCCCGGATGAATCAATTTTTCGCTCATGCTTCTGAGATGACAGGCGGCAATCCGCCGAACCTCTGGCTCGGAGTGACAGTGGAAAGCCCCGAATGGTTGTGGCGCCTCAATGACCTTCGGAAGATCCCTGCCGCCCTCCGGTTCGTCTCCTTCGAGCCCCTGCTGGCCGACATGGGGGAGGTAGATTTCACGGGGATCGGGTGGGCAATTATTGGTTGCGAGTCCGGGCCGCGCCGAAGGCCCGCGAACATCGAATGGTTCCGTTCCATACGGGATCAATGCGTCTCTGCTGACGTGCCCTTCTTTCTGAAACAGATGGATATCAACGGCCGCCTCGTCAAGATGCCCGAGCTGGATGGCCGCGTATGGGACGAGTTCCCGAAATGACTTTCCTCGAACTCATATACCAGAAGGTAAGCGACCGCCTCCCCTACTGCCCACGACGGGGGAACAAGGGCGAGCTCCACGGACGCCACGTCCTGACCCAGAAACAGGTCCGTTGGATCCGGGTGAACTGCCGCCCGGGCTCCGGGAACGGGCAACGCGGAGGTACCACTCATTTGGGTGGTGAGCGGCGCCGGCACACCGAGCCGTCCATGAACGCGATCGCCGAAGAGCTCGGGGTCTGCCGGAAGCAGATCCGAAGGATCCTCGATCGGGAAAACTGGGGGCACGTAGCATGACCATCCGCATCGCCTCCGACCTGTCCCTGCCGCTGGAGGCCGTGACTCAGACCTTCGGAATTCTGGCGGTCCGCGGCGCCGGAAAATCGAATGCCGCAGCGGTGATGGCCGAAGGGATGGCGAACGCCTCCCTTCCCTTTGTCGTCGTGGACCCAACCGGTTCTTGGTGGGGACTGCGCTCCTCCGGGGACGGGAAAGGCCCGGGACTTGGAATCCCCATCTTCGGTGGGCGCCACGCCGATGTGCCGCTCGAGCGGACGGCCGGCCAGATGATCGCGGATCTGATCGTGGAGCACAGGCTTTCCAGCGTTGTCGACGTCTCCGAATTCTCCGAGGGGGACAAGATCCGGTTCCTGACCGACTTCGCGGAACGGCTTTACCGGAAGAATGAGGATCCGCTCCACCTGTTCCTCGAGGAGGCCGACGACTACGTTCCGCAGCGCCCGTTCCGGGAACAGGCCCGATGCCTCCGCGCGTGGGAAAACATCGTGCGCCGTGGCCGGGCCCGGGGTCTCGGGATCACGATGATTTCCCAGAGATCGGCCGCAATCAACAAAAACGTCCTGACCCAGATTGAAACGCTCATCGTCCTGCGCACCACGTCGCCTCAAGACCGGAAGGCGATCGAGGGATGGGTAACCTACCACGGACAGAGCCGGGAGCTTCTGGAATCCCTCCCGGGGCTTGGAAACGGCGAGGCATGGGTGTGGTCCCCGCACTGGCTCGGGAAACTGGTTCGCGTCCAGATTCGTAGGCGGGAGACATTCGACAGCGCAGCAACGCCGAAGAACGTCCGCGGGAAGCGGCCGCCGGCGACCCTGGCCGACGTCGACCTGGTGGCGGTCCGGAAACGGATGGCTGAGACGATCGAGAAGGCGAAGGCCGAGGATCCCCGGGAGCTCCGCCTGCGGATTGCCGCCCTCGAGGGGGAGTTGCGGAAGGTGAAGGCAGCGCCGACCATCGTCCCCCCCGGGCCGGAGGAGATCGCCAAGATTCGAAGGGCCGCGGCGGAAGAGGTCCTGCTACAGCTCGCCTCTAATATCAAAAATGCAGCCGGTAAGATTATGACCGTGCTCGAGCATGACATCTGCGCCTGCGTCGGGTATGTGGCGCTTAACCCGAAAGGGAGAACGAACCAGATTCCCCTTGGAAAACACCGCGCGCCCAAACCCCCGGTCGATAAGGGGATCCGGGCCCGGGGATCCCCGGTTCATTCCACGGATAGAACCGACTCCCTGGGGAATTCCGGCCTTCGCCGGATGCTGATCGCCCTGGCGCAGCGCAACGGGTTGACGGCAAAGCAGCTCGGGGTGCGCGCCGGAATGTCGAGCAGGAGCGGTACATTTTCTAATTATCTCGGGAGGGGCAGGTCGAATGGATGGGTCAATGGGAGCCGGGATCGCCTCGGTATCACCGAGGCGGGTCGCGCGGCGTTGGGATCCTACGATCCGTTGCCTGAAGGAAAGGATCTGCTTTCCTACTGGCTCGGAGAGCTCGGAAATTCCGGCGCCATGAGGATGCTGTCTGCCCTGGCGGAGCGGTATCCGAACCCTATGACAGCCGAAGAACTTGGGGAAATTGCCGAGATATCAGCGGGAAGCGGTACCTTTTCGAATTACCTTGGGAAGCTGCGGACGCTGGAACTCGTCACCGGCAGCCGGTCCCATCTTCTGGCCAGCGAGGAACTGTTCTGATGCCGGACAGACTTACACTTTCCCCCATCAAGGCAATCCGGGCGAAATGTCTCGAATGCCAGGCTCGGTCCCGGAAGGCGGTACGGAATTGCGCATCCGATTCCTGCCCTCTCTGGCATTACCGGATGGGGGTTCATCCCGCCCGGGCTGGCGCAGGCCGCCAAATTTCCTCGGGACGCGACGAGAAGGGCAGGTATTTGAAAAAACACCCGTCCCAGGACGGTACTTTTGCGGATAAAGCCAATGGTGCGGGGGAAGATACCCCGAACCCCCCAAAGAGCAAATACGGCCCAATAAAGCGGGAAATCGCCATTTCCGAAATGCACCCGAAAAAGAGGCGGAAAATCATTCGGGCGGCAGAGGCATTCCGTAAATCGATGGAAGAACCATGAATCCTTCCTTGCCTCCCCCCGGGGTTCTGATTACGATACCGCAAGGTCACCTTCAGGAGGCGTGGTACGTGCGGGGACGGATTCGGCCCTACCCGGGGGAGAAGTGTCCCAAGTGCGGGGAAGCGTTCGCCTCCATCCCCCATCCAATCATCGCCAAGGAACAGATCGACTTGCTCTGCCCCAAGTGCCTGATCCGACCCTTGAAGGTATACATCGACGGGCGTGGCATCCGGGACCGCCGGGGGGAGGTCGTTGGGAATCTCCTGAAAGACGACGCAGGCTCACCATTCTATTCGTTCCATTCGGCTCACATGCTCCTATCCACGATCCGGGAAGCATACAAGAAGAAGAATTTCGACGCCCGGGCCTATCAGCCGGACAAGGTCCGCAGGTACGCTATCCCACGGATGGCCGAGGAATATGTTTCGGCCCTGCTTCGTGGAGGCCGTGGCCGGGGGCACTACCAGCAGACGGAGCGCGTCCTGGAAATGCTGTCCGAAGTGGCCGGCGGCCGCGACCTGCGTACCCTCTGCGGTGACGATTTACAGGAGATGGACAAGAAGCTGGCCAAGGATGGATGCACCGGGGCAACGAGGAAAAAGTACGGTCAGATCGTTCAGGCGTTTGCCAGATGGTTCAATACTTACCACCTCCCCCACGGCCAGCGCATCGAGATCCCGCCCCTGCCGATGATAACGGTCGAGCGCAAGGAGATCGGGTGGATCGACACCCCGGAGCAGGAGACCGTCCTGGCTGCCATCAAGTTTGAGAACCTGCATCTGGCATATCGGCTCCTGTTCGCCACTGGCGCCCGGATCGGAGAGGTCTGCGGTCTGCAGAAGGGAGACCTGATCCAGGCCGAAAGAAATGATGGCATCTGCGGAATCAATGTCCAGCGCAGCGTGACTCAGTACGGGAAGGTAAAGGGAACGAAGACCGGGGAGCCTCACTTCAAGCCGATCCCTGTTCCGCTCTTTTCGCAGCTTGTTGAAACGTGCCGCATGAAATTCGACGGGGATTTCATCTGGAAAACGCGATACGGGAACCCCTATACCCCGGTACGACTGTCCGCTCTGTGGCATGAAGCGTCGGTTGGGGTCGGACTGAACATCAGCCTGTATGCGGCTTGCCGGCATTCCCGGGCGACCAGAAAGATGATCGAGCTGCAGAAGGAATGGATGCGCGAGGTCGGGCGTGTTCTAGGCGATACGCCGAAGATCGCCAAGGGGTACGTGAGGCCGATCGGGGAGAAAAGAAATGTCAAGAAAGTGCATGGGGATGGCGGTAACTAGGCGGAATTGCATGATCGGTTACGTGCCACCCCTGAACAAACACAATACGGTATTCCGGGGAGTTAGGTGGAAAGAAAATGTAACAGGATGTCCGTGGGCGGCGCGTCCGACCACGCGCAGGAGGAACCATGCTGAAGGAGGAGAGGGAACTGAGGGATGCCATTAAATATATGCTCCCGAGGGACGCCATGCGCCCGCTGTATAAGCGCATCGCCGCCTTCCGCCGCGCCGTGATCGAGGAGTGCTTGAATGGAGCGCACACCCGAATATGGAACAAGTGCGTCGAAAAGGGGATGAACCGTGATGAATGCATTTCCATTACCGCCGACATACGGAAGGGAGGGAAGGTGACCAGGTGAGGATCAGAGAATGGTTGTATATCGTGTTCGGAGGAATTGGGGAGATCGACAGTATTGTCGGAAAAACCACGCAATGTCCTTCCTGCGCCGGGATGGAGGCTGAGAACAAGCGGTTGAGGTTTGATCTATCGAAGCCGCCACAGGAACGGGAATATTGTGCCGGGTGTTCGTTGCCAAGCGAGAACAAGCGGCTGAGGGAAGCCGTGGAGTGTCTCCGAGAGATGCCGAATAAGTTGGGGCCGCACTACTCAATCTGGCTACAGAAACGAAAGGAAGTATTGGCTGAACTCCACAGCCGCGCCGGAGTCGATAAATGATAAATCGGTTTATGAAGTTTGTATCTATTACAGATGGATGTTGGATTTGGCGTGGGGCTCATAGACTGTCGAGAAATGTTCGTTATGGTGCATTCTGGATGAATGGAAAAATTATTAGGGCGCATCGTGCATCGTGGGAACTTCATAATGGGGAGATTCCGCATGGGGTCTTTGTCTGCCATAAATGCGACAACACTTATTGTGTAAATCCATCGCACCTTTATCTAGGGACTCAAACAGATAATATGCATGATGCAATTAGGAAAGGGAGGGCATATATTGGAGAGATGGGAAGCGCATCAAAACTAAATAATAATGAAGTTATTTCTATTAGAAGCGAATACACCAACGAGGCAACACAAAAGGAATTAGCAATAAAATATTCCGTATCTGAATCAACAATCGGGAGGATCGTGCGAGGAACCAACTGGTCACATATCGGTGGTCCAATACTTCTTCGTGGTAGGGGGCATAGAACAGACGTACGCCGCACGGGGAAGGAGGGTGGCCCTACTGACTAACCTTCGGCCCGGTGCCATCCCCGGGCCATTCGTCGAAATCTGCCCACCTGACCTGTGCCTCTTCTGCCGTGATCTCCTGCTGGAACGCCGCCGGGTCGATCCGATGGCAGCACCACGCGGCCGCCTGCCGGAAGAAATTGAGAAGCCCCTTAATCTTTCCCTCATGCGCCCCGGCGAATGTCCGCCCGAATGCCCACGCCGCATCTGCCGATGACCCGTAGGCCAGCACATGCGAGGCGTGCAACTCCGCGTCCCCGAAGAATCCGACGAATCCCTGGAACTCCTTCGGCTCCTCCCCCTCGGAGAACACGGTGATCTTGCGCCCCTCCGGATCGATGAGGATGCGGATTTCCTTCATCGGCTTTATCCATCTATCCGGTTTGTGTCGATGTCGTCTCCGTGGTTCCGGTTATGGGAGGTGATGAGACGGATCACCCGGTTGGCGATAGTTCCCTGTTGTTTCTCAACGGCATCAAGTCGTCTTTCAACCGATTTGATCCGGAGCTGCGTACCAAACCACGCACCACCACCCGCGAATGCGGCAGAAATCGCCCCAATGATAATTTGATCGATCATCGCATACTACCCCCCATCAGAATCTATAATCAATTAGTACGACCCCCCCGAAATCCGCTCCATGTGCATCGTCCCGCTTTGCGAAACCGCGTACCTCCAGATCCACCGGACCAACGCGCAACGGGCGAGCGTATGCTTCCGCGAGAATCAGCCCGCCGGTTCCCATGCCGGCCCGTGCGCCGAATTCCTTTTTTATTTGGAGGAACCTCGGCGTCGTGGGCTTCCATTCGATGCTCCCCGTTCCTACCCCGTCCGGTCCATATCGAAGGATGGCGGAAGCGGTACCTCCCGCCGGAGATGGGGGAATGGTTGCGGAGGCGATAACGTGCGCCGCATTGTCCTGTACCGTGGACGGGGTGAGAACATCGGGGAACTTGTCAACGTACTTAATCTTTTCGATTACGCGGATTCTTACGGGCCCGGGTACCTCTACCCTTTCGATCTTTGCCGCCGGATCTTTTGGTTGTATCGCTGGTTGCGGGGCGTTTGTCCACGGTTTCATCGAATCTGGGGCGAAACGTAGATAACAGAGCGCAACAACTACGCACAGCGCAATCAGGCCCCATCGTACAGCCCAAACAGGGATCGACTTTGATAACCACGGCATGCCGCCCTCCTTCTACCGACGCGACAAGAAGTAGAAAACAACCGCGAAGATCGCCAGCACTCCAACCACGAGAAGGGTTTTCATTTTCCATCCCTTGGTTTCTCTATCTCCTTGATCTCACGCTCCAGATTCCCCTTCTCGTCTCGAATGACTTGCGGAGCCGGACGATTTTCTGGGAACGCCTTTTGGAGCTTCTCCAATCTCTCTTTGAGCCACCAGTACCGGTCCTGTTGGATTTTCTGTTCCAAGCGCATCTCGACGAACATCAGCCGTTCTGTTCTTGCCCACCGACCGTCAACCTTGTAGACGATCCCGATGAAGGCGGCCAGGGCAATAATGGCGGCGATGACTTTCTGGATCGTCGTCATGGTTTCCTCTCCAACCAGGTCTGCCCGGCTTTACCCATCATGAACGTGAAGATGACCCCGGCCAAGCCGACGGGGATGTCCTGGACCTGTTTCGTGGAGATGCTGATGTACGCCCACACCCCGGTCACGGTGAACGTGAACAGAAGGAACGCCAGCCTCGTGGACGAGTAGGCCCCATCGCCATCTTGGAAGAATTGTTTCATAGCCCCGCCTTCTCTTTCGCTTTCCTCAGTTCCTCCAAAACCAAAGCGAGCTTGAGTTCCGCTTTCGCCGCATTGTTCCGGTAGACGAACAGGCCGATGACAAAACCGAACATCGCACCCGCGATAAATGCCACCAGATAATACATAACTACCTCCGTTACTGTTTATTCTGGTCTGCCCATGTTCCCCACTTGATGATGCAGTCAGTCAGGATGTCTATGTTGGTTTCCAAGATGGCCGAGTTCTTATCGTCGATGAAGTACCCTCCGGGGTTCTTATACATTTCCACGACCTTTACGTCTCCGAGGTTGCAGGTTGGAAACGGAGACAGTTTCGGCACGTCTGCGTATACCGACAACCCGACAAGAAGGATGGGTATGAGAAGTTGTTTCATTTTATTCTCCCTTCTCCCACCACACGGGTTGGGCACATTCGGATACCGAGTTGTCCCAGGCCCAGACGCGCACGGAAACGAAGGTGCTGTACGGCGTGACGTATGGACGAAGAAGTTTCAGGTCGAACGATTTGACGATGACCCCGTTGTCCATGCCGGACACGGAAGCCACCACGTCGTTGTCCGTGAATACCCCGTTGTCTGAGCACAGGATGTCGTTGCGCTGGATATCGAATAACGGGTTGAGCGGCGTATTATCCGACCACGTTTTCGGCGGATCCCAGGACAGGACTTCCGTTTTCCCGGGTCCGGGCGCACCTCCGCCTCCCCCTCCGCACCCCACTATCAGGAGGGCCAGCAGTAGGGCGATGCACCCCACGTTAGTTGATGGTGAGTCCGGTCGGAGGATTTGGCGTCAGGTAAGGCGCACTCTTGCTAACGGCGGTCGGATTTGCGGATTCAACGCTGTCCACGGTCGCGCTGACGGTGTAATATTTCGTTGCCCCTGGCGCGGGTTCACTCACCACCTTGCTTGTCGTGGTGGAAGTCCCCTCGCTCGACCACGGACCGGTCGCTGTGCTTCCTGACTTCGCGTTGTAGGTGATCGTTTTGCTTCCGGGGATGGTGGTCCCGTCTGTGTACGTTGTTACTGCGTTCCATGATAGAGTTGCCGCCGGTGCCATTCCCGCCATCGCCAGGAGGATCACCACTACCAGAATCAGTTTTCTCATCGCGCTTTCTCCTTCCCATGCACGTTTCCGCATGGATCTTGAATTCGTCCCACGTCATCCATTGACCGCATTGACATGTAACCCGTGCTGATCTCACCCCTTCGTCCCGGTCAAGAGTTCCCACACGATCCGCTCAGCGCGTTCGATGGACTTGAGCCCTGGCTTTGAAAGTTGCTTGAACCACGCGCTATTGAAAGCCTCATGGGCGGCTGTCCCCCACTCTTCGCGGTAGATAGCACCGAGTAGTTTTTTGAAGTGACTGAGTTTTGTGCGGCCCAGGTTGAAGAGCATGTTTACCAGTGCCTCAGCACGAACCTCATCGATTTCCTTACCACCGAATAGAACCTTGAAATCGTTTATGGCTTCCTGTACTCGGACGCCAAGTCTGATTTCTGCTTCCTGTTTATCGATTTCTTCAGTAGAATATTTTGCCTTGGTCCCAAACCCGTTTGTGTATTGATCGTTATCGAAATATGCTTTTGGGGAAAAACCTTCATCTTTCTTAATTTGTTCAATGATCCTTAGTGTGTTCACCTACCCCCCTCCCACTGCAACACGAACGCCAAGGCTTTCGGGAATGTGGATTGCATTAAACCTCCCGCCATATCGTCATCGCGGCCCATGCGGAATCAGATACGAGGCGCATCTATTCCCCCGCATCTCCATTTGTCCTGCGTCATTTTGTCTGGTACCACACAGAACCATCGTAACTATAGAACTTTACGATGTAAAACAGACCCGTAGACTCGGAACCGGGGCATAGATAATCCGACCCGGTGAGAGTACGAATGTTCGCATTATTTTGGAAGGTAGTGTTATTGTCGTTGCACGCTATCAATATTTCCTGCCCAGAGAATCCATTGACGAAATTGGTTATCGTGGTGGGCGTGGTGTTACTTGTAGTGGAAAGGTTTGATTTAGATACATCTGGCGTAGTATTGTCCGCGAATGTATTTTTGTAATGTGTTTGCCTTAGTCCATCCGCTATTGGAGCATATCCTTGAGCAACATTATCCCAGCTGATACAGTCTATGAAGTTGTAGTTGTAGAGTGTCCCGCGTGTTGGATAAAATGCCCGATGGTTGATGCTTGCCCCTATAAACGTCATCCGGCCGGTCCCTGCATCGACATAATAAGGAGATTCGTCGTACCCACCAAAACTTCCGCCAATCCACGTCACACCCTGGGACGCAAAGGTGATTGCGGGAGTAGTCGTTGGCGAAACCTGCGCGATAAGGTAAACATCATTTACTATGATGGGTGCAAACTGCAATGAACTAAATAGCCCGGAAACATCTATAAACTTGCCGAATGTCTCTGACCTACCGCTATAAATAGTGAGGCGCGATGGTTTGTAAAAGTAAATATCCGTTGTGTTTTGCGAGAAGTCTATGTTGTAAAGATTCAAACTTCCCGTTTGCGAATTGGTGTCTCCAAGCCATATTCCATATGTATTATGATCCATATTCGCGTTGTAAATAGAATTAAGCAGGGCGTTCTGATAATACTGCCGATACCCAACGCGGTTGTATGTCCAATGGCAATCATAAAAGGACATGAACTCATTATTGGATTCTATGTAGGTTA
>Ga0214473_10010466_pt1 | contig 10905 bp, 8 predicted proteins | sample RVTome_7_FD_203509 | JGI IMG/M metagenome (GOLD analysis project Ga0214473, IMG submission 203509) | Soil microbial communities from uranium-contaminated site in the Upper Colorado River Basin, Wyoming, United States - RVT98D197 | ecosystem: Environmental > Terrestrial > Soil > Contaminated >... | reverse complement strand
CGTGACGACCGCGCGGGGCTGCACGCCCCAGAGCGCGGCCACGGCGCCCACCTCGTAGTGGATGGGGTGCGCGCCCGCGTCCAGGATGACCTCGCTCGCCCGCGGCACCAGGAGGCCGATCGCGGTCTGATTGGCCTGGGTGCCCGTCGGGAAGAACAGCGCCGTTTCCTGCCCCAACAGGGCCGCCACCCGGTCTTCCAGCCGGCGGGTGGTGGGATCGCCATCCAGCACGTCGTCGCCCACCTCGGCCTCGGCCATGGCCCGCCGCATGCCCGCCGATGGGCGCGTCACCGTGTCGCTCCGCAAGTCCAGCATCGTCATCCCAGGACGGCCCGCTGCTCGCGCTGCCGGCGCATCAGGTCGTAGGTCTGCGCCACCTCACCGCCCGCGACGAAGAGGAACGCGATGAGGTAGATCCAGAGCAGGAAGAGCAGCAGGGCGATCGCGTTGGCGTTGGAGACCACTCGGTCGAAGGTCGCGAAGCGGGCCAGGTAGATCCCGTACAGCCGCTTGACGATCTCGAACCCCAGCGACACCACGATGGCCGCCACCAGCGCCGTATCCCAGTTCACCCGCCGGCTGGGCGCCCTGGTGTAGACGATGAAGAAGAGCAGCACCGCGAAGCCGTACGCGGACACCCCGGCCACCCAGCGGCCCAGCCAGGTGGCGTCCAGCACGATCACCGTGGTCAGGGTATTCGCGGCGAGAAGGACCGCGGCGGTCACGGCGAGCAGCAGGTCGGTCCCCTTCGCCACCAGCCAGGGGCGCGTCTCGTCCATGTCGAAGACGTCGTTCAGGGCGGTGCGGACGGAGCCGAACAGCCGGAGCGAAAACCACAGGAAGAAGGGTGCGGCCCAGACGGAAAGCTGCCCGCGGCTCTCCACCACCGTGACGAGCCCATCCGTGACCCGGGCGAACGGCCCGTAGTGCGGAGTCTCCGGGAGGACGCGGGCCAGGAGCGTCCGGATCTCGGGCGCCGGGTCCGCGCCGCCCACGAGAAACCCGAAGACGGACAGGGCCACGAGCAGGAACGGGAGTGTCCAGAGCAGGCCGTCAAAGGCCAGGGCGCTGGCCAGGAAGGCGACGTTGTCTTCGTACGCGCCGCGCAGCACGCGCCGGAAGAAGCCGAGCGGTGAAGCGGCCCAGCCGCGCGGCCGGGGGCGCGGTGCGGGGCCTCGCACCGTGGTTACTCGTCGGCCTCCTCCGACCGCTGCTTCCGGGCCTCCGCCAGCCGGCGCTCGAGCTCGTCCCGCGCGGTCCGCACCGCGGCCTTCCCCGCCCCCACCACGTCCTTGGCGTCCTCGCGGCGCTCGTCGATGTTGCGCTTGGCGCGCTGCAGGCCGGCCTCGATGCTGGCCTTGGTCTTCTCGTAGCCGGTCTCGACCGCCTCCTGCAGATCGTCGAGCTTGTCCTCCGCCGCTTCCCGCAGCCGCCGCATCCGCGCCTTGAGCAGGGCGCGGGTTTCCGCCCCGCTCTGGGGGGCCAGCAGGAGCGCCACGAGGGCGCCGATTGCGGCCCCGGCGATGAATGTCCCGACCCCGCCGCCCCGCTCGACCAGGACCACGGGTTGTTCGTCACGATGCCTCATCGGCCCCTCCCGACCCCGGAAACCACGCCTGGATGCCGCTCTCCCGGCAATCTACCCCCCCGTCGGAAACCCGTCAAAACGACACCGTGAGCCCGTCGTAGGCCGGCTCGATCCCGGCCGGCAGGCGCGCGGCAAGCGCGGTGTGGAGCTGGCGATGCGTCAGATGGGTGAGCAGGGTCCGTTCCGCCCCCACCGCCCGCGCGACCTCGATCGCCTCCGGAATCGAGAGATGGGTGGGGTGGGGCCGGTCGAACAGGGCATTCAGCACCAGGACGCGCACGCCCCGGAGCCGCTCGATCACGGCCTCCGGTACCGCCTTGGCGTCGGTGACGTAGCCCACGGGACCCACCCGGTAGCCCAACACCTCCATGTCCCCGTGGGGGACCGGCAAGGGCAGCACCGGCAGCCCCGCGAGCGTGAGTTCGCGCCACGGCTCGAGCGCCGTGGGCACCAGCTCCGGCTTGGACGTCCCGGGCGGCGGCCGGATGCTCGGATCGAAGATGTAGCGGAACCGGTCCGTGATCCGGGCGAGCACGTCGGCCGAGCCGTACACCGGGAGCATGCCGCGCCGGGCCGAGACCGCGCGGAGGTCGTCGATGCCGTGCACGTGGTCGGCGTGCTCGTGGGTGTAGAGCACGGCGTCCACGTCGCCGATCCCGGCCGCCAGGAGCTGGAGCCGGATCTCGGGCGGGGTATCGATCAGGAGCCGGCCTCCGGGGCCCTCCACCACCGCCGCCACCCGGGTGCGGCGGTCTCGCGGGTCGCTCGAGCGGCAGACGGCGCAATCGCAGCCCAGCACCGGGACGCCGAACGAGGTCCCGGAGCCCAGCACGACCAGGCGCTCCGTCAGACCACCTCGACCTTGAGGAGGTTGGTGGTGCCCGGCACCTCGAAGGGAACCCCCGCGGTCACGACGATCTGGTCGCCGGAGCGGGCGTAGCCCTTGCCGACGAGGGTGTCGCGCGCCGCGTCCAGCATGGCGTCGTAGTTGGGTACGCGCGACGCCAGCTCCGGCTTCACGCCCCAGATGAGCGACAGCTGGCGGCAGGTCGCCACCTCGGTCGAGAAGCCGATGATGGGCGTGTGCGGCCGCAGCGCGGCGATCTTCCGCGCCGTGAACCCGCTCCGGGTGAAGCAGACGATCACCGGCACCCGCAGCATGTCCGCCGCCGCCGTGGTGGCGACCGCGATGGCGTCCTCCACGCTCACCGGCCCGCGCCCGGGGTCGGTCCGCCGCCGGGGCGCAGGCGCCGCGTCCTCGAACGTGGCCCGCTCGATCTCCCGGATGATGCGCGCCATCGCCCCCACCGCCTCCACCGGGTACTGCCCGATGGCCGTCTCGGCCGAGAGCATGACGGCGTCGGTGCCGTCCAGAATGGCGTTGGCCACGTCCGACGCCTCGGCCCGGGTGGGACGCGGGTTCTCGATCATCGACTCGAGCATCTGGGTGGCGGTGATGACCGCCCGCCCCTGCCGGTTGGCCAGCCGGATCAGCCGCTTCTGCGCCAGCGGCACCTCCTCGTACGGCAGCTCCACCCCGAGGTCGCCCCGCGCCACCATCACCGCGTCGGCGGCCTGCACGATCTCGCCGGCCTGCGCCAGGGCCGCCGCCCGCTCGATCTTGGCCACCAGCCGCACGTGCGGCGGCACCAGCCGGCGCACTTCCTCCACATCCGACGCCCGGCTCACGAAGCTGATGCCGACGTAATCGGCGCCGTGCTCCACGGCGAGGGCGATGTCGTCCCGGTCCTTTCCCGTCACCGCGGGCGCGCTCACCTGCACGCCCGGGAGATTGATCCCCTTCTTGCCGCGCAGCACGCCGCCGTGCCGCACCCGCCCCACCACCCGCTCGCCTTTCGCCTCCAGCACCTCGACCTCGAGCAGGCCGTCGTCCAGCAGGATGCGCGATCCCGGCTCGACGTCCCGGGCCAGCGCCTCGTAGGTGGTGGGGATCTCGCCACCCGCGGCCACCGGCTCGGGCGCGAACACGACCGTCGCGCCATCGGTCAGCTCCCGGGGCGCGTCCAGGTCCCCCACCCGGATGCGCGGCCCCTGCAGGTCCACCAGGATCGCGATGTGCTCGCCCGTCTCCTCCGCGACCGCCCGGACCGTCCGCATCCACTGGCTCCGGAGCGCCGGGGTCCCGTGCGAGCTGTTGACCCGAATCACGTCGACGCCCGCCTCCAGCATCCGGCGCAGCACCGCGGGCTCGGCGGAGCCCGGGCCCACGGTCGCCACGATCTTGGTGCGCTGGAGACCCGGAGGCATCGACCGCATCAGAACCCGATCCGCACGCCGAACCGCATCAGCCGCGGCGGCCCGTAGGCGAAGAGTGGCTGCAGGTAGTCCCGGGCCGCGCGCCGGAAGAGCGGCAGCAACTCGGGACCCTCGATCAGGCCGTTGCGATCCGCGTCCGCCTCGGGCCGATACGCCGGCGACTCGTAGGGGATCGGAAACGGCCGCTCCGCGAGCGCGGCCTCGGCCATCGCCTCGATCTGCGGATCCCCGGGACCGGGACTCCCGGTGTCGCGGCGCACCGCGACCACGTTGCGCCGCCCGGTCACGTTGCGGGCATCCGCCCAGAGCTCGAGATCGACCCCCGCCAGCCGGAACCCCCGCCCCATCCGGACATCCAGGCCCCAGAAGGCCGGCAGCCGATAACTGTTCGGCAGCCCGAGGAGCGAATCGCCCGTCAGGTTGGTCCGGCTGTACGGCAGCCCGCTGCTCCACCGGCCCACGGCCCCCACCTCCAGTCCCCGCACCCACCCCGGCCACCGGTCGGGCGCGCGGCCGCGGAGCAGGCCCACGACCTGGTGGCGCTGATCGAAATCGAGCGGGAACGCGACCACCGCCGGAATCACCGTGTCGCCCACCGGCGAAATGCGGAGCCGCCGGAAGAAGTCGAGCGCGTTGGTGGCGGTGGCTTCCGCGCTCTGGAGCACGTAGCTCACCCGCGCGTCGAGATTGGGGCCGATCCGCTCGAGGCTCGTCTCCAGGCCGCGGACCGTGCCGAAGTCCGCGTTGCCGAACACTGCGCTGTCGGGGTCGAGTCCCACTGGCACGGAGGCCACCAGCCCGTCCAGCCGCTTCACGTAGGCCCCCATCCGCACCGCGGTGGCGGCCGTGGCCCGCACCCGGACGTGCAGCTCGTACTGGGTGGCCGTTTCGAACCCGAGCGACGGATTCCCCCGCCGGAACCGCCCGGTGCGGAGCGTGTCGTCGAAGGCCGCATCCACCAGGTACTGGAAATCCGGGGCCTGGGCGAATCGGCCGACGCTGGCCACCACCGTGGCCCGGCCCAGCGCCGTCGAAACGGCCAGCCGGGGGCTCACCGCGAGCTTGGTGCCGCCCAGGGCCGCCGTGCCCGCGCCCCGGGCGTCGAACAGGTCCCCGCGCAGGCCGAACGTCAGGGCCAGGTCGTCCCAGCGGTGCAGGGCCTCGACGTAGGCCGCCGCGGAGAACGGGGAGAAGGCCGACCCGCGCGGAGCCGGCGCCCCGTCCGCGACGGGCCGGTAGGCCTCGAGCCGGGTGAAGGTCTCGACCCGCTGGGGCGTGTACTCCGCCCCCAGCCGGAGATCGGTGGCCGGCCCGCGACCCAGAAACGCGTCCAGCCGCACCCGCATCTCCCGATACCGGTTCCACAGCAGCTCGCCCCGGGGGGAATCGGTCTGGAAGAAGGCCGGCACGCCCCAGGGGGATCGGGTCGAATACTCGGGAACCGCAAACCCGGGCACCGCCGAGAGGGCGGCGGCGGTGTCCCGCCCCCGCGCCACCGATTCCCCCACGAACTCGAACCCGCCCAGCGTGAACCCGCCGAAGTCGAACCCCGGGGCCGTCGCGAGCGGCCCGCGGATCGCCTCCTTCTCGAAGTACCCGAGCCGCAGGTCTATCACGGTCGCGGCATGCGAGTCCGGCGCCGACGCGAACTGATAGTGGAAGAGTCCCAGGCGCCCGTTCACCTCCTGGGCCGGACCGCGGTCCGGCTCGTACTTGAGGACCGGGTCGAACAGCAGGCGCCGCTGGTCCGAGGCCGCGCCCAGCAGCCGGACCGTATGCCGACCCAGCGGCAGGGTGAACTTGGCGAACAGGTCGATGGCCTCGCCGGAGTTGTGCGGCAGCATCCACGGCGCCGCGAACCGGGGATCCAGCGTGTCGCTGGGGGCGGGCGCGTTGACCGGATCGTCGTCCAGCCGGGCCCGCGCGTCGAGCACCGCGAGCACCCGCAATGGCCCGAGCGGCCCGCCCAGGCTCGCGGCGACGCGGTCCAGCCCGTAGTCGCCGCCGTTCCCCAACGGCCGGTCGCTCTCGTAGGTGAGCGACCCCTCAAGGCGCTCCGGCCCGTCCCGGGTCACGACGCTCACCATCCCGGACAGCGCCTGGCCATAGCGGGCCGAGAACCCGTTGGTGACGAGCGTGGCCTCCTCCAGCGCGCCGGCCGGAATGCGCACGCCGAGCACTCCCCCGGAGGCGTCCAGCTGGTTCTTCACCCCCAGGCCGTCCACGATGAACAACTCTTGGCCTACCCGGCCCCCGCGGAACGACCCGCCCACCACCCCGGCCTGCAGCTCGACCGCCTCTTCCAGCGTGGTGACCGGCAGTTGGCGCAGGTCCGCGTTGGTAATGGTCCGCGTGGTGGCCGCGACCTTCGGGTCGAGAATCGGATCCCGGCGGACCTCCACCGCGATCTGCTCCAGCGGCACCGCGTCCGGTTGGAGCGCGAAGTCCAGCACGGTGGTCTGCGCGCCCGGGAGATTCACGCTGTCCCGGATCGCCTCGCGATATCCCCCCGCCCGCACGCTCACGCGATACCGGCCGGGCCGCAGCTCCCGGACCAGGTAGCGACCCCGCGCGTCGGTGATCCCGCCCCGATTCCCCGGCAGCAGCACGATTCGCGCGCCGACCAGCGGCTGTTGGGTGACGGCATCCACCACGGTGCCGCGGAGGCCGGCCTCGGTCTGGGCCGCCAGGCTTCCAGGGAAGGCCAGGGCCAGGACCAGGCCGATCGTTGTGGGAAGTGGTTTCAACATGCGGAGGATAAGTCGCGCATCACCGGGCCGTGCCGCCCGCCACCGTGTGGATACCCGCGTGGAGGACGTGTGGACACTCAGGACGGCGTGCCGACCGCCGCGCCGTAGCGGCGCGTCACGTAGTCCTCGAGGATCGCGATGAACTCCCGAACGATCCCGTCCCCCTTCAGGGTGCGCAGCAGCTCGCCGTCCACGTAGACCGGCGCCTTGGGGTCCTCGAACGTGCCGGGCAGCGAGATGCCGATGTCGGCGTGCTTGGACTCGCCCGGTCCGTTCACCACGCAGCCCATGACCGCCACCTTGAGGGCTTCTACGCCGGGGTACCGTTCGCGCCAGATGGGCATCCGCCGCTGGAGATAGCCCTGGATCTCTTCGGCCATCTCCTGGAAGAACGTGCTGGTGGTGCGGCCGCAGCCGGGGCACGCCGTCACCTGGGGGTTGAAGCTCCGGAGGTCGAGCGTCTGGAGCACCTGCTGCGCCACCCGCACCTCTTCGGTGCGGTCTCCCCCCGGGCGCGGGGTGAGCGACACGCGGATGGTATCGCCGATCCCCTCGGAGAGCAGCAGCGAGAGGCCCGCCGTGCTGGCGATGACCCCCTTGGTGCCCATCCCGGCTTCGGTGAGGCCCAGGTGGAGCGGATAGTCCGACCGCGGGGCCAGCAACCGGTACGCGTCCACCAGGTCGCTCACCCGGGACATCTTGGCCGACAGGACGATCCGGTCGTGCGCCACCCCCACCTGCTCCGCCAGCTCGGCCGAGCGCATGGCGCTCTCGACCATGGCGTCCAGCATCACGTCCCGCGCGTCGCGCGGCACCGGCCGCTTCGCGTTGGCGTCCATCAGCTCGGTCAGCAGCGCCTTGTCGAGCGAGCCCCAGTTCACCCCGATCCGCACCGGCTTGTCGTGGGCGATGGCCACCTCGACGATGGTGCGGAAGTGCTCGTCCCGCCGCTTGGCGCCCACGTTGCCGGGATTGATGCGGTACTTGGCCAGGGCGGCGGCGCAGCCCGGGAACTGGGTGAGGAGCAGGTGGCCGTTGTAGTGGAAGTCGCCGATGATGGGGACCGTGACGCCCAGGGCGGCGAGCCCGGTCACGATGTCCGGCACGGCCTTGGCCGCGTCGTCGTGGTTCACTGTGACGCGGACCAGCTCGCTCCCCGCCTCGGCCAGCGCCTTCACCTGCTCCACCGTCCGCGTAACGTCGGCCGTGTCCGTGTTGGTCATGGACTGGACCACGATGGGATGCGCGGAGCCGATGGGGACTCCGCCGACGCGGGTGGTGACGGTCTGGCGTCGTGGGGCGGGCATGGGGCGGAATATAGACGGTTGAGCGGTTGAGCGGTTGAGCGGTTAGTACCGGCGCGACGCCCCGTTCCGCCGCGCCGGATCCAACAACCGCTCAACCGCTCAACCGCCCAACCGCTAGCAGGTATTCACCCAATCCACCGCGAAATCCCCCCCGCAATACGTGCACCTGGCCCGGGGGGCGCCGGCAAAGAGGTTCGATCGGCCGCGGCAGGTGGGGCAGACGCCGTAGGTGGGGTTCAGGTGCTGCGCGCTGGCGCGGACCGAGGCGACGTCTTCGGGGCTCCGGACCACGACGCTCCAGTGGTCGGGCGCGTGGTCGCGGAACTCGAGCAGCGAGCGATCCACCGCGACGTTGCGCTTGCTCACGTCGAGGAAAACGATCCCCGGCTTGGAGTCGTTGACCACGGTGTACCACGCGCCCCGTCGGAGGCCGTGGGCGCGCGTTGCCCGGACCCGGGCCCAGCGCTTCGGAGCCATCGCTGCCTCTCCCTCGACCGCTACCGGTTGAGCAGCCCCGCCGCGACGCCCAGCGGCAGGACGATGTACAGAATGGCGTCGCGGATCAGGTAGTAGGCGACGACCAGCGCCACGAGCTTCCAGCCGCGCTTGCGGAACAGTCCCTTCCAGCCGAGCGACCGGCGCTCGTCGCGCAGGGTGCGAAGATAGGTGGCGAGGCCCATTGGGGGGAAGATAAGGCCGGGAAACGGGAAAAGGGAAACGGGAAACGACGTGCCGACCATCGCTTCCCGTTTCCCGTTTCCCGTTTCCCGTCAGCGGGTCATCCGCACTCGCTATACCCGCACACGTGGCACTTCACGCACCCTTCCGCGTACTCGAGCTGCGAGCCGCAGTCGGGGCAGGCGCCGGTGTGTTGCTCGGCGTTCATGCTCTCGCGGGAGAACAGCTCGCCGGCCAGCCCGGGCTCCGGCCGCTGCGATACCGGCGTCGGCACCTCGGCCTGGGCGGCGGGCGGGTGCTCCAGGAGGTCCTGCTGCACCCCGGCCTTCTCCTGCATCCACCGCTCGATGGCGATGCCGATGGCGTCCGGCACCGACAGCACCTTGTTGGGGCCCAGGCCCTGGACCCGGTCGGACGAGATGTACCGGAGCTGGCGGTACACCTGCTGGAGCGGAATGCCCGACCGCAGCGCCAGCGAAATCAGCCGCCCGATGGCCTCGACATCCGCCATGAGCGCGCCGCCGGCCTTGCCCAGCGACATGAACACCTCGAACGGCTGCCCGCGGTCGTCCTCGGTGATGGTCACGTACATGGTGCCCATCGGGGTCTCCACCCGTCGCGTAGTGCCCTTGAGCAGCTCCGGGCGGGAGCGCTTCTGCCGCCGCTGCAGGTTCTCCGATTCGACCTCGTGGAGCTGCTTCCTGGTACGCGACAGCTCGGCCTCGAGCTCGGCGATCGTGGCCTTGAGGTCGGCCGAGGCACGCACATCTCCCGCCTCTCCCGCCTTTTCCGCCACTTTCTTGGCCGTCGCGCCGGTGGACAGCACCTGCATCTCCCGGGATCCGTCCCGGTACACGGTCACGCCCTTGCACCCCAGCTCGTAGGCCAGCTGGTAGATCTGCCGGACCTCGTCTTCCTTGGCGGCATTGGGGAAGTTGCACGTCTTGCTGATGGCGCTGTCGGTGAACTCCTGGAAGGCCGCCTGGGTCCGGATGTGCCATTCGGGCGTCACGTCGTGCGCGGTCACGAAGACCCGCTGCCACTTGGCCGGCACCGCGTCGAAATGAATGTGGCCCTCGGCCGCGATCTTCTGCATCAGCGTCTCCGAGTACCAGCCTTCCTTCCGGGCGATGGCGACGAAGTCTTCGTTCACGTCGGGCATCAGCACGCCGGCCTGGTTCCGCATGAACGCCACGGCGAAGAGCGGCTCGATCCCGGAGGAGCAGCCCGAGATGATCGAGATGGTGCCGGTAGGCGCCACCGTGGTGAGGTTGCAGTTCCGGAGCTTGCGGCCCGGCCGGATCCGCTGGCCCCGCGCGTCGCGCGCGCAGGTGGCGTCGGGTCCCCAGATGCTCTCGGCCCAGGCCGGGAACGTGCCCCGCTGCGCCGCCAGCCGTTCGCTCTCGACCTTGGACTCCTCGTCCACGAACCGCATGAGCTGACGGCCCAGGCGCACGGCCTCGTCCGAGTCATACGGAACGCCCAGCCGCACCAGGAGGTCGGCCCAGCCCATGATCCCGAGGCCGATGCGCCGGATCTGGTGGGCCAGGGCGGTGATTTCGTCCAGCGGGTACTTGTTAGCGTCGATGACGTTGTCCAGGAAGTGGGTGCAGAGATGCACCGCGCGCCGGAGCCCGTCCCAGTCCACCGCGCCGTTCCGGACGAAGATGCCGACGTTGATGGAGCCCAGATTGCAGACGTCGTACGGCAGAAGCGGCTGCTCGCCGCACGGATTGGTGGCTTCGTAGCTGCCCAGTTTGGGCACCGGGTTGTACGCGTTGGCCCGGTCGATGAAGAACACGCCCGGCTCGCCCGTCCTCCAGGCGCCGTGCACGATCTTGGCGAAGACCTCGCGCGCGTCCAGCCGGCCCGTTTCGTGGCCGGTGCGGGGATGGAGCAGGGCGTAATCCCTGCCAGCCCGCACCGCGGCCATGAAGGCATCGGTCACGGCCACCGAGATATTGAAGTTCGTGATCTTGCTGATGTCGTCCTTGCAGGTCACGAAATCCAGGATGTCGGGATGGTCCACCCGGAGGATGCCCATGTTGGCGCCCCGCCGCGTCCCTCCCTGCTTCACCACGTCGGTCGAGGCGTCGTACAGCGACATGAACGACACCGGCCCCGACGCCACCCCCATGGTGGACCGGACCACGTCGTTCTTGGGCCGGAGCCGGGAGAATCCGAACCCGGTCCCGCCGCCCGACTGGTGCACCAGCGCCATGTTCCGGAGCGTGTCGTAGATCCCGCTCTTGCCGTTCGACAGGGAGTCCTCGACCGGCAGCACGAAACAGGCGGAGAGCTGGCC
>Ga0214473_10010465_pt1 | contig 10906 bp, 14 predicted proteins | sample RVTome_7_FD_203509 | JGI IMG/M metagenome (GOLD analysis project Ga0214473, IMG submission 203509) | Soil microbial communities from uranium-contaminated site in the Upper Colorado River Basin, Wyoming, United States - RVT98D197 | ecosystem: Environmental > Terrestrial > Soil > Contaminated >... | reverse complement strand
GGAACCAGAGTCGTGACGCGCTCTTGCTCGTGATCCTTCCTCCAGATTTCCCCGTGCCCTTCCAGAATGTACCAAAATTCACTGACGGTGGCATGGACAACCGCACGGTTTGTCTGGCCCGAAGGAACTGTGCTGTGGATCATGCCTCCAGTATCGCCATCCATGATCCGCCGAACTTCTGCCCCGGCGGGGGATATGGCATCCGGTGCGTCTGGTAGCGTCGTTTCTCTCATCGCATGTCCCCAGCAACTCAAGAAAAATGACAGTCGCTTTTCTGTGCCCCCCAGTCAAGAGTCCTTGAATTTGTAACAGACAGGAAGTTTCATAAAGGATCGCACTGTTTTTCAACTAGCTGGGTTGACCCGACCGGCTTTTTCTGAACCAGACGATATGAGAGTATTGAACTGGAAAGGAGAAAGAAGATGGCAAGGAAGAGACTTGCGACGGAGCAGATTGTGACGAGGCTCCGCCAGATTGAAGTGGGAGTCACTTCGTTGACATCACGTGTAGCGTTATAAAATGGGTTGGGTGGGAGCTATCGACCCCCACCCGACGACGCGTGGCCCGCTGCCATCCTCTCCCTTCTTTGGGAGAGAAAAATTTAGAGCATATTCACTTGTCAATGAGCGTCCGGCACGGCTCCGCCGGGGGTGAAAACGGTCATGCCGTTTCCGGGAGTAGAGAAAGAAGCGAGGGGTTGCGTGGACAGCGCTTCATGAAGTGTCGGGCATCATTGCGTAACAGGCGAGGCCATGGCATTCGATGAGCACTTCATCGACCTCGTGAATCGGTTTCCTGCGATAGCCGGGTGGATGGCCCGGCCGGAGCGGGGACTTGAACTTCGGGCTTGGCGCGTTCTCCCGCCTGACCCGCCAGCGGGCGAGACGCCTCGCCTGGCGCGGCAGATCCTCGAGCGCGAGCTTGAGGGCCTGGAGCCTCCGAGTGAGACGTTCGGCACCCACGAGGCCATCAGGCGGCGGAGGGGAGACGGCTACGGGAGGGCGCGCCGGCCACAGGATGGCTGCCACCGTGGGATCGCTTCCGAAGATATGGATGCGCGGGGGATTGCGCGTGAACTTTCTGCGGTGCTGGCGCAGCTCAGCGAAATTCTTCCGCGAATCGAACAGCTGGAAGGAGGGACGCCTGCTTCCGCCGCCCCGCCCGATTGGCCGCGCCGGCATGGGACGCGAAGGCGCAAGCTTCACCACAAGGCCGCGCGCCGCGATGACGACAAGGCGCCGCACAGCGGATTCGGCCGGCCGGAGGACGCGCAGCACGGCGCGGTGGAGGGGCTGCGGAATCCTAGCCGCAGTGGCTTCGCCTGCAAGCCCCAGCATGGCGAAAAGGGCTTCAACGATGCCCTTGAGGGCTTCGCTGTTGCGTTCGATGGCCCTGGCCCAGTCCATGGTGTTTCCTTATCAGCATAACGAACAAAACAGGAACATATGAACCCAATAGGAATAGATTGTCAAGGGGATATATGCGACAAGTTATCATATTTCTCCCTCTCTCCGATTCATCGGGGGGTATAGTGATAGCCCTGATTTTGAACATCGATGACTACACCCCCTCCCATTCCGGGAGGTGTTCTGGCCATCGCGGGAACGAGCCACACTTTGGTCCTCACCGACTGGGCTGACCTGGCTTGCAACGGGCATTCTATAGAAGTCTGAAACTACTGGCGGGTGGTGATCGGATTTCTGATTATTGTCAGCTTTGCAACGACAAGCGGACATGCTGATGTTTGACCATGAGGTCACCTAAGGGCCAACAGCTGACTGAGCCGCTCGAAAGGTAAAATTGCTCAAGAGAGCACGCGATTACTGCCCATTGCGTTTCCCCTTGTGGCTCGCCACCGACTACTCTTGTGCCGGTTTGCAGTTCCTATTGCTACGGCAATGCCCCTGGATTCTGGCTCAATGACCGCAGGTAAGCGATCAGGTCAGCCCGGTCCTCTAAATTTTGATAGCCCTCCGCCTCCATATCGGTTCCCGGCAACACGCGCCTGGGATCAGAAATGAAGCCATTCAACTCTTCATAATTCCAGTTTCCGCCCGCTTCCATAAGAGATTGGGAATATTTCCATGTGGCGACTGAAGCTCTGGGCCGTCCGACGATACTCCAAAGGTGTGGTCCTCTGCCATTCCGCATTTTCGGCGTGGCATCATGGCAGCCCGCGCATCTCTTCAAGAAAAGGGTCTTGCCCTTGATGGGGTCGGCGCTGTTGAGCTTTGCTGATATGGGGGGTGGTACCGGGGTTATGTAGCCGTGCTTGAACAAATAATCGGCGACATCTGAATATCCAAACTTCTTGGCAAGATGAACGGCCGGCTTCCGTTCCGGCGTGAGCGCATTGGCGTCGGCTCCAGCCTCCACAAGCAACTTTACACAAGCAAGGCACCCCTTCTGGGCAGCCGCGTGCAAGGGCGTCCCGAATTTGGTAGGCAAGTTCACATCGGCGCCGTGCTTGATAAGGAACCTCACCGCTTCTAGATTGCCATTGATGGCAGCAATGTAAAGTGGGGTGACCAGGCCATCGCTTTCGTTGGCATCAGCACCGCTATTCAGAGCCGCGGCTATCCCCGCGAAATCGTCTTTCTTAGCGGCGTCGTGAATGGCGGCCGCCTTCGAAGTAAGAGGAATTAAACACAAACACATCAGAAAAACGAATATTTTGATGCGCATTAGTGGTCTCCACGAAAAGACTAACTTCATTGACCGGGCACTCCGCAGACAAACCCACTGAATGGACCTCCTGCCCAAACTTAGTACCTCTTTCTAAGGTGCGGGGCAATCCGAGGTTGCGGCTTGAACGAGGTCCGCTAATGGGTCAACAGCAGACGGTCAACGGGAAACCTCATCTTGCATTTTCCCTCATGAAAGACATTTGAAACTCGCGACGATCTGGAGTTTAAACTTTCGAGAATCCTATTAAGGTGACCGTTTTTTAAAGGCCTTTTTGATGAACAAAGAATCCAGGAAATCTGGAGCTTCAAGAAATAAGCACGTCGTTGTGAATGACCTTATGCAACAGGGATATAGCTACGAACTGTCAGCACCAACGGGCAGCAACTTCGATCCGGATTTCAAACCAGAACTGACGCCCAAACAACTTCTGGAACTCGGTGTGTTTTGTGGCAAGTACCTGACGGACTCGCAGAAGGAGTTTCCCAGTGTCTGGTTCAAGCATGCCAAACTTTCACCATTTGGCCGGGATTGTTCGCTCAACTACTACGGCGTCGATGCCAGCCAACCGCTGTCGGAGTGGCGAAACAAGGGCTGGATACACCAAGATGATCCGCGCGGCTGGTTCCAATGGTATTGCCGTTATTACCTCGGCCGCCGAATGCCGGAAGAAGACAAACGCCAAATCAAGCGATGGAAGGCCTTCCGGCGACATATCGCGCAAGTTCGAATGAATTGTGAACCCGGCAATCCCTTTTGCCGCCCTCGGCAAAGGCAGGCGCTGTTGCATTGGGCCTACGATAGTCGGAAGATTTGAAGGGTTAAAATCAGCAAGAGTTGCGCGGCGTAAAAGGCGTTCTTGCGTTTTGCACAGTTCTTGAATTTCGCTTTGAGGCCATGTCCACTCTGGGTTAACAGCGGATGATGTTGAAATGAGCCTGGTGGGTCGGCTCTGGGCCTGAAGTGGAGATTCAACTGCGCCGCTACCGCGTATCCTTTGCAAGGCGTCGCTCAAGGACACGCGACCATCGCGTGAGGGGGTAGCAGATGAAGAAGTAGATCAAAGCCACCAGGCCAAATATTACAAAGGGTTGAAATGTGGCATTGGTCAATATTTGTGCAGTTTTGGTCAATTCATGATAGCCCACGATTGAGGCCAGGGCTGTGCTTTTGACGAGTTGTACGAGAAAGCCAACGGTGGGTGGGATAGCCATGCGTATGGCTTGTGGCAGAATCACCAACCGAAGCTGCTGCAGGTAGTGCAAGCCCAGGCTGGCACTTCCTTCCCACTGACCCTTTGGAATGGCTTCAACACTGCCGCGCCAAATATCTGTAAGAAATGCGCTTGAATAAAACGTGAGGCATGCCGCTGCGGCAAGCCACGCTGAAACATCAATGCCCAACAATGGAAGTCCGAAGTAGACCAGGAACAGTTGCATCAGCAAGGGAGTGCTCTGGAACAGCTCAACATACAGCTTCACTGCATGCTTCGCCCTTTTGTAGCGACCCAACCTTATGACCAAAAGTAAGAGCCCGACAAGTCCACCGCCGATAAAAGCAATAGCCGACAGCAGCAGGGTCGACGGAACGGCCAGCAAAAGATTGCGCGCAATGTCCCAGAGGGTGAATTCATTCATCGCACACGCCCTGCAAACAGTCCGCGCCCGGCAAACACCAGCAGGCGCCGCATCACAATGGCGAGGATCAGGTAGACGACAGTAACAAGGAGATAGGTTTCAAAACTGCGGAAATTGCGCGACTGGATAAAATCCGCCACGTGGGTGAGATCAACCACCGCGATTTGTGACACCACTGCGGATTCGAGCATCGTGATCGTGATCTGACCCACAAGAGCCGGATACACGTTGGCGAGCGCCTGCGGCAGCACAACCAAGCCGAATATTGGCAAGGCGCGCACGCCCAGGCTTGTCGCCGCTTCTCTTTGCCCCACAGGAACGCTTTCAAGACCGGCGCGCATGATCTCGATGGCATAAGCAGCGAGATTTACGGTCATGGCAAGTGCCGCGGCGGCAAGCGCACTAAGGCGCAAGCCTAAACTTGGCAGCCCAAAGAAAAAGAAAAACATTTGAACAATGAAAGGCGTGTTGCGGATCAGCTCCACATAGGCAGCAACCAGTTTTCTCAGCCACAGCTTTTTGCTGCCCATCGCAGCAGCACCAACAATACCGATGCTGATTCCGAAAACGGAGGCCACGGCGGTCAACCCGAGAGTGACCGCCGTTCCTTCCAGAAAAAAGCCCAGATACTGAAGTAACGCTCCGAAGTCGAGCTGATAACCCATAAAGGTATTAGAGTTCCGGTGGCAATGGAATGAACAACCACTTCTTCGAAATGGCGTCCAGCGTTCCGTCCTTCTTCATTGTAGCCAGGGTCTCCTCGAGTTTTGCCAACAGGCGATCTTCGCCCTGGTTAATGGCCATGGCTGAAGGCGAGTTCAGCAACTGGAACTTTGATTCCGGTTCAATGTCGGGTTGCCTGGCAAGTACCGAAGCGCCCACATCATTGCCAACAACCATCAATTGTACTTGGCCGGAAAGGAAGGCTGAAATCACACCGTTGTAATCATTGAAGCGCTGAATGTCGGTGTCCTTGGGGGCAACCTCTGAGAGCGATGTATCTTCCAGCGTTCCCCGGTTCACCGCTACGGATTTGCCAGCGAGATCAGCCGCCGATTTAACGGCAAGCGCCTTGGGGCCCATCACGTCGATGGAGTAGGGTGCGTAAGGTGCAGTGAAGGCCACAACTTTTTTGCGCTCATCGCTTACACCAACACTCACCAAAAGATTGAGCTTGCGCCCCGTAAGTGATGGAATGCGGTTTTGACCTGTGATGCCAGTCAATTCAGGTTTGACGCCAAGCGCCTTGGCCAAAGCGTTGATCACATCGATGTCATAACCCTGCGAGACAAGATCCGTGCCGGCAGAGGAAAAGGGGGGAAAATCCTCAAAAATGCCGACTTTCAAAACGCCTGCCTTGACGATGTCGTCAAGTTCATCGGCTTGGGTAAGTGTTGCGCTCGCAAATTGAACGGCAAGTGCGAGACCCGCCGTCAGCATGAGCCTCCGTGATAGCGATACGTTCATGAGTTCCTCCTAAAACCACGTGTTTCGTTGATACCGGCAAATCGTGAAATCTAGATCCTGCCTGCCGTAGCGCAGAATTAGGCCAACCGAGACGACTGAACGCCTTTTTTAGTTCAGCCCAGCATTTATCACCTTCTATATGCAAATGTCGAATGCCGGTTTGCCCATTTGCTCATCCACGCTGTGTTAGCTTGCCGCTCGATTGCAGACAATTTGTTAAACCGCGCAATGTGACGCGAGGGGCCACAAGCGGAACTTCAATGCCTAAGCTTCACAACATTAGTTTGGCGAAGGAGTGAACGTGAGAGCATGTTGTAGAGCTGGTCAAAGATGAATGGCTTTTTCAGGACATCCTGATCGGGGTAGCCGTCCTTGATATTGGTCACGCTGCTGCCAGTTGAGAAAAAATACGGCACATCGTGAGCTATGAGGGGCACCATCACTAAGTAGCCCACGGCTTGGTTGCTACCATCGAGGGGGCCACCGTTCGCCTCTCCGCGAATGCGGACATCGCAATTACGTTTGAGGAAGAGCTATAGGCGCACCCAAGGGGTGCAGAAGGTTTTGGAAGAAATCCAGGATGATCATATCAGCCCGCACTCTGAGAAGGTAGGCTTCCCAGCTCATCGGAGGAAGCGTTTGAAATCAGCATTAACGAGTTTCTGAAAGGCGACGCGCGTTAGCGCTGGCTGGTCTCCGGTATCGTCTCCATTTTGACTGGATTGATGGGGAGCATAAGAATCTGAACGAAAATGTTATGGTCCTAAACAGGGAGACATTTTGTAGGACCATAACACTTTCTTCTCAGCCCTCATCGCCTTCCCGAGAAATTATGCACAGGCTTTCTATTTGCCAGTTTTTGGACTTACTGCTGAATGAAGCATATTGACTACTTTTCGCAATCACAACCCAATAACGAATTTGCGTGCACTTTGCTGGCCGGTGTCGCCCTGAAGCAACAGTTAGATAGCCGTATTTCCCTTGCGCGATGAAGTGAGACGCGGCTCACCCACGAATTGAAGCTCCAACCGTTCGCCTTTGCGCCAACGCTTTTTTGCTGGATATAGATTTCCGTCTGAAACAACTAGAAGACTGAAATTTTCCGGAAGGCTCACGTTTAGAGGCATGCGAAGAACTGCGCCCGTTGCAGTCATCTCTCGGATTTTCACATCAATGATGGTCGTCCCGTCAAGCGAAACAATCTTTCCTTCCAGCAATAATCTTGATCCACGACGCTTACGCTGCTTGTTGCTAGAAATCATGTGCTTCTACACCTCGATTTTAACAACGTCCCACATCGCATTATCACGGAAGTTCCAAAGGATGGCCGTCTGTCACGGAGATATTAGTGGTTATGGTAAATCGCTGCGTTATGCCGATAAGCTTCTTGCCTGCCAGGACTTGCCAGTAACCTGCCTGCACTCCAAGAATGGTCAGAAAAAACATTATTTCTCATAATATTCTTGGCGTCAGTGAGCGACGGACCAAATCGGCTGCGTATTAAACTCAAACCTGACTCTTCATTGGCGGTGAAGGGGACTCATTTTCGTCGAAGGGTCGTTAAGAGGCGCTATGCGTGACGTGCTGCGATACTAAACACTGAGAAATAAACGTTCACTATTAGGGCAATTCCCATGCAACCCACGCGGGAAGGGGCAATTGGCAACGACTTTCGTGACGCAGCCTACCGTGACTTCCGCATTATTAAAGGCTATCAAAGTAGGTTGCGGAATGGAGGGCGTTTCGGGAAGTTAGTATGGAGTGAGGTGGATTATGAATTTCGATAAAGCGGAAGAATATCGGACAGAGGCTCAGAAATGTCTCGGCAATGCGGAGCGCACCTTCGACCCTAACACCAAATTGAGTTGGAAACGGCTCGCGGAAGAGTGGTTAGAATTGGCTAGTAAGCTTCCAACTTCCCAACTTCACATCAGTCGCGTCGACAGTCATTAGAACGTCCACAACCGTAAGACTGCTCAATTAAAATTTTTTGCAAACGCACTGCCCCTTTCCTCACGCTCACGCAGAAGTAAGGACACAAGCGATTGCGATTGAGTTATGGCTGAAAAGACAAATTGCCAAGATGAAGGTTCGTCGACTTTGGGCCATGAGCAGACCACTGAGCCCCAATCCGTCTTTTGAGTCAGTGGACCGCACGTCCGCCCGACACATCAAACGTAGCGCCCGTACTGAATGAGCAATCTTCCGAGCACAGCCAGAGTGCGAGGGCTGCGACCTCTTCCACGGTGCCAAGCCGTCTCATTGGGCACTTCTCGATCAATGCCCGTACATCTTCGGGTGACAACTGCAGGAGTATCTCGGTATCGATCGCTCCTGGGGCGATGGCGTTTACTCGGATATTAGTGTCGGCAAGCTCTTTGCCGAGGGATTTGGTGAACGCGATCACGCCCGCCTTCGCGGCAGAATACGCGGACCTGAGTGGTGACCCTTCTTTGCCAGCGATTGAGGCCATGTTGACGACGCGACCATAGTTCGACCGTTTCATTAGAGGGACGACACGTTGGCAGACCTCATAGAAGCTCACCAAATTGACTTCGACGCTACGCCGCCACTCACGTGGATCGAACTCTAGAACGGGCGTAGCGGTGCCAACGAAGCCCGCATTGTTGACCAGAATGTCTACCTTCTCGAATGTTGCTGTGACGCGATGAAGGCCCCGCTCGATTGACGAAGCGTCCGAAACATCCACCTCGACGAACGACACGCCGTTAAAGCCAGGTTCGTGAAGGTCCCATACAAATACCATCGCGCCGGCGTCTCGCAGCCTCTCGGCGATCGAACGTCCGATGCCCCTTGCGCCACCGGTAACAATGGCAACTCGATCATGAAAGTCGTAGATGACCGGCATTTAGAATCTCTCAAGCGGTAATCAGTCCACCAGTATCTTATACCGTGTTCTCAACGGGGGTACAAAGTCCCATGGGTGCCGGAGGTGCGGGCGGATGTCGGCTTAGGGTCAAATGTGGAAGTTGCCATATAAGTTCAATTCGTCAGCTCTGGGCCAAATGCTGACTTCAATATGTTGAGAAAGTGAGGCGCATTACGGTGTTAACAGACCGGATAGCACCTTGGTCAGTTGCTCATCGCTGAATGGCTTCTTGAGGACGGGCCGGTCGCGAAAGCCCTCTCTTGTATCGTGAACGCTATTGCCGGTGGAGTAGACGAACGGTACACCGCGTGCAGCGAGGGCATCGGCCACGTCACCGCTGCTTTTGCCATTCAGATTCATATCCAGCATGGCAACGTCAAAGACTTGCCCTTCAATCAGGACAATTGCCTGTTCATTCCTGGTTGCGGCGGAAACGGATTTGCATCCGAGGTCAGCCAGCATGCCTTCAATCATCATGAGTATGAGTATTTCATCCTCAACAACGAGAACGCGGCGGCCTGATAATAACTTACTCATTGTCACCACCTTGCCGGGCTGGAAAGTTCATTGTGCAGACAACGCCGTCAGGCCTGTAATCGAGGTCTACCTTGCCATCCAGTTCGAGGGCCAAGCCGCGCTCAATCATGCTGGAGCCGAATCCATGGTGGGCAGGTGGGCTGACAGGCGGCCCGTCTATTTCGCGCCACTGCAGGATTATTCGCTTGCCTTCCGGTGCTGTCACAGTTTTCCACTCGACCAGAATTGATCCTGCCGCGTTTGACAGTGCGCCATATTTTGCAGCATTGGTGGCGAGTTCATTGAACCCAATGCCCAGCGCCAGGGCCGCCTTCGGTGGAAACCGGATGTTGGCACCCCTGATCACAATGCGGTTGGCAAGGCTCCCTGCAACCCCAAACGGCTGCAGGGCGCCGCTGATCACGTCGTGCAGCCTTGCACTTTTCCAATGCTCACGGGTCAGGAGGTCATGCGACCGGGAAAGTGCCAGCAAGCGGGACTCGATAGCTTGACGGATCACCTTTGGATCAGTAGACGCGCGCAAAGCCTGCCAGACAATCGATTGTACCGTCGCAAGGGTGTTCTTCACCCGGTGGTTCAGTTCGTCAATGAGCATTCTGGACTGGACTTGCTCATCTTTATGCTTGGTGAGATCAACGAACGAGGCAAAATGCTGGACGATGTCATCTTTTTCATCGCGAACCGGGCTTATAAAAAGGCCAGCCCAGAATTCACTGCCATCTTTGCGGCGGTAAAGCACTTCCGAACCGGAGCTTGAGTCGCCTTCAAACTCGGCTTTAATCCGGGCCAGCGCCTCAGCATCGGCTGCGTGCGCCAAGAGGAAATTGAAGCCTTGGCCAAGCATTTCTTCGCGGGCGTACCCCGTCAGGGAGAGAAAGGCGTCATTGGCAAATATTATGGGATTTTCAGGTGCTTTGGCATCGGTGAACACCATCGCCATGCGTGTCGTTTCAGCGGCCACGACAAATGGGCCAAGATCGTCTTTAAAGTCTTCGACCTCTGCCTCAGCAGCTTTCTGTTCCCCGGACTTTTTTACGATTTTCGCCATAATCGAATTTCTCCGGCCATTTGATTGCCATGAAGCTAGACATGGATAGCCTGGAAAGGCGCTTCCAGGACCTTCTAGGGAAAAATAATACACCAAAGGGTTCTTTCGCAACAAATTCTCCGTAAGTTGCTGAAACGCGGAAACGGTTATTTTGTTCCCGTTATCGATTGAGCTGGGCAATGCGGCAAGAACTGCAATCAATCAATTTCTATTTGTGAGCTGACCTTAATCCTGTTCTGAAAAGTGGAAGGCATCATGTGACGGCCCGCCTTGGACTTACTCTATCGGAAGCCACGCGAGCGCCGAAAGGACCGCTATGGAAATGCGAAAGGACGGCTTTTCCGGAGTGCGGGTTGAACAATGCGATCTCGTCGAAGCGGAGACGCTAGAGGGTTAATTTCAGAAGAATGACTCGCTATCTTTATATATCGGAATAACTCCGCCAATTTGGCTCGATAACAAAAGGCGCGTTAACCCCAGACCAAATCCATTTGGACGTCCACTTTTGGTGGTGAAGGCAGATTCCACTGTGCGATTCGCCAATTCTTCGGTTTCATGATGCGTGATGTCTCTTATTCTCGAAGTTTGGCGCCAAACGCCGCGACCGGACTTCCGCTTTGGGTCAAAGGCAGAAGTTAGCTG
>Ga0214473_10010464_pt1 | contig 10906 bp, 10 predicted proteins | sample RVTome_7_FD_203509 | JGI IMG/M metagenome (GOLD analysis project Ga0214473, IMG submission 203509) | Soil microbial communities from uranium-contaminated site in the Upper Colorado River Basin, Wyoming, United States - RVT98D197 | ecosystem: Environmental > Terrestrial > Soil > Contaminated >... | reverse complement strand
CAAAAGGGGCTGCGGCACTTGTTCCTCCCGACGTCAGCGGAGTGCCCTCGGATCCGAGGCTGGTGATGTTGTCACCGGGTGCGCCCAGACCTCGCCGGCCGATAGAAGCTCCGAGGTTTGATTGCTCCGTCGGTCTGCCGCGAGAATCGAAAGCAACAACAGGAATGGTTCCGGGGTGGCGGGTAATGGCCGAACTTCCGATCGTTCCCTCATTGCCCGCTGCCGCAACGACGACAACACCGCGCCGGGCAGCGTGGTCCAGAGCGTCTTCTAATTCGCGTTCGCCCTTGGACGATGTTGCGCCCAAGGCGACGCTCAAATTCACCACGCGTGCGCCTGCTTCAACACATTCGTGGATCGCGGCAGCAAGGTCTTCGGGAGTTGCGGTCGGCATCTGTCCATTGCGGTGCGTTGTCTCCGCAAAAATGGGACGCACCAGCAGGGTGCATTTCGGGCAGATTGCGGGAGCTCGGGACTCCCTTTTCGCGCTCAGGATGCCGGCCACAAAAGTTCCATGCTGGCATGCGGCACTATTGGTTCTGGCACATGCGGCGCCCGCGCTTCCTGGAATCTCGCGGACATTCTCCGTCGCCAGGTCGGGATGATCCATGGCAACGGGGCCATCGACTAAACCGATCCGAATTTCGGGCCGGCCGCTGGTGACTGCCATCAATGACGGCAGCTTCACCAACTCTAACGGAGCTATAGGCTGGGTGCCCAACTGCAACCTCGTAAAACTCGTTACATCCATCGAGGCCCGGGAGATACCCCCATACCTAGTGGTATAGGGAAGCGTAATGTTACTCTCGGACCGTTGGCTGTCAAGGATTATTGCGACCTGGATTACGCCTTGCCTTCACGACAAGAACGGCCAGTACTAGTCCCCTACCCGGTGCTCTACGGGCATGAAATCTGAGATGGCTCCCAAGAAGGTCTGGTGATGGCCGGGCCGCCTCAGAGTATAGTTCCCACGGTAATAAGGAGTTAGTGCCGTGACCGTGACATTGGAACCCAGCGCCGTGGAACGGTACCGACTCAAGCTCCGTTACAAGGTTTGCTACCACCTGGGCAGTTCCTGTCCGGATCTTGAGGATGTGGTGCAGGAGACATTGGTTCGCTTTCTGCGCGCGCTTCAAAGCGAAAAGATCCGCAATCCCGAGAGCGCCGCTGCTTTCCTCAACGGTATCTGCAACAACGTAATTCATGAGTACAGGCGTCGGCGCTGGAAGGAACCGGTGAGTGACCCTGACATCTGTCGGCCGGAGCTTTCAGCGGATCTCGAAGCCGATTTGCTCGAACTGCGCCAGGTGATTGCCCTCGTCATGACCCAGTTGTCACAAAGGGACCGCGACATCCTCCGTGCCTTCTTCTTGGAGGAAAAGGACAAGGGCGAAATCTGCCGTGTGATGGGTCTCTCCGATATCCAGTTTCGGGTAGCTCTATTTCGGGCCAAGGAAAGGTTCCGCGAAATTTATCACCAGAGCGTGAAACGAAACACTACGGCGAAACACTAGGTAGACAGGATCGACAAATGCAATTTCATCAGGATCCAGCGTTTCGAGAAGAACTGATCCGCGATTACTTGCTCAATAGGCTCGATGCGGATACGGCCGAGGCCTTCGAGAGCCACTATCTCTCGTGCGATGAGTGCTTCGAAGCACTGAGTACGAGCCACATACTGATGGCAGGGCTCGGTCAGAGCAAGATCGAACTTCGTCGTGTGGAAGACGTGCTGGTGCTCCAGTTTGCCGGCCCCGCGCAGTTGACTCGGCAATCCTTCGAGCTGGAGGAACTCCAGCGAGCGTTTCAACAGAACGACACCAAGGTGCTCATCGATCTCGGGCGCGTCATCAAGATCGACAGCGCCGGCCTGGGTCAGCTAATGTCTCATTATTCTCACGTTGTCAAGAAGCGGGGCATGCTCAAACTGCTCAATCCGAGCGCAGAAGTGCAGGCGTTGCTTCGTCTGACGAGGATCGACTCGGTGCTCGAAACCTACCACGACGAACGCCAAGCGTTACAGAGTTTTGATGCCGCCTGAAGGATTTCCCTTCGGCACACTCGTGTGGTGCCGCCCGCAGAACCAGAGACGGCACACTTCGCACCGCTCGGGGCCGAGAGGACACACGGCTCATCCCGGGGCGAACCGCCCTGGCAGACCACCGCGCGCTGCTCATGTCTTTCTTTACCCATGAGCCTAGTCCGCTGGTGAGGCAGCCCGTCGCTCCTTGCAGCGGCGGCAAAGCCGCGTCCATGGCACTGCTTCCAGCCGGGCTCTTGCAATGCGCTGCTTACAGACTCCGCATACGCCGAATGTGTCTCGCCTGATCCGCGCTAACGCCTCGGCAATCGCTCGTGCGAGATGCGCGTCGGACTGATGTAGGCGGATGTGAAGCTCCGCCTCAGCATCGGCGCTGGCCCGATCCATGAGATCGCCTTCCGGTTCATCTGCCGGAGGCACGCGAGTCGCGGCCTCGTGGTTTGCAGCCGACAGTTCGTCTTGCTTGGCAAGCAAGAGCCTTTTGTATCTGTCAAGGTCCCTGGCGTTCACGACGCTCTCGCTTCTCGCTCTTCTTCGAGATGGCTGCATAAAAGCTGCCCACCGCTGCTCACGTCATTACTTCTGCAGTGCAGGCAGGCGAAAATCGTGCTGACGCCCCCTACAGTGGCGATGGCTCCTCTCCATTCTCCTGCTTCTTTTCCACAAAATGCTTTTCCAGTACGCCCTTGGCCAGGTCGCGGCCGCCAAGGCCAAAGGCGATGGCCAAGCCAAGCATCAAGGCCCCAAAAACAATGGAAAAGGCCATGAGGACCGTGTGGGTCGCCAAGCCGACCTGTTCCAAGGCCATAGAGACGGCCATGGCCACGATGACCAGCCGGATCGTTCCGCTCAACATGCGAGGCGATGGGTATCCCGCGTTTACCGCAGCCAGTAACGCCGCCCGCGAAAAGAAATTCGCGGCAAGCATGCCGACGAGAAGGACCAGCAGCGCCACAAACACCTGCGGTAGAAACAGAAAAAACCGCGATATCTGGTCCTGTAGGCCGGAGATGCCGAGCACGCCGACCCCCACCAGCATGAACCCCAGCCACGACAACCAGAACAGAGACCGGCTGAGCAATTCCGTCAAGCCAGGCAACGCGGCCTTCCGCAGCACATGGGAGGCGCCGCTCTCCTCCGACAAGCGGTCGAGCTTTAACCATCCCAGCACCGACCGGAGAATATGCTTGAGCACAAATGCGATGATCCACCCCACCACAACTATGGCCAGCATCACGATGAGGCGGGGCAGAAAGTCCGCAACCATCCGTACTAGATTCTCAAAGGCCTGGTGGAACCCATTCCATATCATCTCGTTCATGGCAACCTCGCTATCTGGCCTTCCACCGTTCCAACAAATACGGCTTCCGGCGTTCAAATTCCAAACAGAGCTCTTCCGTGCTTTGTTCGATCTGTTCCGGGGACAAGTCTTGGCGTTGCTTCAAGAGCGCACACACTCGGCCTCGGTAGAGCGGCGCCAAAACTTGCAGCAAGTGGTCCCGGTTGAGTACCGAATGGTGATAAGCGGCGGCGAAGTCGTAGAGTAGCCGCACCCAAACGTCCCCCGCCAGGTCGAACTCATCATCATCGAGTGCCGCCGCTCCCTGAATGGCCGCCAGCGTTTCGGGGCACAGAATCTGGCTCAGAATTGGCGACAATTCGCTCACACCGTTGCGGAACAGCTCCAGCAGCCGTTTCCGATTGGTGCGGATGGGTTCCTCGGTGAGTTCATGGTCAGAACCAAACGTGGGCACTTTCTCGGAACCCGTTCGTTCGCTCCAGGCGGCCGGATTGGCATCCAGGCACCAGAACATCGTTCCCACGGTTTGTCGGATGGCGGAAACGACGTCGCTGGTCGTTCCCGGCTCAGTGCGCAGCTTCGACCCCAGGTGTGACTGGCAAGCCTTGAAGCCGGCGCTCATGGCCTCGATGGCCATCCAGGTCGCCGCACCCAATCGCACGTTGTCCTGTTGCCAGACCTCCTGGTTCAAGCAGTGACTGGCGAACTCACCGGAGAAACCAAACTCTTCCGAGTGCAGCTCGCGGATTCGCTGACCATAGGCCGCGCGGCCGATCGGGTAAAGAATTTCCCGGATCAGCAAGCCGTCGTACTTGTGCCGCTTGTATAACGGCGCAACGTAGTGAAAGTCTTCCTTATACGTCGGCCGGATTAGGTTCTCAATCCAGAAGGGCGTCATGTTGCTCGAAGCGGGAGAAAGAATGGCGCAGGCCTTGGCACGCAATAGTTCGGCGGCGGCCAGGATGGTGCGCAGCGCGCTGGCAAAGGAGGGGTGTCCTCGATAGCGAGTGCTGACGCGATGGATCGTGCGCAAGTGGACCAGGCCGTGTGCGTTATCATTGCTCTGCGCTGGGTCGGTCATCAGCGCTTCCGGCGTCCCGTCTCGCGATCCACCGTCGGCATTGACGATCACCACTCGGTCGCGGGCGAAGCTGCGCACTAGGGCCTGTTCAAGGGACTGCGCGACTTGGCCCACCGTCGAGGCATTGTTGTAGGTGGGCACTCCGATCAAGATGTCCACTTCGCCGACGCTCACGAGCTGGCGAAGAAAATCGTCGGAAAGCATGCTCTCGTCCTGCAATCGAAGCTCCTCGCCCGACTATCTTTCGCCCTGGCTGGGATTGCCGGGCACGCTGCCGCAGGGGATCAAACACCCTGGACAAGATTGAACGCAAGGCGTCAAATGCGCCGCAATCGAAACCAGTAGAACTGATGTGGTCCCAGCGTCAGTAGGTACGGCAATTCGCCGATCTTGGGAAACAGAGTCTTCCCGAACATTTCGATCGGCAGGCGCCCTTTATGCCGGCGCAAATCGAGCTCCACGGGCTGAGCCGTTCGGGAAAGATTGTTCACCACCAAGACCTGTTCTCCGCTCAGCTCGCGCAAGTAGGCCAGCACCCGGTGATTGGCCGGGTGCAAGAACTCGATCGAACCCCGGCTGAAAATCTGACTGGCTCGGCGCGTTTCGATGAGCTTCGTCATCCAGGAAAGCAACGAGTACTCCGAGCGCTTCTGGGATTCGACGTTGACGGACTGATAGCCATACAGTGGATTCGAAATCAACGGCGAGTACAGGCGTTCCGGATCGGCAGTGGAGAAACCGGCATTCCATCTCCCGTCCCACTGCATCGGGGTGCGCACTCCGTTGCGGTCGCCGAGATACAGATTCTCACCCATTCCAATCTCATCCCCGTAGTAGACCACCGGAGTTCCCGGCAGCGACATCAGCAGGCCGTTCAGCAGCTCGATGCGTCTGCGGTCTCCCTCCATGAGCGGCGCCAGTCGCCGCCGGATCCCCAGGTTCAGCCGCATGCTCTTGTCCCGGGCGTATTCGTCATACATGTACTCCCGCTCCAGGCCGGTGACCATTTCCAGCGTCAGCTCATCGTGATTGCGGAGGAAGATACACCACTGGGAGGCTGAAGGAATCTCGGGCGTCTGCTGCAGAATCTCAATGATCGGCTTGCGATCCTCCAGCTTCACGGCCATGAACATGCGAGGCATCAAGGGGAAATGAAAAGCCATGTGAAATTCATCGCCGTTCCCGAAGTACTGGCGGACATCGGAAGGCCACTGATTGGCCTCTGCCAGGAGCATTCGGTCCGGAAATTCCTGGTCGAGTCGCGTGCGCAGATCACGAAGGATGCCGTGCGTTTCGGGCAGATTCTCGCAGGAGGTTCCCTCTCGCTCGACCAGATAGGGCACCGCGTCCAAGCGAAATCCGTCGACTCCAATTTCCAGCCAAAATTTCATGACGTTCCACATGGCTTCGCGAACCGCGGGATTGTCGTAATTCAAGTCGGGCTGATGGCTGAAAAAGCGATGCCAATAGTAGGACTTTGAGGCCGGGTCCCACGCCCAGTTGGATTTCTCGGTATCCAGAAAAATGATCCGGACCCCTTTGTAACGCTCGTCGGTGTCACTCCAGACATACCAGTCCCGCCGCGGGCTTTCGGGATTGCGCGCCTCCTGGAACCAAGGGTGCTGGTCCGAGGTGTGATTGAGCACTAACTCGATGACCACCCGGATTCCACGTTCGTGCGCCGCCGCCAGAAATGCGCGGAAATCATCCAAACTGCCGTAGCTGGGATGGACGGAGGTGTAGTCAGAAATGTCATATCCGTCGTCCCGCAAGGGAGAAGGAAAAAATGGCAAAAGCCAGAGAGTGTTGACGCGCAACTCCTGCAGATAATCGAGCTTCTGCATCAGACCTTGGAAATCCCCAACGCCGTCTCCGTTGCCGTCCTGGAAGGCCCGGACGTAGAGTTGGTAAATGATCGCGTCTTTGTACCAAAGGGAATCGTGCGACGCAGTCAAGGCTGGCTCCTTCGCCGCTCCCGTGGAGCTGGGAGCCTTACATGAAATAATCGAAATCCTTTTCCGTACGCACGCGGCGGCGCACGCGGGAGATGTGGCCCGGCATCACCTGCGGATCGAGCCCTACCTAGTTGCGCGCCCCCGTCGACCGCAACACGGGCCTCGCCGGCCGACAGGCTCTTCAACAGGTTACCGTGTCGCGATCCACAACCCGAAACGCCTTCGGATCCTCAAATGACGGACGCCATTGTATTACAGGCGCGATTCTTCGTCTGGTCCTACAATCGTGGCAGGTGGGTCGTCAAGCAGATCTCGGAAGAACGTGGTCGAGGCGAGAGGATTGAACCTCCGACCCCTGGTCCCGAACCAGAATCCACGCCCTATCGAAATCTATGGATTCTTGTTGTATCTGAGTGATTCGTGTTGACTCGCTTGCAGTGGTCTTTTGAACTCTGTCGACACGCTTGGTGCTTTTGCAGCTACAAGTTCATCCACATCGTCTGCGAAAGCTATCGCGCTGATCGGACCGTGGCGGCATCCTACAGAAGATCAATTCACAGACAATTGCCTAAATGCTGGCATTGGGTGTCGAAGATGCTGTAAACAAGATTTGAATAATTAAGTCCACGTTTTCGGCGCGAGCTGTCTGCACGATTTCAAAAGCAGGATCACCTTTCAACAAAATCCGCCTGACGGCCAAGCCCTCGAGCTCCGGCTCCAAATGCTGATCCAAAAGCTTTTGAGCCTGACGGATGAGTTCCGCGAGTAAATCCTCCCGGCTGGTGGGCACGTAACTGCCCTCCAACGTGCCGGCGGAATAGCTCAGGGGCGTCACTACATTCAGCATGACGATCTCGGAGTGAAAGTGGCGGGCGAGTTCCGTGGCCTGATGAACCACACTAGACGATGGGTTTTGGAACTCGACCGGAAGTAGAATCTTCTTTATTCGCAACATCGAGTGCCTCTCACGAAGCCGCCCCCGGAGAGCTCCAAGGCCCCAGGCGGCGTCACCGATTCACGGACTTCTTGGCTTGAAACCGGTTGGCCGGGGCAAGGTGCCGAACAAACCACTCAGCAGCCAGTCGTGCCACTTCCTCCAGCGTTCCCGGCTCCTCGAATAGATGGGTAGCCCCCGCAACGATGATCAATTGTTTTTCCCGGCAACGGAGTTCGGCCATAGCCTGGCGGTTCAGCTCGATCACCGTTTCATCGTTTCCGCCCACGATCAGGAGTGTGGGAGCTCGGACCGAGCCGAGGGCGTCCATTGCCAGATCCGGCCTGCCTCCGCGGGACACGACTGCGGCGACTGTATCCGGAAATTCAGCGGCCGCCACAAGCGCCGCTGCAGCACCGGTGCTGGCACCAAAATAGCCAACTTTGAGGTTTCGCACGTCCGGATTGCGCGTGATCGAAAGGGTGGCGCTGCTCAATCGCCTGGCCAGAAAAGGAATATCGAAGCGAAGTTCGGCCGTCGACCGGTCGATGGCCTCTTCTCCAGGAGTCAGGAGATCAAACAGGAGTGTGGCGAGTCCCCGGGAACGCAGAACCTCCGCAACGTAGCGGTTCCGCGGACTATGTCGGCTGCTTCCGCTCCCGTGGGCAAATAGCACCAATCCTTTCGGATTCGTCGGGATACCCAGCATGCCGGCGAGCGCCACTCCGTCGACATCGAGGGTAAGTTCTCTGGCGACGCCGTCTCTCTCCGTGTCTCTGCCCGAAATCATGAGCGAGCAGTTCCTTTCTATTCAGTCCAAGTTCATCCAGCCCTGCGGACAGCCGATCTTGGGGCCCGGCGAAGATAGTCGGTGACTGCCTCGTCGCTGACCGGCAAGAAGTCCTCACCCCAGCGCGACGTCGAGCACCATCATCACGGTAAAGCCCATGATGACGCCGATCGTCGCCAGATCAGTATTGCCTTCGCGTTGCGACTCGGGAATCGTCTCCTCGACAACGACGAAAATCATCGCCCCCGCTGCAAAAGCCAACGCATATGGCAGCAGTTCACGTGCTGCCAGCACCGCGACGGCGCCAAGCACCCCCGCAGCAGGCTCTACCACGGCTGAAAGCTGCCCGTACCAGAAACTCCGCAGGCGCGACATTCCTTCCCGTCGCAACGGCACTGCCACCGCGAGCCCCTCGGGGAAGTTCTGCAGACCGATGCCGACCGCCAGCGCTACAGCCGCAGGGAAGCTGGATGACGGGAGCCCGGCGGCCACTGCTCCAAAGGCCACGCCTATGGCCAGCCCCTCGGGAATATTGTGCAGGGTGATCGCCAGAACCAATAGGGTGCTCCGTCCCCAACCGGTGCGGATCCCTTCGGCCTCTTCCAAACGAAATCCAATGTGCAAATGAGGCAACACACGATCGGATATCCAGAGGAAGAGTGCGCCAGCGAGAAAACCCACTGTGGACGGATACCAAGGAGAAAAACCCAGATCTTCCGACAGAGCGATTGCTGGGGCGAGCAACGACCAGTAGCTGGCCGCAATCATCACGCCGCTGGCAAATCCAAGCATCCCGTCCAGCATTCTGCGGCTGACTTGTCGAGTGAAGAAGACGGCAGATGCACCCAACGCGGTGACACCCCAAGTAAAGCAAGTCGCCAAGAGCGTTTGCCCAATGGGGTTCAGCGTACGGAATGGTTCCAACCATTCGAATACCATCGTCACCAAGGGCAGCCTGCACCCAGATACAAGATTTATCCTGCAGCGGGTGCTGCTTTTGCTGCAACCTGGCGAACACGCCGCTTACCGCCAATTCGCACCGTGCTCGCTTGTGGTCCTTCAACAACCGCGCACAGCACTACCCTGTCCTCCCTCCGAAGCGCGACCCGTACGACACAGGACTGTGCCCGCGGTCACATTCCGCATTCCTAGGATGCACTCTTGGACGCTGCGGCGCTGAGCGCTTCCTCTCGCCTCCCCTGGAGACCGGGAGGAAGTTCGTATCGCTCTTCGATGGAGTACGCCAGGGAGCTGTAAAGGTCTTGCGCGTGGCCGAGCCGGACCCGCTGTTCCACCTTTCGTATGGCCGAGGCCAGCACATGGTCGTGGAACACGCCTGCAATCCATCGCGAGAAATCCCCCCGCCGCGCGTGCCCCTCCAGCACGGCAAGCGACTGGCTCTCGAGCGCGCAAACAAAATCCTGCAAAGTCCGAACGGGGTGACCGACGGGTCTGCCGCAATCCGTGAACACAAATCCTAGTCCCTCGATCAGCTGCACATCCAGATACTTCGCCTTGTGCCGAACATGCGTGGTCAATCTGGGCAAGAGTCGAAATCGGAGCAGTTTACCTTCGCTTTCTTCAATGCCGGGTAGAAGAACTGCTTCGTTAGGCTCCAGTCCACCGAGAATTGCTCTCCATTCTGATTCGACCCCCGTCTTACCCAGCATGGCCGCCAGAGTGTGCACCTCGTGCGGATCGGTCGTACGCTTCACAATGATCCCCTGGATGCTTGCGCGAAGTTCAGGGTGAAGGTCGGAGAGTCGATAGGTGGCGAGGGTATAAGCCCCCAGGTCAAGGTCCACCAAGTCTCGAACGTTCGGCTCGTGAAGAAAATAGTGCGCCTCATCAACGACGATCCGATGGGGCAAACCGGTGGTTCTTCGGAGCGAAGCCAGCATCGGCAGGAGCGTTTTAAGATAATCGACTTTCTCCCGGTACGGGACGTGGGAAAGCTCAACAATCACACTCATGTTGGGATGGCGGAGCACGCGAGTCAGGTCCGGCAGTTCGGGGGGCGGGACCTCGCCCCCGAACACCACTACCCCAGGCAGCGTCTCCAAAGTGCGATAGTCACCTTCGGCGTCGATAACACAGACGCTATAGCCTTGAAGAATGAGTTGTTCGCATGCCAAACCATTGACCCAGGACTTGCCGGACCGCGGATCTCCCGCGATCAAAATGTTACGGCTGCGGAAGGACAGGGCAACCGGAAGGCCATCCTCCCCCGTGCCCAGGGTCAAGGGCGCTCGGATGATGCGTCCCTGGGGCATCCTCATTTCCTTGGCGATCTGCCGGAGGTAGGGCGCCACGGCGCTGGGGCCGTCTCCGGGCAAGATAATGTCCGCAGTCTCCTGCAAAGCCTTGCTGCCCCACTCGACGGCGACTCCGAATTCGCATGCGGCGAGGAGGTCATGATCGTTCTCCGCGTCCCCGATCCCGATGGCATTGTGAACCGACAGGCGAAGTACGGTCAGCGCTTCTCGCAGGCCGATGCCCTTGCTGACCGCCTGCGGGAGCATCATCAATCGGCCGCGGTTGAAAAACATAGTGAGGGGTAACTCCAGCTCCCTGATGACTGCCAGGACTTGGGGAGCCCATGCGGCGTCGGTTTCCACAACACACTGCCCGGCAGTGAACTGAATCTCCCGGCGACGGAGTTCTTCGACGAAAATATCCGGCGCTGGGTGACCGAGCAACCTTGTATTTCCGTTCGGAAAGGAGAGTACGGCTCCATTTTCCGCCACCACTGCATCGACGAACTGAAGATTGCCCGCAAACTGCTTCAGTTCGGCCAGAATGCGG
>Ga0214473_10010463_pt1 | contig 10907 bp, 8 predicted proteins | sample RVTome_7_FD_203509 | JGI IMG/M metagenome (GOLD analysis project Ga0214473, IMG submission 203509) | Soil microbial communities from uranium-contaminated site in the Upper Colorado River Basin, Wyoming, United States - RVT98D197 | ecosystem: Environmental > Terrestrial > Soil > Contaminated >... | reverse complement strand
GGCCGGTTACCGCCTGCCACCGAGGCTCTAATATCGCTAAATCCCAGACTAAAAAATCTCTAACGGCAATTTTGGGTCCGGGACGCCACCCGTTTTGGCAGTGACGGGGGTCACGCATCTCCCCCGGCCCCCCCGGGAACCAGTCCCGGCGGTTCCCCCGTCGGCCGCCGAGGGGCTTCAGCCATCGGGGAGCAGATTTAAGAAAGTTCCTACTTTTTTATAAAGTGGGCGCCGCGGGAGGTCGGGTTGATCAGGGCGGCCCGGGTGATCATCAGGGCGACCAGGATGCTGTGGCGGAGACCTATGAGGGCCGGCTCGAGGCGCGCCGCCTGGTAGAATTTTTCGATGCGGTGGCTGAGGTACTCGAGGTCGGACTTGGCCCGCTCGAGGCGCTTGCGCGTCCGGATGATGCCGGCGTAGTTCCACATCGTCGAGCGGATGGTCAGCCAGTCCTGGTTGACCAGGGCCGGATCGACGGCCTCTTCCTTCTTCGGATGATACCAGCTGTGGATCTCGGACGCCCTGAAAGACTGCGGGTCGTCGAAGCGCTCGGCGATGTCGCGGGCCGCCCTCGTGCCCCAAACGAGTCCCTCGAGGAGCGAGGTCGAGGCCAGTCGGTTGGCGCCGTGGACTCCGGTGCAGGCCACCTCGCCGGCGGCGTACAGTCCGGCGAGCGAGGTCCGGCCCCAGCCGTCCGCGAGCACCCCGCCGCAGCTGTAGTGGGCGGCCGGGACGACCGGGATGGGCATGCGCGTGATGTCGACGCCGTCCTCGAGACAGGTTTTGTAGATCGTCGGGAACCTGCGCCGGATGTCCGTCCCCTTGGCGTAGGAGGCCAGGTCGAGGAGGACATAATTCGTGTTGGTGACGATCATTTCTTCGTAGATGGCCCGAGCGACCTCATCGCGCGGGGCAAGGTCGCGCTTGGGCGAATATTTTTCCATGAATGTCTTGCCGTCGCGGGTTTTCAGGCGCGCCCCTTCGCCGCGGACGGCTTCCGAGATGAGGAAGCCGTCGCCGCTTTCGCGCATGAAAACCGTCGGGTGAAACTGGATGTACTCCATGTTGCCGATCCGGGCGCCGGCGCGCAGGGCCATGGCGTAGCCGGAGCCGTCGGCCCCGTCCGGGTTCGACGTGTGGAGGAAGACGGCGCCGCAGCCGCCCGTGGCCAGTACGGTGAAGGGCGCGAAGATGCGGCTGACCTGGCCCGACTTGTTGTCGAGGACGTAGGCGCCGATGGCCTGGGGTTGACGGTAATAGGCGACCGGGTTTTTCGAGTGGTGCGGCACCGTCAAGAGGTCGACGGCCGTGTGCCCAGCCAGGAGAGTGATGCGCGGGTGCTTTATGAGGGCCCGAAGGAAGCGGTCCTCGATCATTCGGCCTGTGGCGTCCTCGACGTGGAGAATGCGGCGGCGGGAATGTCCGGCCTCTTGGGCAAAGTCGAGAACGGCGGGCGAGCTCCGGGTGAAGGGGATCTTGAGCTCTTCGATGAGCGTCTTGCGGACGAGTTCCGGGCCTTCCTTGACCAAAATGTCGACGGCCGCGGGGTCGCCGACGTCGTCCCCGGCCTCGAGGATGTCCTTTTTGAGGAGCTTGGGCTGGTCGTCCGGGGCGAAGGAGACGATGCCGCCCTGGGCGTAGAGCGTGTTGGTTTCTTCGGCGTGCGCCTCCTTAGTAATGATGACCGTGCGGAGCCCGGCCTTGGCCGCCTCGAGGGCGGCGGAGGCGCCGGCGATGCCGCAACCGATGACCAGGACGTCGGCCCGGATGTCGCGTTCGCTCATTGTTTCCTCAAGTCAGGAACTCCAGGCTGATGTCGACAGCCCGGGCCGAATGTGTCAGGGCGCCCACGGAGATGAAATCGACCCCCGTCTCGGCTACGGCGCGGACGCGGTCGAGGCTCATATTCCCGGAAGCTTCGAGGGGGACGCGGCCGGCAGCGAGGGCGACGGCTTCGCGCATCACCTCGAGAGTCATGTTGTCGAGCATGATCATGTCGGCTCCGGCGGCGAGCGCGTCGCGGATCTGGCTGAGCTCTGCGGCCTCGACCTCGATGCGGATGTCGGGCTTCGCGGCGGCGCGGGCCCGACGGACGGCTTCGGCGACGCTCCCGACGTGGCGAAGATGATTGTCCTTGATCAGGACCATGTCGGAGAGGCTCAGGCGGTGGTTCGTCCCTCCGCCCATCTTTACGGCGTATTTCTCGAGCAGGCGCAGGCCGGGCGTCGTCTTGCGTGTGTCTAGGATTTTGGCCCTCGTGCCGGCCACGGCGTCGACGAAGCGGCGTGTGGCTGTGGCCACCCCGGAGAGATGCTGGAGGAAGTTGAGGGCGGTCCGCTCGCCTTTGAGGAGGGCCAGCGTAGGTCCCTCGACGCACGCGAGAATGTCGAATTTGCGGAAAGCCGCCCCGTCCTGGAACTTCTCGGTGAACTCGACAGCGGGGTCTATTTTCTCGAAGACGCGGTGGGCGACGGGCAAGCCGGCCAGCACTCCGTCCTCCTTGGCCAGGAAAATGGCTTCGGAACGGGCGTCAGCCGGAATGATGCCTTCCGAGGTGATGTCCCCCTCGGGCATGTCCTCGCGCAGCGCCGCGTCGATGATGGGGTCGAATTCGTATGTTCCCATGATTAGGTGAATTATAGGCTTTCTCCCCGATGGCCGTCAAACCGAGGGAACGGAGTGTCGATGGTTGGAGGAAGTAGAAAATCGGTATCCTCGGGCCGTGGCCTGCCCTGACGCTGCCAAAACGGGCGGCGTCTTTCGGCAAACCCAGAGGCCCCTCACAGTTTGCCTCTGCCGCCGAAATATGCCATCATGGCGGGGCCGTGCACGACAAGAAGCTTCCGCGTCCAACAACGAAAAGGGACAGCCCTAATGGGAACGCCGTCCCATTAGGACGGTCCCTTAATAGCCCGCTGCCCTATGTCGACCACTTCGGCCTCTCCCCGGCCGACCTGCGCGGCGTCCTCCAGCTGGCCCTCGCGAGCGGCGGCGACTTCGCCGAGGTCTTCATGGAGTACCGGACCTACGACTTCATCAACATGGAGGAGGACATCATCAAGGAGACGGCCGAAGCTGTGAGCATCGGGCTGGGCGTCCGCGTCATCCACGGCGACAGAACGGGCTTCGGCTACACGAACGACCTCTCCCTCGACAAGGTCCGCAAGGCGGCTCAAACGGCCGCGGCCATCGCCCGGAGCAAGGCCGCTGGAGCGCCCGCCCCGGTCCTCCGCGACCGGACCCGGACGTCGAGCCGCTATATCGTCCGCCGCCCCGCCCACAGGGCCTCCCTCCGCGCGAAGATGGCCCTCGTCCGCGAAGCCTACGCCGCGGCCCAGGGTTTCGACAAGCGCATCGCCAAGGTCAAGGCCCACTACTCGGACAGCCTCAAGCACATATGCATCGCCAACTCCGAGGGCCTCCTCGTCCGCGACACCCGGCCCATGGTCAAGCTCGTCTGCGTCGCCATCTCCGAGAAGGACGGCAAGCGCGAGTCCGGCTACTGGGGCGGCGGCGGTCGAGTCGGCATGGAGTATTTCCGCGACGTCCTGACACCGCGCCGCATCGGCGAAGAGGCTGCGCGCGAGGCCGTGCTTCTGCTCGGGGCGGCCAACGCCCCGGCCGGCGAAATGCCCATCGTCCTCGCCCCGGGCCACAGCGGCGTCCTCATCCACGAGGCCGTCGGGCATCTGCTCGAGGCGGACTTCAGCCGGAAGAAGACCTCGGTCTTCTGGAACAAGATGGGCAAGCGCGTCGGCTCTCCGCTCGTGACGATCTACGACGACCCGACCATCCCCTCGTTCCGCGGCTCCTACAACATCGACGACGAAGGCACGACCCCGCGCAAAACCCTTCTCATCGAGAAGGGCGTCGTCCGCGGCCTGCTCCAGGACAAGCTCTCGAGCCGGCTCATGCGCGGCCGGCTGACCGGCCACGGCCGGCGACAGGATTACAGCTGCGCGCCCATCCCGCGGATGGCCAACACCTATATCGCCGCGGGCGATGACGCGCCCGAGGACATCCTCCGCTCGGTCAAGAAAGGGTTTTATGTCGCCAGCCTCTCCGGCGGCCAGGTCGAGGACTCGGGCAAGTTCACCTTTTCCGTGAGCCTCGGCTACCTCATCGAAGACGGCAAGCTGACGGCCCCGGTCAAGCAGGCGACCCTCATCGGCACGAACATCGATATCCTGAACAAGATCGACAGGGTCGGCTCCGACCTCGAGTTCGGCCTGCAGACGGGGACGTGCAGTAAGGAAGGCCAGGACGTCCCGGTCACGGACGGCTGCCCGACTCTCAGGATCGAGAAGATGACGGTCGGAGGCACCTCATGAAGAAAGAGGCGCCGGCCCTTCGCGACCTGGCCGAATCGCTCGTCGTCTTCGCCCGCAAGTGCGGCGCGGACGAGGCCGAGGTCTCCGTCTCCGACGGCTACGAGTTCAACGTCGACGTCCGCAAGGGCAGGATCGAAACGCTCATCGAAGCCGGGTCGCGCGTCTGCGGCCTGCGCGTCATCAAAGACAAAAAAACCGCCTTCGCCAGCTCGTCCGACCTCGACATGGGGACGCTCAAGCGCCTCGTCCGGAATGCCGTCCGCCGGGCCGAATTGGGCAATCCGGACGAATTCGCGGGGCTGGCCCCGCTCTCGAAAGAACGGGTAGACGCAGCGGCGCTCAGGCTCTACGACCCGGCCATCATCGCCCTGGACTCCAAGACGAAGATCGGCCTGGCCCTCACGACCGAGCGGGCCGCCCTCTGCGACAAGCGCATCACCAATTCGTACGGGGCGACTTTCGCCTCGAACGAGATCCGCTCGGTCCTGGCCATGACGAACGGCTTCGTCGGCGAATACGCGCAGACCTACTGCGGCCTCGGCGTCGGGCTCCAGGCGGGCGACACCGACAACCGGGTCGAGGATTCCTGGTCTTCGTCGAAACGCCACTTCAAGGATCTCGAGAGCCCTGAGGCGATCGCTCGCAAGGCCGTGGAGCGGACGGTCCGCCAGCTCAAGCCGCGGAAGGTCAAGACTCAGAATGTGCCGGTCATCTTCGAGCCGACGCAGACGGCTTGGCTGATGGGGTTTTTGTTCGGCTGTGTCACGGGGACGGCGGTCTACCAGAAAGCCACGTTCCTCGAAGGCAAGCTCGGCCAACGGATCGGCAACCGCCTAGTCACAGTCGTCGACAACGGGCTCATCCCGGGAGAGCTTGGCTCTCATCCCTTCGACTCGGACGGACTGCCGTCGCGGCGGACCGTCGTCGTCGAGCGAGGCGTCCTCAAGAACTACCTCTGCAACCATTACGCGGCCCGCAAGCTCCGGCTGGAGTCGACTGGGAATGCCGACGGCAACGGCGTCGGGCCGAACAACTTCTACCTCGAACCGGGGACGGTTACGCCCAAGGACATCGTCGCCGGGACGAAGAAGGGCCTCATCCTCATCCGGACGCTCGGCCACGGGCTGAATTCCGTGACCGGCGACATCTCGCGTGGGGCGTTCGGTCTGTGGGTCGAGGACGGCGAGATCGCCTATCCCGTCTCAGAGGTCACGATCTCGGGGAACCTAGGGAAAATCCTCGAAGGCATCGAGGCCGTCGGCAACGACCTCGAGTTCCACAGTCCTGTCACCGGCCCGACCGTCAAGGTCGCCGAGATGACCGTCGCCGGCGAGTGAAACCGGGCGGATTTACCCTTCTCATCATGTTGTCGCTGTGGCCCGGCTCCATCCCTGATAACCGCGGCGGGGCCTCTCACTTTCGCCGAAGATCTCATCTTTCCCGTCTCTCCCGGAAATTCGGAAATTGGTATTGTGTCCCCGATTTCGATCAGACGATCCGGAAGTTGCGCCTCATGCTGGTCCCGGCCATGTTCCCCGAGACCTCGGCCTCGGCGACGCTGAAGAAGGCCATGTGGACGACCTTCTCGTCGACGGCCAGGACCGACCCGACGATGCCCGCCCCTGAGTAGCGGTACGACCAGCCCATGCCGACCGACTCGTACTTTTTCTCCTCGCATGCGGCGGCCCGCTTCAGGAATTCCCGGGCCTCGTCGACACCAGGCTTGACTGAGGCCTTGCCGGCGTCGCCCTTCCCTCTCCCCGCCTTCCGGCGCTCGCGGAGGAGCATCGCCTCCATGGCGTAGCTCTTAACGAGCTTGGGGAAGAGCGTCCTGAACGCCTCGTCCCGCGAAACAAAGTCCATCCCGGCCGGCTTGCCGTCGATGAACGCGAGGATCCCCTTCCCGCCGTCGGCCGCCTTGAAGTTCTTCAGGTAGTCGTCGAGGTCGGCGCCCCTGGCCTCGAAGACGTCGCGCATGGCCCCGGTCCTCGAGATGACCTTCATGTCGGAGGCCATCTCAGCGACGTTGTCCCAGATCTTCGCCTGGTTCGAGCGGAACTCCTTCGACACCTCCAGGCACCGGTTCACCTCGCGCAGGTTGACTCCCCGCATCGACGCTGCCATGACGTTGCCCGACTCGGCGAACTCCCTGGAGGCGTAACTCCATCTGCCGTGCTCGGTGCAGCTGACGGGGACCTTCGTCCAGGACTTCGGGCCGACGAGGATCGTCGTGTTAAGCACCCGGTTCTGCTTCGCCCCGGCCAGCTCCTCGCCGTCGATGAGGAGCACAGCGACATCACCCTTGTTCTCGACCTTGAGCTCCGGCACGGAGCCGCCCTCGCTCACCTCGGTCACGGTGAAGACGCCCCTCTCGAGCGCTTCCTTGAGGGTGATGTACTCCGGACCCCCGTCAAGCGATGTCAAGAGCCCGAAAACCGTCATGTTCTCGAAGCTCTGCGCCGCACCGAGCTCCATTCCCAGAAGATAAGAATCGACAGACTTTTCCATTTGTGTTTTCCTTCCTTTTCGATTTGAGTTTAAAAAGCCCTAGCCGTCAGCGCCGCGGCCCGCGCGGCCCGAGCGTCCCGCTAGGTGAAACCGGCTTCGAAGCGTCTCATCATCGACCTCCCTTTTTCTTGGCCTTTCCTATCAAAAAATGTCTCCGATCTCTTTCTTCAGCTCTTCGGCCGGAATGCCGGCTATCTCCGCCGCCCTGTCCACGTCGAGGATGTCCGCGGCGACCGCGTAATGGAGGAGCCGGCGGAACGTCGCGGCGCGCTCTTTGCCCGGGTAGGCCACGGGCTCGGTCGCCGACCAGCCCTTGTCTTTGACCGTCTCGCGGAACGCCCTCAACTGCCGGTCGCTCACGAGCCCCAGGGCGTGGGCCCGGTACATGATCGCCTGGAGCGAGATGCCGAAGGCCTCCTTGACCTCCCCGAGCTCGCCGAGGCCGATCTTGCGCCGCGACGGCGCGAACGCCTTCTCGAGCGCGGCCTTGGGAAGCAGGAAAGCGGCGGCGAAGCCATGGCACATGCCCTCGGGGCTCTCATTCCCCGAGAATTCGCAAAGGATATGGGCCAGTTCGTGGGCGGCCGTGAAGCGGACCCGGTCAGCGGGAAAGTCCCGGCTGACCGCGATGAAGGGAACGTTCCCGAACTGTCCGGAGAGGCCGTCGAATTCTTCGATCCCCCGCGTCTCATAAACCTTGATGCCCTTGTCCTCGAGCAGGCCTAGGAGGTTCACGACGGGACCGGAGCCGAGCTCCCAGCGGCGACGGACTTCAGAGGCCGCGGTCTCGACTTCGTCGCTCGTCCGGACCGGCAGGTTCGCGACGGGGTTCTCAAAGGCGGTCGGCCGCCCCAAGATCGATTCGAGCTCCAAGTATTTTTGGAGATAATCGGCAACCTGATACTCCAAGGCCGACTTCGTCTTGGCGGGCAGCCGTTCCCCCTCCCTGAACCGGACCCGGTCCAAGGCGGCATCGGAATCCCACGCGGCCGCATGGCGTGCCCGCCGGTCGGCGAGTGAGGCGAACCCGGTAATAAGCGCGAAGGACATGGGCTTCGAGGGAGAAGCCATGTTGAGATATTCCTCTCGCGGGACCGGCAATTCCCGGACCAAAACGCTGGACCCTGCCCGCGTCTCATCTTCAACCTTTCCCGGTTCCTTCCCCTTCCGCAAAAGCCGCAGGAGTCTCTGCCTCCGAAAAGCAGGGCGCTCAAGACTATTCAGCTTTATCAGGGATGCTGCGTCCATGAGGCACAGATCAGACGATTCGATGTCTTTCGCCCGCAGGGGCGCGGCACCCCACGTCGCGATTTGGAGGACTTGGATCAATCGCTCCATTACTTCGGGGGTCGGCATCATCCGGCCCTTCTCATATTTCCCGATGGCCTGCTTCGTGACCATTCCCCCGAGCCGCTTGGCCAGGTCCTCCATGCTCAGCCCAGCCATCTTGCGGGCGGCCCTTAACCGGACGCCGAAGGGGGTTTCGGGAAGTTTGCTGCTTGGGTCGGTTGTCATCTTTTCCCCTGTAGGTTGACAATATACAACTATTAATGACGTTTGTCAACTACTATTTTTCTCGATGTCCTACCCTTGTATTTACCCCATGCTTCTGGTAATAAGGGAGGAAGGATTGGAAAACGTGGATAGCGTAGCCAAAACCATCTTCACGACCAGACCGGTCGGCGACGTCGTTGTCCTCGATATCGAGGGAGAGTTCTCCCGCACCACCAGCCCGGTCCCGACCCTTCACGAGATCGTCAAAACCCAGCTTGGGATGGGCAAGCGGAGCATCCTTTTCAATTTCGAAAAGGCCGGTTTCGTCGACACGTTCGGGATCCAGGAGCTCATCTCCAGCTACACCTCGACGCATAATCTCGGAGGGCGGTTCAAACTCTGTCAGCTTTCCGAAAAACTTATTCTGATTTTTCACATTACCGGGCTGATCAAGGTCTTCGACATCCACCCCGACGAAGCCGCCGCTCTGGAGAGCTTCGCAAAGCCGCCCTCTGCGCCTTGACCTCCGCTCCGGGCCGGGAGTATCATTCGGCTCTATGCCCGGGAAGAGTTTGAATTAGAGCCTGAGAACGGGCGAACATTTCAACTAACTCATTGATATAATATTAGTCGCTGAGGTCCGACGCCAATTTATAGCCGATATAATCCGCCGGTCAGGCTTGCATTCCGTCGGCCTTTCTGGTAACAAGGAAAGGAAAGGGTGTGAGACGATGATCGAATCTCCAGGGACATTCATCAGCAACCGGATTGTCGGAGAAGTGGCTGTTTTCGACATCCAGGGGGAGTTCACCCGCATGAGGTGCCCTGATCCGACCCTTTACCAGCTCGTGAGAACCCAACTCGAAACCGGGAAGAGGAGGATCCTCATCAACTTCGAGAATGTTGGATTCGTCGATACCTTCGCGGTTCAGGAGCTCATCGCCGGATTCACCTCCGTCGAAAGACTGGGCGGGCAGTTCAGGATCTGCAACGTTTCGCCACAGCTGGCGATGATACTTCGCATCACCGGGCTCGCTCCGGGCATCATCGATTTCCACCCCACTGAAGCAGCCGCCATGGACAGCTTCTCTAAGACGGCCGCCACGCCTTGACCTCTGTTCTAAGCCGGGAGTATCCTCTGTCGTCAAGGGCAAGACGAGCAGCTCGAAGCCGCCGTTGCCGCTCTGTTGAAAGAGATCCAGTAAGAAGATCGGTGCGGCCGATTCTCGTCCCGCCGGCATTGACAGGGCCGATTTTCTTGTGGTAAGCAATTCCCAAACAGCGAACCTCAGCAAGGTCTCAAGCCTTGATTTCTCTTCGCGGAGGGGGAATGGCCATATGTCGCTGATCGGGAAGAGCGTCGGACACATCCGCATCGAGGGACTGGCCGGCCGCGGCGGCATGGGCGAAGTCTACGTCGGGTATGACGACACCCTCCAGCGCAAGGTCGCCGTCAAGGCCATCTCCCCGGCCCATCGCATGACCCCCGAGCGCAAGGCCCGCTTCCTGCGGGAGGCGCGGGCCCTGTCGCGGCTCGATCATCCCAACATCTGCAAGATCTACGACTTCGTCGAGAGCGAGGGGTCCGACTATCTCATCCTGGAGTTCATCGAGGGCACGGCCCTGGGAAACGCCATCCGGGCGGGGCTCGAGAAGGCGGACAAGCTCAGGATCGCCCAGGAGATCGCCCGGGTCCTTGTCGTCGCCCACGGCAAGGGCATCGTCCACCGCGACCTCAAGCCCGGCAATATCAAGCTGACCCCCGAGGGCCAGGTCAAGGTCCTGGACTTCGGCTTGGCCCGGTTCCTCGAGGCCGGCCGCTCCCCCGCCGGCGAACCGGCGGCAGAAGAGGAAGAAGGCGAAAGCGAGCCCGCGGAAGCCGGCGCGCCCCTTCCGGAGGAAGCGGCAGCGGCTAAGACGCTCACTCTATCCACGCCGTCGAAGTCCGCGTCCCGCTATGCCGGCCTCCTGGCCGACTCCGCCCCCACAGAGCAGGGCGCGGTCGTGGGCACGCCCCACTACATGAGCCCCGAGCAGGCCCGCGGCGAGCGCATTACCACCGCGAGCGACATGTTCTCTTTCGGCCTCATTCTCCAGGAGATCTTCACGGGACGTTCGCCGCACGAAGACACCGACGACCCGTCGACGCTCATGGCCTGGGCGAAGAAAGGCGAAACGCGGCCCGTCAAAGGGCTCAGCGCCGACCTGACCGCCCTGATCAACCGGCTCAAGTCCCCATCCCCGGCGGCCCGGCCGACGGCCGTTGAGACCGTGGAACGGCTCGAACGGATCCGGGAGAAGCCGAAAAGGCGTTTGCGCAAGATCGTCATCGGCGGCGTCATTACGGCGTTCGTCTTTGCCGGCGTCAAGTACACCCTCGACCTCGGCCGGGAGCGGCGTCAGGCCATCCAGGCCCGCGACGAGGCCACCAACGTCGTCAAGTTCCTGGTCAACCTGTTCTCGGTCTCCGACCCCGGCGAAGCCCGGGGCAACACGATCACCGCCCGGGAGGTTCTGGACAAGGGCGCCAAAGAAATCGGCCAGGGGCTCGAAAAACAGCCGTTGACGAAGGCC
>Ga0214473_10010462_pt1 | contig 10907 bp, 5 predicted proteins | sample RVTome_7_FD_203509 | JGI IMG/M metagenome (GOLD analysis project Ga0214473, IMG submission 203509) | Soil microbial communities from uranium-contaminated site in the Upper Colorado River Basin, Wyoming, United States - RVT98D197 | ecosystem: Environmental > Terrestrial > Soil > Contaminated >... | reverse complement strand
GAACAGTTGCTTGCTCCTGTGCAAGGCAAGAACGGTGGGGAAGGCTCGGCCGGCAGAGCGTTGTTCCGGAAGACTGACGGCAAGAAGTTCGCCGTTGTTGACCTTGAGTCCGCTGACATCAGTGGCGATTACGAAGTCGCTGTCACATTCGACCAAGTTCTTCCATTCGACGAGATCCAGCGCGACCAGAACGAAGTTTACAAGTTCAAGTCGTCTACGCAGTCGTTACGTGAGACGTTGCGTGTGCGTGGCATACAGGACATTGACCGAGCGGTAGAAGAGATCAAAGGTGAACTGGAAGATGAGGTGCTCAACCCTGAGCGCGTGTTGTTGACTGCACAAGCGCGTCAAGTGAAGGGTCAAGGTGGAGCACCACAGCCTGCACCGGGAGGGCCTGGGTTGGCTGCTCAGCCATCGCAGCCTGTGCCTCCTCCGCGCAGCGAAGCACCCACTGTGCCTGCCATGCCCGGTATGGAAGAAGGTGGGGGCGTGCCTGGTGGCGGAATGAACATTCCTGGCATGCCGCGTGAAATGGCTGGTGCTGGTCCTAACCTGGGCGCCGGTGTGCAAAGCCCAGGCATAAACATTGGAGGTGGTGGCCTTGGCTAAGAAACCAGGGTTCGTTCCTCCTAAGGCTCGCAGACCGGCTCCGCCTGTGCGACCCCCCGCGCCTGGAATTGCTGGTAGAGGGAGGGCACCTGCACAGGCCCCCATCACGCGTCCTTCCCCTAAGGCGCTAGTACCTGCACGCACCATTGGTGAGTTCAAGGGAGTACCTTCAATAAAGCAGTTCGCCACACCTGCTCGCGTGCCTCTTACCATACCGAAGATTAAGTCACTTGTCAAGCCCGGACGTCCACAAGTGCTGAATGCACCACGAGACCTTGGCATGCGCAATGTACAGGCGCGTCCTAAAGGTTTCGTGAAGGGTATGGTATCCGCCTTGGGCACCATCGAAGACAAGATGGCTGACACCTTCCTGAGAATGGCGCCTGTTGGGCCCGATGGCCAGCCTGTGTATGTGCAGGTTGCGGGACTTCCGTGGGCAAGCGCTGGTGCCGCGGAGTGGGAAATTCCTGCCGGTGATCCACGCGCAACGGTGGGCCCGTACCGCGTGCCCGCATTTACATGGAAGACCTTCTTCGAGGGTGTCGCAGACCATCCTGTGCTATCCGCTAAGGATGCAATTCCCATTGCCCAAGCATTCTTAGCAACAGAGGATGAGCAGCGGGCACCGACTGCGTTGGGGAACAAGATGCGTCAGTTCCTCGGTGCTCGTGTGGAGGAGACCACGCCCCAGAAGATCCTTCGCAATGTCTTCGAGTCCATCACGTGGCCCAGCCGGTTGGCACAGGTTGGTGTTACTGAAGCGATCTTGTCTCTTCCGCCCGAGGTTGCAACAGCGATGCAGTGGATGGGCACCGGAGTCTCGGGCATGGCCAACGTTGCTGCTGCTGTTGTGGCAGATCCAAGCGGGTTGGAGAGGTTGAAGGCACAGCAGGAGGCACACGCCGCGTATCAGGAGATGCTTGACAAGCACGGCTACGAGGATGTGTTCAACGTAACCTCGCAGTTGGGTTATACGATGCTCCAGCATGGTGCTGACAGAATTCGCACCATAACTGCTGACCTCAACAATCCTGATCTCGACTGGCACGAGTTGGTTGCCAAGAACGAGGATTTGGGTGTTGAGGTTGTATGGAGCATGGCGCTTGACCCGCTGTGGCTGTTACCTGCATCGTGGTTCGAGAAGATTTTCCCATTCCACGCTGAAGCGGGTCGGTTAGCCGCTCGTGGCATCTCTTATGGTGTAAAGGGTGTGTTCCAGGCACCACCTGTGCGAAGCGCGTTGGGTAAGGTGGCTGACATTTTCACCTCGGTGTCGATGCAGACGCGCCTGCGCGCGTTTACATTCACGGTGGAAGACACGTTGCAAACGTTGGCATTGCGCAAAGGCATGCTGCCTGTGCCTGTAGGTGCGGGTGAAGGAGCCGTTCCGGATCTCCTCTCACTTATCGAGCGTGCTGCACAGGGCGAAGACGATGTGCTGAAGTTGCTTGGTCCAATGCAGCGTGATACAATGAAGCGCATTGGCGACCACTGGGCCGCGTTGGGCCTTCGTGACGCTCGTGCCGCTATTGCGCGTTACGGGGACGAGTTCACTAAGAAGTTGATTGAAGACTCCAAATACGCTGCTGTGCTGGCGCGTGATGACGCTGTTCAGATGCTTGCGGTATCGAAGTTCCTCACGGAACAGCAAGCCAAGATACTTGGCGTCACCGTGGAGACCAAGGGCCTGGTTGGACGCACGTTTGGATTTGCCACACAGTTATTGAAGGAGAACTACCTGGCGACATGGTCGTACAAGTTAGCCAATGCGCTTGACAACTCCGTGAAGATGACGCTGCGTGGTTATAACCCCATGTGGTCCGGTTCGTTGTCTAACCCAGAGCGCGCCATTCTCTTCTTGCGTGACATTGGTGTGGGGGTTGGCAAGGGAATTGAGACCGACTTCACGCTGAAGGCCCTGGGAATGGCCGAGCGTGGTCCTCTTGCAACAGAGCGTATGCTCTGGCCAATTGGTGGTTTCACCGAGTCCACACGCGCAATGGAAAGCCTTGCTGGTGAGTTATTCGGCCCAGGTGTAGGTAGAACACTTGACAAGGTGCGGGCTACGGTGGCAGAGTCCCAAATCAAGGGTTTGCTTGAACTTCCAGTGAAAGTCATGGACCGGTTCAACTGGGCTAACTTGCCTGTGCTGGGCCCTAAGGCGATTCTCGAGAGCAGCGGGCACATCGAGGTAACTGCACGGCTCAACGTGTTTGTGCAGGGCATCATGCGGAACTGGGACGACGTTGGTGTGAAGGAAGTCAGCGGGCTTATCAGGGAGTTCGTAGATGGTGGCATCGTTCCGCCACAAGCGCTGGTTGCGTTTGCCAACCGGAGAACGATGCCCAGTCTTCAGTCAATGCAGGACTGGATGGATGACTTCCTGAGGGTACCTGAGGTAGTGGTACCTCGCAAGGTTGCACTTTCCAATGTGTTCGAGTGGTCGAAGACCGCTCCTGAAGCGGATAAGTTATTCATTCCGTTGGAGAAAGCACTTGACCGAGCACAGGAGTTGGGCGCACCTGCGGAGGAGATTCTTGCTAAGTTTGACACTGGCTTGGCGCTGGTTGGTCACCTCAAGGAGATTGAGGAGGCTGCCGCCAAAGCGTTGGCACACAAAGGCTTCGCTGGCGGCGGTATGCCTGTGCTGCTTGAGGCATCCGATGATGTACTCTACCGCTTCGACGATGCGCTCGATGCCTACCTCGCCAAGTTGAAGGGTGAGCGCCTGGATGCCATGAAGGCGTTCCAGGTTCCGCTGAAGCAGGAAGGGCTTTCGTGGGGCATGGGTTCTGCCCCTGACACGGCATATCGGTTCCTCGGTGGCAAGCAAGGCGTGAATGCACAAGTGGATGCACTGTATGCAACCCTGCTAAAGTCTCCTGCCGACACTGCCGGCCCCGCTGTGCTGAAGCAAATCGAGGATCTCTATGCAGCCACGCGTGGTCACATTGCTGCAACACTGGATGAAGCCACGCAGTTCGCCGTGGATGCTCCACAGCGCATGGCATACACTCAGTACAAGGATGCGCTCATCGCGATAACCGAGGCGGCTGAGAAGGTGCGTGGTGTTGCGTTCGATGCCCAGGTTGCGATGGCGGGTGGGAGGGTGACTCCTGAGGCAGCATCTGCGTACATCCGTGCAGCGTGGGACAACTACACTGTAGCATTCAAGGCTGCAGCGTTGCGCGAGGTGAAGCCTCTGGCAGAGACGTTTGCGGGCTACCAGACACGCGGCGAAACTATGACGTTCCTTTGGGGAGATGCGGAAATGGAGTTTATGCACCTCCCCAACTCCATGCACCCAGAGTTGGCAACGCACTACGGGGTGGCTCCTGCAGACTTCATGAACATGGTTGCAGGCAGCCGTGTGTCCAATGGCACGATTATCGTGTCACCTGGCATGACCACGGTTGACAAGTTCACACAGATCCGTGAATGGGCAGCGGACATGATCGACAAGGGTGTGTCGCCCAACACACCCACACAAGTGACGTTTGGTGGGCAGCCGTGGATTAGTGCTACAGGCGAGACCCAAATGTCCGTGACACGTCCGCTCATTGATGTAGCCAACCCTGCGCGCACGCAGCGTGTACCAATGGTATACGATGCTGGTGGCAAGTTACAGGTTACCGATGCCCGGCTGAGTGATGTGTTTGCAGCCCCCTACAAGGGGTTCGTGGACAGAGCAGAGGCGGATGCGTGGCTGGAGAGCGTCAATAAAGTTGCGCCATACACAGATGACGCGAACGTGATTGGGTGGGCCGAGTGGCTGCGTGGTCATGGTTATGGCAAGGATACCATGCCCACGTACAAGGGCGTGTGGTATCACAGCGACGAGGGTCCTGAGTGGCTATTCTCCAAGACCGGCTTCCACCCCACTGATTCTGCATTTCCCGGCATTCCGGGTCTGCGTCCCACTGGCATTGAATACACTGCGCTGCCCGACAGTGTTGCGTTCATTGCAAAGAGCATTACTGCTGATCTCGACGATGCAGTGGGCTGGATGTTGAGTCACGGTGCAAATCTGAGCCTGAAGATCAAAGTTCAGAACTACACTGGTGACTTGCTGTCTGGGGCCAAGACACTTAAGGAGTTCGTGGATGAGCGCTTCACGCGAGCAATAACGGGCAAGATTGCTGAGCCGATGTCTGCCCGCACATGGCCCACCGACTTGGTCAAGGCAATGTCTGCAGGCGAAGGTGATGCACTCACTGGAGCGGTGGATGCATTCACTGGCGAGATCCGGTGGATGCGCAGCGTCTTGCACATTCCAACCGACGACCCGGAGAACCTGGTTGTGCGTGGTCTGATGGCTGGCGAGAAGACCGAGTTTGTGGTTGGGTGGGCCAACCCTGAGTTGGAGCAGGTTGTTGCAAAGAGGATGCTCGAGTTGGGGTTCCCGGAGGACACGGTTATTCGCAATACCTACAGGGGTGTGGTGTCCACACTTGACAAGATGGCAACCGGCGAGAGCGGGTTTGTGTTCACGCGCGCTGTGCCTCAGGACTGGCTGCAGGCGTTCAACCGTGTGCGCACTCACATGCTTGACACAGTGATGACACGGCAGAGCCAGTCGATTAGGTGGGGCGAGTTGTATAGTCAACTGGGCAGACTGGACGATGTAACCTCTCGTACCATTGACACGCTTGGCGCGTGGAAGGCCGCTGTGCAGAAAGCACTGAGTGAGGCAGCAGCGCCCGCCGCGGGTCGCGCTGTGCTGCCTGCCGAGGTGGCATCAGCGCGTGCAGCGTTGCAGGAGAAGTGGTTTGCTGCACTGGAGCGTGCTCGCATTTACGGCGAGGTTGAGGTGGAGCGTACACTCTTCCACTATTGGAAGAACTCTCGTGCTGGCGAGTTCTTGGGTAACATCTTCCCGTTTACGAAGTGGCAGATGCGCAACCCTGTGTACTGGGCACGTACATTCACCGAGCGCCCTGTGCTCCTTTCACAGGCATACAACGTGGACCGAGTGCGTCAGCGTGTTACAGAAGACATGAATCTCACTGAGCGCTTCAACGAGACGCTGCCCATGCCAATCTTGCAGGAGTTGGCAAACCGTGGTGTGTTGCCACCGGGCTACTGGGCGTTCAACCCGCTGCAGGTTCTTTCCATCTTTGGTCAGGTACGTGAGCCGTTTGAGACACCTCAGGAGGCGGAACTCACGGGTGCTGCTGGGGCAGTGAAGGGTGCGCTGAACGTTGCCGAGGCGCTTGGCATGCAGCCGTGGCCGTGGTGGAAGGCAGTCGGGCGCTCTGCTGGGCTGTATGCAGGCGAGGAGCCGCCTGCTGCACTTGGCGCGTTGGGCAGGTATCCTCCGTGGGGCACTGCGCTGGAGCGCACGATTGCCATGCAGGCATCGGGCGGGCAATACACGGACATGCAGATGTACCGTGTCAACAGGCGGCTCGCCGAGATGGTTGCTGAGGGCGTTGTTACGCCGGAGGAAGCAACGGCAGCACGTGACCAACCCGATAACCCAACGTGGAAGCGTGCGCTGGACGATACCAACCAGTTGCAGGACATTACGTCCGGCATGCGCTTGTTTGAGCCATTCACGACCAAGTATGCTTCCGTTGGTGAGTTAGAGATTCGCAGGGATCTCAAATCGTTGGAGGGCATTACCGACCCAATTGAGCAACAGCGCTACCTCCAATCACATCCGCACCTTCAGGCATATTGGGCAGCACAGAAGCCCAGGTTGATGCGTGAGTATGACCGCGAGAAAGATCTGATTTTCAACCGCTACCAGCAGCAGATTGACGATCTCTATCCATGGGACCCGGCGCGCAAGACGTTGTATAAGGAGCGCGCTGACGAACTCCGTGCACTTGAGGACAAGTACGTTGGTCAGGGGTTGCAGTTGAAGTCTGCTCCTAGCGACATAAGTTCTGGTTCGGATGTCATGCGCCGTTTGCGTGACATGGAACCTCGGCCCGACCAGTACACGTTGGCCAGTGGTGACATTGATTGGGACACCTACGAGAAGGCGTTGCAGGTGTTTAACAAGAACATACCTTTGCGAAGTGGCAACATGGGTTATGAGATCACCCCTGAGCAGTATGACGTGTGGCGGACTGGTTACAAGTCGCCTATTGAGCAAGCGTGGATGTTGCAGCAACGTGCAATCAACAAGGCGTGGGACGACGCTCAGACGGTGTACGAGAAGGAGGGTATCCGTCAGGGTCGCGGCGGCGGACCGCGTAGATCAACGTTTGAGTTGGCGTCGAAGTTTGCACCCGAGCGTCCAGCCAGCGCATTTGCCAATGCAGTTGCACAGCGTCTGGGCAGGCCGGTGTCGGAGATCGAAGAGGAACTCGAAGGCATTGAGTTGCCTGGTGCTGGCACAGCGTTGACTAACGAGCAGAAGTTACAGGCTGAGTACTACGCGCTTGACATTGAGAAGAAAGAACGGTTCAAGGTTCACTTCGACGTGCCGCAGGGCGAGACGCTGGGTGATTGGTTGGATACCGCGGATCCGGACACCATTGACGAGATGCTTGCTGAGTTCCGCTCTGATCCATCGTTCTTGCTGACGCCCACATCTCGTCAGGCGTTCTGGTCAAACATCAACGAACTTGTACTTACCGAAAGCGCGTATGATGACCCCGTACTAGGTGCCATTCTCAACAAGTCTGCACGCTCGGCGTACAAGTTCACTCAGGACCAGTACGAGGCAGCGTTGAAGTACTTGAAAGATCCGAAGGTGTTTGACCGTGTGGTGAACGTTGAGCGTCTGCAAGAGGCGAACGCACACCCGGACTGGTGGCAAACTGCGCGCAAGCAGCGTGAGCAGTACCAGAACGTGATTAGCGGTTACGACGCCGCGCGTGCAGCAGAACAGCAATACTTCCTGGTTCCTGAGAAGAACCGCGCGAAGTGGGCAAAGGCCAACCCTGAACTGTGGGAAGCGTTGACGGACTACTGGGACGTTAAGGCCGATGCGCGGTTTACCAACCCATACTACACGTACTTCTATGCTTACGACGACTATACCAAGTGGTTTGGTGGCAAGAACCCTGCCGACGTGCAGGAGCAGATTATAGGATTCAAGAAGCAGTGGGACGCTGCACGCCGCGACATGGCGCTGTACGAGAAGGGCGTACTGAAGAACTGGACACCCGCCATGGAGGCGTGGTTTGGTGGTCAGGGACAGTCCGTGGTCAGTCAGTTGTGGGAGTACATCATGGACCTGCCACCGGGCTCGGGTGAGTGGCACAAGAGGCTGTGGTCGGAGGATGCGTACAAGGTAGTTATGCAGATGCAGTCATTCAAGCGCACAGACTGGGTCACGCGCATACCCGACGACACTGCACGCAAGGCGCTTGCAGCGTTGAAGAAGTTTGTTGCGGACAACCCGCCCCCGGGCAGGCCCGTCACTGAAGACTATTGGGTGCGCATTCGTGGCATGGCTGTGCCCCCTCTTGCAGAAGAACGTCAGGTTGTCCGAGATACGCGTTCTCTGTGGAGCGCTGCATCACAGGCCTCCGATTGGGACGCGATGGACAACCTGATCAAACAGTACTCGTACTTGTGGCAACTGTACGGTTACTGGGTTCCGAAGTTGGGTTCATACAGGCCAGAGGATGAGCGAGGTGGTGGAGGTGGCACGGCTCCGCCCCCACCGGAGTCGACCCCGGAAGCACCCCCTTCAGGGCCGCCGCCTCCACCGCCTCCGCCTCCGCCTCCACCATAATGAGGAGAGTTTAAGATGGCAACGACACCTGTTCCACCCGTCCCGGCGGCAACGCCTGGACCAACACAAGCGGACATCGAAGCGGCACTGAAGCGTGCACAGGACGCAGAGGCAGCAACGAAGGCTTCACAGCGTGAACTGGAAGTAACGAAAGCACGCGAGGCAGCGCTGCGTCGCAGAACCGCGCAGGCCGCCACAGCGGACCCCAAGGCCACTGATGACGACCTCCGTGCTCAACTGGAAGAAGCAACACGCCGTAACCTGGTCTTGGAGACCGCTACGGCGTTTGGGCTGAAGCCTGAGGACTTGGAAGGCGAGTTTCAGAGTCCTGAAGAGATCCGACTACGAGCCCAGACCGTTGTTTTGCAACACGAACTGACCCGACTCAAGGAGGCTGCTGACGCTGATCGCAAGTCACTTGCAGACGTTGTGGCATCCGTCAAAGCGACTGGCGAGGCTGCTACGGCAGGTACCTCCACAGAGGGCGCGTTAACCCAAACGCCGACCCCACGCGAAGTTCAGAGGTCAGATGCGTTGACGAGGGATTACGAGGATGCCGCGAAGGCGGCAAAAGAAGGCCGCGACCGCAGAGAGAACGACGGGCTGATGCGTTGGTTGACTGTCGCGCACCGTGACCCTGCAAAGGTTATCGTCACGCGCGGAGCGGAACCCGAAGAGTAAAGGAGTCTACCCATGGCAGCAACAGTGAAACGTGGGCAGATCAGCACCGTCACGGATGCAACCAACATCAAGATCGATATCAGTGAAGCCATTGACTTCCTGAGTCCATCTGACGTGCCTCTGCTCGACATGATTGGGCGCGACTCCCTGCACACGCCGTGTACGCAGATACTGCATGAGTGGCTTAGGACCTGAAGGTCTTCGGGCCACTATAAATCTCGCTGTATGCTGGAATATCCTAAAGCTCACGGTCCTGACTATGGAACAATCCGGGAGATGGGACAATGGATAATCAGCAGGCAACCTTAACAGACATGGAACTCGGTTGGCTTGGAGGGGTGATTGACTCCGATGGCTGCATCAGTATGAGTTACTCAGAGCGAAGCACCTACCACCTTTACGGCTGCGATATTGTAGTCACCAACACTGACCCAGTGTTTATTGATGAGGTGGCGCGACTCTTCAATAAGGGAGGTGTGGGGTGCCATGTTAGATGGTCAAAGCAGTTTGGATATGGCAAGAAAAGGGTTGGTGAAGTTAGGGTGAGTGGGCACAAGAGGTGTTTCACTGCGCTAACTGTGTTGCAGCCTGGTATTCGTGCAAAGTCCGAGCAAGCGCGTTACATGTTAGAGTTTCTTGTACGGCGATTAGCGGTTGACCGGCCTGGGCCTCATGAATATACCATGGAGGACCAGGTATGCTGGGCAATGCTGAAAGCCCTCAAGGAGCGGGGAGCCTCAGAGACTATACGCGAGACCGCCACAGTGGTGGATGATATAGTCCAAGCCAACAGTGAAAGCGTTGGATAGTCTGCGAAGACGAGTTGGAAGGCCGTTCAGGCACGCTGCTCAGCGCCTACGTGGCCGGTTCAGGCACGATGGTGTTGGCAGCCAACCAGGGCACGTACCTCGTCCCGGATGACATCATCCGGAGCGAAAGCATCGTGTTCCGTGTGCTGTCTGGCCCGCCCGACTCCGACACGTGTCTGGTGAGCGTTGTTGCCGGTACCGACGCCGCCATTGCTGCTGGTAAAGCGTGGAAGAAGATCGCCCACGCTGCTCAGCAAGGTGGTGTCGCTCGGTACGACAGCAAGAAGACTGTGCTCACCCGGCCGTACAACTATCCACAGATCTTCAAGGACTGGATGGTTGTATCGGGCACCATGCAGGTGATCTCGCGCTACGGCTACGTCAGTGAGCGCGCGTACCAAGAAGAGAAGATGCTGAAGCGTTTGGCCATCGACTGCGAACAGGCGCTGGTCTACAACGCACGGTCATACAGCGCCGGCCCTCCCGTAAAGGCCACCATGGGTGGCCTGTGGGAGTACATCTACCTGGCCGGTGTGGCGGGCAGTTGGTCCACTGTGTTCAGTATGGCAGCGGCACAGTTGACCGAGACGAAGTTCAATGATCTCTTGGCTGCAGTGTGGGACAAGGGAGGCAAGTTGGACTGCGTGCTGGTCAACTCGTTCAACAAGCGCACCATCAGCACGTGGGCAACGCCACGAATCCGGACGGAACGCAGTGAGCGCACCGCGGGTGGGTTCACCACGTTCTACGAATCAGACTTCGGGACGATTCAGATTCTACTGGATCGTTGGATCGACCCCTCCGACTGTATCTTCATCACCAAGTCGGAGGTCGGCATCGGCCCATTGGTCAATCGCCAGTGGTCGTCCCGTGAAGTCCCCTCCAGCCTGGATGGCACCTGGTACGAGATGTTGGGCGAGTACACGCAGGAAGTGCACAAGCCCAGCATCAACCACGGCTGGATCTACAACACCGCAACCTCGTGAGGTGAAGAGATGAGTACCACAACCCTGCGTCCGAAGCAGTTGCTGTCTGACTTCATGCCTGGCCTTGGAGACCAGGTAGAAGTTGGTGCTGCTGGTCTGGGTACCACTATCATCAACACCACTGTT
>Ga0214473_10010461_pt1 | contig 10908 bp, 7 predicted proteins | sample RVTome_7_FD_203509 | JGI IMG/M metagenome (GOLD analysis project Ga0214473, IMG submission 203509) | Soil microbial communities from uranium-contaminated site in the Upper Colorado River Basin, Wyoming, United States - RVT98D197 | ecosystem: Environmental > Terrestrial > Soil > Contaminated >... | reverse complement strand
CGTCCTGGACGGACCTCCTGCGACTCTTCCTGCCAGTCATGGAGCGCCCGCATCTCGGCTACGCGAGCCGGGTGGGGGTGATCGCCTCGGGGCTGGCGCTGTTCGCTCCCCTTTCCTGGCGCGGCAAGGAGAGAGCCGATCTCGCCTGGATGCTGCTTCTCCTCGGCTTCGGCCTGCTCCTGGTGATCTGTCGTCCATTCTTCGAGTGGATGCTGGATCATCTGCCGCTCTTCGGGCGAATGAGCATGATCCCCTCCGTCTTCGTCTTCTTCGCTCTTCCCCTTTCCGTCCTCTCCGGCATCGGCGCCAAGAGCGTATCCAGGAGAAAGACCGTCCACCTCGCCCTCGCCGCCCTGATCGCGCTCGAGATCACCGCTCACGAGATGGAATGGACCCACTACCTGCGGTTTCCCCGCATCGAGACCTACGACTACCCCGCCGAGGTGAACGACTTTCCCCACCTCGCAGCGCTGAACCCGGAGCGGACCCTGATGCCCCACCGGGTGGAGTGCCGCGGGCCGCGACACACCGTGCTGTGCCCGGAATATGCGGTGATGCACCACCGACTGCGATTGATCGATGGCGACAAGTACCTGTTCGCGACCAAAGACATCAAGGAGCTGGTGAAGAGCGCGCACAGGAACCGGCTCCTCGACGTGAAGTACATCCTCTCTCCCGTCCCCATCGAAGAGCCGGGCTATGCTCTGAAGCAGACGATCCACTGGGGATCGGTCAGGGAGCACAGGGAGAATGACTTCCGCAAGGCGATGGAGAAATTCCTCGCCGAGACCCAGTGGGACGGAGTCGTACACATCTACCAGGCGCAGCGGAACGAGCACGCCTTCGTCGTGGAGGGGGGCCAGAGCGAAGCCGCGCCCCTGGATGGCGGCGCCGCCTTCGACGTGACCTCCTTCTCGCCGCTCAGGATGACGCTCGAGGGCGTATCCCCGCGCGCAGGGATGCTTCTGGTGAGCGAGCCCTACTACCCGGGCTGGAAGGCAAGCGTCGACGGCGTGGACGCGGGCATCGCGAAGCTGGCCGGCGGATTGATCGGAATCCCAGTCGATGAGGGAGCGCACACCGTCGCCCTGAGCTATGAGCCGGCCTCGTTTCGACGAGGCTTCTGGATCTCCTCGCTCACCGTGATCGCCATCTTCCTGCTGGTCTGCCTCCGCCCTCCCGCCCCCGACCGGCCGGCCGCTGCGACCTTGGCGGATCGGCATCACCCGGCGTGATACTCTCCGCCCTGGGAACGGGACCGGGGCGCAGGGGGGCTCATGGGCCGGAGTCGCGGAGTCGCGGCGGCACTGGGACTGGCAGCGCTCGGGGCCCTCGTCTACGTGCTGTGGCTCGGGGCGCGCGACCTCTGGTATCCGGGGGAGCCGGACCTCGCCGAGATCTGCCGCGCGATGTTCACGAGCGGGGACTGGATCATCCCCCGGCGAAACGGGGAGATCTTCCTCAACTACGGCCCCCTCTTCTTCTGGGCCGGCTCGCTCTCCTCCCATCTGCTGGGGGGAATGTCCGAGTTCTCCCTCCGTCTGCCCAATGCGCTCGCCGCGATCGGCCTGGTGGTCGCGACCTCCCTGGTGGGCTCGCGCTGGTTCGGCCCCCGCGCAGGGCTCTGGGCCGGTCTCCTGCTGCTGGCGTCGTGGGAGTTCTCCTGGCAGGCGATCGGCTTCCGGGTGGACGTGCTCTTCGCTCTCTTCGTCGGTCTCGGGATCTTCGCGTACGCGAGCGGGGCCGGACCCGATGCCCGCTGGGCGCCTCGCGTGGCGGGCTTCGCGCTCCTGGGATTGGCCGTCCTGGTGAAGGGACCGCTCGGCCTGCTCCTGCCCGGTCTGGTGCTCACGCTCTGGCACGCCGCGCGGCGGGAGTGGCGCGCCATCCTCGAGCTCGCTCCCCTCGCGCTCGTGGCGATCGCCGTGTCCCTGCCCTGGTACATCGCCTCCGCGATCTCCCTCGGAACCGAGACGGTGATCCGCGAGTTCGTCTCCCAGAACTTCAGCCGATTCGGGAGCGGCGAGCAGGGTCACGGACGGGCAGCCTACTACTACCTATCGAGAATCTGGCTCGATCTCACGCTGTGGGCCGCTCTCCTCCCCTTCGCGCTCTGGTGGATCTTCAAGACCAGGGTGTGGCGGGACCGCCGCGTCCAGCTCGCGCTCTGGTGGTTCGGAACCTTCTTCGTCTTCCTGTCGATCGCGGCGACCAAGCGCAAGCTCTACCTCCTCCCCGCCTACCCGGCGGCGGTTCTGCTGCTGGCGAGGTGGATCGCGGCTCTCGGTGAGGAGCGCGCCGACGCCCCCTCCCCCGACCCCCGTCCGGCGCGGGTGTTTGCCGCCGGGTTCCGGATCCTCCTCGCGGCCCTCGCCGTCGCGTCGCTCGCGTGCGCGGCCGCGCTCGGGCTGGTCGTCGGCCGGCTCGACGTCCTGGAGACGACTCGCCGGGTCCTCCTCGAGCTGCGCCTTCCGGCGCTCGCGATCGGCGTCGGTGCGGCGGCCCTGTGGCTCTGGGTCGGCCGTCCGAGGCGCGGCAAGGATCTCGAGCTCAGCCTCCGCCGCCTGGCCCTTGCCCACGTCCTGCTGTACCTGCCCGTCGTCGCCTGGATCCTTCCCACCCTCGACCCGCTCAACACCTATGCACCGCCCTGCCGCTGGATTGCGGATCGAATCGAGTCGGAGGAACACCTCGGCTACATGGGCAGCGATCGCAAGGTGGGCGCCTTCGGCTACTACACCGGGAAGCGGATGGACCGGGTGGAGAGCGAGTCCGAGATCGAGGCCTTCTTCCGGCAGCACCCCGGATCTCTCGTGGTCGCCGAGGAGAAGAGAAGCGAGGAGCTCATTGCCAGCGGGAAGGCCGACTGGTCCGGCCGGGTGGTGCGGGATTTCGAGGCTGCCCGCCGCCGCTACATCGTGCTTGGCGGGCCCTGATCGGGTAGGGAACCCGCGATCTCCAGCGCCAGCTCGATCGAATCCTTCATCTGCTCTTCATCTCCCATGACACCCACGCGATCCGGGGCTGCTGCGTCGCCCACGGCCGCACCACAGTACTCCGCCCCCTCGCCCGGCGGGGCGGCGACCCGATGCTAGGATCTCCCCGCGGCGCGCCGAGGCGGAGCCGCAGATGGGGAAGCGCGCTGGACCGATCCGAGCCTCGCCACTTCGCCTCCGCGGGCCGATCCGAGACCTGTCGAGTCCTCGGCATCATCGCCCTCTGCCTGGTTCTCTTCTTCTCCCACATCGCATTCCGGCCGCTCTGGAATCAGGACGAGGGCAAGCACGCCGCGACCTCCAAGCACATGGTCCTTTCCGGGGACTGGATCACCCCGACGCTCAACGGCGAGCCCTTCTTCGACAAGCCGGCCTTCCACAACTGGCTGGTGGCGCTCGCGTTCCTCGGATTCGGCTTCACCGAGTTCGCGGCCCGACTGCCCAACGCGACGCTCGGCCTCGGGTGCGTGCTGCTCACCTACCTGGCGGGCCGGCGGCTGTACGGCCCGGGCGCCGCCTTCCTCGGCGCCGCGGTGCTGGCAAGCACGGCGGAGTTCTTCCTCGTCTCGGGCACGGTCGTGCACGACATGAGCCTGGCCTTCTTCGTGACGCTGGGACTCGCGCTCTGGCTCGCCGGCTACTCGAGCGGCGCGAGGGAGCGACGCTGGTTCCTGCTCTCGTACGCCGCCTTCGGCGGCGCCATGCTCGCCAAGGGACCGATCGGCGTCCTGCTGCCCGGCGCCGTGGTGCTCCTGTTCCTCGCCTCCCGGCGCGAGCTCGGCTTTCTCGGCCGGATGTCGCTCGGCTGGGGCCTTCTCATCGGCCTCGCGGTGGCCGCGCCCTGGTATCTGACGATCGCCCTGCGCAATCCCGATTACGCGCGCTACTTCCTCGTCGAGCTCCACCTCGGGAGCTTCCTCTCCGAGGAGGTCAGCCACCCCGAGCCCGTCCACTACTACCTGCCCGTCCTGCTGATGGGGTTCCTCCCCTGGAGCGTCTTCCTGCCGGCGGCGCTGGTGCGGGCATGGCAGAGGAGGAACGAGGACGCGGATCGCGCCACCTGGTTCCTGCTGCTCTGGGCGGGTCTCTACCTGGTCTTCTTCTCCGCCGCCGAGTCCAAGCTCCCCACCTACATCCTGCCGATCTTTCCGCCGCTGGCCTTGCTGGTGGGCAGGCTCTGGCACGAGCTCGCGGCGGCGCCGGCCCCGGCGCTCCGAAAGGCGGTCCTCTGGTCCTTCGCACCCTTCCTGCTGCTGCCCGTGGCGGCGCTTCTCTGGGTGCGAACGCCTCCCCTTCTCCTGACCGAGCTCGCAGGCCAGCACGGGCTCGCCCTTGCCGAGGCAGCCTCTCCGCTGATCGCCCTGGTCGTCGGACTCGCCGCCGCCTTCATTCTGGTTCTCGCCAGGCGAACCCGCGCCGGATTCGCCGGTGTCACCCTCTCGTTCGCGGCCTTCGCCGCGCTCACCCTCGTCGTCATCGTGCCGGTGATGAATGTGCACCAGTCGTCCCGCGAGATGGCGCTCGAGCTGGACGAGCTTCTGCCCGACGCCGAGCCGATGGCCAACTACAGCAGCATGCGGGGCTCGACGCTCTTCTACACCGACCGGCTGGTGCGGGTGATCGATAGCCGCAGGCAGCTGACCGATTTCCTGTCGTCGGAAAGCCCGGTCTACTGCGTGATCTCAGCGCACCGCTACCGCGAGATGGGGCTCCAGGCGCCGATCGTCTACGCGATCGGGGACGACCTCTTGATCGCCAACCGTCGAGCGGTGGGGCAATGATGCGGCGGGCGAGAAGGCCGGCTGAGCGGAGTCTTCGGATCCCTCGAGCGCATTGTTGATCCTGCTCGCCATCCTCGCCGGAGCCGCGGTGGCGCTGCTGGCGCCGGAACCCGTGCTCTGGATGCGCCCGGCGCTCGAGCCGGCCTTCGCAGTGACCATGCTCTGCGTCGGAACCCTGGTCCGCCCCGAGCAGATCCGCGCCTTCCTGGAGGCGCCGCTCCGCCCGCTCTCGGGCCTGGCCTGCCAGTACACGATCATGCCGCTCTGCGCGTGGGCGGTCTCGCTCGCGTTCGCCGATCCCGTTCTCAGAACCGGGATCGTGCTGCTGGGGTGCATGCCGGGGGCGATGGCCTCGAACGTGATGACGCTGTTGCTCGGCGGTGACCTCATTCTCTCGGTGACGATGACGAGTGTCGCGACCCTCGTCTCCCCGCTCGTGATCGCGCTCTGGCTCCCGCTCCTGGCCGACACCCGGGTGGATCTGCCGGTCGCGAGCATGGTGTGCAACACCGCCTGGATGGTGGTGCTTCCGGTCCTCTGCGGGATCTGGCTGCGCAGCCTCAGGTCCGGGATACCGCGCGCCTGGGAAGTCGCCGCCACGGCCGTCGCATCGATGGCGATCGTCCTGATCATCCTGGTCGTGGTGGCGGCCAACCGCGAGCGCCTGGCCGAGCTCGGGCCGGCGCTGGCGCTCGGCATGCTGGCGCTCAATCTGGGCGCCTACGCACTCGCCTTCGCTGCCGCCACCGCGATGCGCTGGCCGCCCCCTCAGCGCCGCACCCTGGTGATCGAGGTGGGGATGCAGAACGCGGGCCTGGGCTCGGTTCTCGCGCTGGCTCACCTCGGCGAGGCCGGCGCGGTTCCGAGCGCGTTCTACACGGCCCTCTGTGTCGTCACCGCCGCCGCGGGGCTCCCCCTGCTCCGCCGCGCGGCGGCGCGGGTCACTTGAGGTCCGCTCGGGTGTACTCGAGGAGTCCGCGGGCGATGATCAGGCGCTGGATCTCGCCCGTGCCCTCGTAGATGTCGGTGATCCTGCAATCGCGCATCCACTTCTCCAGCAGGTGCTCGCGCGAGACTCCCATCGGCCCGAGGAGCTCGATGCAGCCCTGGGTGATCACCCGCACCGCCGAGCCCGCGTGGGCCTTGCAGACCGAGGACTCCATGTTGTTGGGCTTGGCTTGACCCGCCAGCCAGACGCACTCCAGGGTGTTCAGCACCGAGGCCTCGAAGAGCGCCTCCAGGCGGATGAACTTCTCCACCACAGCCGGCAGCGTTCCGAGACCGGCGCCGTATTCGATCGCGAACCCGGCCCCCTCGAGCTGCTCGCGCGTGAAGTCGAGCGCCGCCTCGGCCAGGCCGAGGCCCATCGCCGCCGTCATCGGACGGGTCATGTTGAAGGTCTTCATCACCCCTCGGAAGCCGCCCGAGCTCTTCTTGGGAGTCGTCTCGTCGAGACCGAGCAGGTTCTCGCGCGGAATCCGGCAGTCCTTGAACAGGTAGACCGCGGTGTCGTCGGAGCGGATGCCGAGCTTCTTCTCCTTGTAGGGGACCTCGAAGCCGGGGGTCCCCCTCTCCACCAGGAAGGACTTGATGCCGGCGCGGCCGGCCGACTTGTCGATGGTGGCCCAGATCACCGCGCCCTCGGCCCGGATGCCGGTGGTGACGAAGATCTTCTCGCCGTTGATCACCCACTCATCGCCGTCGAGTACGGCGGTGCACTGGACCATCGAGGGGTCGGAGCCGCAGCCGGGCTCGGTGATGGCCATGGAGAGCGTGAGGTGGCCCCACTTGGCCTGCTGCTCCTTGGTTCCCGCCGCGGTCAGCGCAGCGTTGCCGAGGCCGCCTCCGGTCCGCTTGAGGCGGATCGAGTAGTCACCCCAGTAGGCCCCCATCGCCTGGAGGGCCATCATCACCGGCCTGGGCGTGTCGTCGGGCCCCGGCTCCGGCACCGCCGCTGCGCTGGCCAGGAACTCCTTCCTCTCCGGAAGCTCGTCCGGGGCCAGCTCTTCCCGCTCCTCGTACTCGCGGGCGTACTTGCGGCAGATCAGGGCCTCGGCGCGAGTGCGCGCCAGCCGGGCCTTGTCGTTCTCGGTCAATGTAAAGTCGATCATTGCGCTTCTCCAGTGAATCTTCCGGCCCGTCTTCGCGTCGTTTCGGGCCGCTTCGAGTGGAATCCGGACCCCCTAGACTCCGATCGTGCCTTCGAGAACGCCCAGCGTGCGCGCGTTTCGGAACCACATCTCGAGCGGGTTGTCGCGGATGTAGCCGTGGCCGCCGTAGATCTGGACCCCGTTATCGGCGACCCACATGCACTTCTCCGCGACGTAGCAGCGGGCCAGGTGCGCGGACTTGGTGGCGTCGAGCCGGTTCTCCACGAAGCTCGCCGCCTTCCAGGTCAGCCAGCGCATCGCCTCAATCTCGATGTGCATCTCCGCGAGGCGGAAGGCGATCGACTGCTTCTTGGCGATCGCTTCACCGAAGGCCACGCGATCCTTGGCGTAGGGAATGCAGTCCGCCAGCACACCCCGCGAGAGGCCCACCATCACCGCAGAGAGAGCGGCTCGGGAGCTGGCCAGCAGGTTGCGCACGTCGCAGCCCTCCTTCCCCCCCAGGCGATCCGCCTGAGGGACCTCCACCCGCTCGAGCTCGAGTGAGACGGTGGTCAGGCCCCGCAGTCCGAGGTTCTTCTCCGGCTCGGAGATGGTGAGGCCTTCGGCTTCGCGCGGAACGATGAAGGCGTCGAGTCTCTCTCCGTTGCGAGCCACCACCAGGAAGTGACTGGCGCGATCACCCAGCGGGACGAAGGACTTGACCCCCGACACCACGAAGGCATCGCCCTTGGGCTCGGCCCGGGTGCGGGGCTTCACGGCATCGAAGACGGCGCCCGGCTCGACCACCGCCAGCGACGCGGCGTGGAAGGTCGGCTGGCAGAAGAGGGGAAGGAGCCTCTCCTTCTGGTCCCTGGTGCCGTAGTCGGCGACGGCGTTGGCGAAGCCCGAGGGCACCATGGCGGCCACCGCGAGGGTGGCGTCGCCGTAGCCGAGCTCCTCGAGCAGGATGGCGTTGGTCACCGGCGCCCGCGGCTCACCGCCTCCCCCGTGCTCCTCGGGAAGCTGGGTCGAGGTCAAACCGAGCTCCCAGACGCTGTCGAAGAAATCCTGCGGGATCGACGCCGCCTCGTCGGAGTCGCGCGCGATGGGGCGCATCGCCTGCTGGGCGAACTCCTTCATCGTGTCGCGAACGATTTCCTGTTCTTCCGTCGGTCCGAACGAGATCACGCTCTTCTCCTTTCGCTTCTGTTCTCATCTTTCCGGGACGAGGCGGCGCGTGAGCTCGCCGGCTCCTTTCCCGACTCGGTGCCGCCCGTTCGCGAGATCTGGTGGAAGTAGTGGTCCATCGCGACGTCGGCACCATCCTTGGTCATGATCCCCGCCTTGATCAGGTCTCGGGCATCGGTCAATCCCAGAGCAACGCCGCACCAGGCGTCGGCATCCGCCGTGTAGCGGACGTCGGCGCGATCGGCGAAATCCGGCACCACGCTGCACGCCCCGTCGCGAATGTGGACGGTCCACACTCCTCCGCCCGCTCCGGTGAGCCGGATCTCGAAGGTCACGTCGGCGTCGCGGGCGCGTTCCTCGCGCAGCAGGAAGGGCAGCGACTCGAGGATCGATTGGGGAGAGGTCTCGGTGAACCGGCCGGTGTCGATCTGCAGCGCATCGATGCCGTGGCGCGTGAACCAGCGCGCGATGCTGGCCACGATCGGCTCGAGAGAGCGCCCGCGCTCGGTGACGGCGTACGCGGAGCGCGAGCCCTCCGCGACGCTCTGCACGAACCCCTGCCGCACCAGCTCCCGCAGACGACTCGAGAGGACCCGCGGAGCGATCCCGGTGCGGACCCGCAGCTCCTGGAAGCCCTTGGGACCGAGCAGGAGGTGGCGAACCAGCACCAGCGTCCAGCGATCCCCGATCACGTCGAGGGCGCGGGCCACGGGGTCGTAGATCGCTCCCGGCCGGGGAACGCCGCGGCGCACCGGAGAGAGCGCGGCGAGACTCGCGCCGGAAGCGGGAGCGCCCTTCGCGTCCATTGCGCAAGTATCTATCGCATATTCAATGAATATTCAATAGGTACTTTTCTGATATTTCTTTAGATTGTTGCTCGAGTTCTCAAAGGATAAAGAGCTGGCCAAGCGCCCCCGGTTCCCCAAGGGGGAGAGAGGGGCGCTCACCTCGACGACGGGCAAGGCTGGGATCGAGTTCACGAGCAGGCCGGGATCGCCCCGCGGAAGGCCGTACGCACCGAGCGGAGCGATCCTCGTCTACTCCCCCGTGCCCCGATCGTCGGGCTCCTCCTGAGCTCTCGATTCCAGAAGCTCGCGCAGCGCGCCCACCAGGGTCTCCGAGTCGAAGGGCTTGCGGAGGAATGAAGCCTGAACCGGTCCATCGCACAGCTCCCTCGCTCGTCCCTCCATGTACCCGCTGCAGAGGATCGCCTTCACATCGGAGCGAAGCCGGCGCATCTCGCGGAGCGCCTCGCCACCGCCCAGATGCGGCATGCTCACGTCCAGCAGGACCGCGTCGATCTCTCCCGAGACGGCCCGGAAGACGCGAACGGCCTCGCGACCATCCTCGACGGCGATCACCCTGAAGCCCTGCCGTTCCAGCATCTCCCGGGCGACCTCCCGGACGCCCGCCTCGTCGTCGGCGACGAGGATCGTCCCTCCGCCCCGAAAGCTCGGACCCTGGGAGACTCGACCCTCCGCGCGCGCCGCGAAGCCGCTCTCCAATGCGGGAAGCAGGATCCGGAAGCTCGATCCCTGGCTCGGCTGGCTTCGCACCTCGATGGCTCCCCGGTGGGCGCGGACGATCCCCAGCACCACGGCAAGCCCGAGTCCACGCCCCGCGACCTTCGTGGTGAAGAACGGATCGAAGAGCCTGGACCGGGCCGCGGCATCGATGCCGGAGCCGGTGTCCGACACCTCGAGGCTGGCGTAGCGACCCGCCGGCAAGTCCTCGCCGATGGAGACCCGGGAGGCCGCCTCCTGGTCCAGGTGCGCCTCGCCGGTTCGGACCGTGATGGTGCCGTCTTGGTCGCCGATGGCCTCCGAAGCGTTGATGATCAGGTTCATCACCACCTGGCGGATCTGGCTCGCGTCCGCGTGGACGGGTGGAGCTTCGCCGTCGCACTCGTACGCGAGGGCGATCTTCTTGGAGATCGAGACCGCGAGCAGGCTCCCCATCTCCCCCACCAGGGCGCTCAGGTCCAGGGGGTCGGTGCCGCGCGCGCCGCGGCCGGCGTAGAGCAACATCTGGTGGGTCAGCTCCGACGCCCGCCTGGCAGCCAGCTTGATCTGCTCGATCGACCCCCGGTAGCGAGCGTGGGGCTCGATGTCCATCAACGCGAGATCGGCGTTCCCGAGGATGACCACCAGGAGGTTGTTGAAGTCGTGGGCGATCCCCGCGGCCAGGATCCCGAGGCTCTCGAGCCTCTGCGCGTTCTGCATGCGGGCTTCCAGCCGGCGGCGTTCGTCCTCGGCGCGCTTGCGCTCGGTGATGTCCGAGGCGACGATCGTCACGCCGACGGTCCGTCCGTCTCGCACCAGAGGCCCGACGCAGTTCTCCACGGAAATCGGGACGCCGAGCCGACTCCAGATCAGCTCATAGGTCACCGTCTCACCAGCCCCCAGGGCCCGCGCGAAGGCGTCCTGCACGGTCTCCCGGTACTCTGGCAGCACGTAGTCGAAGACGCTCGTACCCACCACCCGCTCGGGAGGGATCCCGGAGAAGGTCCGGTTCACGAAGGTCACCGTGCCATCGGGGTCCGCGGCGACGATGACCCCGGGAGCGTTCCTCAGGATCGACCGACACCTCTCTTCGCTCTCGCGGAGCGCCGCGAGCTCGGCGCGGATCTCCTCGCTGGTCTGGCCGCTGCGCTGAGCCACTCGATTTCCTCGGGGCGCCGGAAGCCGCCCCGGGTCCGGCTCGGCCCCATCCCTCGCGCCCACCTCACCCCTCGAACGTGCCTTATCTCACGTTCTCCTCCACGGGTTCAAGAGCATCGACCCGATACTCCCGGCTGCGCCTGACCCGGACGGGCAAGGCCGTCGCGATTCGCCGCCGAGACGGGGTCGCTGT
>Ga0214473_10010458_pt1 | contig 10910 bp, 9 predicted proteins | sample RVTome_7_FD_203509 | JGI IMG/M metagenome (GOLD analysis project Ga0214473, IMG submission 203509) | Soil microbial communities from uranium-contaminated site in the Upper Colorado River Basin, Wyoming, United States - RVT98D197 | ecosystem: Environmental > Terrestrial > Soil > Contaminated >... | reverse complement strand
GGTCGAGCTCCCTCCAGAACACCGCGAACGCGGCGCGTGGGTTCTGGCCGAGGTGGCGTCCCTTGCGGCTCTCACGGTTCGTGTAGAAGACGAACCCGCGGTCGTCGAAGCCGCGCAACAGAACGTGCCGAACCGCGGGCGCGCCGGATGCGTCGGCCGTGGCCAGGGCGATGGCGTTGGCGAGGTGGATGCCCTCGGCCTCGGCGTCGTCGAACCACACCCGGAACTGGACCATCGGGTCCGCCGCCAGGTCGTCGAGCTCGATGCCCAGGTCGGGTTTGCCGCCCACGGTGCCCCCGGCAGGATTCGAACCTGCGCACCCGGCTCCGGAGGCCGGCGCTCTATCCCCTGAGCTACGGGGGCGGCATCGCGCGGGGTGCCCGCGCCGATCGAGTCTAACAACGGGCCGTCTCGCGCCCGATCGGCGGTCGCTACGCCGGTATCCTCGGCCCATGGCCACCGTCCTGCTCGTCGACGACGACCCGGTCATCCTGCGCCTGCTCGAGGTCAACTTCCGCCTGGACGGGTTCGAGACCAGGAGCGCCGCGCGCGGGGAGGAGGCGCTGGAGCAGGCGGCCGAAGAGGCTCCCGACGCGGTCGTGCTCGACGTCATGATGCCGGGCATGGACGGCTACGAGGTCTGTCGGCGGCTCCGCGAGCTTCCCGGTCTGGCCCAGGTGCCCGTCGTGTTCCTGACGGCGCGAGCCGAAGACGCCGATCGCGGGCCCGTCGGTGTCGAGGGCGAGTTCCAGCACGTGACCAAGCCGTTCGACCCGTCGACCCTGGTCGAGGCCGTCCGCGCCCGGATCGCCGGGAGATCCTCGTGATCGAGTCCGACCTCACCGCTTGGCTGGCGCGAGGTCTCGCGGCCGCGGCCCCGGGACTGGGTCTGAAGGGGGAGCTTCCGGTGCCCGAGCTGCAGGCTCCGCGCCAGAGGGACCACGGCGACTTCTCGACCAACATCGCCCTGGGGCTGGCCAAGCGCTCGGCCATGGCGCCGCGTGACGTCGCGCAGGCCATCGTCGCCGCCCTGGCCGAGGCGCCCTTCGTACGACGGGTCGAGGTCGCGGGTCCCGGGTTCATCAACCTGTTCGTCACCGAGGACTGGCTCCACGACACCGTGCGTCTCATCGCGGAACGGGGTGAGGCGTACGGGCGAGCGCCGGCCAACGGCCGTCGCGTGCAGGTCGAGTTCGTCAGTGCCAATCCCAACGGCCCGCTCACGATCGGCCACGCGAGGAACGCGGCGATCGGCGATGCGCTCGGTCGCCTCCTGGAGGCGGCCGGGTGGGCCGTCGAACGCGAGTACTACTTCAACGACGCCGGCGGCCAGATGGACCGCTTCGGCGCCTCGGTGGAGGCGCGCTACCTGCAGGCCATCGGTCGCGACGCGCCGTTCCCCGAAGATGGCTACCGCGGCGCGTACCTGGTGGATCTGGCGGCCGACATCGTTCGCGAGCACGGTGACGCGCTGGCCGACCTTCCGGGTCCCGAGCGCTTCGAGAGGCTGCGCGCCGAAGGCGTCGCGCGCGCGATGGAAGGGATCCGAACCACCCTCGAGCGGTTCGACATCCGCTTCGATTCGTTCGTCTCCGAAGCGAGCCTGGTGGACGCTGGAGGCATCGACCAAGCCCTGGCCCGGATGCGCGCGGCCGGGGCGGTGTACGAGGCCGAAGGCGCGGTGTGGTTCCGCAGCACCGCGTACGGCGACGACAAAGACCGAGTGTTGATCCGGTCGAACGGCCGGCACACCTACTTCGCCGCCGACTGCGCCTACCTGATCGACAAGTTCTCCCGCGGCTTCGATCACGTGCTCTACGTGTGGGGCGCGGATCACCACGGCGACGTCGTGCGCGTCAAGGGCGCCGCGCAGGCGCTGGGCTTCGACCCCGCCCAGGTCGAGATGGTCCTGTATCAGTTCGTTTCGTTCGTGCGGGGCGGCGAGCCGGTCAAGATGAGCACGCGAGCCGGGGAGTTCGTCACGCTCGACGAGCTCCTGGACGAGGTGGGAACCGACGCGACGCGGTTCCACCTGTTGATGTTCTCCAACGACCACGCGATCAACTTCGACATCGAGGCGGTGGCCCGGCAGTCTATGGACAACCCCGTCTACTACGTCCAGTACGGTCACGCCAGGATCGCCTCGATCTTGCGCAAGGCCGAAGCGCAGGGGGTGGCGTCCAAGCCCGTCGCCGACGTTGACCTGTCCGCCCTGACCGACGACGCGGAGACCGAGCTGCTGCGCGCCCTGGCCGATCTTCCGGCCGAGATCGCGCGGGCCGCCGAGCTGCGGGCGCCCCACCGGCTGACCCGAGTGGCGCAGGACCTGGCCGGCCGGTTCCACCGCTTCTACACCGAGTGTCGCGTGGTCTCCGACGATGAGGGCCGCACGCAGGCACGTTTGTGGCTCTGCCGGGGCACGAAGCAGGCGCTGGCCAACGTCTTGGGTCTGCTCGGCGTGTCGGCGCCCGAACGCATGGACAGAGTCGGTGGCTGAGCCGGCGGAACGGTCCGTCGCTTGGTCAACCGGGCCCTGGCCTGCGTCCGCGGTGTTCGGGCCCGACGGGATGATCGTCGGCGAGGTACCGGCCGCCGAACTCGCCGAGCGGTTCGGCACTCCTCTGTTGGTCTTCGACCGCGACGAGATCGTCCGGCGGATGCGGGCCGTGCGGAGCGCGTTCCCGCGCGCCGCGTACGCCGTCAAGGCGTTCACCTCGCAGGCGATGATCCGCCTGGCGCTCGAGGAGGGCCTCGACCTGCTCTGTGCCACCGGTGGCGAGCTCGAGGCCTGTCTGCGCGCCGGCGCGCCGGGTGAGCGCCTCCTGTTCCACGGCAACGCCAAGACCCACGACGAGCTGTTCCTTGCGGTCGGGGCCTGCGTCGGGCTCGTGATCGCGGATGGCCCCGGCGATCTGACCAGGCTCGATGCGATGGGTCGCGACGCGGGTCGCGTTCAGCCGGTCCTGCTCCGCGTGATCCCCGAGGTGAAGGTCACGACCCACGAGGCCATCGCCACGGGCCACGCGTCGTCCAAGTTCGGAACGCCGCGCCCCGAAGCGCTGGAGGCGGCGGCCCTGGCGCGGTCGCTCCCGGCGGTGCGACTCGAGGGGTTCCACGCGCACGCGGGCTCCCAGGTGCTGGAGGTCGAGCCCTACGTTCGCGTGCTGGATGCGCTGATCGATCTCGCCATGGAGGCCGGGGTGCGGCCGAGCGTCCTCGACGTCGGTGGTGGGTTCGGCGTCACCTACCGCGACGAGCCCGCTCTAGACGTGGGCGGAGTGGCCGCGGCACTCGTGGGACGGCTGCGCGAGCGCCGCATGGCGGCGACCGATCTGCTGGTGGAGCCGGGCAGGTTCCTGGTCGCAAACGCCGGCGTCACCCTGTACCGGGTGGTCGACACCAAGCACAGGGGAGGCCGGCGGCTGGTCGCGGTCGACGGAGGCATGGCGGACAACATGCGGCCGATGCTCTACGACGCCGTCCATGAGGTCCGCGTCGCGGCGGCGAAGGGGTCCATCTCCCGCGAGGGCGCCACCTCGCTTGCCACGGTCGTCGGTCGCCACTGCGAGAGCGGGGACACCTTGGCCGAGCACGTCGTGCTGCCTCCGGTCGAAGCGGGCGACCTGCTCGCGATGGCCGCCACCGGCGCGTACGCCTATCCCCTCGCGTCCAACTACAACCGCGCGCCGCGCCCGCCGGTCGTCGTGGTCGGCGACGGGCGGACCGTCGAGTGGCTCCGGCGTGAGGATGCCGCCGACCTGGAGCGACTCGAGACCGGCGCAGGGCTAGCCGATGCGGCGGTCGGCCGTTCGCGAACGTCGCCCGACGGCGTGGAGGTCAGGCCGGCGCGAGCGGGCGACGCGCGTGGCTACCTCGAGCTTTGGCGGGCCGTGGTGGCCGAAGGGCGCTGGGTGCGTTCCGAAGAGGCCACGCAGCCGCTGCGCGTGTACCGACGCCGGTTCCGCACCTCGTGGTCCTCGGAGGGCGCCGACCTCGTCGCGGCGAGGGGCGGTCGCCTGGTCGGACATCTGGCGATCCAGCGGGAGCGGCATCCGGTGACCCGTCACGTCGCCACCCTGGGTTTGGCCGTCGCGGCCGACGAGCGTGGCCTGGGTATCGGCGCCGGGCTGCTGGCGGGCGCGCTGGACTGGGCGCGATCCGTCGGGGTCGAGAAGGTGGTGCTCTCGGTCTACCCCCACAACGCGGCGGCGATCGGGCTCTACCGGCGCTTCGGCTTCGTCGAGGAGGGGCGGCTGTCGCGGCAGTCCCGCAAGTCCTACGGTTACGAGGACGAGATCCTGATGGCGTGCTGGATCGGAGAGGAGCCGAGCTGAGCGAGCGGACGATCCGCGTGGGTCTGTTGGGTTGCGGAACCGTCGGCGCGGCCGTCGCTCGTATCCTCGACGCGCATGCCGACGAGCTCGCGCTGCGCGCCGGCTGTCGGCTGCAGGTCACCCGCGTGTCCGTGCGCGATCTCGAGCGCCGGCGGGACGTTCCGCTTCCCGCCGACGCCTTCACCACCGACGGCGGATCGATCGTCGACGACCCGCAGATCGACGTCGTCTGCGAGCTGCTGGGCGGTCTCGAGCCGGCCCGCGCGCTGGTCCTTCGCGCGCTCGCCAACGGCAAGCCGGTGGTCACCGGAAACAAGGAGCTCCTGGCCAACGCCGGCAAGGACGTGTTCGACGCGGCCGACGCGTCGGGCCAGGACCTCGCCTTCGAGGCGGCCGTGGCCGGCGGCGTCCCCCTGATCAGATCGCTCAAGGAATCGCTCGTGGGGGAGCGGATCCAGCGGATCCTTGGCATCGTCAACGGCACGACCAACTTCATCCTGACCGAGATGTCCGAGCACGGCTCGGGGTTCGTGGATGCGCTCACCCGGGCGCAGGCGCTCGGCTACGCCGAGGCTGATCCCACCGCCGACGTCGAGGGGTTCGACGCCGCTGCCAAGTGCGCGATCCTGGCGTCGATCGCGTTCAACACGCGCGTCGTGGCCGGCGACGTCTACCGCGAGGGGATCGCCGACGTGACCGCGCAAGACATCGCCGACGCACAGCGCATGGGCTACGTGGTCAAGCTCCTGGCGATCGCCGAGCTGGAGGACGGCGCGGTGTCGGCGCGGGTCCATCCCGCGATGATCCCCCAGGCCCACCCCCTCGCCAGCGTCCGCGATGCGTTCAACGCGGTGTTCGTCGAGGGTCCGAACATCGGCCAGCTGATGTTCTACGGCCGGGGTGCCGGCGGCGATCCCACCGCCACGGCCGTCGTTGGCGACCTGGTGCAGGTAGCGCGGAACCTGGTCACGGGAGGGCGCATGATCGGGTGCACGTGCGCGCTCGACCGGCGCATCCGGCCGATGGACGACACCCGGGGCCAGTACTACCTGAACCTGCACGTCGAGGATCGGCCGGGCGTGCTCGCCGAGATCGCGCAGGAGTTCGGGCGCAACGGCGTGTCGATCGAGCGGGTGTGGCAGGAAGGCTTCGGCGAGGAAGCGACCCTCGTCTTCATCACGCACCGCGCCCAGGAGGGCGCCTTCCAGAAGACCGTGCAGGCGCTCCGCGACCTGTCGAGCGTTCGGGCCGTGGCCAGCCTCCTGCGCGTGGAGGGTGAGGAGGGATGAGCGCCGACCCACCGATGTCGCCACCCGCGGGGGATCTGCGGCCGACCACCGGGGCCCATCAATGGCGCGGCGTGATCGAGGAGTACCGCGAGCGGCTGCCCGTCTCCGACGCCACGCCGGTCATCACCCTGTGCGAAGGAGGCACCCCCCTCGTCCACAGTGAGGTGCTCTCCGCTGCCACGGGCTGCGAGGTCTGGCTGAAGTACGACGGCGCCAATCCCACCGGCTCCTTCAAGGATCGCGGCATGACGATGGCGATCAGCAAGGCCGTCGAGGAGGGCGCCAGGGCCGTCGTGTGCGCCTCGACCGGCAACACCAGCGCCAGCGCGGCCGCCTACGCGGCCAAGGCAGGGCTGACGTGTGCGGTGCTCGTGCCCAAGGGCAAGGTTGCGATCGGCAAGATGGCGGCGACGCTGGTCCACGGCGCCCGCATGCTGGAGGTCGAGAGCAACTTCGACGCTTCGTTCGAACTGGCTCGCGAGCTGGCCGAGCGCTACCCGGTCACCCTGGTGAACAGCGTGAATCCGTTCCGGCTGCAGGGGCAGAAGAGCTGCGCGTTCGAGATCGTCGACATGCTGGGGCGGGCGCCCGACGTGCACTGCGTTCCGGTGGGCAACGCCGGCAACATCTCCAGCCACTGGATGGGCTATTCGGAATACCTGCGCGACGGGCTGATCGCCGAGCCGCCGCAACTGTTCGGGTTCCAGGCGGCCGGCGCGGCGCCGTTGGTGAAGGGGGAGCCCGTCGAGGATCCTCAGACGATCGCCACCGCTATCCGGATCGGCAAGCCGGCGTCGTGGGACCTGGCCATCACTGCCGCGCGCGAGTCCGAGGGCGGCATCTGGGCGGTGACCGACCGCGAGATCCTTGCCGCCTACCGCCGCGTCGCGCACGAGGGGCTGTTCGTCGAGCCCGCCAGCGCGGCCAGCGTCGCCGGCTTGCTGCACGCGCACGAGGAAGGACGGCTTCCCGCGGGCGCCACGGTCGTGTGCGTCCTGACCGGGCACGGCTTGAAGGACCCCGAATGGGCGATCGCGGGAGCGGCGCACCCCGTCACCGTGCCGCCCGACGCCGCCGTGGTGGCCGCCGAGCTGGGGCTGTAGAGCATGCGGCTCACGGTCCGCGTCCCCGCCACCTCGGCCAACCTCGGCCCGGGGTTCGATTGCCTCGGCCTAGCGCTGGACCTTTGCAACGAGGTGACGGTCGACACCGAGGCGGAGCCTAGCGTGGCGTGGACGGGGGAAGGGGCCGACGAGCTGCCCGTCGACGGTTCGGACCGGATCTCCCGCACGATGGCGGCGGTGGCCGCCGCGGCCGGCAAGGGACTCCCGCCGCTGGCGATGAGGGCGCTGAACCGGATCCCGCTGGAGCGTGGGCTGGGATCTTCCGCGGCAGCCGCGGTGGCCGGCGTGGTGCTGGCCGATCGTCTCCTGGACCTCGGGCTCAGCCAAGGAGACGTGCTGTCGTCGGCCGTCGGCGTCGAAGGTCATCCGGACAACGCCGCCGCCGCCGTGCTGGGGGGCCTGACCGTGGCCGCCGGCGAGACGGTGCTCCGCCTGACGCCCCACCGGGCGCTCCGCCCGGTCGTGCTGATCCCCGACGATGTGCGCCTGCCGACGGCCGAAGCGCGCGCGGCGATGCCCGACCGGGTCGCGATGGCCGACGCCGTGTTCAACCTGCAGCGCACGGCGCTGGCCCTGGTGGCGCTGACCGAACGCCCGGGCTACCTGCCGCTCGCCCTCGACGACCGGCTCCATCAGCGCTATCGCCTGCCCTTGGTGCCGAGCGTCCACGCGGTATTCGATCGACTCCGGGAGGCGGGTAGCCCGGTCTGCGTCTCGGGGGCCGGACCCGCGCTGCTCGCGTTCGAGACCGAGGGGAGTCCGGTGGCGGATCCCGGAGAGGGGTGGACGGTGCTCCGACCCGGAGTCAGGGAGGCGGGGTACGAGGTCTCGGCAGACTAGATCACGCACTCGCCCAGGCTGAGGACGGGCGAGGTGTCGCCCACGCCGTCGTCCACCACGTCGGAGACCTGCGCGCCGACGATCGCGTAGCCGACCTGATCGTCGAGGACCGAGGCCGCGAACACGACCCCCGCCACCGTGCCGTCCGGGAGCACGAACGGTGACCCCGAATCTCCCGCACGGATCGGGGCCTGCAGCTCGTACAACCGTCGCGTCACCTCGTCGCGACCGAACGTGTCGCGACCCGTGGCTTCGATCGCTCCGCGGACGACCGCCGGCTCCACGGTCGCCGGCAGCCGGTCGTGCATCCCCAGCACCGCGCCACCGGTGCCGCGCGGGACCTCGTCGGTCGCCAAGTCCAACGCCGGCGCGTGCCATCCGGGCACGTACAGCACGGCTACGTCCAACGCGGCGTCGAACTCCACGACCATCGCGTCGTGGCGCTGTCCATCGTTCACCCACTGGTGCTCCGTGCCTGCCACGACGTGGGCGTTCGTCACGACGTACCCGTCCGCCACCGCGAAGCCGGCCCCCTGGTTCAGCTCGCCCTCGTTGCAGCCGTCGCCGAGGATCTCGACGACGCTCGGTAACGCCGACTCCGCGGCCGTGGCGACGTCGCGATCGTCGGGCGGGGTCACCGGATCGGTCGGGATCGGCGGCAGGCCGTCGAACGCTCCGGGCAGGCCGATGGCGTCGGCCACGCGCTCCAGGTTGGGGATCAACCGCGGTGGTTGCGGCAACGTGGTTCCGAGCTTCTCGATGATGGTCGAGCTCCGCAGGGCGCGGGCCACGGTGGGGAACGGTCCCTTGGCCAGGTTGACCCCCATGAACCAGGTGGCGAGCAACAGGGCCGCCACCGAGATGCCCACGCCGCCGAACGCGTCGGCGCGATCCAGGACGCCCCGACCGTCTCCCTGGCTGCGCTTGCGTCGCAGATGGTTGCCGACCAGGCCACCGACCAGGTTGCCGGCGCTCGCGCAGATCACGATCGTGCCCAGGGCGAACGACAGCGGAAGGATGCGCCCGCCCACGGTTTCGGCCACCCGGGGCGAGAGCAGGATGCCGACGCCGACCCCGGCGGCCAGACCGATCAATCCGCAGACCTGCAGCAACGCACCCCGGCGGTAGCCGCCGATCACCGACAGCGCCAGGAGCAGCACCAGGGCGAGATCGACCACGGACATGTGCGGGGTATCGTCCCACGCACCCCACGGATGGAGGCGAGATCGATATGGGAGAGCTGGACGGCAGGGCGGCGTTGATCACGGGCGGGACGACCGGACTGGGCCTGGAGATGGCTCGCCGCTTCCTGCAGGAGGGCGCCTCGGTCGCCATCACGGGACGGAACGAGGAGCTGGGCCGCGTCGCCCAGGACGAGCTCGCGCCGCTGGGCCCCGTCCGATTCGTGCGGGCCGACGCCGCCGACCCGGTGCAGGTCTCGGCCAGCCTCGCCGACGTTGTGACCTGGCTCGGTGGTCTCGACGTGCTGGTGAACAACGCGGGCGTCGGGGTGAACGGCGGCTCCCTCGACACGCCCCTGGAGCTCTACGACCTGGTGATGGACGTCAACGTGCGGGGAGCGTTCCTGTACGCGCGGGAGGCGTTCCCCCATCTGCAGGCCAGGGGGGGCAACATGCTGCACGTCTCCTCGGACGCCGGCGTGGTGGGCGAGGTCGAGATCTCGATCTACAGCGTGTCGAAGGCGGCGCTGATCATGCTGTCGAACATGCTCGCGATCGAGGGCGGCCGGCGGGGCGTGCGCTCCAACGCGATCTGCCCCGGCGACACGGCGCCGGGGATGCGCCACATGGTGGAGCCGGACGGGTCGCAGCGCCCCGACCCGGTCGAGGGGTGGTCCCTTCCGCCGATCGGCCGCATCGGCGTCGCCGCCGACGTCGCCCGAGCCGCCTTGTTCCTGGTCAGCGACCGGGCCGCGTTCGTCAACGGGGTGCATCTGCTCGTCGACGGGGGGATGCGGGCCGGGATGCGGACCGCGATCGCGCCCGACGGCTCCGTGCATTGAGCCGATCCCGCTCCTGTACTGAAGCCACCGGAGCGTCGCGCCGACATAGACTGCAGCCGTGGTCACCATCGCCCACATCTCCGACCCACACGTCGGCTCGCCCTATTTCGTGCCGAACCTGATGAACCGGGTCATCAAGGAGCTGAACGAGCTCCGTCCCGACGTCGTGGTGGTGTCGGGGGACCTGACCGCCGAGGGGTATCGCCAGGAGTACAAGAACTGGCTGGCGTACGCCGAGCGCATCGAGGCGCCGATCCACACGGTGCCGGGCAACCACGATTCGCGCAACGTCGGCTACCTGCATTTCGAAGACCTGATCGGCCCACGCATGTGGGAGGCAGACGTCCAGGACGTTCGCCTGGTGGGGGTGGACTCGAGCGAGCCCGACCTCAACGAGGGCAAGGTCGGCAGGGTCCACTACCCGTGGATCCAGGAGCGGTTCACGCATCCGGCGGCCCTCAAGGTCTTCGTGCTCCACCACCATCTGCTGCCCATCCCCGGAACGGGGCGCGAGCGAAGCACGGTGATGGACGCCGGCGACCTTCTCGAGGTGCTGGTCCATGCCGGCGTCAACGTGGTGCTCTCGGGCCACAAGCACGTTCCCTACGTCTGGCGGCTCGAGGATCTCTTCGTGGTCAACGCCGGCACCGTGTCCTCGCTGCGGCTGCGCGGCTACACCAAGCCGTGCTACAACGTGCTCGAGTTCGACGGCGACACGGTCTCGATCCGCCGCCGGTTCCCCTTCGGCGACGAGCACGAGATGGCCACGTTCTCGCTGTTCGAGTCCTCGAACCGGCATCGTGAGCGTTTGATCGAGGAACCGGCCGGCGCGCCCGACTGACCACCACCGCAACCCCGCGACCTTCGGAGGGCACGACCCAGATGCGCACCCTCGTCCTCGTCGACGGCGAGCACTATCCGCCGGTGACCCGGTGGGCCATCCTGCAGGCGGGCGCGCGCGGGCACGAGGTGGTTGCCGCGCTCCTCGTTGGGGGGACCGAAAAGCTTGACCCGGACGCCGTCCCTGACCTGGGAGTGCCCGTCCGGACGGGGGGCGCTGACCGGGCCGAGGCGCTGTCGACCGCGATCCGGGACCTGTCACCAGAGCTCGTGCTCGATCTGTCCGACGAGCCCGTGATGGGTTATCGGGAGCGGATGGAAGCGGCCGCGGTGATCCTGGACGCCGGCGTGAGCTACGTGGGGGCCGACTTCCGGTTGGACCCCCCGACCAGACTTCCCTCGCCGCCTGGCGTGCCGACGGTCGCCGTCATCGGCACGGGCAAGCGCACGGGCAAGACCG
>Ga0214473_10010457_pt1 | contig 10911 bp, 8 predicted proteins | sample RVTome_7_FD_203509 | JGI IMG/M metagenome (GOLD analysis project Ga0214473, IMG submission 203509) | Soil microbial communities from uranium-contaminated site in the Upper Colorado River Basin, Wyoming, United States - RVT98D197 | ecosystem: Environmental > Terrestrial > Soil > Contaminated >... | reverse complement strand
TTGTCCAGCGATGCCCACTCTCAGCACAATGCCATAATGCTCCAAGCCGCCCTTTGTTCACGTGTCGGCGGCCTTGCCGGCGTGATCGGCCCTCAGTTCTTCAAAGTGATCTCACACCGCATTGCGCCCTTTTCGTCGCCACCAGGCGCGGCGGGCGATTCCAGCACCGCCGTGGCGCCGACCCGCGTATAGCGGAATGCCTCGCCGGTCACCGGGTCTTTGGGGGCAGGAGCCTCCTTAATGTCGGTCAGAGTCTGTGGCAATTGGCCGCTGTGTGCTCCCGCGTACGAGCGGATCGCCTCAAGGCACTGCCACAGAGTCAGGTCGCGCTCCAAGTGCTTGGCGCCAGCACGAATCTTGGTGTACGATTGTGCTTGCATCTTCGACGCCTTCTCGAATAGCTCGCGGGCTACTCCGCCCGGCGGCGGCTCGGAGGGCAGAGCTTTGTTCTCGCTGTCTATCGCTTTCTCCGCATCCGCGAACGGCTTGGGCAGAGCTGCCAAGGCGGCATACAGGCTCGGGGCCTTGCTTGCCTGCAGGAACTCCCCTACTTCTGCACACATCATGGCGCCTATTGCCTGTCCTACCAAAAACTGAACCAGAGTACTGCCCTGCGTGAGATGCCTGCTCATTCCGAAGCCGGTCTGCATTGCAAGGATGGTGCCCTCGTAGTTTTCTTGAGCGATTTCGTAGCGTACCCACAGCCGGATAGCGAAAGCAACCCTGCGGTATTCGCTGAGGTTCGCCATAACCGTCGCTTCCTCCTGCGCCGGCCATTTGCAGTCCCGGCACTTGACCGCCTGCGCTACGGATTTGAAACTGCCAGCGTACGCCTTCAGTACCTTCTCAACTTCGTCCGGCCGCAATTGATCGAGCGGCATCTTCAGGTATTGCTGAACCTGGTCGTCGCTCTTCTCATCGGGCAGCGCCTTTGCAGCCTTCCCATATAGTGGAACCGCATCCCCATCCCTCAGTGATGCGGGCGGTGGCAGCAAGGAGTACTTGCCTGCCTCGGCAGACACCTTCTGCGGATGGATCGTCAGTTTCACCTCCCGCCCCAGCACAGACAGAGAGAGCAGCCCCACCGAGATGCCAATTATCAGACTCTTGCCCAAAGGCGCCATGGCTTGTCCTCCCAAAGGTCCGTTCATCTGCATTCACTTGCCCCTCTTTCCTATTGGACTCCACAAGACTATAGACGCTCCGCCGCACATCCAGAATCAGCAAGAACACGACGCATGTGAATGAAACGTCACTGGCGTGCGGGCACGATCAGGTGCGCGATCTGCGTGACAAAAGCTTCCGCTTGAGGCATCCATGCCCGGACCTGCGATTCCTCGAACTTGATGAAATCCACGTAGTCACCCTCCTGGCGGCGCTCAAAAAGATCGTGGAAGATCTGAGCCGTTCTCTTGGTAACCCGACCGGTGCTCACGAAATGCTGGTTGAAAAGAGCCCTCACGCCGGTATGTCGCGAAGAGGAGAAGCCCTCTTGTGCCAGAAGGGCCGAGACGGCGTAGAAACACGCATAATAAAGCCGGTTTACGCAAGGGTTCCAGCGCCCAGCCTCAGCGAGGATACGAGCATCTTCCAGGGACTCCTGCGCCCGCGCCATGCGATAGGTAACAAGTTCCTGGTTTGAGGCCGTCACAACACTATCCCCTCCAGTTCAACACTCCGATAGAAAGGAGTGCTGCTGAGCGGTTGGCTGCGCCATTGCTCCCGGCTTCGCACAATGGAGGAGAGAATCTGGCCAGAGGCCCATTCGATTTCGTACAGGCGATGTCGAATCCGATCAACACGGTCATCGCCGACAGGCCCGTCGACCAGAATCAGGAAATCCCAGTCCGACCATGCGGTGGAATCGCCGCGGGCGCGAGACCCATAAAGGATAACTTCAGCCCCTGGTTCAATTTCCAGAATGGCCTCTTTCACTTGCTTGAGCAGTACATCGCGGTCCATACAATGATTATAACGGTGTCCACCCCATATGCAAAGGGACCTCTCGAAGTCTTTTGCGCATGTCAGTCGTGCCTGGTTGGAACTATGCGTCTCACGACTCGAAGCGGACCTCGCCGCCGACGATGGTTTTTTCGACTTTGCCCCGGACGGTCCAGCCGTGATAGGGACAGTTGCGGCTCTTGGAGAGGAACTTCGTGACGTCGATCTGCCACTGGGCGTCCGGGTCGATGATCGTGACATCGCCCTGCTTGCCGGGGGTGAGCGTGCCTTTTTCAATGCCGATGATGCGGGCGGGGTTGGCCGTCATGAGCCGGATCAGGCCGGGCCAATCGAGGATCTTCGGCTCGATGAGCGCCTTGACGTAGAGCCCGAGCGCACACTCCAGGCTGGCGATCCCGAACGGCGCCGCGAGAAACTCCAGTTCCTTCTCGCTTTGCAGGTGCGGGGCGTGGTCACTCGCCAGGGCATCGACCAGGCCCTCGGCAATCGCCGCCTTCAACGCCTCCACGTCCTTTTGCCCCCGTAGCGGCGGATTGACCTTGTAATTGGTGTCGTACTCGGCACAGCACTCCTCCGTCAGCAGCAGGTGGTGCGGCGTGACCTCGCACGTGACCGGCAGCGAATCCTGCTTCGCCCGGCGAATCAGCTCGACCGAGCCGGCCGTGGAAATGTGCTGGGCATGGTAGCGGACCTGCGCCTTCTTGACCAACTGGATATCCCGCCACAGCATCGCCTCTTCCGCCAGCGCATCCATGCCGGGCAGCCCCAGAATCGTCGAATAATACCCGGCGTTCATGACGCCGTTGCCCGCGAAACTGTTGTCCTGGCAATGCTGGGCGATGACCACGTCGAACATCTTGGCGTATTTCAGCGCCCGCAGCATGACGGCCGGGTTCTGCACGCCGTTGCCGTCATCGGTAAAGCCCCGCGCCCCCGCCTCCGCCATCAAGCCCATCTCGGCCAGCTCGACGCCCTCGCGCTTCTTCGTGATCGCCCCCATCACGTAGACGTGCGTCTTGCGGGTCTGGCGGCCCTTGCGGTGCACGTACTCAACGTCGGTCTCGCTCTCGATCGCCGGATTCGTATTCGGCATGCAGACGACCGACGTGAATCCCGCCGCCACCGCCGCCGTCGAGCCGCTGGCAATCGTCTCTTCCTCCTCGTCGCCGGGCTCGCGGAAATGCACGTGGATGTCGATCAGCCCCGGCGTCACGAGCTTGCCCCTGGCGTCGATGACGCGCCCCGCCGACTTCTCCATCGCGCCATTGAAGGTGCCGACCTCGGCCACCTTGCCGTCCGCGATCAGGACATCGCACGTCTTGTCGAGTTGGCTGGCCGGATCGATGACCCGCCCGCCTTTGATCAGAAGCTGATTCGCCATAGCGCACCCGGTCTGAATCTATGAATTACGATTTACGATTTATGATCGGCTGGCACCGCTTTCGAACGGTCCTGCCGCACCTGCGGCCTCAAGCCGTAAGTCATAATTCATAAATCATAATTCATAAATCATCAATCATCAATCGGGAGGGTGGCCGCCGGCGAGCCATTGGGAGGCCAGAATCGCCAAGTCGGCGAAATCCACCCGGCAATCGCCGTTCACGTCGGCGGCAAGCTGGTTCTGGCACTGGGCGATGGAGAACAGGCTGTCGCTGGTGTCACTGAGGGCGCCGTTGTCGGCGTCCCGGACCCGCACCAAGGCCTGGCCGGAATCGGCCGCCGGCGGGATCCATTCATGGGTGCCGGTATTGCTCACTTCGTCCACCAGGACCCAGTTTTCGCCGCCGTCGAGGGAGTACTCGACGAGGACGCGTTTGATCTCCACGCCATCGATCGTTCGCCACCTGACGGTATAGGGCCGACCGGCCGGCAGGCGCTCGCCGCCGTTCGGTTGCAGGACCACCGGGCCCGCCGGGACGCGGTAGCCCCACGTCTCCTTGGCTTCATATACCCCGGGCAGCCGCAGATCGTCGTCCCGCCGCTCCATCCAGGTAAGCGTAACGTCCAGATCGTTCACCTCCACCACGATGTACCCGTAGTGCTCCGCATGATGGACGAGGGACACGCTGAAATCGCCGTTGTCGCCAGCATAAGGAGGAGTCCACGAATATCGGGGGCCCCCGGCCGTCGCGGCGACGAGCTGATGGACATCATTGTTGGGGTCGCCATCCCCGTCGTCAATGCGCGCATGGTTGTAAAAGTGGTCGTGACCACAGAAATACGTCCGGGCCCCGCTGGCCTTGAGACTGCGCCAGAACGCGTCCCGCTGGGCCGGATGGTCGTCCAGGCAGTCCGGATGCAGCACCTGAAACGCCGGCTCATGGCCGAAGACAAACACGTGGGGCTTGGTGTTGTCCCGCAAGACGGAATCGAGCCACGCCTGGTCCACAGAATGGGCCAGCCACTGCCTCATCCCCCCGTATTCATCCACGGCGACCAGCAGGGCATTCTTGTGAACGACGGAGTACGACATGTACTTCGCGTTGGCAGGACCGTTGCCCGGCAGTTTCGGGCCGGGATCACCGTCCTGGCCGAACACATTCAGCCAGCGTGTGCTGTAATTGTCCACCGGGTCGGGAAGAATGCCCCAGTCGATATCCCAGGCATCGCCAACCTCATGATTGCCCCGGCACGCATAAACGGCCACGCCGGCGCGGTAGAGCGGCTCCATGGCACGAACCCAGTTCCGGAGCTGGTCCTCGAACCGCGGCGGACTGATCCGGGCCCCGTAGACCAGGTCGCCGGGGAAAATCATCAAATCGACACGCCGAGCCAGCGCCTCGTTCACCTGTTCCGTAAGGACTTGCTCGTTGGTGCCGGTGATGCTGCTGCCGCGGCTGTCGCAGGTCATGAGGAAGCGCCAGCGCTCGGCCGCCGAACCGACCACGGTCCCCGCCAGGCAGATCGACAGGACAAAACTCGGGAGACTGACCCTGCTCACACCTTCCGTCCCGCTCAAGGAATTCTCCAACCGTTACCGGCCGCCGGACCGCTTAGTTCGTTGCCCGCTCCGTGCGCCACTCGGCCTGTTCGTTGCGATGGACGAACATCGCCTCCACGTCGTCCCGGTCGATGTCGCCGTCCATATCGATGTCGCCGAAGACGTACGCCTCCGGCGCTTTCACTCCGGCGTTGTTCATGACAATGACGAAATCCTGCTCGTTGACGATGCCGTCCGCGTTGAGGTCGTGCCAGAGAATGTCGTCCCCGGCCTGCTTCTGGGCCGCGGTCCAGGCCAGCGCGTACCGCTCGTTCGCCGCCGCCCCCAGCCGGCCCTCACCGGTGCTGTAGGAGACGACCAGTTCGTACACGGTGCGTTCCGCCAGCGTCGCGACGTATACGTGCTCGACGTTGTCCACCCGGCTGTCGCTGTAATCCAGCAGCACATTGTTGCCAGCATTCGCCGGGTCCACCGCCCAGACCTCCAGCCGCAGATCGCTGTCGCTCTCGGACGCGTGCTGGAACGGACAGGTCTCCCGATAGTGACGGTTCCAAACGAGCGTCGCCGTGAGGACCTTGTTGCCCGGCTCCTCGACGATGAAGCGATATACCTGCGGCGCGTTCGGCTCCGCCTCCAGTTGATTCAGGTCCCAGCCCGCGGTCGGCACGTCACCGGGCTTCCCCTGCCCCGCCTTCAACAGACGGTGCGCGTGGACGCCATGGACCATGCCGGCGCCCTGCACGTAATCGAGCGGCACCTCATGGTCGTCCTCGGTGCTCAGCCGGCCCTTGTGCCAGTACGGCAGCTTCACGGCCGAATTCAGCACAATCGCCTTGAGCACGCAGTTGCCCCCTTTGGGTGACACGGCCGGCCCCAGCCTGGCATCCTGCCGGGCGGCCTGCACCAGCAATCCCACCACGCCGGTCGCCACCGGAGTCGAGAAGCTCGACCAGTTGCCCGCCATCGTGTATCCCTCGCTGCTGTCGGCCTGCCCCACGAGGCAGTTGCCGGGCGCGATGACGTCGGGCTTGCAGCGGCCGTCTTCCGTCGGGCCCGTACTCGACTCCTCGGGATACGCCAGCCCGAAATGGGCCAGTTTCGTCGCGAGGTCCGTGGCATTGACGGAACTGACCACGCCCACCCCGATCGCATTCGGCCCGGCACCCGGGTAAAAAGGCGGGTTGGAGGCGTTGGAACCGTTGCCGATACTGGCGACAACCACCAGGCCGTCGCGGTCAATCAGAGTCTCGATGCCACGGGTCCACCAATCCTCCAGCGGCCAGCCGAAGCTCGCCGTGGCCACATCGATCGTAAGCCTCTTGCGGGCGGCGCCGTCCTGTATCCATTCCGGCAGCTTCTTCACGAAGTGCCAGAATTCATACACGTGGCCCTCCGCCGCCGGCACAGCGCCCTCGTACAAGAACGGGGCCAACTCGGAGGCGGTCCCTCGGGGGTCTTCCCCAAACAGAATGGAGCAGATGGCGGTCGAGTGAGCGGACACGCCGGCGGCCACGGTGCGATCGTCGTAGAAGCTGAGCCTGGCATTCTGGAAACAGTTGTGTTTCGCATTGGGCTGATAATCGTTCTGCGGCTCGCCTTCCTCATTGTACGTGCGGCTGCGGCAGATGACGCCGAAACGCACCCCGGCCCCCGTCAAATTCGGATCGGCCTGTCGCAAGGCGTAGATGCCCGCCCGATCCAGGGCCTGAGGTTGAAGGGCGGAGTCGTCCTGCCCCGGGGCCGCGGCGGCAATCGTCGCCCAGCCCGCCAGGAGCATTACGACCCATAATCTGGAGCCCAAGATCGTTCTCTTCTCGACCATCTTCGCCAATGACTTTTAGGTTACGAGCTCTAAGTCTTTTGCAGTGAACAACTTAAGACTCAGAACCCAAACTTCAAAACACCCACCCCCGTTCCCCCAGATTTCAATCTCCCTAGCCGATGAACTCCATCTCCGAAACGACTTGCTGGACTTGCTGTATGATAGCAGAAAGCGACTTTGTTTTCAAGCAAATTCCGGCCCGCGCCGCAAGATAAGGGGATTCCCAGGACTGATAGGGCCGCTTTTTCAGAACCTTGCGGGTAGCGCTTGCGTGACCACGAGCCCGCCGCTATACTGGGCCGCATGGTGCGAAAGGCTCGGATTCAGACGGGACCACCGCTATGAGAGTACTCTTGAACGCCGAACAGATCCAGCGGACCATCCGCGCTCTGGCCGACCAGATCGCGGACCAGACCTCGCCCGATAATGACCTGGCAATCATCGGCATCCGCAGCCGTGGCGAGATTCTGGCCCAGCGGCTGGCCGACCAACTGGCCCAGAAACTCGGCAAGTCGATCCCCTGCGGCACGCTGGACATCACTCTCTACCGGGATGACCTGAACGCCCCGCACGGGGGCAGCCAGCCGCAAGTGCGCACCACCGAAATCGGCTTCAACGTGGATGAAAAAACCATTATCCTGGTCGATGATGTATTGTACACCGGCCGCTCGACCCGCGCCGCCCTCGATGCTCTGATCGATCTGGGGCGGCCGAAGGCCATCAGACTCGCCGTCCTCGTGGAAAGGGCGGGAAGGGAGTTCCCCATTCAGGCGGACTACGTCGGCTGCGTGGCGGACGTGAGCCCGCAACAGTCGATTCAAGTCAACCTCATTGAATCGGATGGACAGGACGAGGTTATCGTCGAGTAGAAACCCATGAACCGCATCCTCAACATGGTGGAGCGGCACACGTCCGGCAGGGCGGCAAGACGGTACGGGACAAGTATGGCAATGACCTGGAAAAACAAACCCTTCAAGTGGCAACGCAAACACCTGCTGGGCCTGCGCGACCTGAGCGTGGACGAAATCACGCACGTGCTCGACACCGCCAAAGGCTTCGAGCAAATCAGCACCCGCTCCGTGAAGAAGGCCCCCCCGCTGCGGGGCAAAGTCGTCGTCAACCTGTTCTTCGAGGACAGCACGCGGACCCGCAACAGCTTTTCTCTGGCGGCCAGCCGGCTCAGTGCCGACGTCATCGAGTTCACCCAGAAAGCCAGCTCCGTCAGCAAGGGCGAGACCCTGCTCGACACCGCCCGTAACCTCGAGGCCATGGGCATCGACATCGTCGTCATCCGGCATGGCGCCGGCGGCGCGCCCACGTTCCTCAGCAAAAACATCAACGCCTGCGTCGTCAACGCCGGCGACGGCTACTGCGAGCATCCCACCCAGGGTCTGCTCGACGTCTACACGATCCGCCAAGCCAAGGGGACATTGGAGGGCCTGAAAATCGCCATTGTCGGCGATATCGCCCATTCGCGCGTGGCGCGCAGCGACTTGTGGGCCATGACCAAGCTCGGGGCGGAAGTGACCTTCGTCGGCCCGCCGACGCTGATGCCGGCCGAGCTCGGCCGCTTGCCCGTGAAGGTCAGCTACTCGCTCGACCAGGTGATCGAAGAAATGGACGTGATCAACATGCTCCGCATCCAGTTCGAGCGGCTCGGCGGCAATCCCTTCCCCTCGATCCGCGAATACTCGCACTACTTCGGCCTGACGGTCGAGCGCATGAAGCGAGCCAAGCCGGACATCCTCGTCATGCACCCCGGCCCCATCAACCGGGGCCTGGAAATGGAAAGCGAGGTCGCCGACGGCCAGAACAGCGTCATTCTGAAGCAGGTCACCAACGGCCTGGCGGTCCGCATGGCCGTCCTGTTCTTAGTCAACCAGGCCGCCGCCGAATCCACCGCCTGACCGGCCGCCATGGCCGCAACCGCCGGGATCGACCGCCATCGAGCGACCCCGCCTTCCCGGGTGTCGGCCCCCACAGGCTGCTTTCCAGGGCCGAACCTTGAACTTCTTTGACGCGCATCAACGCGAGACGTACGTACGCTCTTCGGCTCGCGCGCCGGCCTCCCGCCCGCGCTCGTACGGAGGCACAAACCGGGGCGCAGGTGCCAGCAGGCTGCCGAGCATCGCCGCCACAGCGCCGAGGAGCATCGAAATCGCCATTCCGATGAGCGAGGCGCCAGTGATGTTCGCCGCCTGTTCGCCGGTCTCCTTGGCTTGCTGTACCTTGCGGTCCAGATTGTCGATCATTCGGTTGGCTTCGGCTTCGCTCTTACCGGTCGTCTGCATGATCGTCTGCACCAATTGCTGCCGCTCCTGAGGCGTCTTGGACCCGCGGTAATAGTCGCTGACCGCCGAAACCAGCTTACTGCTGGCCTGCGGATCCTGCGCCGCCGCGTCAGCCCCCATCATCCTGGCAACCTCCTGCTGGATGACGTCAAGACTCAGCCCCTGACCTTGGCCCTCAGGAGAGCTGGCCGCTGCCTGGCCCGCGGCGGAAGCAGTGCCGCCCAGGGCAGCCAGACCGCCACCGGCAAGGGCACCCAGGGCCGTGGTCGCCAACACGAACATGATCGCGTAGAAGACTGCCCACACGGTCAGTCCATGCAGAACCCGATCGAGTTTGTTGGCCAGCCAGCCCAGCCGTCCTGCCACCCATCCGCCAATAAACAGCGCGATGAGCCCGGTCAAGAGCCACCAGATGGCGGCCCCGATGCCCAGGGACCTGGCACTGGTAACTTCGCGGCCGGTCAGATCGACCGCCGACAAACCGATTCCTGCGCCCAGGATTTGGAGCGTCAGGAAAACCGCCAGCGTCACGAATGCCCCGGCAAAGATCGCTCCCCAGGAGATCCGCCGCCAGCCCCTGCGCCAGTCTTGGAGGTAACCGCCTTCACTATATTCCCGTTCTTCCTCATGCTCATGACCTAACATACCTTATCCCTTCATGTAGATTCCCCCATTGGTTCTCCATACACCCTACGCCATACCCTGGCCGGACCTTGCGGGTTAATGATCATTTTGCTAATTCGGCGGTAAGAAATGATGGGATCGGCCGCCAGAACCGATTTGAGGCTCTTTGCCCAACGGAAGCTGAAGACGCCGCTCGGGGAATGGTGAACGATTGTGGCAATAGAGACAGGCGTGCCAGCGTCTTTCCTGCCGACGGGATGTGCTCCGACCTCGGGCCCTACCACCCTTACGGAGCGGGATCATCCCCAATGGAGGTGCTTGAGATGAGATGGCAAGGCATATCGATAGCTCTGGCGTTCGCAATCGCCCTGCAGGGGTTCTGCTGGATCGCCGCGCCGCGCGCGGCGGCCGAGCCGCAGAACCCGATGGACCCCGGCCTGACGGAGTTGGGGTATATCCCCCTGCCAGACCTGGGACTCGGGACATACACGCGCGACGGCCACACCGAGCTGGGCGGGCTGTACCCGGGCGGCTGGCCCATCCGCCCGCCGGAGTTCGAGGCCACCGTGCTGAACATCGCCGGGCAGCAGATCCAGCCGCTTGACGCCCAGGGCAACCCCGACCCTCAAGGCGGCAAGATCGTCCTGATGTCCGCGGGCATGTCCAACACGGTCATCTTCTTTGAAGGCCATGCCGGCGACGATTATGCCTGTTATCGTGAGCGCGCCGAACAGGATCCTGCCCGCAATCGGCAACTCGTGGTGGTCAACGGGGCGCAGGGGACACGGGCGGCGATGGACTGGGAGCCGGTCGATTCCACGACCTATGCCACGATGAAGAAGAACCTGGCCAAGTATGGGGTCACGCCGGCCCAGGTGCAGGTGGTGTGGGTCCTCCATGCCCTGCGGGAGACGGGCCCGTTCCCGACCTACGCCCAGGAGTTCCAGGGCTACCTGGAGGCGACGGCCCGCAACCTCAAGGTCCATTTTCCCAACGTCAAACTGGCATACTACAGCAGCCGGGAGCGGGCCTACCTCATGTATCGCAAGGGCGAGCCGGACTGCTATGAGGCGGGCTTTGCGGTCCGCTGGATGATCGACAAGCAAATGCAGGGCGATCCGAACCTGAACTGGAATCCGGAGAAGGGGGAGGTCAAGGCGCCGCTGGTCCTGTGGGGTCCCTACTTCTGGTGTGACGGCTTGAAGCCCCGGTCCGACGGCTTGATCTGGACGTGCTGCGAGCCGACCAGCGACGTGTACAACAACCCGCAC
>Ga0214473_10010456_pt1 | contig 10912 bp, 9 predicted proteins | sample RVTome_7_FD_203509 | JGI IMG/M metagenome (GOLD analysis project Ga0214473, IMG submission 203509) | Soil microbial communities from uranium-contaminated site in the Upper Colorado River Basin, Wyoming, United States - RVT98D197 | ecosystem: Environmental > Terrestrial > Soil > Contaminated >... | reverse complement strand
ACCACCACGCTGGTGTCCATCGGCCAACAGCATGCCACAAAACATTCGCAGTGTCCAGCGTGGTGAGATATGGAACATGATCAGCGCGTCGCGGGGGAGGATGCAGGAGGGGGCTGGAACGGCTTGAACAGTTTGAACGATTTGAACGGTTACCACCGATTAGGCCAACTCCCCTTTATCGAGCTGCCGCACGGAGCGCGCCCGCTCGGCGGCGCGCGGATCATGGGTGACCATCAAAATCGTCTTGCCGAGCTCGCGGTTCAGCCGCTCGATCAAGTTGAGAACTTCCTCCGCGGAAACCTTATCGAGATCGCCGGTCGGTTCGTCGGCCACCAGTATCGCCGGATCGGTGGCGATGGCCCGGGCGATGGCGACCCGCTGCTCCTGACCGCCGGAGAGCTGGCGCGGGTAGTGGTGCATGCGGTCGGCGAGTCCAACCACGCCGAGCGCGGTTTCCGCGTGGGCGCGCCGCTCCGCCTTGCTGAGCGGCGTCAAGATCAGCGGTAACTCGACGTTTTCGATGGCGGTCAGAACCGGGATCAGATTATAGAATTGAAAAATAAAACCGACGTTGCGCGAGCGCCACACCGCCAGCTCGGTCTCGCTCAACTCGGTGATATCCGTGCCGGCGACGAAAATTCTGCCTTCGGTCGGTTTATCGAGGCCGGCGATGAGATTTAAGAGCGTCGTCTTGCCGGAACCGGACGGGCCCATGAAAGCGATAAAATCACCCTCGCCGATGCTGAGCGTAATATTGCTGAGCACCGGGATTTCGAGGCTGTCGCGCCGGTAGGACTTGGAGACGTTGTGAATTTCGATAAGAGGTTTTTCCATGGACCCGATGAGATCATGGGTTTTTGACCGCGACCTTTTCACCCGCATGAAGCTTTTCATCAACCTTTCCAATGATTTTATCGCCTTCTTTCATGCCATTCTTGATCTCGATGAGCGCCCCGATACGCTGACCCACGGTGACCGGGACCTCCACCGCTTGATCGCCCTTCACTTGATAGACGACCTGCCGGCCGTTTCTCTCCGCCACGGCAGCCGCCGGCACCGTCAGCAGGAGTTTGGCCGTTGCTGCGTCGTCGCCGAGACTTTTTGCCAGAAAGATTATTTTCGCGCCCATCTCCGGCAGTACCCGCTGGTCATAGTTTGCAAATCTGATTTTCACCAGCACCGTGGCCTTGGCGCGATCCGCCGTGGGGACGATCTTGCTGACAGCGCCGCGGTAGCTCTGTTCCGGATAGGCGTCGAGCCGGATCTCGCAGCTTTGGTCAGACGAGACGCGCGTAATGTTCGCTTCCGAAACGTCCGCTTCCACCTCCAAGGAACTCATATCGGCGATGGTCACCACCGCCGCCCTAGAGCTGGCGGCACCGGCCAGCGGCGCGACGATCTCCCCCACGTCGGCGTTCTTCTTGAGCACCGTGCCATCGAACGGCGCGACGATGCGCGTGTTGTCGACCGCCACCTCGGCTTCTTTGACGGCGGATTTGGCTGCGTCGATGGAGGCGACGACGCGATGGTAACGCGCCTCCGCAGCGTCGAACTCAGCCTGGGCGACGAACCCTCCCTTGACCAAGATTCGCTGGCGTTCCAGAGATTGCTTGGCGTCTTTCAAATCCGCCTCCTCGACCCGGAGGTTCTCCTTAGCACGCTGCAACGCCGCCGCGACATCCGCATCTTCCAAGCGCGCGATCACCTGTCCCTTCTTCACTCGGTCTCCTTCTTCGACGCCCAGATAGACAAGTGTCCCGGTCCCCTTCGACGCCACCGCCGCCTTGCGCCGCGCCACGACATAACCGCTGGCGGTAAGGACGGCGTTCGCCTGCGCCGGCGAAGTCAGCGAAGCGGTTACAAGTTGAACTTCAAGTCCAGGGTTGAAGTAATCCTTGAGTAAGAAAAACCCGCCGCCGATGATCGCGATGACCAGCAGCCATCCCAACATTTTTCGCAGCGCGCGAAACTTCCTCGACGAACCGCCGGACGGCGCAGAGCGGTCGATTCTCAACGATGTCAGATCGGTATCTCGAGTTGCCATAATTAATATTTCGGATATTCAGGCTTCTGTGTGGCTAACCTGGCGAACTCTTTTTCAGTGCAAGGAGTCGGAAATTGCACCGCCGAGAGCCTGAGGTCGCGGAGAAGGGGGAGTAGAAAGTAACCTCTGTGAACCCTGCGTCTCTGTGGTGAATAATCTTTCACAGTAATCCCGGAAGACCCAATATTCCTAATAAGCCGGTTAATCGGACGATTTTCAACCCGAGGGTGAAATGATAGTTTCCTTTCAATGAGCCGCTCTACTACGTGGAATCCCGAGAGTTACGCCAAGAACGCGCGCTTCGTTTCAGAGCTGGCCGAGCCACTGCTGCAGATGCTCGATCCCAAACCGGACGAGCTGATTCTCGACCTCGGTTGCGGCGACGGCGCGCTCACCGAAAAAATTGCGGTCTGCGGAGCCCGTCTGATTGCCATGGACATGAGCCGAGCGCAAGTCGAGGCCGCACGGCAGCGCGGACTCACTGCGATCGTCATGAACGGACACCGACTGGGTTTCAAGCAATGTTTCGATGCGGTATTCACCAACGCCGCGCTCCATTGGATGGAGCGGCCTGAGAGAGTCGTCGCGAGCGTGTGGACCTGCCTTAAGCCGGGAGGGCGTTTCGTCGGCGAGTTCGGTGGCAAAGGCAACGTCGAGAAAATCCGTGCCGCAATGCATGCCGGATTGCGCAAGCGCGGCATCGATCCCTGGACGGTCGATCCCTGGTACTTCCCATCCCCCCAGGAATATTCCCAGTTGCTTACCCAGGCAGGATTTTCGCTGAGATCTATCGAGATGATTCCGAGACCGACCAGGCTGCCTGGGGACATCCTCGGCTGGCTGGAAGTCTTCGCGCAACCCTTCACCCGATCGGTGGCCGAATCCGACCGTGAGAGATTCTTAAACGATGCGCGAGACAACTTAGAACCCATCCTGCGCGATTCCGACGGCACCTGGACTGCGGATTACGTGAGACTGAGATTCAAGGCTGAAAGGCAGGGAGGGGCGGGTTCAAAACCCGCCCCTCCACCGCATTCCCGGAATTAGCTCCTCGGGACTTTTAGAATCATGCGAGGCCACGCGGCAAAACCGAAAGATTAGGTCCGGGTCTTCAATAATCTGGACGGCGGAGCTTGACCGGGGACTCCACTTTCGCATAACGTCGAGTCCAGCGGGATCGAAATTACCGCTTCGGTTATTAATCGCGGTATGCCATGGACTGGAGAGTCGCTTATGAAGCATGATTGGGTTCAATGCCAACTCCGACTGCATTTTTTCTCTGCGCTGCTGATTTTACCTTTCATCGCTCACGCCCAGGACAAAATCCGGGTGGGCCTGAGTTCCATCAGCGCGACTTCCGGCAGCATCTGGGTCGCCGAGGAAAAAGGCTTGTTTAAAAAACACGGCGTGGAGGTCGAGGTCATCATCATCGGCGGCGGCGCCTCGCGGGTGGTCAGCTCGCTGATCGCCGGCGAGATTCAGTTCTCCGTCGGCGGCGGCGATTCGGTCATTCGCTCGGCGTTAAGGGGTGCGGATGCCGTCCTGGTCGCTTCCCCGTTGAAGACGGGCCTTCAGCGCCTGATGACGCGCGCCGACATCAAGACTCCGGCGGACCTCAAAGGAAAGAAGGTCGCGATTACGCGCTTTGGCTCCGCCTCCCACTGGGTCCTGCAGCTCTTTCTGCGCAAGTGGGGCATGCGCGCCGAAGACATTCAAATTCTCCAATTGGGATCTTCACCCGCGATGTACGCGACTTTGGATAAAGGCGGCGTCGACGGCGCCGTCTTTACGATTCCGACTTTCTTCGTCGCGGAGGAACGGGGCTATCGCATCCTGGCCGATCCGGCCGATATGGATATTTACTACCTGCAAAACTCCGTGGATTCGACCAGAAGTTTTCTGCGTAAGCAGCGGGATCAGGCGCTTCGTTTCGTCAAAGCGATCTGCGAAGGCATCGCCTACTTCAAAAAGAACAAGACGGAAAGCATCGCCGTGCTGCAAAAAAAGCTGCGCATCCAATCGGCGCAGGAAAAAGACGTTAAATATCTGGAAGCGTCCTACAATCTGCTGGCGAGCAAATTTTACAACCAGGTGCCCTACGCTACGCCCAAAGCGGTCGAGACGACTTTGGAATTCATCTCCGGCGAGGATCCCAAGGCAAAAGGAGCCGATCCGAAGTCGTTCCTGGACGAGAGCCTGGTGCGCGAAGTGGAAGCGAGCGGGTTCATCAGAAACCTATACGAGAATGAATACCGCTAGGGACCAAGGTACCAACTCGTTCAATTCGTTCAAAACGTTCAAACAGTTCAATCCGTCTTACGGAGCTCGCTGACGATTTGAACAACTTGAACGGCTTGAACGGTTTGAACAAAGGAGGCCGAATGTCCGACTACAAAGAGATTCTTTATGAGAAACAGCGCGGCGGCGTGCTGATCACAATGAATCGCCCCGAGGCGCTCAATGCCATCACCCGCCCTATGCTCAAGGAGATCCATCACGCGCTGGATGAAGCCGAGGCCGATCCTGAGATCCGCGCCATCGTCATCACCGGCGCCGGGCGCGCCTTCAGCTCCGGCTTCGATCAGGCAACCACCAGCGGACGGCGCCGCGACATCCAGTGGCCCTACGGCATCCAGAGCGGCATGAGCGCGGCGGATCTGATGAACTATTGGTCTCTCGACGACGTGAAGTTGATCCGCATCTTCGAGATGACCAAGCCGGTGATCGGCGCGGTGCGCGGCTGGGCGATGGGCGGGGGTTGTTGGTTGGCCCTCTACACCCACATTACGATCGCTGCTGAGGACGCGGTATTCGCCCAACCCGAAGTGCGCCATGGCTCCAACACGACATTCATGTGGACGCTGCTCGCGGGCTTCAAAAATGCGCTACGCTACGGCCTGGTCGGCGATCATATCGACGCTAAAGAAGCGCTGCGCATCGGCCTGGTGAACCAAGTGGTTCCCGGCGATCAACTGATTGACGAATGTTTCAAGATCGTCGAGCGCATTGCCCATGTGCCGCCCGAGACGGTCAAGATCAATCTGGCGATCTCGACCATGGGCTTACAAATGATGGGACTGCGCGACGCGCTGCGCATGGATGAAACATTGTCGATACCGGCCCACATGATGCTCAACGAGGAGTTTCGCCGCCCGCTCGATGAAGCGCGCGCCAACGAGGGCACCAAAGCCTATCTGCAAAAACGTGACGGCCCGTTTCAGCCGGAGCCCTTCGGACCGAGGTCGAAGAAAAGCCAATAGGCATGAGCCAGCAGGCATTAGTGAAAAGCAACGAAAACGGTGGAGGTCTAATTCTCTCCCCCATTGTTCCATCGCTCTAATTCCGATGAATCATGACTCATCCGACTGATACTAACAACGCTGTCGTTTGGCGCGATCTTTCCCCGCTCATGGCGCCCAAGTCCGTCGCCATCGTCGGCGCGTCGCAGCGTTCTTCGTCCGCGCTCAATCGTGAGCCGAGAGGCAATCGGGTCATCCGTAACTTGAAAAATTTCGGTTATCCTGGTCGAATCGTTACGGTTAATCCTAAATACACCGAGGTCATGGACTGCCCATGTTATCCCGAGATTGGAGCGATTCCCGAGCCCGTCGATTGCGTCGTCTCGGCGGTGCCCAACCGCCATGTGCCCGACCTCTTGGAATCGGCCGCTAATGCCGGCGTGCGTGCGGCGGTAGTGTTCGCGGCCGGCTTCGGCGAGATCGGCGGCGAAGGCAAAGTGCGCCAAGCGCGACTCGAAGCGTTATCGAAAGAACGTGGTTTTTTGATCTGCGGACCGAACTGCTACGGCGTGTTGAATGTTCATGGCAAAGCGCCGCTGTTCGCCTCGACGATTCCGCCGGGATTTCTCGCCGGCTCGGTGGCGTTGATCTCGCAGAGCGGCGGGCTCAGCACGACAATTGCGAACGCGCTGATGCTCAACCGCAACGTCGGTTTGAGCCACATCGTTTCCTGCGGCAATCAGGCGGGTGCGACGGTGGAGGAATATTTCAATTACTTCGTCGAAGACGAAAACACGCGGGTCATCGCCGCCTTTGTCGAAGGCTTCAAGCAACCGCGGACGCTCTTGGCGGTCGCGCGCAAGGCCGCCGCGCGCAACAAGCCTTTGATCATTCTGAAAGGCGGCCGATCCAAAGTCTCCCAGCGCGCCGCGGCGACGCACTCGGGCTCGTTGGCCGGCGCCGCGGAAGTCATCGACGCCGCTTTTCGACAAGGCGGCATTGTTTCGGTGCGCAGCCTCAATGAATTGATCGACACCGTCAGCATTTTTTCCTGCGACGGATTTATCAAGAAGTACAAAGGCGGCCGCGGCATCGGCGTGCTCAGCGGCTCCGGCGGCGAATGCACGCTGGTATCGGACGCGGCTGCGAACGTGGGACTCGAAGTTCCCGAGTTGACCGAGACCACCAAGTCGCAATTGCAGGAGGCCGTGGCCGACTTCGGCAACATGAACAATCCGCTGGACGGCACCGGCGCCATGTACGACGAGGAAAAAATATTTCCCCGCCTGCTCCAGGCGCTCATCGACGACGCCAACATCGATGTCGTCACGATCAATCTCGAGGCCAACGATCCCCGGCCCAAGGAATTAAAGAGCGGCAATCGCTTTTCCGCGGCCACGGAGAAGGCCGCGGCGTCGAGCGAAAAACCCATTGCATGTTTCAGTTCCGTCGTCGGGGGTCCTGCGGATCCCCAGATTCTTTTGCCGCTGCGCCAAGCCGGCGTGCCGCTCATGGAAGGCGCGGAGTGCGCCATGGCTGCCATTCGCGGCTTGGCCGAGTATTACGAGTTTCAAAAGACCAGTCAGGCCGACGACGCGGCAGAGGCCGCAGCGGCTTCGGCCCCCTCGAAGTTGCCGTCGGGCATTTTGCCGGCGGAGAGCGCTTTTCGCCTCTTGGCGGAATTCGGCATTCCAATCGTACCGACGGTGTTGACTCGGAGCGCCGATGAGGCCGCAGCCGCGGCTGAACGCATCGGATTCCCGGTCGTCCTCAAAGTCGAATCCGCCCAGATCACGCACAAGAGCGACGTCGGCGGCGTGGCGCTGAAACTTTCCAATGCCAGCGAAGTGCGCGATGCCTATGCGCGAATTCGATCTGAAGTGAACCGGCGCGCTCCCGGCGCCAAAATCGAAGGCGTCGTCGTACAGCGCATGGCGGGCGAAGGCATCGAAATGATCCTCGGCATCAAGCGCGATCCGCTCTTCGGTCCGGTGGTTCTTTGCGGCTTTGGCGGTATCCTGGTCGAGCTGCTCAAGGATGTCGCCATCGGCATCCCGCCGCTATCGCGCACGCAAGCCCATGACATGGTCACGCGCCTGCGGGGATTTTCCATCCTCGGCGGCGTGCGCGGCAAGCCGCCCGCGGATTTAGACGCGTTGTGCGGCGCGATCGTCGGACTGTCCCGCTTGGCTTCGAGCCTCGGCGACCAGTTCGCCGGCCTGGACATCAACCCGCTGTTCGTGTTGCCGAAGGGCAACGGAGTGATCGCCGTCGATGCGCTGGTGCAGATCGGTTAAGACAAACTTGTTCCGGGCAAAGGGAGCGACGATGAAAAAAAACATTTCCTGGTATGCCGCTGTCTGTGCATTACTGTTTCTCCCCGCTTCTTTACTCGGCCAACCCAAAGCCCTCAAGGAAGTTCGCGTGCCGTACGCCCTCGGCGGCTCCACGAGCTTTTTCTGGGTGGCGCAGCGCTCCGGCTCTTTTGAAAAATATGGACTCAAAGTCTTGCCGATTTTCATGCGCGGCGGCCGCGAAGCTGTCCAGGCGCTCATTTCCCGCGATGTCACCATGCTCCAACAGGGAAGTGCCGGAGTCATTCTGGCATGGGCCCAGGGCGCCAAGGATCTCGTCGTTCTCGGCGCCACGGGCAACAAGCTCGACTACGTCTTCGTCAGCGGCCCCGCCATCAAAAAGCCCGCGGATCTCAAAGGCAAGAGAATCGCCATCAGCCAATTGGGCGCCAGCACCGAATTCATAGCCCGCCTGGCCCTGCGCCAGCTCGGAATCAATGAAAAGGATGTGATCCTTCTCGGTCTCGGCGCTCAAGGCGAAAGATGGGCGGCGCTGGCCGGCGGCCATGTCGACGCGTCGGTTTTTCAACCGCCGATCACCCTGCGCGCGCGCAAGGCCGGTTTGCCGATCTGGGTGGATTTTTCCAAGAGCGATTATGAATTCGTTGTCGCCGGACCGGTAACACTCCGCTCCTTCATCAAATCGGAGCGCGAGACCGTGATGAACTTCATGCGCGGCTTGGCCGACGGCATGGATTTTTACCGTGACGAAAAAAACAAAGACGCCGTGCATAAATATTTGGGCGAGTTCTACAAATCGAACAACATGGAGGAGCTGGAGGAGACTCGCCGTGTGTATTCACAGGTCACGCCGGGTCTACCGATCGTTACGCTGAAAGCGATGGAAAACATGATCAACAGCGACCGCATGCTATCGACAATGAACATAAACGGCGCCGACGTGATGGATCTGTCGTTTCTGAAGCAGCTCGAAGAAGAAAGGAAACTCAGAAAATAAAGGTTCAATCCGTTCAAAAAGTTCAAGCCGTTCAAACCGTTTTTCGGAATCGTCCCTTGATTTAAACGACCTGAACGTTTTGAACGCCTTGAACGAATTGAACAAAGGAGGCCGAATGGCCGATTTCAAAGAAATTCTTTACGAGAAACAGCGCGGCGGCGTTTTGATCACGCTCAATCGCCCGGAAGCGATGAACGCGATCAGCCGCAGCATGATCAAAGAACTGCACCAGGCGCTCGACGATGTGGAGAATGATCCGGAGATCCGCGCGGTCGTGCTCACCGGAGCGGGACGCGCTTTTTCCTCCGGCATGGACCAGGGCAATCGAGCGGGCCGGCGCCGCGATATCCACTGGCCCTACGGCATCCTCACCGGCCAGACCGCCGCCGAAGTAATCGATTCCTGGCGCGTCGACCCGAGAAATTTTCGCCGCATTTGGGAGTTCGGCAAACCGATCATCGGTGCAATCAACGGCTGGGCCATGGGCGCCGGCTCCTGGCTCGCGCTCTTCACCCACATCACCCTCGCGTCCGAGAATACCGTCTTCTCCCAACCCGAAGTGCGCCATGGCTCGAACACGAGCTTCATGTGGACACTGCTCGGCGGCTACAAGAACGCGCTGCGCTACGGTCTCACCGGCGACCATATCGACGCGCGGGAGGCGCTCCGCATCGGCCTGGTCGTCGCGGTCGTGCCTGGCGATCGGCTTATCGACGAATGCTTCAAGATCGTCGAGCGTATCGCCCACGTGCCGCCGGAAACCGTGAAGTTAAACTTGCAGATTGCCACTATGGGTTTGGACATGATGGGACTGCGCGACGCTTTGACGTTCGACAACCAAATGTCCGCGCCGGCGCATCTGATGCTGCGCGAAGAGCTGCGTAAGCCCCTCGACGACGCGCGCGCCAACAAGGGCATCAGGGACTATCTCCAGTTGCGCGACGGACCGTTTCAACCCGAGCCGTTCGGACCACGGTCAAAGAAGCGCGATTGAGAAGTCGCGCCGTTCAAAATGTTCAAGACGTTCAAATCGTTCAAGCCGTAGCAACACTAGGAGAATAAGACATGGCACAGTACAACACTCTACTTTGCGAGAAGCAGCGGCGCGGTGTGCTGATCACGCTCAACCGTCCGCGCGCGTTGAATGCGATGAACGAAGAGCTGATGAACGAGCTCGACGCCGCGCTGGCGGAAGCCGAGTCCGATCCGGAGATCAGGGCCGTCATCATCACCGGCGCAGGTAGAGCATTTTCCGCCGGCGAAGATATCAGCGGCGCCGATGCTGAAACCGCGTGGCCCTACGGCATACCTGCGGATACCTCGCTCAACGCAACCTATAACAAATTCCGCGATGCGGACCGCAAGGATATCTTGGGCCGTCAACTTTACCGCTGGCAGTATCCTAAACCGATCATCAGCGCCGTCAGCGGTTGGTGTCTCGGCGCGGCGTCATGGCTCGCCCTCACTTGCCATGTCACCATCGCCGCCGATGACGCGGTATTCGGCCAGCCCCAGGTACGCCATGGCGCCAACACCGATTTCATCTGGGTCGCCCTCGCCGGCTTTAAGAATGCCCTTCGTTACTCGCTCACCGGCGATCACGTCGACGCGCAGGAGGCTCTGCGCATCGGCCTGGTGAACCAAGTCGTGCCCAAGAATGAGCTGCTGGAAACCTGCTTTAAGTTTGTCGAGCGCATCGCCCTCGTCCCGCCGGAAACGGTGAAGATCAACCTGCATATTTCCACGATGGGGTTGGAGATGATGGGCCTGCGCAAAGCCTGGACGCTGAACTCGGAATTGGCTGCCATGGCGCACCTGACCAAGCGTGAAGAGTTCAACAAACGGTTAGAAGAAGCAAAAAAGAAAGGCGGCCTCGCCGCTTTCTTGCAGGAACGCGACGGCCCCTTCCAACCGGAGCCGTTCGGGCCGAGAGCGAAAAAGTAAGACTCTTCTGGATATCGCGTGGATACTTGCCGCAAAAAAATACAACTGCCTACTGCGCCGAAGCAGCCGCTTCGGCTGTGAAGGCCGGGGGCCAAGGCTACGGAGGGTACTTACCTCGCATTCATCCCGGATTCCGCAATTGAAAGTTAACGCACTGAGCGAGGTGCGAGCCTTCCGTAGCGAAGGCAATGGAGTTCTGCCTCTAACAGCGTTGAGACCACCGGTGCCGTGAGTGGCATCCGTAAACCGCTTACAACAGTTTGCCAAGCATCAAAAAAGGACTTTGATCCTGCGCATCTGGGTGCCTTCGCTACTCCAGTCTCACACCTTATATTAGTTGTGTAGGAGGAAGTGTTATAAGAGATCATCTTAG
>Ga0214473_10010455_pt1 | contig 10913 bp, 10 predicted proteins | sample RVTome_7_FD_203509 | JGI IMG/M metagenome (GOLD analysis project Ga0214473, IMG submission 203509) | Soil microbial communities from uranium-contaminated site in the Upper Colorado River Basin, Wyoming, United States - RVT98D197 | ecosystem: Environmental > Terrestrial > Soil > Contaminated >... | reverse complement strand
GAATTGCGGAAAGGTTCAGGCAAGGGGTATTCTTGGCCTTGCCAGGGAGGCCAACCAATGAAACCCAATCGCTATCGCTTCGAAATTCTACCCGGAATGACACAGGGTATGACCTCACCCTCGCCGCTGCCCACCCGGATCGTCTCGAACGAGGAGTTTCCTCCGATGCCACAGACGCCCGCGCAGGCGCAGGTGGAGTGGTTGATTGGCCAGAACGGCGAGCGGCTCGCCCGCTCGCTGGGGGTCAGCCGCCGCGAGTTTCTCAAGACGACGGGCGGCATGGCGGTGGCGCTGCTGGCCATGAACTCCGCCTTCGGGCGGTTCTTCGATGTCCTGGAAGTGGAGGCGGCGGAGGGGGCCGCGTTCGCGGCGCGAAGCGGCAAGCCGGGGTTTATCTTTGACGTCCAGACCCACTACGTGAGCCGAGGCTTCGACCCCTCCAACGCCGAGGCCTCACGCAAGGGCGCCGTCACGAAGGAGGGACTGCTGGGGCTCCGACGGCGCGCCCGCGAGCTGGGGGGCAATCCCAAATTGGCCGGAGACAAGGGCACGCTGGCCGATCTCGACTGGGTAAACTTCATCAAAGAGGTGTTCCTCGACAGCGACACCTCGCTGGCGCTCATCAGTACGCCGCCCGGGCCGTATCCCCAGGAGGCGGTCGTCCCCCCGAAAGAGATGACGCACATCCGGGATGAGCTGAACCGCCTGACCGGCTCTCAGCGCATGCTGGCGCACGGCCTGGTCACGCCCCAACTGGGCAGGGCCGACCTGGAATTCATGGAGATGCAGGCCGCCGCGCTCAAGGTGGACGCCTGGAAAGGCTATACCGGCGCCCCGCCCAAAGGCGTCAAGCACGGCTGGTGGATGGACGACGAGAAGATCGCCTACCCGATGCTGGAGAAGGCGCGGGCGCTCAAGGTCCCCCGGATCTGCGTACACAAGGGCCTGCCGCTCGGCCCGGTCGAGGATTACAACCATCCGCGGGACCTCATCAAGGCGGCCAAAGATTTTCCGGACCTCAAGTTTCTCGTCTATCACTCGGGACTCAAGAGCAGTCGAACCCTGGATGAGAGCGCCGCCCGCACCGGAGAAATCCCCTGGACCAGCGAGTTCTGCCGCATGAAGCGGGCGAAGCCCGCGATCGGCAATATTTACATGGAGCTTGGCTCGACCTTCGCGCAACTGGTCACGACGAACCCGGCCGCCTGCGCCCACGTGTTGGGTCAACTCATTGGCGCGTTTGGAGTCGATCACGTAATCTGGGGCACTGATTCGATCTGGTACGGCACGCCGCAGTGGCAGATCGAGGCCTTCCGCCGGTTCCAGATTCCGGACGCGCTTGTGGAGCGGCATGGGTATCCGCCGCTCACCGCCGAGGTTAAGGCGAACATCCTGGGCTTGAACGCCGCGCGGGTGTTCGGGGTGGACGTCGCCGCGAAGCGGAACGCGCTGCCCGCGGATTACCTGAGCCGGATCAAGATGGCGTACCGGGAGGAAGGCCCCGACCCGAGTCACCGGCTGTACGGCTGGGTGACGGGGTGACTCCCCTACGGCGCAACCGCGGGGACTGAGCCGCCGAGCGGGAGCCTGGTGAGGGAGAACGGGTTGACGCGGGACCCGTTGAGCCAGGCGCCCCAGTGCAGGTGCGGGCCGGTGGCGCGGCCGGATTGCCCGACCGTCCCGATGACCCGCCCCGCCGCCACCCGCTCCCCTTCCCGGACCTTCGCGGTGTCCAGGTGGAAGTACATCGTGTAGAGCCCGAGCCCGTGGTCGAGGATCACGCTCGTGCCGCTGAAAAAGTGGTCATCCACCATCCTGACGAACCCGTCGTTGCTGGCTTTCACCAGCGTCCCGAGCGGGGCGGAGATGTCCTCCCCGTTATGCTGATTGCGCGGCTGCCCGTTCAGAATGCGCGTGCTGCCGAACGCCCCGGAGGGGGCTCCTTCCACCGGCACGATGAAATCTCCGGACCAGAGCCGCTCCGGCGTGAAGGCCGCGAATACCCCCTTCACCTTTTCCTTTTCAAGATGAATCCGTTTCAACGCAGCCGCATCGGGGTCCACCTGATCTTTCGGCAGGGTCATGGCCTGCACGCGAAAGTGTTCGGCCGCCACATCCACCCGGAATACCCGCTGCCGTAACCCGTCGGGATACGTGATGTCGGCCTTCAGGTCAACCGGAGCGGGCTTATCCGCCAGGTCGATCCCGACCAGGGCGGCGAACTCTCCCGGGCGCCCCGTCTTAAAGAACGGCACGGTCCGGTCCTGGAACCGGCCCAGCACGGAGACGGGCGCGCCGTCGGCCACCAGGGTGAGGTAGAGGACCTCTCCCTGCTTGCCTTTGAAGATCGGCGGGACGCCGGGCGCGGCCTCGGCGCCGGCCTCGGCGGGCATTGCCGGCGCGCGGGCCTCCGCCGCCAGGGGGGCGCTGAGCAGAACCAGGCCCGCGAGCACCGCCAAGGCCGGGGTTCGCAGGGCGGTATCAAGGAGGCGAGGGGTCACGTCCTGAGTTCGCGGAACGCGCGCTGGCCGGGCACCTGGGCTAGAAGCTCCTCGACCCGGCGGTTGGTGGAGCTGAACGGATCCATGCAGAGGATTGTCTCCTCCCAGTATCCGTTGAGTTTGAGGTAGGTCCAATCCACCGTGTAGGACCGGTTTTTCGCGCGGGCGAACCGGATGAAATCGCCGCGCACCTTTGCGCGCGTCGTCTGCGGCGGGGTCGTCATGGCCCGCTGCACGGCGCCCTCGGGGACCAGCTTCTCCACGAGGTCCCGCTTCTCCAAGAGGTAGTACAGGCCCCGGTCGCGCTTCACATCGTGGTACTGGAGATCCATCAGCGTGATCCGCGGGTCATCCATGGCGCAGTCCTTCCGGTCCATGTAGTCCTGCATGAGGCGCTTCTTGATGACCCAATCCACCTCGCGGGACAGCTGCATGGGGTCATCCTCCAGGCGGTCCAGGATCGTCTCCCACCGGCGGACCAGGGCGGTCGCCACCGGGTCCTCCTCGATGGCCCACAGGTATTCCGTCGCCCGCTCCAGATAGACACGCTGGATTTCCAGCGCCGTCAACTCCCGGCCGTCCTCCAGCTTGACCCGCTTCTTGAGGGTGGTGTCCCGGGCGACCTCCCGGATGGCCTTGACCGGGTCGTCCAGCTCCATGCCGGAGACGGTGTAGCCGTCCTCGATCATGGAGAGGACCAGCGCGGCCGTCCCCACCTTGAGGTAGGTGGCCACTTCCGACATGTTCGAGTCGCCCACGATGATATGCAGGCGCCGGTACTTCTCGGCATCGGCGTGGGGCTCATCCCGCGTGTTGATGATGCTGCGGGACGAGGTGGTGGACGAGGAGGTCTTCTCGTGGATGTGCTGGGCCCGCTGGGAGAGGAACAGCTGGGCCTTGCCGGAGACCTTGAGGACCTTGCCCGCGCCGGCGAAGATCTGGCGGGTCACGAAGAACGGGATGAGCTGCTCGGTGACCTTCCAGAAATCCACGTCCCGGCGCATCAAAAAATTCTCGTGGCAGCCGTACGTGTTGCCCAGCGAATCCGTGTTGTTCTTGAAAATGTAGATCTGGCCGGACAGGCCTTCTTCGCGGAGCCGCTCCTCGGCCGCGGGCAGGCAGGCCTCGAGCAGGCGCTCCCCCGCCTTGTCGTGCACGACCAGGTCCTCGACGTTGTCGCACTCCGGGGTGGAATACTCGGGGTGGCACCCGGTGTCCTGATAGAAGCGCGCGCCGTTCATCAGGAAGGCATTGGAGGGCCAGCTGTTCGGGATCAGGCCTTCGAAGATGTAGCCGAGGACTTTTTCAATCGGCAGGTAGATGCGACCGCTGGGGGAGAAGATGAGGCCGTATTCGTTCTCGAGCCCGAAGATGCGCGGTTTCATGGGGGCGCCAAGAGCGCTCGCACCTCGGCGGGAGCGATCCGGCGGAAAGCGCGGCCGGCCCGGGTCCGGTCCAGCACGGCCACCTCCAGGCCCTCGGGCCCCAGTTTCTGGTTGGTCACCGTGTCCAACCCCTCCAGGCAGAGCCGCAGGGCGTCCCGCAAGGAAACGGCGGGCGTCGTCCACCGGGCCTTCAGGTGGGAGACCAGGGTCTCCGACTTGCCACCGATCACCGCGATCCCCCGCTCATCAATGATACTCCCGTCGTAGGAGATGCGGTAGATCTCGGTGGGCTTGTCCCCCGCACTGACTTCCAGGACGAGGATCTCCACTTCCAGCGGCTTGGGATCAGTGCCGAAGATGCTCCCGATGGTCTGGGAATAGGCGTTGGCGAGGGATTTCGCCGTCACGTCCTCCCGGCTGTACATGTAGCCCTTGAGGTCGGCGTGCCGGATGCCGGCTTTGCGCAGCATCTCGAACTCGTTGTATTTGCCCGCCCCCGAAAAGGCGATCCGATCGTACATCTCGGAGATCTTGTGCAGGGACACGCTGGGGTTATCCGCCACCAGCAGCACCCCGTCGGCGTACTCCATCGCGACGATCGAGCGGCCTTTGGCGATCCCCTTCTTCGCATACTCGGCCTTGTCGGCCATCATCTGCTCGGGGGAGACGTAGTACGGCAGCGCCATCGTCAGCTCCGTTCCCGCCGTGCCTCGATCAGGGTCGTGCAGGCGGAGGCGATCCGCGACGCCTCCAGGTCACGGACGCCCTGCTCGGTGATCACCTTCACCGTGGGATAGATCCCCCGGAGCAGGTCCGGCCCGCCGGTCCCGAGGTCTTCCTCGGCCGCGTTGTACAGCGCCTCGAGGGCGATGCGCAGCGTGTCCGCCTCCGGGAGATCGCGCCGGTACATCTGCTTCATCGTGTCGCGGGCGTCCTTGCCCCCGGAGCCGACCGCGTGGTATTCCGTCTCCTCGTAGCGCCCGCCGGTGACGTCGTACTTGAAGATCCGGCCCTCCCGCCGCTTGAGATCATACCCGGCGAAGATGGGGATCACCACCAGCCCCTGCATGGCCATGGGCAGGTTCCCCCGAACCATCTGGGCCAGCTTGTTGGCTTTGCCTTCGCAGGAGAGGATGTCGCCCTCCAGTTTTTCGTAATGCTCCAATTCGATCTGGAAGAGGCGCGCGAGCTCAATGGCCGGCCCCGCCACCCCGGCGATGGCGACCGCGGAGTGCGCGTCGGTAGTGAACACCTTTTCAATGCGCCGGCCGGAGACCTGAAACCCTTCGGTCGCCTGGCGGTCCCCCGCAATCAGGACGCCGCCCTGAAACCGGATCGCCAGGACCGTGGTCCCGTGCGACAGGGGCAGCGCCGAAGGGGACGACGATCCCGCCGCGGGAGTCGCCGGGACGAGGGGTCCGGGCTTCGCGGACAGGGACAGCATGGGGGGGTCGGACCGCCGGCTCAAGAGAAAATCGTAGAAGCTGGACCCAGGGTCGTCGGTGAAGAGGGGCACGCGGGTCAGGCCTTCAATTTCGTCAACAGGGAGTCAACGGTCTCGGATTCGTCGAGCAACGTCTTGGTGAGGGCCTCGGTCCCGCGCAGCGGTTCGAGGAGGGGGACTTTCTTGATGGCGGCGTTGCCGATGTCGAACAGGACCGAGGTCCAGCTTGCGGCATACACCTCGTGGGGCCATTTCTTCACGCAGGCCGCCCGGAAATAGGCGCGGGTGTCGAGCGGCGCGGCGGCCTCCGCCCGCTGGACCTCGCCGTCCGAGACAATCTGGTCCACGTGATGCCCGCGCACGAGGGTGTAGTAGAGGCCTTTCTCCGGACGGACGTCGTGGTACTGGAGATCCATCATCGCCGCGCGGGGATCCTCCCAGCCGGCTCCCTTGCGGTCCAGATAGGATTCGATCAGGGCCCGCTTGGCCACCCAGTCCAGCTCCCGGACCAGCTCGCGCGGGTCGCGCTCCAGCTTATCGAGCGTCTCCTCCCAGCGGACCAGGACGTCCTTGACCGGCAGCGTGAGCTCGTGGCAGGCGTAGAAGTCCCGGGCCGCCTGCAGATAGGCGCGCTGGACGGCGACGGCGGTCGTGGGCTTGCCCCCGGCGAGGCGCAGATCCGCCTTCACCTCCAGATCGCGGGAGACCGCCTTGATCGCCTGGATGGGGTCCTCCAGTTCGATCGGCGGCAGCGTCCAGTCCTCTTCGACCATATCGAGGACGAGCGCCATCGTCCCCACCTTCAGATAGGTGGAGCACTCGGCCATGTTGGCATCACCGGCGATCACGTGCAGCCGCCGGTATTTCGTATGATCGGCGTGCGGTTCGTCCCGCGTGTTGATGATCGGGCGCTTCACCATCGTGTTGAGGTCGACCAGGGTCTCGAAGAAGTCGGCCCGCTGTGAGAGCTGATAGGGCGCCTTCGCGGCCTGATTCTCCGCCCCCACTTTGCCGGCCCCCGCGAAGATCTGGCGCGTGACCAGGAACGGCACCAGGACGCGCACCAGGCGCTCGAACGGGACCCCCCGGGCCACCAGGTAGTTCTCGTGGTACCCGTAACTGTTCCCCTTGCCGTCCGTGTTGTTTTTGTAGACGAGCAGCTTGCCCGCCCCCCGGACCTGCTCCACCCCGCGTAGGGCCGCGGCCATGATACGCTCCCCGGCCTTCTCCCAGAGGACGACATCCCGGGCCGTCGTGCACTCCGGGGTCGAATACTCCGGGTGCGCGCCGTCCACATAGAGACGGCCTCCGTTCGCCAGCACCTTGTTCAGGAGCCGGTTGTAATCCGGCCCCGGCCGCTCGCGTTCGCCCTCCACCTCGAAGCCCCGGATGTCGAGCAGGGGATTTTCGTTCTCGTAGTCCCAGAGGATCTTGGACGAAGGGAAGTGCGGGTAGTGGTTGATGAGGAAGAGCGAGTTGGAAACAGGGTCCAGGGAATCGGCGTCGCGGGCCGCGATGCCGAACTCCGTCTCAGTCCCTAGGACTCGTTTAAGCGCCATGCCGTGGTCTCGGGTTCACACCCCGACCATCAGAGATAATGGCCGGTCGTCACGGTCTCGATCCGCCGCGATTCGTGGGAGCCGGCCGTGATGGTCCGAACGTGGACGATCCTGTCGGCCTTTTTGCCCGCGATCTTGGCCCAATCGTCCGGATTGGTCGTGTTGGGAAGGTCCTCGTGCTCCTTGAACTCGTCCCGGACCGCCCGGAGGAGATCGTCCGCCTTGATGCCCCGCTCCCCGGTCGCGAGCAGCCGCTTGATGGCATATTTCTTGGCCCGCGAGACGATCCCCTCGATCAAGGCCCCGCTGGCGAAGTCTTTAAAATAAAAGATCTCCTTGTCCCCGTTGGCGTAGGTCACCTCGAGGAACTGGTTCTCCTCGCTGAGCGCGTACATGGACTCCACGGTCTGCACGGTGAGCCGCTCAACGGCATTCGCCACATCGCCCCCATCCCGCGCCAGCTCTTCCGGGTGGAAAGGCAGGTCCGGAGTCAGGTATTTGGAGAAAATGTCTTTGGCCGCGGTTTTGTCCGGCCGGTCGATCTTGATCTTCACGTCCAGGCGCCCCGGGCGCAGGACGGCCGGGTCGATGAGGTCCTGCCGGTTGCTGGCCCCGATCACGATGACGTTGCGCAGCCGCTCGACCCCGTCGATCTCCGACAGGAACTGGGGCACGATCGTGGACTCCATGTCGGAGGAGATCCCACTCCCACGGGTCCGGAAGAGGGCGTCCATCTCGTCGAAGAACACGATCACCGGATACCCGTCATCCGCCTTCTCCTTGGCCTTTTGGAACACCTCCCGCACCTGGCGCTCGGATTCGCCCACGTACTTGTTGAGGAGTTCAGGACCCTTGACGTGAAGAAAGAAGCTGCGAATGTCCTTGCCCGTCAAATGGCCCAGCTTCTTGGCGATCGAGTTCGCGACGGCCTTGGCGATCAAGGTCTTGCCGCATCCCGGAGGGCCGTACAGCAGGACGCCCTTCGGGGCCCGCAGTTTATGCTCCCGGAACAGGTCGGCGTGCAGGAAGGGCAGCTCCACCGCGTCCTGGATCTGCTCGATCTGGCCCTGCAGCCCGCCGATGTCGGTGTAGCTGATGTCCGGGACTTCTTCCAGGACCAGTTCCTCGACCTCGGACTTGGGGAGCTTCTCCAGGACATAGCCCGACCGCGCGTCGTAGAGGAGGTGATCGCCGACGCTGAGCCTTTGGGCCAGGAGCGGCTCCCCGAGCTCGGCCACCCGCTCTTCATCGGTGCGCAACGTGATGATCGCCCGCTTCTCGTCCAGATTGTTCTTCAGGCGGACCACCTCGCCCTGCAGGTCGAAGCCGCGGGACTCGATCACGTTCAGGGCTTCGTTCAGGATCACTTCCTGGCCTTTGCGGAGATCCTTCGTCTGAATGGAGGGATGAAGGTTCACTTTCAGCTTCCGTCCCGACACGTAAACGTTGACGGTCTGGTCCTCGTTGGGGCCGGAATAGATGCCGTAGGAGGACGGGGGAGCCGTGAGCTTCTCCACCTCGGCCCGCATCGCCTCGATCCGGGCCTTGGCCTCCTGCAGCGCCTCCGTCAGGCGATCGTTCTGCCGGTGCGCCTGCTCCAGTTGATGCCGCGCCTGGTTCAGGCGGCGGACTTCTTCCTCCAGAGAACGGATCTGGACAAGGAGCTTCTCTCTTTCCAATCCCTGCTCGTCCTGCATGCCGCCCTCCTGAGAGTTTTCATCGGACAGACGCTCGGTCAGCTTCTTGACCGTATTGCGGATGGAACTCAGCCGCCCCGGAGGTTTCTTATTGTGGTTGGCCACCCGTACTCCCCTGCGTCTCCGCCGTTCCGGATCGTGCGCTCGTGAACGTGATTAAAATATAACACCCCTCACCCCGGGGGTCAACAGTCCGGGCGCCCGGCGCCTCGTCAAGCCGCGCCATCGAGCGCCCCTAACAGATCCTGGCATGCCCGCTCCACGTCCCCGGCGGCCATCACGCTGGCGACGACCGCCACCCCGCGCGCCCCGGCGTTAAGGACGTCGCGTACGCGCTCCTTCGTAATGCCTCCCACACCGAAGAGCGGCGCGCGGCAGCGGCCCCGCGCGCGCTCCAGTTCCCCCAATCCGATCGGGGGACCGAACGCCCGCTTGGTGGGGGTCTCGAAGATCGGCCCGAGCAGAATCAGATCGGCCCCGTCCGCGTCCGCCCGCGCCGCCTCGTCCGCCGAATGCGTGGATACGCCGATGAGCCGGTCCGGCCCCAGCAGCCGCCGGGCCACGGACACCGGGAGCCCCGACGCCGGCAGGTGGACTCCCGCGCTGCCCGCCGCGCAACATATGTCCACGCGGTCGTTGACGAGCACTGTGGCCCGATACGGCCGGGCCAGCGCGGAGAGCTCGCGCGCCAGGGCGAGCAGGGGACGCGTGCCAAGATCTTTCTCCCGAAGCTGAATCCCCCGGACGCCCGCGCACAGGGCGGCGCGGATCACCTCCGGCAAGGGACGCCCGCCGGTCTGCTGACGATCGGTGATCAGATAGAGGGAGAACTCGACACGGGGCATGCCTAAAAAATCACAGCATGCCCTCGATTGGGCTGCTGGCCGTCGCGTAGAGTTTGCGCGGGATCCGGCCCGCCCTGTATGCCAACCGTCCCGCCCACACGGCGTACTTCATGGCCTCCGCCATCAGGATCGGGTCCTTGGCTCCGGCGATGGCGGTGTTCATCAGGACGCCGGCGGCCCCGTATTCCATGGCCAGGGCCGCATCCGAGGCCGTTCCGACTCCCGCGTCCACGATGACCGGCACCTTGACCGACTCCATGAGGATCTTGAGATTATAGGGATTGCGGATGCCGAGCCCCGACCCGATGGGAGCGGCCAAGGGCATCACGGCCGGGCAGCCGACATCCACCAGCCGCTTGGCCACCACCGGATCGTCGTTCGTGTAGGGAAGGACGATGAAGCCTTCCTTCACCAGAATTTTCGCCGCCTCGATCAACCCAGCCGTGTCGGGGAACAGCGTCTTCTCGTCGCCGATCACCTCCAGCTTGACCATATCGGAGATTCCCGCGGCGCGGGCGAGGCGGGCGTACCGCAGGGCCTCCTCGACGGTATAGCAGCCGGCCGTGTTGGGGAGGATCTTGTACTTTTTGGGACTGAGGTAATCCAGGAGATTCTCGGACTTGCGGTCGACGATGTTGACCCGGCGCACGGCCACGGTGACGACCTCCGCCCCCGACGCCTCAATGGCCTTTTGCGTCTCGATGAAATCCTTGTACTTGCCCGTTCCCACCCACAGGCGGGACCGAAACTCGATTCCGGCTATCGTCAGTCTGTCCTCATCCTTCATAGCCTAGCCCTCGTCCTCCTCCGATGAACCCGATCACCTCCACCCGATCGCCGTCGCGAAGGAGTGTCTGCTTGAAATATTCCCGCTTCAGGATCGTGAGGTTCAATTCCACCGCGACGCGCTCGTCCTGGATCCCCAATTCCGACAGCAGGGAGGCCACCGACTGCCCCTCCGTGATCTCCCGAGCCTCTCCATTGACGGTGATCCGCATGAACGTGTCATCATACCATACGGATTTCAAAGGGTGTCAACAACCCCCGTGGGTGCCAGGTCGTATATAATCCCGACATGGTCCATGCCCGGAATCAGGCAATCGCCGCGGAGTTCCTGCGCATCGCGGACTCCCTAGAGCGCCGGCAGGCGAATCCGTACCGGATCGGGGCCTACCGGCGCGCGGCCCGGCTGATCCAGCGCCTCACGGAGGACGCCGGAGACCTCGCCCGCCGGGGAGACCTGATCAAGATGAAGGGGATCGGCAAGGACCTGGCGCAGAAAGTGGCCACGTTCTGCGAAACGGGCCGGATGGAGGCCGATCCTTCCGAGGTCCCGCCCCTCTCTCCGGAAGTGGTGGCCTGGCTGACGCTCCCCGGGATGACCCCCGCCCTCGCCAGCCACCTGTCCGAACGCCTGTGCATCCGGACGCTCGACGACCTGGAGGCGCTGGTCCGCTCGAGACTGCTACGGACGCTTCCCGA
>Ga0214473_10010454_pt1 | contig 10913 bp, 20 predicted proteins | sample RVTome_7_FD_203509 | JGI IMG/M metagenome (GOLD analysis project Ga0214473, IMG submission 203509) | Soil microbial communities from uranium-contaminated site in the Upper Colorado River Basin, Wyoming, United States - RVT98D197 | ecosystem: Environmental > Terrestrial > Soil > Contaminated >... | reverse complement strand
GCAGAAGATGGGGACTGGGCGGATGAAGATTCAATGGATGAAGAGCCTGAATATTTAGACGAGGCAGGAAACCCAATATTCTTAGCTGCTGATGGAAATTTCTATTACCTTGACGAAAATGTAATGGAAGAGGATGAAGATGACGGAATGGAAGAGGAAGACGATGACGAGGGAATGAGCCAAGGCGAATTTTTGGCACAAGGGGGGCTTTATCCTGACTATGTAAATGTTTCAAGATATTAATCGTTAATTTAAAATAATTTAATTTAATAAATACAACAAAATGAGAAAAGGATTCATGCCTCGCGGTGCTGTAAAAAAATTTTCCACCGCTTCAAATACCATCCGCAAGATGGTTGCTACCGCTGATAAATTCGGTAATGCTGGTATTAAAAACCAACAATTAACAACATTTGAAATTTTCGATATTTTACCGCTAATTCCGGGAACTACATTGAATTTCTTTCAAAATGTAAATACCCGCCAATTTCCATTTACAAATATTCAAGAAAATCGTTTGCAAGTTGGCGAATCAATGGTAATTAAAAGAATTTGGTTTACACTTGTTACCGAATTTGATGGAGGGATTATAGACGTTCAAACATTAGACCAAGCAGGTTTGGCAAAATATTATTTATCCCAATTTAGTTGGAGTAACGACAACAGTCGCGTTTTGAAAGATTTATCCTTGACAAATCAAATGCCCGAATTTAATCGTAAAGGGTGGAGTGAAAGCAATAATGTATTTCATTTGGAAACAGATATTACAATTCAACCATTAATCCGTTTTGTTTGCAGCTTACAATTACCCGCAGGCGCACCCGTTTTAAATACATTCATTGGTTGTCATGCTGGAGGTGTTGGTACATTACTTTCTCCAAAAGGAGTATATTAAAGAAATGCCATGCTGTTGGCTGCTTCGCGGAAATACACAGCAAAAGGCTTATGCCGAAAAAAAGCCGATTCAATTCGGCTTTTTTTTTAACTTTATAAAAATTTAAAAATGAAAAAATACACTAACATCGGTTTGCCTTTACCTCGCAGAACTGGAGGCTTACAAAATATAATTAAAGCGGTAAGAAATACCAAAGTAGGTAAAAGTCCTATTGGCACTCCGCAATATGGAGGTTCACAAACTGGTTTGTCGATTCAACAATCACGACAATTAATTAGAGAGCAACCACGGGTTACGGGAGTTCCTTTTGTTGCTTCTGCTGGTTCTTTTATTGTAAATAATATCGAATTACCAGGTGATTCAACTTTGTTGTTAGGGTTCATGTTTACGCCATCTTTTGATGTTTCGGATACTTTTACAATCGCTATCAATAACAATAAAATTATTGATAATGCAAGCATCTTTTTACATTCACCTGATAATTCACAAAGCATTGATAGCCAATTTTTCCCGTATATGCAACCATTGACAGGAAAGGATTTAATCAATGTAGTACTTCAAACAGTTGGAGGTATGACAGGCGTTTTACAAATACATTATATTTAATGATAACACAAAATTTAGTTGAGTTAATCGAAAGCGGACAAGCTCAATATAAAAACTGGATTATTGGTGCAACTGGTAGCAGTAGAATACCAGTTCCCAAAAACTCCTACATTGTTATTACTGATTTTACTTATCATCATTTTATTGATAGAGATGTACTCACTGACCCTATTATTATTTCTCAAATATTAACAAATGCCATTCATAATTTAAGTTTTACAAGTTATGGACAAAAATATATTTATGGCATTCGAACCGTTTTTGATATTATTTTTAATGACGGCATCCAATTGATAATGCCTAAAGTTCCATCAACACATTATGACACTTACCAAGTCCACAAAACAGATGTACATGTGGATATTTGGAGAATACCAAATTTCAATTTATGGAGCCCCTCTTTTTCAAAGTTAGACGATAAAACAACAGAAGCAGCGGGACCAACTGGATATGGAACTCAAAACAACGGGCCGAATCAAAACGTAACTAGAAAAGTTGATTTGACTGGTTTTCAGACAGATTTTTTGCCTTATGGAGAAAATCAAGGGTTGCCATTAAATCAAGGCTGGAGGGAGCAATTTTATGGCGATATAGATAATAATACCGCTTTGTTTCAAATAGATAAAAATAAATTGGATTGTTTATATACATTTCCTTTGATGAATGTAGGATATGTTTTAATAAATAAATCAATTAAAAAAACTGATAGATAAATGGCAGATTTCGTAGTAAAAATATTACCTTTTACTGATTCACAAAGCATTGAATTGACCTTTAATGATGGGGATTTAGTTCTATTACACGCTAGTACATTGAAAGTTAAAAAAAGTGTAGGTGGTCAATTAGTATATTTATACGACTATTCAGATAGTCAGAGCAAAGTGAAGCCATCATACGAACCCGATGTTTATCCTTGTAATTTTAATGTAATAACAAGTCCTTCTACTGTGGACGTAGACTTTCTATATGTAGCAATTAGGGACATGATAGGAGCTTTAAATGTAAGCGGTAATTTTGGCTATGATATAAATTCAAATACAATTGTTTCGGGCGTAACAGGTGCGGTAAATGCCTCATCAACGGTGGCAATGTCAAATGCTATTACATTGGCAAATGCTGATATTGTGGCAAAAGCAGCAACGGGTCATTTTTTAATAAATATGAGTCATGCAGTAATACCGAATACAGCTTTAGGTACATTCATTGTATCAATAACATTACTTTATTCAAAACCATAAATAATTTTAAAACAAAAACAAAAAAATGAAAAAAGGAAAATTTTGGAAAAATTGGAAAACTTCAATTCTAGGAATCATTGGAGCAGCACCGCAAATTATCACAAGCATTGATACACATAATAACACTACATTGATAACAGGTATTTGCACTTTATTAATGGGACTTTTTGCAAAGGATTATGATGTTTCGGGAGAAAATCACAATCACAATCAATAATAACAAAAACTAAATCCGCGAAAAATGAAAAATGAAATTGCAGAGTTCAATAAAAAATTCACCGATGAATTACTGGAGGTAGGCTATAAGCATATCGCAGTAGATACAGCGGAAGGAGAAAGGATTGTTTCTTACAATCAACCGAAGCAAAAAATTGAGGCAAAGTTTACGGAAATAACAAAACGTTTAAGGGTTCTGCCTGATGGATATTATAGAATTTATTGTTTGTATTCTTACGGGTCAAAAGCAAAGCCCGATATGTTTTTAATCAAAAAGGGTAAAGTCGAAGACTCCTTACAGGAGGCTGCAAAATCAGTCCCACAGCCTATTTTACCAATGACAAAAGACCAAACCAAACGTGAAGAGATTGTAAGCCTAGAGCAAGCATTGGCACGTATAGAGCAAATGACTAAACTTGAAATGGAAAATACCATTTTGAAAGACAAGGTAGAAAGACAGGCAGAAGAAATTGCTGATTTGGAATCTGAAATTGCAGAACTGGAAGAAAAAGAACCAATGGCAGAGGGTGGGATGAACGGAATCGGAGGCTGGTTAAAGGAAATAGCTCCAGTAATTGCACCATTAGCCGACCAATATTTTGCAATGCAAAAACAAAAAAACGAATTGCTTGCAATGCGTTTACAACAAAAACAAAAAAAGAATCCTGTAATTGTGCATAGCCATAAAGGCAGAAAACAACGCTCTGGGCAACCTCAAAAACCATCATTGGAGGAAATTATTTCATCTATTGATATAAACAATCAAAACGTCTTAAATCAATTATATGATGAATTAGACGCAATGGATGAACAAACATTTGATTCAACTTATGACGTAATAGTTAGCTTACGTCCGGACGTTGCTGAATTGGTTGCAATTGAATTTGAATTTGATAAAGATTTAGAAGAAAGCGAGGCAAACAATGATAGGTAGCAAAATAAAAACGGAATTAAATAATTGCAATGATGTATCACAAATGTTTAATGTGCTTAACAATCATTATGATACCAATAGTTGTTATATTGGAATCATTACAAAAACCGTAATTGTTTCGGGAATTAACAACGCATTGAAAGAAAATAAATTATCTGCGAAAGGACTTGACAATCTAAATACGCTGGGGGACATGATAAATATTTTATCAAAGCATTATTCGGCTACAAAATTAGAACCAATAAATAAAAGTAGAATCATTGAAGGTTTTTCTACTATTATCAAAATGACAAATTGCAAATTAAAATGAAAAAGAAATTCGATATACTTCCAACATGGGCAATAGCTATAACGGCTATTGCCATCGTTGGCGGTGGTATATTTGCAATTACACAAATAAACAAAGGTCGTGAGCGTAGAAGATTGAGGCGCGAAGGAAAAGAATTAACGCATGATATTGAATCGGATATTTCAATTATTGCGAAACCTACTACGTTATCAAAAACGAATTACAATTTATTAGCAACACGTTTATATAATGCTTTAAATTCTTGGAATACGGACGAAGTGCAAGTTTACCAAGTGTTTGCACAAATGAATAACGAGCGTGATGTTTACGAATTAATAAAAGCATTCGGAATGCGTATAGATACTAGCGATCCATTTGCATTGGATATTGATAAGAGCTTAGGAGCATTCATGCAAAAATTAAATGACGAAGAAATAAATGCAATTAATTTCGGATTGGCTCGAAAAGCCATTAAATACAGGTTTTAAAATGGATTACAAAAAATTACCCTTCATAAATAAAGTAAAAACGAATCAAAAAGAGTTCGGGGAAAAGGTCATTGATATAAGTAGTAAACTTGACACTATACCACACTACTTAATGGTCGTTATGAATAATGAAAGCGGTTTACGTGCTGACATTAAAAATCCAACGTCAACGGCAAGTGGACTTATTCAATTTATGGAAGCTACCGCAAAAGGACTAGGCACAACAACGGCAGATTTGCGTAAAATGAGTAATGTTGCTCAATTGGATTACGTGTATAAATATATGAAGCCGTACAAGGGGCGTTTACATGAAGTTTCGGACGTTTATTTAGCTGTTTTCTTTCCGCTGGCACTTTATAAAGATGAAAATTATAAATTCCCATCATGGGCGGTAAAGGCGAATCCAATATTTGATTTAAACAAAGACGGTATTTTAACCAAAGCAGAGTTTCGAAATTACGTTAACAACAAATATTCTAAATATTTGCCGGAATCAACAGAAATAGATTTAATTAAAAAAAAAATTCCTTTATCACCCGAAATAAAAAAGTTTTTATAATTGGCGGAATTGCATTAACATTACTCACTATTTATTTTTTCAATAAAAATGGCAAACAAAATAACGGATATTAAATTGCCTACAATTAAAATAGGCAAACCAAGTATCGGAAAACCTACATTCAGAATTGAATTAGTACCCGAAACGGCAAAACTAATTGATAGCAGCATGAAAATACTTTCGGGAGCAATTGTATTACACGCTATCGCACAAATAATAAAAAAATAATCTTCAATATAAAAAATAATGGCAAACAAAATAGCAAAAAAAATAGCAAAAATAGGCGAATCAAACCCCGCAATTGAATCAACACGGTTTGATTATTTGATAGGAGCTAAATTAATTCGTAAAGTCGTTAACAAAGTTTCTAAAAGAGCAAAAACACGTGCAAGGAAAAGAGTTAATGCCTTTTTAGAGATTATAAATAAGAAAACAAAGAAAGCTGAAGTGCATTTAGTGGACATTTCTTTGATTCCTGAAGAGATAGTTGAATCATTTGTATCATAAAGAATAAGTTTTATATTTGTTTCACGCAAAAATCTGAATGCAGACGGATTTATAAAACTTTAATAACTCAATTACCTTAGTAGGGCTGCATTCCCGAACGGGATAATTGAGTTTTTTTAATTTAAACTAAAAATTAAAGCTATGAAAACAAAAAAACAACAAATCATTAATGAATTATGCTACACATTGATAATCGTAGCGGTAGTATTTATCATTATTTCTATTTCATCGTGCAAAAAAGACGTTCCCGTTCCGGTGAATTGTACCCCAAAATCAATGAATACAATAAAGTATTCATTGATTTCAAATAGGCAGTATGATGAATCGGAAGATATATTTGTATTTGGAGGGCAAAACATGACTTCTCCCGTATTAAATCCTAATGCAGATACTATAAGCGTTACTTTTACTGACCATATCGCTAATGGCATTCCCTTCATTATTACAGGCAATGCACTCATTAATGGCGACACATTGACTTTAACCTATTCGGAATACCCATACCCATCTACACATCATACGTATATGTACTACGTAAAGCAAGCTAAATACTTAAAACAATAGATTACGGTAAACGTTGATAGGGGAAAATTAAGTATACGTTTAGAGAACTATATATTTTTTCATCAACGCGAAAGCCCTGTACTGGAAACGTACAGGGCTTATTTTTTTATATCAATTCACGCAATAGCCTATATCCATTGACTTATAACCGTTGCAATTTTGGGGTATGATTTGTCCAAGGAATTCCCCTCCAAGGTGCATATATTGCACCCCGAAACAAAAGAAATATGATGAATCCAAAGCTGAATCCATATCTAATTTAATGAATCGAGGGAGTAAAAACAAGGAAAATCTTGTTTTTTTATTGATTTTGATAGTGAGGCAATTGAAATTTTGACAAAAAGAAAGGGCTAAAACATTGTTTTAGCCCTTATTTCGGTAGGAAAATCGCTAAATGAACCTTGACCGCTAATAAAAAAATGGAATTATTTTTATTTTTATGTTGTACAAATATAATAATTTTTTATATTGCAGTGCTAAATGAATGAGAATATTTGACAACTAATTATGATTAAATTAAATAAGCATTGTAAAACATCAATAAAAACAGGCAGATTAAGCCGTTTAATTATATATCGACCACGAAACTGAAAATCAGTTTCGTGGTTTTTTGTTTTAAAAATATTGTGAAGTTGGTTTAAAATAGAAATTGGAACGGTACACTCCAGTTAATTTGAAAAAGTATTTATCCGAGCATATCAAAATGCTCAGCGTAGAAGTCCATTGCCTAAATTTTTTTTAAACGGAAGTCGCTGTTTACAGTTAGCCAAAAACAAACGATTAAAACTGATGTTTCAAATGTTTCAATGTTACAGAAATACATAGTACTTCAATGTTAGGGCGAAAAAAAAAATGATTTGAATGAAAATTAATATAAACCAAAAATAAATCGCTATGAATCAAAAAAACAACATTCCCGACAAAGTAAATTGTACGTATTGGTGGATTTGCAAGCTAAATCCGAATCATCCAAAAAATTCTATTCCCGAAATTACTGGATATTCAAAATTTCAAAACCAAGCGGAAGCAAACGATAAAATAAATTGTTTGATGGGAAAGATTGAAATGCTTTATAAAAATGGCTATTTAGAGCGTTCACATTCAATTGAAATTTATAAAAAATTAAGCCCGCTTCCAAATAAGCAAAATGATAGATTGATTTTAACATTGCGAATGAATGATTATAAAATACCAAATGAACTTTTATTGAAAATTCCGTTTGAATTGAAAACATATCTAACGAAATTTTATCAATGTATCGAAGAAAAAAAACCAGTTAAAAATTTACGTCCGCTTCCCGAAAAAAGTTTTTCAAAGGATTCAATATTTGATTTGTCAAAACATAACTTTTCAAAATTGAAAGATTTATACGATTGGTGTGAAAAACAAATATCAAACGGAGAGGCTAAAGATTTAGTATTGAAATTTTATCATAATTATTCACAAAAACATTTATTACAATGATACAAATTACAGGACTTCAATTTATAAAACACAATTCAAAATGGATTTGTTTTTGGACTAATAAAAAGGATACAAACAGTTTTGAATTTGCAGCAAATGAAGCACAAAAGATTATTAGATATAATCCTTATGAAATAACAATTGATAATGCGTTTAATAAATTTTATGATTTCACAATTAAAAACAAAACAAAATGAAAACATATCAAATAAAAATCACACATGCACAAATAAATCATTTGTTTGTATCGTTGAATTGGATGCTTACCCAATTAAATACAATAGAACAATTAAACCACATTGATTATTATAATGTAAGAACTCTGCTTAAAAGATTGGCAGATAAAATGTATAGATTGGAACACATTTTATTAATTCCGAATCGTAAAAAAAATATCAATATTAGTTTGAATGAACATCAATCAATTTTGAATTTATATAATGCGAATAAAGAAGAGATTGAAGAGCATAGTTATTATTTGACATTGTATTTGGATGTGTTTGCTCAATGCAATAAACAGGAAGTTGAGATAAAAGATTTACACAAATACCCGAAAAATGTAATTCATAATCATATCAACGAATTAGAGCAACTGGATATGATAAGTTTTAAAAGAACATTGGCAATAAAATAATTCATTCGAAACATGAAAATAATTTATCTAACGTGTCCTAATTGTGGCAAGCACATAATGGACTTTACCGCTGGTATTAAAATTAATATTGTCGGTTGTGAAATAGTTTGTAATGGCTGTTTCAAATGGCTTGAATTTACAAGTAATGCAGAACTAAAACTAAAAAGCAATGGCAACTAAAAAACAATTAAATGCAATTATCGGATTACAGGAGTATCAATTAAATAAAGTAAAAAAGCAATTAGATAAAATACATTCAAAAATAAAAGATTGCTATTTGATGATAGATGAAATTGATAAAAAAAATACCATCGAAAACAATACAAAATACAAACAAGTTTCAATTTTAGATTTCACAGATTAAACATTATATTTACAACCATGTTTTTTGAAGCACCATATACACAAGACAATATTCGCAAGCAATACAAATTGCTTGCGAAACAATTGCATCCCGACAAAGGAGGCAGTACGCAAAAATTTCAACGGATGAAAAAGGAATACGATGATATTAATGAAATAATTGCAGAGCTTCCAAACAAAAAAAAAGTTGCTCCAAAGAAAAAAGTTCCTGTAAAAAAGAAAGCTGCTATTAAAAAGAAGAAAGCGGTAAAAAAGAGCACTATCAAAAAAGTAAGAGCAAAAAAAACTATTCTTAAAGTTGTAAAAAAAACTAATTTTGATGTTGATAGATTACAAACGAATGTAAATAAAATAGTAAAAATAAAAAACGTTATTTCAGATTTAATAAATTCAGTATTCGGATAAAATGGCAGTATTACTAAAGAAATATGCAAACATCAACGATACGTTGAAACATATAAAAATTCAAATCATTGATAGCGTTGATTATGCTATAAACGAATGCCCACAATTTGAAAGTCCAAATGAATTGTTTGATTGGCTAATGGAAAGAGTAACATATAAAAATGACCCTCACAATAAAGAGTTGCTACAGACACTTCCAACACTATTGGAAAATAATTATCACGGCATTGATGGTGCTGGGGATTGCGATTGTTTTACTATTTCAACTATTGCGTTAATGATAGCGCAAAACTGGAACGGCATAAATATCATTTTGGCGGGGCGTACAAAAAAGTGTCCTGTTCACATCTATTGCACAATTGACTGGCAAGGAAAGCGCAAAGTATTGGATTTAACAAACAAACGCTATGATGTTGAGCGTCCTTATCCATTAACTCAAAAAATCCCTGTACGGTGGAAAAAATGGTAATTTTTAAAATTAATTTGTTTTATTAAAATATTCTACATTATTTAGCATTCCGAAATAGCCCGCGAAGCATATTAGAAACTTAAAAACTTTTTTAATATGTACCTACAATTAGCTGAATCAAATCAACGCCAAACTAATACTGTTAATCCTTATATTTTTGTTCCTGACTTTGAAGCTGGGACTGGTGGCGTTTATATACGCGAAGATAAGTTTGATTCAATGCCTGACAAACAATGGTCGGTATTTACTAAAATGCTCGCACCTTATCAACCCGAAACGAAAAACGGAACTTTATCCGAATCCATGTTTTTGGCTTCACGTGCCGACCGCAGAGAAAGACGTAAGCGTAAAAAAGAAGCCAAAGTACAAAAGAAAGAGGCTAAAGTTGAACGCAGAAAACAAAAAACAGAAAGCAAAAAATTAAAAGCCGAAAGCAAAGCGGAATTACGTAGAATGCGTGGCGAAGCAAAAATGACACGCGCGGAAGGGAAAAGATTAAAAGGTGAACGCGGTGGCGGTGGCGGTGGTGAAGGTGAAGGTTTTGATTGGAAGAGCGCAGCCGATACGGCAGGAGGTTTAATTGGAAAAATTAGAGGCGGTGGTGCAGGTGGTGAAGAAATGATTGCACCCGAAGGAGCAACCGAGGCGAAACCATTTTACAAAAATCCTATTGTAATTGGTGGTGGCGTTTTGTTGTTAGCTGGCATTGCATTTATGGCATTACGTCCAAAAAAAACAGCATAGTTAAATAAATTGGGAATCTTTAAATATCTATATAAAATGGCAACTAGAAAAAAACGCAGAACACGCAAAAGAGGTTTAAGCGAAAATAATTTATCACGCAGAGTTAGCAGAACTCGCAAAGGAGTACGCAAACGTTCACGTACACGTAGCAAAGGAATGTTATCCGAAATGTTTTCGGCAAGTTCGGCAACAAGTACTGGTAAATCAATGTTAAGCGGTGCAATTGCTGGTTATGGCGTTTCTTTTGCCGAACCGATGTTAAGTCCTTTGCCGAAATTAACTCAACACGCTATCATTTTGGGCGGTTCATTCATTGCTGGTACTGTTTTAAAAATGCCTAATATATCCGTTGGTATTGCTTCCGCTTGGGGCTATAAATTAGCCAAAGATATGCAAGGAATGGCAGAAGATGGGGACTGGGCGGATGAAGATTCAATGGATGAAGAGCCTGAATATTTAGACGAGGCAGGAAACCCAATGTTCTTAGCTGCTGATGGAAATTTCTATTACCTTGACGAAAATGTAATGGAAGAGGATG
>Ga0214473_10010453_pt1 | contig 10913 bp, 10 predicted proteins | sample RVTome_7_FD_203509 | JGI IMG/M metagenome (GOLD analysis project Ga0214473, IMG submission 203509) | Soil microbial communities from uranium-contaminated site in the Upper Colorado River Basin, Wyoming, United States - RVT98D197 | ecosystem: Environmental > Terrestrial > Soil > Contaminated >... | reverse complement strand
GCGGACCGCCCTCCGCGTGTGATCGGCGAGGTCGGCCGGGGCGCCGAACACGCCGGTAAGGGACTCCCCCTGGTATTTTTCGATGTACCCTCCGTACCCGAGCACGTTCCTGGAGGCGATCGAAAAAATCTCCTTGAGGTTCCGCATCAGGTCGTCGGGGAGGCTCTCGTCCGCATAGGATCGGAACCCCTTCACGGAGGCGTAGAGAACCGTGACCGGGTTCCGCGCCGTTCCGGGATCGCCCCCCTCCCCTTCCGCCGCCGCGCCCGGCAAGCCGGACCGCAACCCCGCCATCGCGTCCCGGGACTCCGCTCCCGCGCCGGACTCCCCCGCCATGCGCGCGACCGCAAAACCGATCCCGCCCGCCGCCGCCGCGCACAGGATGGCGGCGATCAGAATCCATGCGACAGGGAAGGAGTCGCGGCTCGCGTCGGCCCGCAATCGCTCCGTGGAGAGTCCGAGACGAACGGTCCCCACGGGTTTCCCCCGGAACTGGATCGACCGGGAAAGTTCGAGGCCGGCTTTTCCGGTTCCCTGCCAGGGGGAGCCGACCCGGGAAAGTTCCGTGTCGGCACGGACGACGTTCCCGGCGTCCGATACCGAGACGAAGAGGTAGCGCTCCCCGAGGGAGGCGCCCTTGATCAGGGAGTTCAACGTGAGCCCGTCCTCCGCGACCAGCGGAAGAACGGAGCCCGCTGCAACGAGGTCGAGGGTGAATTCCGCGGCGCGAACCTTTTCCCGGTAAAGGGAATCCACGAACCGTGAACGACCGGCCCACCCCGCGACAAGGACAACCAGCAGGACCACGCCCACGGAGATCGCGGCAAGGCGCGCGGCGGCGTTCCGTGGAGCGATGGCGTTCACTTGATCCTCACCTCGGTGCGTCCCGCTTGATGTTAATGCTTCGGCCCGAAAAGGGGCGTTTCCTCGTCCGCGGGCGTGGAGGATTGACCGCGGGAGCCGGTCCCCTTCGACTTCGATTTCGACTTCGGATAGAAGCTGTCCACGAACTCCCTCGTCATTGGCTCACGTGTTTTCAGCAATGATTCCGGTATATTGATCCTCATTCCTTCAGAAATTACATTAGGATTAAGACTCGGGTTCACTTCGGCAAGAATCTTCCAGTTGTCGATCTCGCCGGTGTACCAGCCGGCGATGATGGAAACCGATTCTCCCGGATATCGAACCTTGTGGACAAGCATGGGACCCGACCGGAGGTCCGCCGGGGGTTTCCCGACATCCCTTCCGGGAGGCCATCCTCCGGGCGGGCTTCCTCCCCGGTACGCCGGGGATTGTCCCGGAACGGATGGGGCCGAGCCCGGGATTTGCGGCTGGACCTCGGGTGGCGGAGGAGGAGGGAGATCGACCTTCTTCGCCGCGCACCCGGCGCACATCCACAGGGCGATCCCGCCCAGCGGAACGACGAGTTTCAGCCAATGAAGCCGTTGCACGAGGCGCATGCCAGCCATCGCCTATCTCCCCTTCATCCTGGCGAGCGCTTTCCTCGCCGGTTCGTTGCCGGGATTGATCGAAAGCGCCTTCTCGATGTTCTGGACGCTCTCTTTCCGTTTCCCCTGTTTCTCCTGGACCATCCCGAGGTTGAACAGCGCTTCGTCGACGTACATCGGCGACAGTTGCACCACCTTCGCGTACATCTGCTCCGCCTTGGCGTACTCTTTCCTGACGGCGTGGACATATCCCATGTTGAAAAAGGCATCGGCGAATTTCGGGTCGATCTCGCCCGCCTTCGCATACGCCTCCAGCGCCTTCGGGTACTCCTTCAATTTCACATGGGCGTGCCCGAGCTGGAAATGCCCCTGGACGCTTCGGGGATCCTTCGCGATCGCCTGTTGAAGGACGGTCTTCGCCTCCGCCGGGTTCGAATCGATGAGCCCGGCGGCTCTCTGAACCAGCAGCGAAGCCTCCGCGGCCGGCGACGGAGCGGAAGGCGGGACGGAAGCGGCCGGCGGAGGGGGGGGCTGGGGAGCGGCCGGGGTCGGGGTCGGCGCCTGGGCGACGGGGGTGGCCGGGCCCTTTCCCTTTCCCACCAGGTAGTATCCTCCACCGAGAAGAGCCAGCGCCGCGACACCCGCGACGGCGGCCAGGGCGCCTTTCTTCCCCTCCTTTGCCGGCTCGGCCGGCTTGGGGCGAACCTTCGGTGCCGCTTTCGCAGGAGGTGCGGGCTCCGCCTTGGGGGCGGGCGTCATTTGCGCGGGGGGCCTGTCGACCGACCTCCGTTCCGCTTCCGCCTCCTGTGCACGGTCGCTCGCCGCCCCGGCGCCCGCCGCGTCGGCCATCCGCTTCCCTTCGGCCTCGATCTCCTCGGCGAAGAGTATCTTCAGGTACTCGGCCATGCTGCGGCCGGAAGGACGCAGGTTGAGCCGGAAAATGCACTCCTCGATATCCGCCTGCATGTCGGCCAACGACTGGTACCGGTCTTCGGGATCCTTGGCGAGGGCCTTGGCGACGATGTCGTACAACTTCTCGGGCAGCCCGCCCTTCAGCGTCCCGAGCGGAGTGAACTCGGCCTCCCGAACCTTCGAAAGGATCTGGAGGGTGTCGTCTCCCTTGAACATCCGGCCGCCCGCGACCAGTTCATACAGGAGAATCCCGGTGGCGAAGATGTCGGACCGGTGATCGATCACCTTGCCCGCCGCCTGTTCGGGCGACATGTAGGCGACCTTCCCCTTGATCATCCCGACCTGGGTGATCGTGCTCTGGCTGGCCGCCTTGGCGATCCCGAAGTCGACGATCTTCACATCTCCCTCGAATGTGAGGAAGACGTTCTGGGGAGAGATGTCCCGATGGATGATGTTCAGGGACTTCCCCTGGAAGTCCTTCAACTTGTGCGCGTAATCGAGCCCGGCGCACACCTTGGAGATCAGGTACAGGGCGTTTTCGAGGGTGACCGGGCTTCCCTTCTCCTTCGCTTTCGCGTTGACCGCGCGCAGGTCCTTCCCGAAGAGAAACTCCATCGTGATGAAGTACGAATTCTCCATGGAGCCGAAGTCGTAGATCTGGACGATGTTCTGGTGATTCAGGAGGGCGGCCAGCTTCGCCTCGTCGATGAAGGAGGTGATGAGCTCCTCCTCGTGGGCGAGATGGGGAAGGATCTGCTTGATGGCGATGAACTTCTCGAACCCCTCGACGCCGATGATCTTCGCCCGGTACAGCTGCGCCATCCCGCCGGTCGCGAGTTTTTCGAGCAGGAGATATTTCCCGAAACGGGTGGGCTGGAAATTGGACATGTTCCCCTTCTTCTTTACGGTGTGATCAGGAGAGGAGATCGCGGAGCGAATCCTTGAGAATGTCGGGGATCTGCTCGATCGCCTCGCGGTCGATGATCTCCTGGAACGCGGCGATTCCCGAGAGCTGGGTGACCTGCAGGATGAAATCGTTCGCAGGAAGAAACGTGGAAAGCGGCGATGTGATGGTCACCACCGGGAGCCCTCCGAGGTCGGGGAGGGTTTCGACATCGACCCGGTACCGCAGGTCCGAGAGCAGCTGCCCCACCGCGGGATAATATTTCAGGAAGACGACCAGCGCGATGTGGTTGACGAGCCCTTGCCGCATCTCGTCCGGGACGCGGGATTCGGTTCCCGCCACCATCGACCGAAGCCGGGAGAGCGGGCACTCCCCTCGGTAAGAGAGGACCCAGCGGGTCGGGGAGGAGACGACGATCGGCTTCGCCTCCCCCGGGATCGCCAGCGAATACTGGAACGGCGACGCGTCGAGCTGGGTCGCGATCGGAGCGAGGGGCGTCTGGAGCTTTTTCGGGAGGCCGAACGGCTTCTCGCAGACCGCCGCGTACCGCTCCTGCAGGTCGGCGAACGCCTTGTCCGACACGGGGACGTCCTCCATCGACGCGCTTTTCACGTAGGATCCGAGGAGCGCGCGGGCGATGAAGAGGGATTTCAGGACCTCGAGGTGACCCGACAGGCGCTTGTTGAGAAAAGAAGCGAGTTTGTCGGTCGCGCGACGGAGCTGCACGAACTCGGCGTTGTCGAGGTTCTTCCGGGCGATCGCATCCGCGTTCATCGGTCGTCCTTCCGGGATTCGAATTTCCCTACTGGAATATCACAATCGGTCCGGCAATACAATTTCCTCTTCGCGTTCGTCAGGTTAGCCCGACAACGTAGAAGTCCGCCGCCTCTCCCTCGGACGGGAACGGACCGAAGAGGACGGATTCCGGGCACTCCTTCACCTTCACGAAGTACGAGGACCGGGATTCGAACCTGTTCCGGACCCCCCATGCCGTGTACTCCCGCTCGCCGAGGGAAAGCTTCATCCCCTTGACCGGCCATTCCAGCGAACATTGCGCGGGGAGCATCTCCATCGGCCCGCTCCCGTGGAAGAGGATTTCGCTCCCCGTCACGCCGAACATCGCCCCGTCCCATCCGTCCTGCCGCGGGCCCACCTCGAACCAGAGGCCGATGTGCGTGTTCCCGTAGACATCGATCCGGTACTCCGACGCCGGATCCGTGCGGGGCGAATGGACCATCGCGACGATCTTCGCCGGCAGCCCGGGGTCCGAGGCGGATAGGAGTTCGGCTCCCGAGAGCGGCGTTGGAAACGGCGGCGCGGGCGGCGCCCCCCCTCCCTCCGCGAGCAGGACGATGGGGAACGACAGCCCTTTCTTCGCCTGCACGGTGATCGCAAGCAGGGAAAGACCGCGACGCACGGAGGAGGAAGCGAGCGTCTCCGCGGTGGCGAGGATCACCCAGGCCGCCACGTCGGGCTTGATCATCTCCTCGCGGGGGGCCATCCAGGCGATCTTCGGGAGGTCGTCCACCCAGAAATGCCCCTGGACCGGGACCCCGTACGGCTTCATGAGGGAGATCACCTTCTTCACGTTCTCCTCGGACCGGCCGAGCGACGTCAACCAGAGGGTCTTTGGCATGGGTTCATCCTTTCGGGGGATTTCTCCGCGGATCCATACTTCCCGGACGACTTAACACGCCCCCCCGGGGGGCGCAACTTCTTTCTTCAAATCCGACTCCACCCGTTCCTTCCACTCTCTCGCGGGGGCGTACTCCGGGTCCATGGAGAGACTCCGGGCGAAGCTCGCGTCCGCATCGTCGAGGTTTCCCCTCCTGTGGTGGCACAGCCCAATATTGTAATGCGTTACGGGATGCTCACCATGGATTTCGAGGGAGACGTTGTAGAAACGGAGCGCCTCCTCCGACATGCCCATTCTCCAGAAGACCCTGCCGATCTCAAAGGGGACATCCATGCCGTCTCCGACCGGATAGTCGTTTTCGGCAGTGCGCTCCAGCGCCTCCGCGAGGGCGATCCGAAGCGTGGGAAGGGCTTCTCCGCAACCGGCGAGAAAGCTCCCGGAGAGTCGGAAAAACGTCCACGGCTCGAAACAGCTCAGTTGCAGGAACGCCAAGGCCGTCGGAAGCTCGGGTTGTTCCCCGCCTTTCCGGAGCGCCTCGTCCAGAACGTGATACTCCGCCGGCCCGAATTCGGCGATCTCCCGCGCGAAGGAGCCGCACGTTCCGCGGAACGCTTCCTTCGATCCTCCGTAAACGAAGGCGGACGTCCGCATGTTCACGTGCCGCGCCGGGGCGTGAAGCGCGAATCCTCCGCTTCCCGCCGCATAAAGACCGAGCCCGTTGAAATCGACCGGGAGGAAGAAACTCCCGCCGTATCTTTTCGGGACAGGGCCCGCAAGTCCAGGCGACTCCGCGTCGAACCCGGATTCGACGTCCGACGCGAGCAGAAGCATCCTCCCCCCGCCGATCCGGGAGAGGGTTCGGAAGCACGCCAGCGTCCCCACGGGGAAACGGACCAGCGCATCGTCATTCCGACCGGCGCTGCTCCCGAGGATTTCGTTCCATGCTGCCTCCTCGTACGGCGCATCATCCGCCGGCACGGTCGAGTAACGGAAGTCCACCCTTTCAAGAATCGATACGTCTCCGGGGTCGTTCTCTTCACGGGAGGAAATCAGCGTGACCCGGTCCTCGAGAAGCGTCCCCCCGACGGTCCGGAATACGTCCTGGGGAAGGCTGTCGAAGACGTAGTTGGCGACCGCGACGAGGGGGTTGCCGGCCGTCCCGGCCGATAGGGTCTCTCCCGATAACCGAAGCGTGACGCTTCCGTCCACTCCGGCGTCGAAGTTTGCGAAATCGAGCACGCCCGCCGCGACGAGCGGTGCGAGCTTCGGGTGGTTCGACCAGAATTCGATGTTCTTCCCTGCTACGTCGGTGAGGACGTAGCGTACCTTCGGTGCGCCCTTGCGGAGAGGTCCGAGCAGGGAGAGGAGGGTACGCATGAAGAGGAACCCGAAACGCCCGGCTCCGGCTCCAAGCTCAAGGATATGGACCGGACGGGCGGGGTCGTACCCGGCCGCCGGGCCCCGGTCGACCAGGTCACCGAGATACGCATGGACGACGCGGGCGTACGCCGCGGCGATGAAGGCGTTGTTCGTGATTCGCCACGGTATCGTCCCCCCCGACCATGCGGCTATTCCCTCATTCTCGTAGAAACCCCGAAGGAGATTCCAGAGGCAAGATCGGGAAAGACGGACGTTTTCCTCGACGATAAAACCGGATTTACTTTTCAATGCGGCTATTCAACGGGGGGATCATGTCTTGACTGCCACTTCGCGGGTTTCCAGGGCCCCGAGGTTCTTGACGGGGCATGAACCGCGCCAGACCAGGAAGAACCGATTCTCCTCGGGGAGCAGGCAGAGGGTGTCGAGCCGCATTTCGATCGTCTCCGTAGACGATGGAGCCTCCCAACCGAGAAACTCGATGTCGGCCCGCGTGACCGTCACCGTCGGTCGCACGCCGGGAAGCCGGAAACGGAGTCGCCCCTCGGGAGTCAGATTGACGAGTTCCGCCTCCTCGTCTCCCTTGAGAAACCCCGGGACCTGGAGATCGGGCTGTGCGGCGTTATGGAAATCCGGCCGCGCGTCGGACGGGGGAGCCGGTGACCGCTCCTTCTCCCATCTCTCGTCGAATGTCCCGAGGTGGCGCGTGCGCGACGGTGCTCCCTTCGCGAGGACTCCGAAGCCTGCGGGAACCGGGTGGTCTTTCCAGTGACGGATGATGGCCTTCGGATCCTCGACGTTCGGGAGGAACGTCTTTTCGGGTTCATCGACGTTTTCCTGGTCGAAGTATCCGCGCCCCCCGGGGTTCTCCGCGCACGTCCCTCCGGTCCGCGCGTCCATCCCGCCGAACGCCCTCTCCTGGACGATATCCATCGACACGAACGGCAGCGGATGCGTCATCGTCGCGGTGAGCTTCTTCCCGTTGCACACCCACTTCCGCTCGCCGAAGACCCGGAGCGACTTGATGACCGTACCGACGCGCAAGGTCGCGTCGACCCACGGCGCCGGACGCCCACCGGGGGCGTTCGCCTTCCCGACGAGGATCACGTCCGTCTTCGGCTTGAAGGGGACGACGTCCGACTCCCACTTGGGGGCCGCGCCCTTCTCCGCGTCGGGAAGCTCGTCTCCGAAGGTGACGGGGACCTGCTGGTCGGACGGTGTGACGGTGCCGTTCGCGGAGACGTCGAACGTCCCCTTCACGACGACGACCACGACCGGCTTCCCTTCGTGATTCATCACCGGGAGGGCTTCCACGAGGAACGATGTGGAATTGACGATGTTCATCGGCGCACGCGGCGTCTCCGGCTACGTGAAACAGCCGGGGAGGCCGGTCCCGACCCCCCCGACAACGGGACCCACCGGAACGACCGGCGGGGCGAACGTCGGGATCGGACCGGTCCCAAGGACGTTTTTCACGATCGTCGTGGTCTTGTACATCGTGAACACCGTATTGAATGCCTTGGAGACGGCGTCGAAGAGGTCCGCGGCGTGCAGCGCGGTCGGATCGCCGAATGTCCCCATCATCATCCCTTTGAGGGCGCCCGGCGCAAGGCTCGCATCCACGGAGACCAGGGTGAGCAGCGGCATGGGGATGTTCGGCATCGGCGGGGCCACGGGAGCCGGGAAAGCGGCAAAGGCCGGATACCAGGGCAATCCCGGCACCTTGATCGAACTCTGCCACGTCAGCCAGCCGTTCCCGATGGCGGTGGCGATGGCATTCGTGTATTTCATCTCCATCGGGGTGGTCTTCGGCCCCTGGCCCAGGATCAGAGGCGTCAGTGGCGGCCCCACGACCATCCCGCCGGTTGCGACGGGCCCGAAGATCATCACGCCCTGGATCGTCGCCGTGCTCGTCCAGATGTTGACGGCGGACCAGATGGCGCCGCAGATCCCCTCGATGTACTTCTCGAACTTCTCCCCCATCCCCTTCGCCGTGTCCACGTGGTACTTGTTGAGCGTGGACTCGCGGAAGAGGTTCAGCGGCTGGTTCGGGGGGACCGCCTTCTCCTGATCCGCAAACGCCATGTCGTATATCTTCCGTGCCACCGCGCCTCCTTACAAAACCGATTCCTGCGCTGCCTCGCGGTCACGCTTTCGAGCCACCGCCGGTGTCATTCGTTCCACCCTTCGCCCCGTCTGCCGAGCCGCCCGCCCAGCCCTTCGCGCCTTCCTTGGCGCCCGCTCCACCCTTCGCGCCGTCTGCCGAGCCGTCCTTCGCTCCTTCTTTCGCCCCTCCCGCCGAGGCACCCGTCCCGCCCTTGGCCCCTTCCTTGGCGCCCGCTCCGCCTTTCGCGCCGTCTGCCGGGCCGCCTTTCGCGCCTTCCTTCGCCCCATCCGTCGAGCCGCCCGTCCCACCCTTCGCTCCCTCGCCCGCCGCGGCGGTTTCGTCCTTACCGCCTTTCCCCGCCTCCTTCAACGTGTCTCCCGGCTCGGACCAGTCCATCGGCATCTTGATCGCCTTGGAGCAGAAGTTCATCTTCGCGAGCGTGACCAGGAGGGATTGGGGCGGCCAGACCATCACGCCTACCCTCCGACGTGGACGTCGGGACTCCCGGCGATCAATTTCCCCACGCCGCCGCAATGCTTGGTCATGTCCCCCATCCGGTGCGCCTGTTTCCCGTTGATCAGGACCGTCGCACTCCCCATCTGGGCGTTCCACGTGTTCCCGTTGCAGCAGAGGGCGTGGATCCCCATGTCGCCCACGCGAACCGCGGGGAGCCCGTTCACCAGCACGTCGGGCGATCCCACCACCGCGGGGCCGATGACGGGGTGGGGACAGGCAAGGCAACCGTGGGCGTCCGCCGGGGCCTGCGCAAGATCGCCGACTCTTCCTTGGGGTGGCATCGGTGCCTCCTCTTCCGGCCGCCTCAGGCGGCCTCGCGTCCCGGCGCGCCGTTCTTCCGGGCCCGCATCATGTGCGACAGAAGGATCGTACGGCGTCGGGAGTGTCCGCGCAGCGTCCAGGGGAGCCCGTCGATCTCACCCTCGACAGAGTAATGGAACCCCAACCGGGCCGCCGTCGTCCCCTCGAGGATCCCCCGGAGAAGCGCCGCCGCGTCGAGGGTATCCGTCTCAAGCCACTCCGCGGGGTCGGCGATCTCCGCCCGCCATTCGTACGGGGTCCCGAGGACCAGGAGGCCGCCCGCCCGGAGCAGTGCGTCCGCCTGCCCGAGAAGCGTCAGGGGTACACCAACATTGTCCAGCAGATTGAGGGCCCCAACAAGGTCGAATGACTCCCCGGGGAACGGCGGATCGAGTGCGTCCCCCACGAGGAACAGGACGTTTCGCGGCGGATCGTACTTTCCTTCGACGTGCCGGAAGGTCCGCCCGCGCTCCCTGCGTTCGTACGCGACGATCCGTTTTCGCTGGATCCCCGCGGCGGCGGACACCTTCCCGAAGTCGAGGTCCAGGCCGACGGACAAGCCGCTGAAATGCGCCGCCTCGAACGTGAAGCGTCCGACGGAGCACCCGAGATCGACCGACTTCGAATATTTGCCGCCGGCGCCTGGTCGCGCCATCTCCACGATCTTCTCCCAGTATTCGCCGTTGGACGCGCCGTGCAACGGATCCGGCGCTGCGGAAACGCCCGTGAACTGCCCGAAGTGAAAGTCCATGTAGGATCCCAGGAGCGACCTCCCGTCGATCCCTTCCGGTCCGCTCCCCTCCAGTGCCTCGAAATATCCCCGAACTTCGGGCCCGACCGCGCGCGCTTCCGACATGGCCGGTTTGGCTTGCCGCCACCAGTTCCCGACATCCTTCAGAACGACGGGCACGCCGTCCACGACCGGATACGCCGCTCCGCACACTGGATCGGTGCACCCCAAAAAACCTTCCATGAGGAATTCCCCTTCCCTTCGGGACGCGTTCCGAACCCTCAGGGGCGCCTGGATCATCTGTCCACTCTCCTGTCTCCGGCACAGGGGGCAGACGATTCCCGCCCGCTCGAAGAGATCTTCCCGCAACGGTCCTACTTCCCGATCTCGGCGAGGCAGTTTTGCACGGCGCTCTCCTGCCCGCTCGTCAACTTCAGATGCTTCAGGGCGTACCGGCCGATCCGTTCGAGAACCTTGCGTGCCTCCGGGGAGGCCTTTGCGCGCGGCGGCGGTTTCGGGGGGTCGTCCCCCCGGTACCATTTCGACGGATGGTAGTCGAAGAGGGCCTCCACCAGCGCCGGGCGGAGATCCGCCGGCAGCGAGTGCGTCACCATCCGCTCGCAGCACGAAAGCAGCGGCAGGTCGTTGCGCCGCGGGAGGATCAGGCTCCGCATCCAGAAGACCTTCAGGCTCGCCGCGTGGCCGGGATCGGCGAACTTCCGCTCCAGCAGCTCCAGCGCCGGTTCGCTCTGGTTGACGCACAGCGCCTCCACGACGTCCTGCGCCAGCGGACTCCCCGGCGCGCTCTTTCCGTCCCAGTACCGCACCGCGTCGGGCGGCGACGGGCGCACCACGGCGAGGGACCGCACCAGCAGGATCATCCGCAAGACATGCCCCTGGTACTCCGGAGCGGCGATCAGTCCCAGCAAAACGGCGTCCGCCGCCGGGATCCGGTTCTCCGCCAGCGTCTCCATCACCCGAGA
>Ga0214473_10010452_pt1 | contig 10914 bp, 10 predicted proteins | sample RVTome_7_FD_203509 | JGI IMG/M metagenome (GOLD analysis project Ga0214473, IMG submission 203509) | Soil microbial communities from uranium-contaminated site in the Upper Colorado River Basin, Wyoming, United States - RVT98D197 | ecosystem: Environmental > Terrestrial > Soil > Contaminated >... | reverse complement strand
GTCCTGCGGACCGACTTCGGCCTGACCGGCACGAAATACAGCTGCGGCGAGGGATACTGCGGCACGTGCACGGTTTTGATCGATGACGAGCCGGTTCAATCCTGTCAATACCCGGTCAAAAACGCCGCCGGCAAAAAAATCGTCACGATCGAGGGCTTGGCTGTCGCCGGTCGTTTTCATCCGATCCAGGAAGCCTTCGTCAAGCATGAGGCGATGCAGTGCGGGTTTTGCACTTCGGGCATGATTCTCAAGGCCTACAGCCTCTTGAAGAAAAAGCCTCAGCCGACATACCAGGACATCATCCAAGGCATGGACGACCAACTCTGCCGGTGCGGCGCTCATAATCGCATTGTTCGGGCGATTCAGGAAGCTGCGGTCCAGATGAAAGGAGCGGTGAAGCGATGAGCGACGAAAAAAACAGGCCTGCGGCCATCGAAGATATCGACTCGTCCGTCACGCTGGATCGCCGCGAATTCCTGAAGCTCGCCGGAGGCGGGATCGTCATATTCTTTTCCGCCGGCGACGAGATTTTCTCCCAGGAGCCGGCCCGTTTCCAGGCCGGCCGAGGGAGCCTTCCCACGGATTTCAACGCCTTTCTCAGGATCGGCGAGGACGGCAGAGTGACGCTCTTCACGGGCAAGATCGAGCAAGGGCAGGGGGTCATGACCGTCCTGCCGCTCATGCTCGCCGAGGAGCTCGAAGTCCCGCAGGAATCCGTGGACATCATTTTGGGCGATACCGATCTTTGCCCCTATGACATGGGAACGTTCGGGTCTTTGTCCGTTCGCAGCTTCGGCCCCGCTCTCCGCGCCGCCGCGGCCGAAGCCCGGGTCGTGCTCCTGGAATTAGCCTCGGAGAAGCTCAATCTCCCGGCCGACCGGCTTCAAGCTAAAGACGGCGTGATCTTCGACCGGAACAATCCCGCGACGAAAGTCACGTATGCCCAGCTGGCCCAGGGCAAGAAAATCGAGCGACAGACCAAGCAAAAGCCGTCATTAAAGAAACCCGCGGAGTTCAAGGTCATGGGACGGCCCGTCGCCCGGCGCGATGCCCGGGATAAAATCACGGGGAAAGCCAAGTATGCGGGCGATATCCGTCTGCCGGGAATGCTCTATGCGAAAATCCTCCGGCCGCCCGCGCACGGCGCGAAAATCAAGGCTCTCGATGCGTCCGCCGCCGAAAAAATCGCCGGGGCCCGCGTTGTCCAGGACGGCGATCTCGTCGCCGTGCTGCACGAACAGCCCGACGTCGCTGAGGCCGCCCTGGCCAAGATTAAAGCGGAATACGAGCTGCCGCCATCCGACCTCAACGACAAAAATATCTTCGAGCATTTGATCAAAGTCGCTCCGCAGGGCAAGCCTGTCGCCCAGGGCGGAGACATCGGCGAAGGCGCGAAGCTTGCCGCGTCCACCTTCGAAAGCCAATACCTAAACGGCTACGTCGCCCACGCCACGCTCGAGACCCATACCGCCCTGGTCAAGATCGAGGGCGACAAGGTCACGGTCTGGGCTTCGACCCAGGCGCCGTTCCGGGCCAAGGAGGAGGTCGCTCAGGTTCTGAATATCCCGGCGCAAAATGTCCATGTCATCATGCCCTTTGTCGGAGCGGGTTTTGGAGGAAAAACAAACAATCCTCAGACCGTCCAGGCCGCCCGCCTGGCGAAGATCGTGGGAAAACCCGTCCAGGTCGCCTGGACGAGGGCCGACGAATTCTTCAACGACACCTTCCGGCCGGCGGCCGTCGTTAATATCAAGTCGGGGATTTCGAATTCCGGCCAGATCGTCTTTTGGGACTACGAGGTGCTCTTCGCCGGTGAGAGAAGCTCGCAGCAATTCTACAATATCCCTCATCACCGGACCGTCGTCCGGGGCGAATGGGGGGGAGGGGGCCGGACGAGCGGGCACCCGTTCAGCGTCGGCGCCTGGCGCGCGCCCGGGAGCAACACGAATACCTACGCCCGCGAGTCGCACATCGATGTCATGGCCGCCAAAGCCGGCATCGACCCCGTCGAATTCCGGATGATGAATCTGAGCGACGCGCGGATGAAGCGGATCCTGAAGGCGGCCGCGGATAAGTTCGGCTGGACCGCGGCTTCGGCCCCGAGCAGGCGCGGCTATGGAGTCGCCTGCGCCGATTACCTCGGGACCTATCTCGCGACGATGGCCGAAGTCGCGGTCAACGCCGAAACGGGTGCGGTCGAAGTCAAGCGCGTCGTCACCGCCCAGGATATGGGGGTGGCGGTCAATCCCGACGGAGCGAGGCTCCAGATCGAAGGCTGCATCACCATGGGCTTGGGTTACGCGCTCACCGAAGAGGTTCATTTCAAGGGCAGGGAAGTCCTCGATTTGAATTTCGATTCCTATGAGCTTCCCCGGTTTTCCTGGCTTCCGAAGATCGAGACCGTTCTGCTCGACTCCCCCGAAGTCCCGATTGCGGGCGGCGGCGAACCGGCGATCATCACCATGGGGGCCGTTGTCGCCAACGCGGTGTTCGATGCGACCGGAACGCGGCTCTTCCAGCTTCCTATGACGAAGGAACGGATTAAAGCCGCGCTCGGGAAATGATGAGAAAGATGGGGTCAGGTTGAGACCTGACCCCAGATGCTGATTTATCTTAAACAGCCGTCGGCGGCGAAGGCGAGGGCGTCCGGCGGAACCAATTCTCGGTCGTGCCGAACTTGGTCCGGATCACGACACCCCAGCCGACGAGACTCAGGACCAAGGTAAAGAGAAATCCGAAGACGGGGATAAACCCGATCATGCTGACGAGGATCAAACCCAACATCGCCGCGCCGAGCGTCGAAACCCTGTTCCAGTGGAACGCTCTCGCCAGGCTCTCGCCGAAGAAGACCAACATCACGACCCTCCCGAAGACCTTGATAATAAATCCGACGATGGCCAGGGCGAAGAGGATGGGGATGCCGATCAGGAGAAGACAGAGGACGGCGGCGAAGATGATCAGAAAAGTGAAGATGATTTGGGCGAGCAGGCCCGTGCCGAAGACCGGCCAGAAATGCTTACGGACTTCGTTTGAGGCGAACATCGTTTGTTTAGGGAAGAGCAGGACCGCGAGAAAGGCCAGCAGGAACCAGATGAAGACGTTGACCATCTTCAAGATGATCAGCACCGGCCAGAACGAAAAAGACAGAAGGCCTTTGAGGCCTTCCTTGAAGACCTTGTCCGAGATCTCGGTGCCCTTGAAATAAACCGTGTCGCCGTCGACGCGGTAGCCGCTTTCCTTTTCGAGAATCCCGCCCAGTCCGATGAGGTCGCCGTGGATGGCGGCCGTTGATTTCAGGGTGATCTTGGCTCCGATCCCGACCACGGAATCGCCGACGTCGCCGCTCACGGTGATCGTCCCGCCCACGGCCAGAACATTCTTCCGGACCTTGCCTTCGACGATGATGTCGCCCCCGAAGGTGACGACATTGTCGCGGACTTCGCCGGCGGCGACTACGATCGTGTCGTGATAGCCGACCCGGTCTCCGCTTTCCTGGCGGGCGAGTCCCGGCAGGGCGGAGGCGACAAGCAGGACTATGAGCGCAAGGAGATTTTTTTCAATTTTCATGGTGTTTCTCCAAGGAGAATTTGCGGCTCCATATAAAGCCCGCGGCGACGAGAAAAACGATCGTGAGACAAACGGCGGCAATTTGGAATTCGGGGCCGACGAACGAGGTCATTACCCGAATTCCTTCGAGAATCTCGCTGAGAATCTGGCCAAGGATCCTGAAGGCGATGACGATGTATTTCGCGATTTTCGCCAGGACATTGGCCAGGCCCTGGATATTGGTCCAGATGAACCGGCTCAAGGCGGGGATCAGACGGGACAAGCTATGGCCGGTGAGAAGCGCCGCCGCGGCTATCGTCGCGGCGAAGGAGAGGAATCCGGCCGCGGCCGCGACCAGCCAGCCGAACGCCGTAACCTTGCCCGGAGTCGCTTTAAACGGGATTTGGTCGAGAATCCCCCGGGCGAAGTCGGCGGGAACGCTAAAAGCGGGGAGCGATTCCGCGGCCCGGATGAGGATTTTTCGAGCTTCGACGGCTTCCCGGCACTTGGGGCAGTCCGCGAGGTGGCGTTCGAATTCCGCCCGCTCGGCCGGCCCGAGCTCCCCCTCGAGATAGCCATAGATCGTTTCCAGCTGGAGGCAGATCATGGTTGCTCCTCGAGCAGCGTTTTCAGCATTTCCTTGGCCTGAAAAACCCGATTTTTTACCGTGCCGAGCGGAAGCCCCTTGATTTCGGCGACTTCCTCATAACTCAACCCATTGACATGCCGCAGGACGAACAGCTCGCGGAGTCCGGCGGGCAGTTTCTCGAGCTCGGTTTCGATTTTCTTCCGAATCTCCTTGAGTTCGAATTTTCGAGCGACCGACGGTTCATTGTCCGGGACCTGAAGCTTATGGCAGTCCTCGTCGTCTCGGACGGGCTGGTCGATCGACACGACCGGGATTTTTTTCTTCCTCCAGTGGTCGATCATGGAATTCGCAGCGATCTTATACAGCCAGGTGCTGAACTTGAATTGGGGACGGTACGAGCGCAGCGAGGAATAGACCTTGATGAAGATATCCTGGCTGATGTCCAGCGCCAGCTGCCGCTCCCGGACCATCCGGCCGATGTAATTCAAGACGGGCTGCTGATAGCGGCGAATGATCATCTCGAACGCTCCCTTGTCGCCGGTGAGGGTTCGTTTGACAAGTTCTTGGTCATCATACATGGAGGACCCGCCGTCCTCAAGATTGTATACGAGCGGGCGGTCCAAAGGTTTATTTTTTCGGGAGGGGATCGCCGTCGATGATTTCACAGTCCGGGGGCACTTTGATCTCGAAGAGGTCCTTGCCCATCCTGGGATTGATTTTCATCCGGCTGAAGACAAACTCGTTTTTATTGCCGGACCAGTCGAAAAGGACAACCCGGCGGATCATCCAGCTTTTTTGGTCGATTTCGAGGAGGAGATAGTCCGTTTCGCCCTCTTCTTTGGGCGTCAGCTTGAGCTGGGCGGCGTCCGGCGCGGCCTCCGGAAACGGGCTGGGTTCGACCCTGTATTTCTCGGTGAGGCGGGCTCTCCCGGCGAGCAGGGCCAGGATTTCATTTTCGTACTCCTCCGGCGGAATCTTCTGCCGCCAGAGCTGGTTATCCTCGGGGAAATAGGAGAGCAGCAGTCCTTCCTTAAAGACGAAGGTTTTCGGCTCGGGGGAGGTGTATTCCCAGCGCATCCGGTCCGGCTTTTGGAAGTGGACCCGGCCTTTCTCCCGAAAGGGGGTCGCGACCGAGATGGCATAGGATGTCTGTTCGAAATCGGCCTGGAAAGACTGGAGGGAGGCCAGATTTCTTTCGAGCCGGGCGATGACGTCCTGGGGCGGGGTTTGGGCGGAGAGAGCCGGGCTTAACGCGGCATAGGCCAGGATAAAAAATTCCAAGCGCTTCATGACCTTTGAATTATAGCACATCGATGATTTTGCTATAATGGCCGGCGTGAGAGCCGGGTTCTTTATCTTCTTCGCGGGATATTTCGCCCTCGTCCTTGCCGCCGGACTCCTGTTCAAGCGCCGGATGCGCAATCTCGAAGACTTTTTTCTCGCCTCCCGCAACCTCCCCGCGGGCCTGATCTATTTTTCCCTGACGGCCTCCTGGTTCGGGGCGACCTCCATCCTCGTCTCGACCGACGAAGCCTACCGCTCCGGTCTCGCCGCCTTCTGGATCGTGGGCGTTCCGGCGGTCGCTACGGTCCTCATCCTGGCCGTGGTTCTGGCCAGGCCGCTCCGCCGTCTGCCGATCATGACCATTCCCGACCTCGTCGAGCTCCGCTACGGCCGGGCCGTCCGCCATCTCGCCTCGCTCCTGATCATCTGGTATATGGTATTGCTCGCCGCTTCCCAGATGGTCGCCCTCGGCCTGTTCCTTAAAACATTCCTCGGACTCTCCTATATCTCCTGCCTTGCGCTCGGGACGGCCGTCGTTCTCATCTATTCCACAATCGGCGGCCTCCGCTCGGTCGTCTTCACCGATGTCGTTCAATTTATCCTCTTGACCGCGGGGATTGCCGCCGTGGCCGCTTTTATCTGGAGCCGGACATCTTTGGCGGATCTCGCCCGCCTTGTTTCTGATTCCGGAAAAAGCGGATATCTCTCCCTCTTCCATAATTTTAAGGAAAACGCCCTGATCGCGGTCTCTTTCACCCTAGCCTGGACGATTTCTCCGATCGCCCTCCAGCGCATCCAGTCCGCCCGTGATGTCCGCGCCGCCCGGACCGGCCTCTTCGCGACCGCCGGAACGCTCTTTCTGCTCTATGGCGGAGTCATTTTCATCGGAATTTTTTCATTCCCCTTTTTTTCCGGACGCGACCTCCCCGGCCCGCTCATCTCTGAGATCATCGCCTCGCGGCTCGGCCTTGTCTTCGGCGGCCTCATTTTTGTCGCCGTTCTGGCCGCCATCCTCTCGACGATGGACACGGCCGTCAATACCGGCGCGCTCTCGGTCACCCGCGATGTCGTCCAGCAGTTCGTCCCGCTCGCCGCATCCCGGGCGCTTCTCGTCTCGAGGCTTTCGACGCTGCTTGTCGGCGCTCTGGCATTTCTCGTCGCCACCCGTTTTCAAAGCATCCTTAAGACGATCGGACTCGCTTCGGAGCTCATGGCCGAAGGGCTGTTCGTCCCCGGGCTGGCGATGATTTTCTCGAAAAAGCGCGTCCCCCTCGCCGGCCTCTTGAGCCTGACTTTGGGCGGAGGATTCGCGGTCCTCAGCTTTTTGGCGGTGGCGAAGGCCGTGCCCGTGGCGATCCCGGCCTGGCCATATTCCGTTCCCTGGGGCCTTGCTCTCAGCCTGTTGGGATTCGGGGCGGGCCTCTTGCTCGAGCGGGCGAAGCGTCGGCGAAGATTGGACTGAGGTCGATATTTCGGCTATGATTTCGGCGATGCCTTCGAAGGGACGGTTTCGCTGGTGGCTCATCGACCGCCTCGGTCGGCCCCTGATCTGGCTCTGGTCAAAGTCGTGCCGGCTGAAGACCTTCGGCGAAGACCGCTATCGGGCAATACGGGCGTCCGGCCGGGGAATCGTCCATCTCGTCTGGCACCGCAAGATTTTCATCGTCCCCTATTTTTTCCGGAAGAGGGGCATCATGCCGCTGGTCAGCCCCTCCCAGGATGGAGAGATCGCCGCCCGGATCATGGACGGCTGGGGATATAAGCTTTTGCGCGGCTCCGGCTCGCATTTTATGAAGGATGCCTGGCTCGAGATGAAAAAGGAGCTCGAGTCCGGAGGGGAGGTCATCATCGTGCCCGACGGCCCGCGCGGCCCGGACCGCAAGCTCAAGATGGGCTGCGTCAAGCTGGCGGCGGAGACGGGCGCGGCGCTGCTGCCGTTTTCGTTCGCCGCCTCGAGAACGAAAGTCCTTAACAGCTGGGACCGGTTCGTGATTTTTTATCCTTTCTCCAGGGTCGCGGCCGTCCATGGCGAGCCTATAGAAATCCCCGGAGTTTTAGCCGCCCAAGGAATGGAGGATGAGCGGCAACGCGTCGAAGAGACGATGCTCCAATTCGAAGTCGAAACCGATGCCCGTTTCGTCAAGGAATGATCATAACGTCCTTAGCTTGACTTTACGGCGGAAAACGAATAAATAGAAACAATCTTGACGATCGGAGGGAAACATGTATAAGCGAAAGATTTTCATTCTTTTAGGGGCGAGTCTTATCCTCTTCGCCGCCGCGCTCTGGGCGTCCGGCCAGTCGGTCGAGGAGCAGCTCAAGAAAGGCGACGAATTTTACGCTCAGAACGATTATCCGAATGCCCTCGAACAATTCCTCGCCGCCGCCCAGACCGACCCGAAAAGCTATGAGGCTCAATGGAAGGCCTGCCGCACCTTGGTCGACGTCGGCGACCTCGTCGATACAAAGGTCAAGGGAAACGAGGAAAAACAGAAGAAATATTACCAGGACGCCGAAGCTTTCGGCCGCAGGGCGGTCGCTCTCAATCCCAACGACACCTGGGGCCATTTCAGTCTGTCGGCGGCCATGGGCAAGTATGCCCTTTTGCTCGGAAAGAAGCAGCAGGTCCAGATGTCCAAGGAGATCAAAATCGAAATCGAGAAGGCCATCGAGCTCGACGCGACCAATGACGGCGCCTATCATGCCCTGGGACGCTGGCACCGCAGAATGGACGAAATCGGCGGCATCATGCGGCTGATGGCCGGCATCTACGGCGGGCTTCCTAAAGGCACGTTCGAGGAATCCGAGAAATATTTGAAGAAAGCGACCGAGCTAAAGCCCGATTATATCAACCATCACCTGGAGCTCGGCCGGACGTATCTGGCCCTCAAGAAATACCAGCCGGCCGCGGACGAATTCCAGAAATGTCTCGACCTTCCGGCCTCAACGCCCAAGGATCCCGGCTACAAGAAAGAAGCCGAAGAGGAGCTCGCCGGGGCGAAGAAAAAAATCAAATAAAGCCCTAGCGAATTTTGCGTTTCCAGATGAGCGCGGGGCCGGGTCGATTCGCCGCGGCCGCCGCGTTAACCACTCCCCATCCGTAATCGTTATTCGGGGAGGAGGCATTGCTGGCCGTGGTCATCAGGGCGTCGCGGATCAGCCGCGGCGTCCACCCCGGATGAGCCTCCAGGAGAAGAGCCGCGACTCCGCCGACGAGCGGCGTGGCGAACGACGTTCCCGACCCTTGGGAATAGATCTCGGTCCCGTCGTCCTCGGTGTCGGCGATCCAGTTGCCGACGCCCAGGGCGCAGACCTCGGGCTTGATCCGGCCGTCAAAGGTCGGCCCGGGTGAGCTGAACGTAGCGATCCGGTTCGACGAGTCCACGGCTCCGGCGGCGACGACCTCATATCCGTCGGCCGGAGCGATGATATGTCCCCAGGCGTTGCGCCTCTCGTTCCCGGCGGCATTCACCACCACGACACCCAGGCTTGTCGCCCGGTTGGCGGCCTTGGTCGTGACCGCGGTCCTTCCGTCCATATCGCGGAATTGATACCAGTCCGTATACCCCAGCGATGAGGACACGACCTCGGCCCCGAGCGATTCGGCCCACTCGATGCCGGCAACCCAGTAATCTTCCTCGATCGGCGTTTCGGAGCGGTCGTCCTCGGTCTTGCCGAGGATGAAATCCGCGCCGAAAGCGACCCCGACGAGCTGACCGAACCGAAACCCGCCGAGAAGAGACCAGGTCGCCGTGCCGTGGCTGTCCGAATAATCGTTCCGGTCGGCGAGATTCCGTTCGACATTGCCGTCGCCGAAGACGAAATCCCATTGGGCGACGAGGTTTGCCATGCGGAAGACCTCATGGCTCGTGTGGAATCCGACATCGAGGAGGCAGACGAGGACGCCGTGTCCGCTGAATCCTTGTTGATGGAGCGTAATGACGCTGATTTGTTGAAGCTGGTCGAAGGATCCTCCATAAATGGGGTCGGACGACGAGCGGGACTGGCCGGCGGAAGTCACTCCGGGAGAAGAAGCGGCGGTCTCATCGCTCCGCCTGTAACTATGGACGAGGTCAAGGCTCGTCACGCAGTCGAGTGCCGACAAAGCCCAGACTTGATCCGGCGCGGCTTCAACGCTGAGAGCGTTCAGCCAGCGGGACACGGCCCGGATTCTGAACACGAGAGGCCGGACTTGATCCGTGTAGGGGGCATACAGGGCGATGTCCTCGAAATCCACAAGTCTCGTTTCAGGCCGGGCTTTCGATCGGCGCCACTGACTTCGGGCTCTGAGGGCTTGCCGGGTTTCGGCCAGGGATTGTTGGAGTTGAGCTTCGCCCCGAACGCCTTTGTCTCGAAAATATACCCAGACGCGGAGCCTTTCCGCCGGATTCCGGATTTGGCCGAGGGCGGATCTCAGCTCCGCGGAGAGCTTGACCGAGGGATCGGGCTGAGGCTTCAGATCCGCGCCCGACTGGAGGAAAAACAGAATGCCGGCGATGATCCAGAAGCGTTTGCGGCCATTCATGATTTTGCCTTTCCGTGCTCGGAAAATACTTGGGCCTCGAAAACTTCGATTTTAGCCCCGCGTTTCCACTCATTCTCGGCAAGTCCGGCTTTCAGGCAACCGTGGCGGAGATACGTCTCTAAGTCCCAATGATGTTCGAGAGGGACCTGCGGCAGAAGCAGACCTTTGTTGTGGCCTTTGGAGACGATGATCCCGTGTCTGCCGACGACAATGTCCTTGACATCATGGATGGGGCGGGGAAGAGTCAGCACCGAAATTTCGATCTCAAGATCGTCGAGTTCCCCTTCGTCAAGAGGGGTGAAGCGCCAGTCCTGAGTTGCCGCGGCGACGGCCATCTCGACGACCGTCTCGGCGAGCGGCTTGACCGGCAGGGGATAACCGACGCAACCGCGGAGGTTGCCCCGAACTTTCAGCGTGACAAACGCCCCGCGCTTGGCCAGGAGAACGGGATCATTAGTCTCGGGCTCGACCGCTGCGCCCGTGGCGAGCTTGGCGGTCAGCGTCTCCCGGGCCAGGCCGAGGAGATATTTTTTCTGGTCCTCGGTCAAAAAGAGGCTCGTCATTTTTATCGCTCCACAGTCAGGGCCAGGGGTTGGAATCGGAATCGTCCGTCGAAGTCGATGGCGTAGGATTTGAACTCCGGGGATCGAGGGTCTTTGCGGAAGCGGACATCCAGATAAAGCCGGCCCGCGGCATACGGCTGCTTGAGCTGCTCTTCGATCTCCCGCCGCCGGGATCCGGAGGCGAAGAATCCGATGACCTTGTCCGCGAAGAGCCGGTCGAGGCGGACAAGATTCGGGAGCGTCGGCTGAAATCCGGACGGGGCCGGGAAGATTTTTTCGACGAAATAGCGGCGGCCCCGCTTGTGTCCGAGAAGGAAACCGAAGACGTCTTTTCCCGGAGATACGGCGCTCAAAACACCGAACGCCTGGAGGGCCTCAGCGGCGAGATAGGCATCCATGGAAAAATT
>Ga0214473_10010451_pt1 | contig 10914 bp, 7 predicted proteins | sample RVTome_7_FD_203509 | JGI IMG/M metagenome (GOLD analysis project Ga0214473, IMG submission 203509) | Soil microbial communities from uranium-contaminated site in the Upper Colorado River Basin, Wyoming, United States - RVT98D197 | ecosystem: Environmental > Terrestrial > Soil > Contaminated >... | reverse complement strand
CCCCAGAGTATCTCCACCTTGGCGTCTTTCCACTGCTTTATCACCGAGGAGAAGTCATTGGTTTCGAGCGGCATGAGCCCGAGGTTCTTCTCTATACCAAGGACATTGTAGCCCGCCTTCTTGAGGGCCGGCCCGAAGAGCGTATACCAGCCCCTTCCGTCAGGCTCATCGGAGGCGATGAGTCCCACCTTTTTGTTGGTTTTCCCTCCGTAGAGATCGAGCATGCCCATCCACACGTCCATGATGGTGTATCCCGGTCTCCCGTCCTTGGGCGGCTCAACGATGGCAAACAGGCCAGTTGCCCAGGTATACGGCCATTTTGTGGGGCTTTCCTGCCTCATGCCCATCCACGGCTCAAAAGGTCCTACCGACGTGATATAGGGGACCTTGTGGCGGTCCGCGGCCTGGGATACGCCGGCGTGCATGGGAGGCGGTTCATCGCCGGTGCAGATAAAGTTTACCTTGTCCTGCATAATCAAGCTCTCGGCGAGGGACCCCGCCTTGTTCGGGTCGCTCTCGTCATCCACCACGATGAGCTTAATCGGCATTTTCTTTCCCCCCACGTTCACCCCACCCTGCTTGTTGACGTCGTCCACGGCGGCTTTCACCCCGAAGACGCCGCCCTGACCGAAGGCCGCAAACATCCCTGTCTGGGCCTGAACCACGCCCACACGGATTTCAGAGACCTCCTTTTTTTTGCTGCATCCGATGACCGCAAGCGCACCAATGACGATAAGGACTGCTGAGACTAGGAAAAGTTTTCTCATAGTACCCTCCTCCATGTAAGGTTCGGCTCTAAGCCGTTTGGTTCCATTACTGGGACACCCGAACGCGGATGTCCGGTTGTCCCCTCTCATGCAAGGTCGTATCCCCACTTTACCATTTTACCATCTCGCTGCCTTTGACCGGGTATTGCCGTATCCAATCGTATCAGCTTACTTATATAAAAGGGGGGCGTCATCATGATCGTATTTTCAAAAGTAAGCTTGGCCCGCGGTTGCTTTTCCCTGTCTCCTTGGCTCCAAATCGAAGTTCTGAACTTTTTAAGCTCGCCTGTAGCGCCAGACTGTTTCTTATAAATTGGCCAGGCAATGATAAATAACACCGCGATATTGAAAATCTCGATACTATTCGACTTTTTTCATTTCAATTCTATTCGTGGCTGTATTTTTTTGTTCTCTTGATCCGATTAGTTTTTCTCCCGCAAGGGTTAAGGTATATTGCACGCCTGATTGTTCGAATTTAATTACAGGCTCTGGACCAGATATTAATTCACCGGAAATCCGTCTATGTCCCGGCGGTTTTTCCTTTCTCGAACCCCAAAAACCCCAAGCATGGATAATATCGACCTTTTTCCCTTCTATCTTTTGAATAATGAATGCCACTGCTACCCCACTCCTATCCCAAACACCCTGCCACCTTCCCGGTAAAGCCATAATCTGGGGAGAGCTACTCGCAACTCGCCTGTTTATATTGTAGGCCGGTAAACGCAGTTCGTCAAAAATAGATGAAACTGGCTCTTTTCTTTCGACTGACTTGGCCGGTTTATCTGTTTTTGGCAAGGAGGCGACTTTTTCCTCCTTTTTCTCGGGAGTGGGCTGGTCTACATCTTTCGTTTCCTTTTCAATTGCCGCGAATCCCAACGGCTCTGGCTCAACGGCCTCAACCCCTTCTTTTTCCTTTTCGGCTTCGGCCGGCGGTTTATCCGACGGCCTTTCGTTCATTCTCTCGATTATATTATTGACCGCTTCTTTAAAAGCTTCGCCCCTTGCTTCGGTTGTAGTAACAGCTTTTTGGTTAATAATCCCGCTAGACTGGCCTTGCCAAATTACCGAATAATCTTCGATATTCTTAATTTCCACCTCCATCGCAGCGTTACCGGTTATATCGCCTTTAGTAGAAATGGCTACTACTATCATAACATAGCCTATTAGCGCCCCGACTCCACCGGCAATAGCACCTATATAACCAATAACAATACCGGCTCCCGCTAAGACCTTGGCGCCAGGCTTCAGTTCTTTGCGTCCTTCATATTGCTTTATTTCACCTATGAAGATGGCGTCAAATCCTCTAGCCTTTAACTCGGCTTGATGGGCGACAGAGAGATCAGCATATTTTTCATCCACGGCTTCCGCATCTCGAAAGATCTTGGTTTTTTTAAAATGCTCAGCCACCATTTTGGCAGCGCCCAAATTATTGATCTTACCTATCCCCCACCAGGTGGCTGCATTCTTTTTACCGGTAAAAGCAACCGCTACTCGCAAATAGCCATACTGGGACGGCGTCGTCATGGCCTGAACAGTGTCCAATTTGTATTTCGGCGTATGTCCGCAAGCCGTTATGGCCAACAACCAAACCCCGATCATAGCTAGTGAAATCCATTTCGTTAGATTTCTTTTCAGCTTTACCCCCTTTCTATCTCATATCAGAAGCCCATCATCGGCCAGATAAAGAAATATTCTTTCGCTTTCTTGCCTATTTGCCCGGTTTCTTTTTCTTTGAAGGCGGTCGGCAGGACGATTTCAGACTTACAGTAAAAGATCAGTTTGCCGTTATCGCGATAATGGAACTCCTCGATCTCAATGCCTTGAAGCTGTTTGTTCTCGCCTCCAAGCAGGCGGGTCATTCTGGCTTCCGCCAATAGCTTGCCCGAGCGATCGGTCACCCAGGCCCCTTCGGCCATCCCGATGAGCATCATCGGCATTTCCTGGTAAATGAAATTTACCTGGAAATCCCCAAAATTATAATAGACGTTGATCATCTCGCTCGGGCCCCCATAAAAGCTCTTACCAGCTACGAATTTCAAGGGCAGACTGCCTTTAAGGCATCGGGAATATGGAGTTGTCTGTGGCCGGCACGAAATCGTGCCCCATTTACCTTTTCCGGGTCAAGGATACCGGCCCGCTGGATTGCGTCGACCAGGACCTGGATCGAGCGATAGCCCGGACCGATGCTGGGATTCAGAGGCTGCTTGCTCTCTTTCATCCATCTTTCGGCGAGTGACTTGGGTGTGTAGTACCCCCGATACCGGGCGAGTCCTTGAGCGAAGGATCCCACCACATATCCGTGCCTATGGCCAAGGGAAGGTCGCCGCCCCATGCTGAAAGTGATAAGATTTTGCCTCGGGATGGGTTGAATATACAAAGTGATAAGAGTTTGCTTCGGGACGGGAATATACAAAAAAGAAGGTAGTATGTCAAGAAAAAAGTGATAAGAATTTGCTTCGGAATGGGTTGACATCTGTTCGGGCGCCGGCCCGGCGAATCAAGGCCATGAGATCCCGGGTAATCTTCCCCTGGATAGAAGCATCCTCAACACACGATGTTCAAAGATGGCCCTTAGATCCTTCGGATCAAAGCGAGGAGCCACCCGGAACCCCCCCCTTGCGTAAAAACAGCCATCCGTGCAAAGAACATGGCAATGAGGATTCAATAGGCCAGCTGAAAATGTAGTGGAGGATGAAAATACGGGAAGAGACCGCGAGTACCCGTGGCATCAATTTAAGACATGAGTCTTGGCAGCCAGAGTGCCAGCAAGGGGAAGACTAACACCAATGCCATGACGAACAGACCGCAGCCGAGAAAAGGAAATGATGCCCTGTAAATATCCCCCATGCTCATTTCACTCCCGACGACACCTTTCAACACAAACAGGCTCATCCCGTAGGGAGGACTGATGCCCGCCATTTCGATATTGATGAGGAAAAGAACGAGGAACCACACGGTGTCGAACTTCAAGGTCTCAACGACCGGCATGAAGATAGGCAGGGTGATCATCATGATGGAGACTACGTCCATGAGCGCACCCAGAATCAGGACGAGCACCTGCATGGCGATGATCACCAGGATTGGCGCGACCGGAAGGGTGGCGGCAAATTCGGTCACCATGCGGGTGCCGCCCGTATAGGCCAGGATCTGGCTGAAGGCGGTGGCCCCGCATATGATCAGGAAAAGCATGCTCGTAAGGGAAACGCTTCCAATACTTACCCTTTTTATGACGTCCCAGGTGAAGCGCCTGTAGCAGAGGGCGAGAATGATCGTGGCTGCGGCGCCGGTGGCCGCCGCCTCCGAGGGCGTGGCAACCCCCAGGAAGATGATCCCAATCACCAGGAAGATGACAATGCCTTGCGGCAGAACATACTTGATCGTTTCTCTCAGTTTTTCCGCCAGGGGCACGGGCTCAACATCGTAGGCGGGTGCGAGCGAGGGGTTCATGGCGCACCGGATAATGATGTAGGCCGCATAACTGGCTGCCAGGAGGAGACCGGGTACGATGATGGCGATCAGGGTCCTGCCCACCGAGACTTCCGCAATGGCCGCGGCCAGGACCGCCAGGCCGCTGGGAGGGATCATCATGGCCAGGCCCCCGCTGCCCAGGATCGGGCCGGCGCTCATGACGGGATGGTAACCGTGCTTCTTCATCTCCGGAACGAGCACGGTCCCCAGCATGGCCACGCTGGCCAGGCTGGTGCCGGTGAGGGTGGAAAAGAGCGTACCGGCAGCCACGGCCAGCAAACCCAATCTGCCGGGCACCTTTCCCATCCATTTCGCTATGACGTGGATGAGAACAGGCCCGATCTTGGATTGAAACAGCACCTCACCCATGAGGATGAAGAGGGGCACAGGAAGAAGAATGAAGGTATTCAGAGTGGAGTAGATGCTGTCGACGAGCTGCTCCAGGCCCACAGGGCCGAACAAGATGAGGAAACCCACTACGTTGATCGCCAGGAAACAAAAGGCAATGGACAGGCCCGATGCCAGCATCATGAGCAGGCATCCGAAAATGACAAACAGTGTGAGAATCTCCATTACACCTCTCTCACCGGAATATAGGTCTTATAGGCCCTATATTTCCAAAGAGAAATTATGATCTCGGATTTCTCCATTTCTTCACGGCCTCAGCCGTTTTTCTCAGGGACTCGATAAGCATTAAGAGGAATGCGAACGGAATGATCAACAGCAGAGGCCACTTCGTAAGCCTCAGAAGCGTCTCCGTCTTGTAGCCGTCCTGGAACAACTGCCACGCCACCTTGACCCCATAGATGATGAGAACCACACACGTGACGGCTGTAAGTAGAAAGGTGATGACATTGATCAGGGCCTGTTTCTTTTCACTGGCCCGCATGAGCAGCAGGTCCATTCTAACATGCCCGTTTCGTTTGAGCACCCAGGCTGCGACAAGAAACGGGATCCACAGCAAGGTGAGACTCGTGATCTCAGTCACCCAGGCGGTGGGCATGTTGAAGAAGTGCCTCATGACGACTTCATAGCACACGGCGACCATCGTGAAGTATAGGAGGAGGCTCGCCAGGACAGGGGTCAGCCCCAGGAACCTGTCAAAGAGCGCCGCGACCCTTGTCAGCCATTTCATGCTCATGATGACCTTCTTTTGTCACCTGGTGATCGCCGTACCCGGACCGCCGGATGGCAGCATATTCCCCCGTGCGAACCCTTTCCGGTGCGCCCGGTGCCTGCCGGCATGGAAACCCTACGATCGTTTCTGCCGGGAAGAAACAGACTTCGCCGCCCTCCACGAGGCCCGCTTTCGGCCTATTGTTTGAAAAAACCTTTGAGCTTACTGAAAACTTCAGGAGGATAGATCTTCGCGTCATCCTCCCATGCAGCGTCATAAGCGGCGGTGAAGTACCATTTTTCGACGTCCGGCGGCAACTTGTAATACTCCACCCCTTCGTCGATTGCCTTCTTTCTCAAGGTGGCCTGCACCGGCTTGTCGACGGGCTCCCAGGTTGTCTCCAATTCGATTGCGGTATCCTCAATGATCTTTTGCAGGTGAGCCGGCAGGCTCTTCCATTTGGCCAGATTCACAATGAGGGGAGAAGGGTTTCTGTAAAATGGATGGTCGATCACATACTTTGTCTTTTGATAGAGCCCCATGGCGATAAACACGGTCATCGACGTGGCATAGGCATCCATGACCCCTCTTTCCATTGCCGTGTAGTATTCGCTAATGGGCACCACGACAGGACTCCCGCCCACCCCCTTGAAGAAACCCAGAAAGGACGGGCTGCTGCCGAGCTTCAGCCCTTTGAAGTCTTCAGGTTTCGTCATCTTTTTGTTGGTGAAGATGAGGAAGAAATTGTGTGAGACAGGCCAGGCCCTGCCCAGATAGTAAAGACCTCCTTTCTCATACTGTGCCTTCAGGTAATCCACGGCGCCGATCCTGCGCTCATCTTTCTGATCCATTCGACTCAGGCGCGCACAGTCGGCCCCGGGCACGATGCTCTTCAAAAAGCCGGCGGGTCCCATCCCTATGTCAACAATGCCTCTCTTTACGGCCATGGGCTGGTCGGGCATAGGGATGACCTCCTGCCCCCCGCGCACCTTGATGACCAGTTCTCCTTTTGCCTTCTCGTTGATCCTGTCCACAAAAAGGGGCTTCCAATCGGTGAACTCAGTGCTCTTGAGGCTGGTAAATGTAACCATGCTGAGCTCAATCGGATCTTTCGCCATGGCCTCTCCTGGCGTCCAGGCAATCATGGGTAAGCCAAAGACAAACAACAACACCGCAATCAGGGACTTTTTCATGGGCCTTCTCCTTTCCGTCAAGACTTTCAATGGGGTTGGTATTGGATGTTCACTTCGCCGGAGGTAGGTGAAGAATCCCTCTGGCCTCAGTGAATAAGAACTCACTTCGGGATTGGTTCAATATACAGACATGAAAGTAGTATGTCAAGAAAAATCAACCACAACTGGCTAATCCCCACTCTCCCGTGGATTCGCTGAGATCCGGCAGGGATGGTGGAGAAAATCTTATAGCGGTAACCGCGGCTTGTCCTTGAGCTCAAGGGCTTTCCTAACGCTACGAGGACTTGGTTGTCGACAGCGCATGTTACCCCTACCATAAGAAATTTGGACCGTCCGCTTGATTAGATTTTCGGAGGCATTCCTGCGGGATCCTCGGATTTTCCCACGCTTCGGTGAGGGGTTACCGCAAAAGGACTTGCACCTTCAAGTGAGTGCGCCCTGCCGGCCGCACAAAAAGAAGGGGGGCGCTGGATGCGTCCCCCCTTCCTAATCTACGAAATCCTCTAATGGCAGGTCCAGCCCCCGTCAACGGGCAGGGCAATGCCGGTGATCATGGTTGCCAGGTCGCTCGCCAGGAAACAGACGACGGCGGCCACGTCGTCCAGCGTGGCAATGCGGTTAAGAGGAATATGGGTCAGCTCACGTTCGAGAAACCCGGGCAGGGCGAGCAGAGGTCTTGCCAGATCGGTATCGACCCACGTGGGCGCCACGCAGTTGACCCGGACATTATGGGGTCCCCATTCTATGGCTTCCGAACGGGTTAACTGGTACACCACCGCCTTACTCGTGTTATAGGGCATGCAGTTGGGCGCTCCAACCAGACCAACGGAGGAACCGATATTAATGATCGAGCCGTTCCTCCGGGGAATCATGGACTGGGCGGCTACCGCCTGGTTCATAAAGAATACGCCTCGTGAATTGACGGCGTGCAGCCTGTCCCAGTCGTCCGGGGTAACGTCAACGGCGAGCGTGGGCTTGCCGAGGTCGATGCCGGCGCTGCAGACAAGGATGTCGATCTCTCCCAAATCCTTTCTGATCTTTTCTATGGTCGGAGCGATTGCCCGTACGTCAGCCACATCCAGCTGATAGCCGCGCGCCTTCCCTTTTTTAGAGACGATGGCGGTGCCTTTTTCCACGTTTTCCGCCTGACGCCCGATGACGGCGACCGTTGCCCCGCTGGCGGCTAAGTATTCGGCGCACGGTAGGCCGATGCCCCTGGTTCCTCCTGTGACCACTGCTACTTTGTTGTCAAGTCTGACTTCCATATCATAGCCTCCTTTGTCGCTTAGTAGATTGCGGAATTCGGAATTAAAAGCTTACGACTCCACATCCCGCTTCCCGCATTAGAATCACTCCGAAATCGAAAATCGAAAGTGTGTTCAATCAATATCTCGGCCTCAATTTCTCCGTTTCCACGAAGTCGGTGACGATGCGCCCCCGGTCCTCCTTCACCACCACCCCGTAGAGATCCTTGGCCTCCTGCCAGGAAATCTTCCCGCTCCGCACGTCCTTCATGACAAGCTCGATGTCCCGGTAGAGAGGCTTACCCCGCAGTTCCCTTCTCAGTTTCTCCGTGGCTGCGTAATCAATATCGAGGGTCTCGGGGTCCATGATGACGCCGTAGACGTTTCTTGCCCGCCCGAGAGAGACTTTCATGTCCTCCACGTCTTCCCTGACCATTTTCGGGTCGCGGTCGAAGGGACTTCCCCAGCCGGCGCCTCCCGTGCCCTTGCTGATCAGCACGTCCCCCGAAAAGAGGTCGGTCATATCGATGCACCTGAAGACTTCCAGGTCGTCTTTACTCTTCCCTGCCCTCTGGATATGCATCGAAGGAAGGGGCGCCGGTGGCGCGTCGTTCTGTCCCATCTGCGGGAAGAGCTGCCCGCTGCTGTTGCCGCTCATCAAGATGTTCTTCGATCCCGGTTCGCAATCATTCATCCGCTCGCAATAGCAGCCCGTTGCTCCGGTAAACTGGCCCGCCCCTTCGGTGTCAGGCTCTAGCCTGACCGTATAGTAGTGGTAGGGAGCAAACACCTCGGACCCTTCAACGCTGCCCCGATACAAGGCGCCGCCCGTGGTGTGGCCGCCGTAGCCTTCCCACCCGTCGAAACCCTTGACTCCTCCTGTCCCTCCGCCCTCGATGAAGGGGGCGATGAAGAACTCTTCCGGCAATCCCGTCCTGGGATCGATGGTCGGGTAGCGACCCATATTATCCGGGGAGAAATGACGGCTCCACGACCCTATGGCCTTTTCCGGCGTTGCCTTTCCCAGGGCCTGGAGGGTGACCTCGCAGATTTCCGTGCCGCACGTGCAGGCGGAAGCGCCATACGTATGGGGGTAGGTCGGGTTGACCACGGTGCCCGGAGGGGCGATGATCGTAACGGGCCGCATGGTGCCGCTATTATGAGGAATACTCGGATCCATGGTCAGAAAAAGACCCAAAGCGGTGAAGCAGTGGGTATTCCCGAGAGGGCTGTTGACGAAATCGACCTGGGGGTTGCTGTCCGAATAGTCGAAGATCATCTCATCGCCCTTGACCGTCAGCTTCACCCTGATCCATACCGGCCGATAGGTGGTTCCATCCCAGTCGACGGCGGTCTCGCCGTAATATTCCCCATCTGGTATCTTGCGGATCTCCGCCCTCATGCCCTCTTCGCCTGCCTTCAGCATCTCTTTGAAGCAGGCTCGCACGGTGTCAAGGCCGTACTTGTCGATCAATTCGCACAGCGCCTCGCCGCCCCTTCCCAGGGACCCGTAGATGGTCATGTTGTCAGAGCGTACGCCCGCGGAATTCCGCACGTTCCTCATGATCAGGCTGTAGAGTTCCTCGTTCACCTTTCCCTTGCGGATGATTTTGAGGGGGGGGATGTTCAGGCCTTCGGCGATGCAGTCGTAGGCACGGGGAAAGTAGCCACCTGAAAGGGCGCCTCCCGTATCCATCTGATGACCCCTCAAATAGGCGTAGCAGACCAACTCATCCTTGTAGTAGACGGGCCGGAAAAAAGTCCAGTCGGGCAGGTGACCGCTCTGGATGATGTGCGAATCATTGGCGATGACCAGATCGCCGGGGTCCATGTGTCCGATGATTCTAATGATGTGCTTCGAGGGAATCTCCGCCACTAAGGAGTGAGAGGGCAAAAAATCGACCTGGGTCAGAATCTCTCCTTCGGTGCTGATGAATTGGGGTCCCAGATCCTGCACCATGCCCATGACATAGCTCTGGGCGGAGTGCATCACCCTGTAGCCGATTTCGCTCGTGATGGTGAGTAACCTTTTCCAGACAACCGACAGGGTTACCGGATCGATACCCGTCTCATTCGTAGTTATACCCATTCTAGTACCTCCTCATTAGGCAATGGCAAATCTTGGATTAATTCTATCCAACATGTTAGAACGTATTCCCCCAGGACGTCGTTCTCCTTTACTTCTAAAACGTCAGGTAGTCCCCGTATTCTCCGACGCGCATCTTGTTTCCGGGGGGAATAACGACCGTAGTCATCTTCTCCTCGACGATACAGGGACCCTCAAGGATATTGCCGTTCATCAGCTTGTCGCCGTCATAGACGGCCGTTTTCACGAAGGCCCTGGTTTCCTCAAAATAGGCATCCCGCGCGCCCTTCAATGCCGCCGAAGGGTCTTCGCCGCCTTTTTCCAGGGGCTTCAGCTTCGGGGGAAATATCTTCCCGATTGCCGTCAATTTCCAGGCTATGAAATCGATGGGATAATTCTTATCCCCGTACCCGAACAACTCTTCGTGTCTTGCATGGAACGCCGCGATTCCCGCCTCGATGGTCGAGGCGTTAATTGGACCGCTCGGCCACTTGACCTCGATCTCCCGGAACTGACCGTGATAGCGGACCATCATGCTCCGCTCCAGAACACGCAACTCCTCGGGAACCCCTTCCTTTTCCAGTGTAGCCAGGCCTTCGGCCTCCATCTCATCATACAGGACTTTGAGGCGCGCAAGATCCAGGTCCCTTCCCGAGGCAAAATAAAAACGCGCGTAATCATGCTTCAGGTCCGCGCCGGTCATGCCGAAAGCGCAATAGACGGGCGCATGTTTGGGGATCAAAACTTTGGAAATGCCCAGCTCCTCGGCAATCTTGATCGCGTGGGCCGGACAGGCGGCGCCGGCGGCGCAAATGGTAAAATCGCGCGGGTCATACCCCTTCCGGGTAAAGGTCTGCCTCGTGCCGTCGGCCATGGTCGAATTGATGATCTTGTAGATGGCCGTCGCCGCCGCCACGAGGCCTATGCCGAGCCGGTCTGCCACCTTCTCCTTGATCGCCTTCTCCGCCAGGTCCCTCCTCAGGGGCATCTTGCCGCCGAGAAAATAGTCGGGAGACACATAACCGAGCACCACGTTCGC
>Ga0214473_10010450_pt1 | contig 10915 bp, 10 predicted proteins | sample RVTome_7_FD_203509 | JGI IMG/M metagenome (GOLD analysis project Ga0214473, IMG submission 203509) | Soil microbial communities from uranium-contaminated site in the Upper Colorado River Basin, Wyoming, United States - RVT98D197 | ecosystem: Environmental > Terrestrial > Soil > Contaminated >... | reverse complement strand
GCCGACAGATCAAGGCAGCGGTGCTACTTCGCAAGCACAGCCTGGCCGCGCGCTCGAAGCTCCGAGATCTGCTGCAGCAGCGCAGCCAACGTGTTCCCTGCTTTGTCAATGCGCTCGCGTTCACTGCGAACGTAGCGGGTGTAGGGGGCGACTCCATCTTTCATGCGGTCGATGGCGTCCTTGCTTTCGCGGCCGAACTGGGCCGTCAGCGCGGTGAGCAGGTTAGTTCGCAGACTGAGCATCTTTTCTTTGAATCTGTCTTTGGCCTGCTTGCGCTTGAAGGGGATCACGAAGAAGCCCAGAATCGCCAGGGTGCTGGCAGCCAGAATCCCTGTGATATCCAGCGTGGAAGACAGCACCGCTATGCTGACCAGCGTGCCGAGGCCCACGGCGCCGACCTCCAATAGAGCCGTTTGCGCCACGGCGGCTTCGACGTTGGCGGCCAGTTCGCTGGCTTCCTTGTTGCGGTCGTAACTCTCCACAATTCCCTGGACGCTCTTGCCAACCGTGTCGATCAGCTCGCGCCGGCGAGTCTCACGCGGACTATAGAGTTCGCCGACCATGCGCTCGGCGTTTTGCGCACGGCGGCGCTGCAGATAGCTCATGACTTGCTGCCATTCGTGCAGATCCTTCTGCACCAGCCAGTCGATCAGGCCCTGGACGTGGTCCTCGATCTGCTGCGGCACGTCGGCCAGGACGTACTTCTCGAATTGAGCGCGGACCCTGTCGCCGCGCACCAGGTTCTGGACGTTGGTCAGGCGCATGGTGCTGTCGAAGAAATCGAGCCCGCGCCCTTCGAGACGGTGCAGAATGTTCTCCACCTCGGCCAGGCGCGGGGAGAGTTCATTATTGAGCTCGCCTTCATATTGTGTGATGACGGCTTCGACCGCGGCGGCCGTCTGTTTGTCCTCATCCAGGGCATCGGCCTGGGCCGCCAGCGATCGCCCCGCCTCGTCGGCCAGATGTTCCGCCACACCCAACGGGTTGTTGAACTTGAGCTGCAACCGGGCCGTGTCATCGAGGGTGGCGCTGACGAACTGCTCCAGTTCATCGAGCCGGCTGGCCTTGCGCAGACGGAGGCGTTCTTCGGGGTCCGATTCGGCCTGCGCCCGCTGTGCCAACCTGGCCGATACCGGAAACAGCTGCGGCTGATCGCCGAGAATCCTGGCGCTGTGCTTTAGGACGAAGTCGCGGACTTCCTGCAGTGCGTCCTCGTCCTCGAAGATATCCACCTTATTAATTACGAGTACGACCTTCTTTCCCCAGGCCAGGATGCGTTCCAGGAATTGTCGCTCACTCTCTGTCAGTGGATGATCGGCGGAGGTGATGAACAGGATCAAGTCGCTGCGAGGAATGAACTCGTCCGTAAGCCGCTCGTGATGGCGGATGATCGCATTCGTACCCGGCGTGTCAACGACGTTCAGCTCTTTGAGGAGCGGCAGTGGATAGGTGTGGATGGAGAACTTCTCGTCGACGACTTGTTCGGCGGGTTGATCTCCCCATTTGACCAAAGTGACGCGCGAGGTGGTGGGGGTGGTGCCTTCCGGCAGGACCTTTTGACCCAGCAGCGCATTGATCAAGGCGCTCTTGCCGGCGTTGAACTCCCCGGCCACGACGATGAGAAAAAGCTCGTCCAGCTGCAGGATGGCTTTCTGCAGGCTATCCAGGGCTTCGGGCGGCAAATCAAACTGGGCGAGGGCGAGTTGGAAGCCGGCCAGGGCCTCCTTTTCATCGCGCAGGAACTTGGCCTGCCGATCGGTGAGCACGGACTGGTGCATGGAACGCTCCTCAAGGATGCCGACAGGCTGCCGTCGTTCCCAAGATTCCACGTGGAAAGGTCTGGGATCAGGCACCCGCGGCTTGAGGTTCTATCGACAAGTGGATTATACCGGCTGGCTGTGGAGGCGCAGCGTCTGCACGCACCTGTCGCCGCTCCGCCGTCCTGGTCAGCAGGGCAGCTTCTTTGTGAGCGGTCGCATCCACGATGCCCCGCCACTGATTTTGCCGGCGGCATTCGGCACTTGCGGCACCGATTTAATCCACCCTCCCCGCCTAGGAAATCAAGACACCGCCAGGAGGCGGTGTAACCACATCGTAAGACCGCGGAGGTCTTTAGAGACCTCCGCGGTCTTGGGCAATCACCAACCGAGGTAGCGGTCGATGGCCACGGCCGACTTGCGTCCGGCCACCATGGCCGTGACGACAAGGTGCGGACCCGTGACCACGTCGCCGCCGGAAAAGACTCCTTTCCGATGGGTGGCGCCGGTGTGCTGGTCCGCCAACAACAGGCCGCCCGCACTGGTTTGGATTCCGGGCGTCGTGGAGCCGATGATCGGATCCGGCTTATAGCCGATGGCCATGATGGCCGTATCCGCATTGAGGATGAAGTCCGAGCCTTCCACAACGGAGAACGCGCGTCGGCCGGAGGCGTCCGGCTCGCCGAGCACCGTGCGCACGCACTCGATCTGTGCCAGCTTGCCGTCGGCGCCTGCGATGAAGCGCACCGGCTGCGTCAGGAAGTGATACTTGGCGCCCTCGTCGATCGCCATGGTGCGGTCTTTGTGCCCTCCCGGCATTTCTGCCTCGGTACGGCGGTACAGGCAGAAGACCTCCTCCGCTCCCATGCGCAAGGCAGTGCGCAGACAATCCGAAGCCGTGTCGCCGCCGCCGATGACCGCCACGCGTTTGCCGATCTCGGGTCGGGTGCACATCTCGTGGGGCAGAAGCTCAAAGTCGACATTGGCGCGCACGAGGAAATCCGTCGCTTTGTAGATCCCCGGCAGATTCTCGCCGGGCACCCCGAGTGACATGTCGACGGTCGTGCCGAGGCCCAGGAAGACGGCATCATATCCGCCCGAAAAGAGCTTTTCCACGGTGATGCGAGGGCCGATGTAGGTGTTGCCGACGAAGGTCACACCTGCGCGCAGCAAGTCGTCCCAGATATCGAAGACCACCTTTTTGGGGAGCTTGAAATTCGGGATGCCGTAGATGAGCAGCCCGCCAGGCGCAGGCCGTGCGTCAAATATGGTGACCCAGTGTCCGCGGCGCACAAGCTGTTCTGCGCAGGCGAGTCCCGCCGGACCGCCACCGATGATGGCCACCTTCTTGCCCGTGAACTTTCCGACGGGGATCTTCACGCCCTGCATGCGGCGCTCATAGTGCGTGGCGAATGCCTCCAGGGCTCCCGTCGGGACGGTGAGGTGGCCCTTCTTGCCGCGCACACAGGCGCCCTCGCAGAGTCTCTCCTGGGGGCAGATTCGTCCGCACACTTCCGGCAGCGAGCTGGTCTGGCGATACACGCTGGCGGCCTCGGTGAACTGCCCGTGTTCGATCAACCAGACGCCGTAGGAAATGTCGTTTCCCGCCGGGCAGGCCTTCTGACATGGGGCAGGGTCCGGGCAGTGAATGCAGCGCTCTGCCTCATACATGGCCCATTCTTCGTCGAGGCGCATGACCACCTCGTCGAAGTCCAGGATGCGTTCATTGGAAGGGCGGAGCGGGAGCCCGCGCGATTCAAGCGCCATGCGGGCTTTCCGGTCGACCGACGTGAAGTCGCGTGGGTGCACTTCCTGTGTAACGGCGGCTACGGCCATGAAGTGACTCCTTCTTTGCGTCCTGCAAATCGAGGCGGACTCGGGCTGGCAAAGAACCCGGCGAGCCTTGCGGAGCGTTCCGGCCTCCGCGGCGACCCCAGCCGGTCTCGGGTGCGCATGCCGCGAGGCCTTTAGCCTACAAGTTTACGAATTTCGCCCCTGCTGTCACGTGCCATTTGTCACGAGTTGAGGGCGTCGGCAATCCGGCGGCTGGTCGGACCCCCGGTTTGGGAGGACCGTCCGGCGGCGCGGGGCCACGGCGTGCAGGCCGGCTGAGATCGCTCCCATCTGCTGCACGGCACCGCGTGATATACTTACTGAGTGAGTAACGAGCTCCCAGGGCTCCATCGCAGCGGCAATGTCTCGCCGGAATTCGCCCTGCTTGGTTTTCTGGTCGCCGGCCCCGATCACGGCTACGACCTGCACCAGCGATTCGTCCATGAGCTGGGTTACGTCTGGCACCTGAGTCAGAGCCAGGCCTATGCGATTTTGAAGCGTCTGGAGAGCAGGGGGGACATATCCGCGCGGCTGGTGGAGCAGCGGAAACTGCCTGACCGTCAGAGATTGCGCATCACGCCGCAGGGGCGGCGGCGGTTCCTGGAGTGGCTGGAAAAAGGCCTGGCCAGAAATGCACGAGCCATCCGCCTGGAATTTCTGACGCGGCTGTACTTCTGCAATCTATACACGCCGGAGGAGAGCCCGAAAATCTACGCGGCGCAAATCTCCGAGATCAAGAGGGATATTGAGCGCCTCGAAGGCGTGCTGGAGGATGTTCCCGGGGCTCAAACCTACAATCGGCTGAGCCTTGATCTTCGCCTGCGTCAGATGAAGCTCATCGAGGCATGGATGATCGAGATACGGCATCGCTTCCACATCGTGCCGGAGGCGGCACCGTGAAAAGAAGTTGCGCCCTGACGTTGCTCGGGTCGATTTTCTTGATGGCCTGTGGTTCGGCGGCCACGCCGACCGCCGTGCCAGCGACCGCCGCTCCGACTCCCGCGCCGGCCGCGCGCACCTTGACGGTATTCGCGGCAGCATCCTTGACACAAGCCTTTGGTGAGATTGGAACGGCCTTTGAGACAGCCAACCCCGGGGTCACCGTGAAGTTCAATTTTGCGGGCGCACAGACTCTGCAAGCACAAATTCAAGCGGGAGCTCCGGTCGACATACTTGCCCCGGCCAGCGGAACGTATATGGATGCAGCCGTGACGGGCGGATTTGTGGATGAGGCTGCAGCCGAGATCTTCGTTGCCAACATTCTGGTGGTCATCCTGCCTCCGAACAACCCGGCGAACGTGCAATCGCTGGCGGAACTGGCGAAAGCAGGTTTGAAAGTTGTGCTCGCCGGCGCTACTGTCCCGGCCGGCAAATACGCCCGCCAGATCCTGGACAACATGAGCAAAGATCCAGCCTATGGAACGGATTTTGGTGCCAAGGTGCTGGCCAATGTGGTGTCGAACGAAACGGATGTGAAACAGGTGGTTGCCAAGGTGCAGCTGGGCGAAGCGGATGCGGGCATGGTGTACGTATCCGATGCCATCGCCGCGCCAACCCTGAAGACCATCGAGATCCCCGCCCACCTGAACGTCGTCGCGAGGTATCCCATTGCGCCGCTGCTCAAATCCGCCAATCCGGACCTGGCCGCGCAATTTGTCGCCTATGTTCTCTCGGCCGATGGGCAGGCCACCTTGAAGAAATGGGGATTCACTCCGATCAAGTAATGCCGATGACACGAAGGTCCCCGGACGGCCCGCGACCTTTCTTGCCCACATGAGTAGTATGCAAGAGCGCCTTCATCCTGTTCTGCACGATGTCGATTCAAACTGGCTGTTTATCATCCCGAGCGTGTTGCTGCTGGGTCTGTTTGCGGTCCCTTTGGCCGCCGTCATAGCGCGTGCGATCGGCCCTGATTTCTTCACCAATGCGTTTTCAGAACAGGCGCTGGACGCGCTCAGCCTTAGCTTGACCACGAGCTCGATCACCATGTTCGTGGCGGCCGTATTTGGCACGCCCCTGGCCTATATTCTGTCACGCTGGACCTTCAGGCATAAGGCGTGGGTCGAAATACTCCTTGATCTGCCGATCGTCCTGCCGCCCTCCGTAGCAGGTTTGGCTCTCTTGATCGCTTTTGGACGAAACGGATTGTTCGGCCCCGCGCTTGGCATCCTGGGGATCAGCCTGCCCTTTACCACGCCTGCCGTCGTGATCGCGCAAACCTTTGTGGCCGCACCTCTGTTCGTAAGGTCGGCGCGCATTGGCTTCTCTCAGATCGACCAGCAAATCATCGAGGCGGCGCACGTGGAAGGTGCGAACCAGTGGCAGCTGTTCTATGAGGTCATGATCCCGCTGACGGGCCGCGTGCTGGCCAGCGGAGCCATACTGACATGGACGCGGGCGCTGGGTGAATTTGGCGCCACGATCCTGTTTGCCGGGAACCTGCAGGGAGTTACGCAGACAATGCCGATGGCCATTTATCTGGGTTTCGAGAGCAACCTCGGCGTCGCCCTGATCCTGTCAGTCGTGCTGATCGCTGTGTCAATCGTCGTTTTGGCAGCCACGAAGCAGCTGGATAAGCGCCGAAGTTAGCTGCATCTGCGGGGGATGCGTCTGAAGTTCCCGAGAAAAGCTCAACCAGGAGCCGCGGGCCGATGAACCACCTGCGCGGCCCCCGGCTATTTGCCCACGACTACATGGACCGCGAAAGTGCGGAGGGGCGGCACATTCGGCTCAAACGTCCGATGATAGATCAGCTTGAGCTCAGCGGCGCCTTCCTGGACGGCCTTGAACCGAAGCGTCACCAGCCCGCCAGACCCGAGAAGAGTACTGTCGGGCTTGAATTCAGCTTCGCCCTGCGGAACGAAGAACTCCTGTACGTCCGGCGCCAGCTCCCACGTGTAACCCGTGGTCGGATTGCCCTCAAGCGATATCTCCAGGGTCGCATCGGGGCGCATGTTCACTGTGGAGGCCGCGTCTGCGGCGGTGAGCCTGATGTGGTCTGCGTTGCCGGAGCAGCCGGCGAGGGCGGCACACAGGCAATGGACAATCAAGCAGAGGCTTCGCATCCCATAGCTCCTTCCTCCTCTAGTACCTGAACGGCGATGCGGCAGGCAAAAAGCATGCGCGTGGCACTATCAAGATCCTGGGAACAGTCAACACCTTGGCTGGTGGCGAGGAGTCTGTCTCGAATCGGCGGCTCAATGTGCCGCGTCAGGCGCGCCCGGATCAGGCTACCAGGAGGCCATCGGCCACAAGGAACATGGAGATCAGCGCGAACTGCGCCAAGGGGTAGTAACTGGCGCTGTCAAACAGGCGCCTCGCGAGCTCCCCATCCTTGAAGTGGTAGAGCCTGCAGCTTGGACGCAGGAGCAGGAAGTATCCGAGCAGTAGACTCGCAAGGACATAGAGAACACCCAAGCGAGCCGGCGAGATCAGGGGCAGGAATCCGCTGGCTACTACGGAGAGCGCCAGGGCGCCGACAATAATGACGCCGGCCGTTTGGGGGCCAAAGCGGATGGGAATCGTCTTGGCGTGCACGCGGCCATCTTCCAGAGTGTCATTCCAGTCGGAAGGTATGTTCTGTCCGCCGATCTCCCAGAAGAACAACCAGGCAAACAGCAGCAGCAGGAAGTAGGGCGAGGGCTTGGGGTCGAGGACCAGCACGGCGGCGATGGGGCCGCTGGTCTTGACCAATCCCCCGAGAATCGTCCTGAGATAAGTGACCTTCAGCAGCAGGCAATAGACAATCTCTAGCGCCGCCGCGGCCAACAAGACGAGCACGATGACGGGGTTAAGCAGATACGAGCCGACCGAGGCGACGGCGAACCATGCGCCGGCCCACAGTAAGCCGCTTCTGACGCTCAACACATTCTGGGCCAGCGGATGTCGCTGCGGGGAGGCCTCCACGGAAAAGCCCGGCTTGAGCCCGCAACCGGCGAATTTCTGCCGGTCGTTTCTCATCCCCACCAGATCGTTCAGCGCATAGATCGCGGTGTAGGCCGCGAAGCCTGTCGCCAGCGAAAGCAATATCGTTTGCCAGCGGGGAAAGCCGCCCAGCCACAGCAAAGCGCAAAATGCAGGCGCGGCCATATCCAGCATGCCGTGGGTGGTCCTGGAAAGCGCAAAGAAGCGGCTCATCAGCTCGGCGCCCGTCGAAGCCTAGATCTTAATGAAGTGCATCAGGTAGGTCGGCTCGCCCAGGGGGGCAAGACGGAATTTCCGCGTCAGCAGGTTGTAGACCATGCTGACGGAGTTTGCATACTGCAGGCCGCACTTCTGGCCCCAGGATCTTAGTTCGGCCGGGCGGATCAGGCCCCGGTAGGTATGCGTGCCGATGGGCAGCAGACGAAGGATGTACTCCGCACCGAAGATGACGAACAGCAGCGCTTTCAGGGTGCGATCGATGGTGGCATAGAAGGCGTGTCCCTCCGGCTTCAAGAGCCGGGCGGAGGCGGCGACGAGCTCGTCGGGCCGCGGAACGTGCTCCAGGACCTCGAGGCAGGTCACGATGTCAAACGCGGCGGGCTGCTGCTCGGAGAGCTGCTCGGCGCTGATGTAGCGATAATCGATGGTAAGGCCGGAATCGCGCGCGTGCATGCGTGCCAGACCCAGCAGATCCTGCGATAGATCGACGCCCGTCACGTGGGCGCCCAGGCGGGTAAATGATTCGGCCAGGACGCCGCCTCCGCAGCCGATATCGATCACTCTTCGATCGCGCAGCTCGCAACTGCGGGCGATGAACCCCGTCCGCAGAGGATTTACGGCATGCAGCGTGTGCATGGGCCCTTTGGGGTCCCACCAATAGGCCGCCAGGGCGCTGAACTTTTCTGTTTCCCTCAGGTCGACATTATCCGACGGCGGCATCTATCCCCTCCGGATAGCCAGCAGTTCCGCACTGTCGATGATCATTCTATATGTATGAAAGCCCCGGGTCAAGGAGAGCCGGGGCTGAGGGCAAGGCGGAGCGCCGTGAGCGGCGACGGCGCTAGGGTTTGACCGTGGGAAGCTTGGGCAAGGTCTGCAAGTACATGAAGATCGCTTGCAGTTCGTCATCGGAGTAGTTGTTGAAGTCCTTCCACGGCATTTCGTCGGGATTGAGCGGGTGACCGCTGAGTGCGACGCCGGTGCGAATCGTGTTGATGAACTGCGCATCGGTCCAGGCGGTGAGCTCGCCGCCGGGCGTGAGATTGGGGGCGTCGATGGCGCCGGGCTTCGTGCTCTTGCCTCCTGCCAATTGCGGGCCGTGACAGTCGCGGCACCCGCTGACGCTGACAAGATATCCGCCGTAGGGGGCTGTTACGCCCTGAGGCACCACAGGCGGACGCTGATCGTGGGCGATAAAGCTGGCGGGGACCATGTCCGGGCCGAACATGCCGGCACCGTTCATGATCGTGCCCAGGGCATTGATGCGCGGATCCGGGTGCTTTTTGTCCACGGGCGGCAGAGTCTTGAGGTAGGCGACCACGTCGGCGAGATCCTGATCATTGAAGTTCCAGAAGACCTGGGAAGGCATGAGAAGCAGACCGCGCCCCGCGTTATCCACACCGTGCCGAAGCGCGCGCACCCAATCCGCGTCCGTGAATTCAGCGCCGGCGCCGCCCTTTCCGGGCGTCAGGTTGGCGGAATAGAGCGTGGCGAAAGGTGCGTCGAACATTACCTGGCCGGATAAGTCGGCCGTGTGGCAACCAACGCACGTCGCATGCACAAAGTGTCGGCCGCGCTCAATCGAGGCAGGATCGGTGGGGATGGTGATCGTCTCGGGGGCGATGTCGTACGTGCGGTTGAGCAGGCCATTGCCCTTGAAATAGAACACGCCAAGCACAATCACAATCAGCCCGAGCAGCGCGGCCAGAATAATGCCAAGCCATTTCAAGAACAACTTCATTCTCTTCTCCCTGTATTGTGACGAATGGTGCGTGCCAGCGGAACCAAATGAGTTGGTCCCGTTCATGACGAGGGCAAACTCTACCACAGCACCAGTGTACAAACAACCATCATTGCGCGTTTCAGCACACCTTGCGCGACTCGATCACGCTCTGACAGGAATGCGGGTTCCGCGTTCGGGTTGCGCTCAGGGCTGCGCATCTCGCATGAAACTGCTCGTCCGATTGCCGTGATTATCCAATTGCACCGCCGCGGTGGCCCCCGATGCCGACGCTGAACATAATCCGCCTTGCGTGCCGGTGCTCCGGAGAGCCAGATCACTCAGATCATTCAGCCGCCGCGGCATCAGCCGCCGTTGCACAGCGCATTGCGGACCCCCAGACGATCAGACAATGGGCAATGCTATACTACCGCCAGCAAACGACAGGAGTTCACCATGGCTTACAAGGAAATCGCGATGCAGCCGGACAAGAGGATCGCCCTGGTTGCCCATGACAACAAGAAGCAGGATCTGGTGGAATGGGCCAAGTTCAACCGCGACCTTCTGGCACACCACAAAGTGTATGCAACGGGCACAACGGGCGAGATGCTTGAAAAGGAACTGGGCTTCGAGATCACGAAGCTCCAAAGTGGACCGCTGGGCGGCGACCAGCAAGTGGGGGCCCTGATCTCCAACGATGAGATCAACTTTCTGATCTTCTTCTGGGACCCGCTGGAGCCCATGCCGCACGATCCGGACGTCAAGGCGCTGCTGCGGATGGCGGCAGTGTGGAACATACCCATTGCCTGTAACCGCGCCTCCGCAGATTTCATGATCTCTTCGCCGTTGATGGATGGGGAATACAGCCGCCTGATCCCCGACTATGAAGGCTACAAAAATCGAAGAATCGCCGCCGCGGCTGACAGCGGGAGCGCATCTCCGGGCGAGGCGCGGCGGGTTCCATAGCGCGGCGGGCTGCAGGCCTCCCGTTGGGCGGGGGCACATGACCGATGGGCATGTGGCAGGTGACCAAAGGTCAACAGGCAAGTTACCATCGATCATTTCGTTAATAGGTACTTACACAGGTTACACGCCGACTACACATAGACTACGTCACAGAGGGCCCCGGCGGGGCCGACTCCGGTCCGCTGCGCGCGCCGGCTCAACGGATCCGAGGGGTGCCCGCAACGGAAACGCCGTTCGAGGGTTCTTGTCGCTAGCAGGCTGCCGGCGTGACTCAAAAAACACAGCGCTTCCACAAGACCGCATGAGTCGGACATCCCTTTCGGGCAGGCCCGATGGTGCTCCGGCTTCCTGATCAAAAGCGCTAGGCCGATGGCTGGCTGTGCTCTCCCTAGCGGCGCTGGCCGTCGCCTGCGGGTCCGTCTTGATGGGGATGCTCGTGATGATGGACACGCAAATCGAAATGAACCCGCACGGTGATCCTGTGGTGAGGCAGGAC
>Ga0214473_10010449_pt1 | contig 10915 bp, 13 predicted proteins | sample RVTome_7_FD_203509 | JGI IMG/M metagenome (GOLD analysis project Ga0214473, IMG submission 203509) | Soil microbial communities from uranium-contaminated site in the Upper Colorado River Basin, Wyoming, United States - RVT98D197 | ecosystem: Environmental > Terrestrial > Soil > Contaminated >... | reverse complement strand
CTGGTATGTCGGCCGGATGGCTCCGTACAGCGGGTCCATGGGCGCCCGGGTAACGGCCCTCGAGCCCGGACACGCGGTGATCGAGCTCAGCGACCGGCGCCGCGTGCGGAACCACCTGGCCTCGATCCACGCCATCGCGCTCGCCAACCTGGGCGAGCTGACCACGGGACTCGCCATGACCAGCGCGCTGCCTCCTTCGGTGCGCGGCATTCCCACCCGGCTGGAGATCGACTTCGTCAAGAAGGCCCGCGGCCGGCTCCGGGCCGAGTGCCGTTGCGCCATGACGCCCGTGAGCGGAGAGGAGACAAGGACGGTGGAGGCCACGATCCGGGATCCGGCGGGCGACGACGTGGCGCGGGTGCGCGTGGAGTGGCGCGTGGGCCCGCGATGAGTGGCTCGCTCGACACCGCGCTCACCCGCCACGCGGGCATCGCGGTCCCCCTCACCTGTGGGGCCATGTATCCCTGCTCCAATCCCGAGCTGGTCGCGGCCGTTTCCGCCTCGGGCGGGATCGGAATCGTGCAGCCCATCTCGCTCACCTACGTCCACGGCTGGGACTTCCGTGCAGGTCTGCGGTTCATCCGGACCCTGACCCCGAAGCCCATCGGGCTGAACGCGCTGATCGAGCAGTCGTCGAAGTACTACCGGCGGCGCATGGAAGGCTGGATCGAGGCCTCGCTGGAGGAAGGTGTGCGGTTCTTCATCACCTCGCTGGGGAACCCGCGGTGGGTGGTGGACCGCGTGTCACCGGTAGGCGGCGTGGTCTATCACGACGTGACCGAGCGGAAATGGGCGCTCAAGGGACTCGACGCCGGGGTCCACGGTCTGATCGCGGTGAATCGGCGCGCCGGCGGGCACGCTGGTCCCAAAAGCCCCGAGGAGCTGCTGGACGAGTTGGGCGATCTGGGAGTCCCCCTGGTCTGCGCGGGCGGGATCGGGAACGCGGCCGGGTTCGTGGAGGCGCTGCGGCTGGGGTACGCCGGAGCGCAGCTCGGCACCCGGTTCATCGCCACCATCGAGTGCCGGGCCAGCGAGGCGTACAAGCGCGCCATCCTCGAGGCTCAGGAAGACGATATCGTCCTCACGGAACGGATCACCGGCGTGCCCGTGGCCGTGATCCGGACCCCACTCATCGACCGCCTGGGCCTCCGGGCCGGCCCGCTGGCGCGCTGGATGCTGAAACAGCGCCGGACCAAGCACCTCATGCGAACGCTCTACGCCGTGCGGTCGCTGTGGCAGTTCAAGCGGTCGCTGATGGACGAGGACAAGGAGTACTGGCAGGCGGGAAGGAGCGTCCGCGACATCGACGCGATCCTGCCCGCGGGTGAAGTGGTCCGGCAATTCATCGCGGCCACCGGTTGTTCGCCCGCTCCGTATCCGGCATCGCCGACCGGGGATCGAGCACCGCGCCGGTGAGCGTTCCCCCGCCCTTCACCCGATAGGTGAACCGGCTGCCCAGGTTCCACATGTCGACCGGCAGGGCCACGGTCTCGGTCCGGCCGGCGGCGAACGTGAGGGCCAGTTCGGCCGGCATCACCATCGTGCCCCGGTTGGACAGGTGGACCTCGGGCCCCTCCCGCCCGGCCGTGACCGAGTCGATGGCCTGGTCCAGCCGCGCGGTGGTGTAGAGCCAGCCGCGCCAGAACCAGTCGAGGTCCACGCCGGTCTCGTTTCGCATCATCCGGAAGAAGTCGGCCGGCGTGGGGTGCTTGAACGCCCAGGCCGCCGTGTACGCCCGGAACGCGCGGTCGAACCGCTCCTTCCCCAGCACGTCGGAGCGCAACAGGTCGAGCATGAGCGCCGGCTTCTGGTACGCGGTCCAGAACAGGTCCCGCGATTCCACCGGCCGGGTGCTCAGCGGCTGCTCCTGGCCGGGGACGGCGTGCTGGGAGTAGATGTTGCGCTGCATGCGCCCCACCGTGTCCCCGTAGGCCGTCCCGCGGAAGTAGTCCTCGCTGGCTTCGATGTCGATGAACGTGTTGAAGCCTTCGTCCATCCACGGGTACAGGCGCTCGTTGGAGCCCACCACCATGGGATACCACTGGTGTCCCAGCTCGTGCATGAGCGTGAAGTGCAGGTTCTCGCGCGTCGGGCCTGCCACGAACACGAGCATGGGGTATTCCATCCCGGCGATGGGCCCTTCGATCACGGTGGCGTGCGAGTAGGGATACCGGTAGAGCCGCTCGCTGAAATGCCGGATGGTGTGCTGCGCCATCCGGATCGCTTCGTCCCACAGGGGAGCCGCGGGGCGGTACAGCGTCTGGATGAGGATGCCGTCCCAGCCGGCCGCGTCCCACCGGAAATCCGGTGCCGCGGCAAAGGCGAAATCCCGTACGCTGTCGGCCACGAACCGCCAGGTGAGCGGACCCGCCGCGGGCGGGCGGGTGGACGGGCGGCCGGCCTCGGCGGGCCCGATCACCGCCACCGGCGTGGCCGAGCGGCGGGCCGACGCCAGGCGCTCGCGCTGGGCGGCCGTCAGCACCTGCTCCGGATTCTGCAGCGTGCCGGTCGCGGCCACGACGAACCGGGCCGGCAGCGTGAGCGACACCTCGAACCGGCCGTACTCCAGGTAGAACTCACCCGCCCCGATGTACGGGTCGTGGTTCCAGCCGCGCACGTCGTCGTACACCGCGAGCCGGGGGTACCACTGGGCTATCTCGTACAGCGACCCGTCGCGGCCCATGCGGCCCGCGCCGTAGTCGGGAACGGGGAACCGCCAGGCGATCTCGAGCGTCCCCGACGCCCCGGGCGCGAGCGGCGCCGGCAGGTCCACCCGCATGGCAGTGCCCAGCACTTCGCGGGGCAGGTCCCGGCCGTCCGCGCGCACCGACTCGATCGCCATTCCGCCGGCGAAGCCGAGGCACGAGAAGTCGAACGTGCTTTCCTGGAAGCGGAGCGGCGGCTGGTTGAGCCGGTTGGTCACGCTCGACGGGGCGCAGATATTCTGGTCGAGAAAAAGCCAGAGGTACCGCAGCTCCAGCGGCGAGATGTTGGTGTACCGGATCGTCTCCCGTCCGGCGAGCACGTTTCGCTCGGCGTCGAGCGTCGCGTCGATCGCGTAGTCCACCCGCTGCTGCCAGTACCGCGGCCCGGGCCGGCCGTCGGCCGCGCGGTAGGCGGTGGGCGCGGGGAGGGCCAGCGCGCGGAACGGGGAGGAATCGGCGACGCTCTGCGCCACGGCGGGCGCGGCGGACAGGAAGGGCAAGGCGGACAAGACGGGCAAGACGGACCAGCGGCGCATGATGACGCTCTCCCAGGTGCGACGATCAGCGACTAGAATACCTGCACGTACTGCCAACCGCTAACCGCTCAACCACCCAACGGCCATGCATCGCTGTCCATGGTGCGAATCCAGCGACCTCATGCGTCGCTACCACGACGAGGAATGGGGCGTGCCCCTGCACGTCGACCGCCGCCACTTCGAGTTTCTGGTGCTCGACGCGTTTCAGGCGGGGCTGTCGTGGAGCACGATCCTCAACAAGCGGGAGGCGTTCCGCCGGGCACTCGCGGATTTCGACCCCGCGCGCATCGCCCGGTTCACCTCACGGGACGTCACCCGCCTCATGCGTGACGCCGGGATCGTCCGGAACCGGCAGAAGATCGAGGCTACCATGGGCAACGCCCGGGTCTTCCTGGACACCCAGGCCCGCGAGGGATCGTTCGACGGCTACGTCTGGCGATTCGTGGACGGGCAGCCTCGGCAGAACGCCTGGAAGACCGGCAAGCGGGTACCCGCCACGACCCGCGCGTCGGACGCGATGAGCAAGGACCTGAGGGAGCGCGGGTTCCGGTTCGTGGGCTCGACGATCTGCTATGCCTACATGCAGGCCGCGGGGATGGTGAACGACCACCTGGTGAGCTGTTTCCGGCACGCGGAGGTTGGGCGGTTGGGCGGCTGAGCCCTACCGACCCACGAGGTTCCGCATCGTCACGGTCCCGTCGAGGTCCACGTCCACGCCCCGCGCGCCGACGGGGGTGTCGAGCTCCAGCCGTCCATCCAGCAGGTACCGCACGGCGCCGCGCGCGACGAGCCCACGGGCCCCCGACCCGACGCCGCTCCAGGAGAAGGCCACCGGGACGACCACGCGGGTGGTCTCGCCCGCCGGCAGCGCCAGGGCGCGGGTCAGCGCGGCGTCGCCGAAGCGGGTGTCCTCCAGGTAGATCACGGCCGTGATTCGGGTCGTCCGCAGCTCGTAGGCGTTGGGATTGCGGATGTCGAGCAGCAGATCCAGGGTCCCGCCCTGGAGTCCGAGTCCGGTGATGTCGATGGCGGTGAGCTCCAGGGATGGGCGCTGGAACCCGTACTGGGAGAACGGGCCGCAGGCCGCGGCCGCGACCGCCAGGACCGGGCCGGCGAACCACCGGGAGTGTCTCATGCCGAGAATGTAGCAGGCCGCCCCGGAGTAGCGCACCCGCCCCGCGGCACGGCATCTTCCACCCCCCAGCGATTCCGGAGAACACCATGATTCGCGCGTCCATCCTGGCGGCCGCCGCCCTGGCCGCGGCGCCGTTCGCGCCCGACCCGATGGAGATCAAGGAATGGCCGGTCCCGTGGCAGAACACCGGACCCCGCGATCCGTACGTGGCATCCGACGGTCGGGTCTGGTTCGTGGGCCAGCGGGGGGACTACGTCGCCGTCCTCGATCCCGCTTCGGAGGAGTTCCGGCGGTTCCCGCTGCCTACCGGCGCCGGCCCGCACAACCTGATCGTGGCGCCGGACGGGAAGGTCTGGTACGCGGGGAACCGGGCCGGCCACATCGGGATCGTGGACCCGTCCTCCGGCGCGGTCACCCAGGTCGCCCTGCCGGACGGCGTCCGGGACCCGCACACCCTCGTCTGGGATTCCCAGGGGGACATCTGGTTCACCGCCCAGCAGAGCAACTACGTGGGCCACCTGGACGTGGACACGCGGGCGGTACGCGTGGTACCGGTCCCCACGCCCGGCGCGCGGCCTTACGGCATAGTGCTGGATCGGGCCGGCCGGCCGTGGATCGTGCTCTTCGGCACCAACAAGCTGGCCACGGTGGACCCCGCCACCTTCGCGCTCCGCGAGATCGCGCTGCCCCGGCCGGAGGCGCGCCCCCGGCGCCTGGCAGTGACGCCCGACGGCATGGTCTGGTACGGCGACTACGCCAAGGGCTACCTCGGCCGCTACGACCCCCGGAGCGGCGCCTTCAAGGAATGGCCCATGCCGGCCGGCGAGGTCTCCCTGCCCTACGCCATGGCGTTGGACGACCGGAACCGCGTCTGGCTGGTGGAAACGGGCATCCGGCCCAACCGATTCGCCGCCTTCGACGTGGCTCGGGAAGCCTTCGTGGCGTCGGTCGAGATCCCCAGCGGCGCGGGGTCCGTACGCCACATGGTGTTCGACCCGAAGACGCGGTCCATCTGGTTCGGGACGGACGCCGGGACCATCGGTCGAGCAAAGCTCACCGATTGACTAGACTTCACCACCTATGCTGACGCCGCTGGTCACCGCCCTGATCGTCGCGAATGCGGGGATGTTCCTGCTGCAGCAGTTATTCAGCCCGGCTTTCACGGAAGTGCTGGCCCTGGTACCGTCGGCCGTCCTGGTCCGCCCGTGGACCCCGTTCACCTACATGTTCCTCCACGGCGGCCTGGCCCACCTGTTCTTCAACATGCTGGCGCTGTATTTCGCCGGGCCGCCGGTCGAAATGCGGCTGGGCGGCCGGCGCTTCCTGGGGCTGTACCTCACCGCCGGGCTGTTTGGCGCGCTCCTGTCCATCATGACGCCCAATGCCGCGGTCGTGGGCGCATCGGGCGCCATCTTCGGGGTCCTGTTCGCCTTCGCCCGCTACTGGCCCCGCGCCCAGATCCTCATCTGGGGGATCCTCCCCATCGAGGCCCGGGTCCTGGTGGTGGTCCTGACGGTGATCTCCCTGTTCCTCGGATTCCGGGGCGGCGGCTCGGTGGCGCACTTCGCTCACCTGGGGGGCTTCGTGGGGGGCTGGCTGTTCCTGCGCCTGGCCGAGCGGAATCCGTCGGCCGCGGCCTTCAAGGCCCGGGCGGCGCCCGTCCCGAAACGGACGGCGGACGAGCGCGACATCTCCCGGTGGCGCCAGATCCGGAGCGACCAGATGCACCCGCTCAACCGCGAGGAGCTGGACCGGATCCTCGACAAGATCTCGTCCACCGGCCTCGACAGTCTCAACACCCAGGAGCGGGCTTTCCTCGAGCGGTTTAGCCAGACGCACTAGGTCGAAACGGGAAAGGGGAAACGGGATAACGAACGGCCCCGACCCCGCGTTTCCCATTTCCCGTTTCCCGTTTCCCCTCTGGGCCAACCGGCTTTGACAGCGCCGCCCCCGGCTGCTAGCGTTCCTGCCGTCGCGGAGGGCTACGGGGCCGCGCACCAGTTGTCGGGATGTACGGCGTCGGCGTCGCCGACGATCTCACTCTCAGCCAGGGCAAGGAGTAAGGAATGCGTACCACCGGAAAGGTGAAGTGGTTCAACGACGCGAAGGGGTTCGGATTCATCACGCCGGACAGCGGCGAAAAGGACTGCTTCGTGCATCACAGCGCGATCCAGATGCAGGGATTCAAGAGCCTTGCCGAGGGGGAGCGCGTCGAGTTTGACATCGTCCAGGGCGAGAAAGGCCCCGCGGCCCAGAACGTCGTCAAGATCGGGAACTAGGAGCCGGGAGCCGGGAGCCGGACGGCCGGACGGCCAGCGGACGGTCAGGGTGCAGGGCTTTCGCCCGTGGACTCGCCGTCCGCTAGCCGTCTCCCCGTCTTACACCTGAGAGGGATATGTCCAAGGAAGAATCCATCGTCCTGGAAGGCACCGTCAAAGAAGTACTGCCCAACGCCACGTTCCGGGTGGAGCTGGAAAACGGTCACACCGTGCTCGCGACGATCGCCGGCAAGATGCGGCGATTCCGCATCCGGGTCCTGCAGGGTGACCGCGTGACCGTCGAAGTCTCGCCGTACGACCTGAGCCGCGGCCGGATCACCTTCCGACACAAGAATTAGGCCGCCCTACCGCTTCCCCTTCGCCGCCGCCTCACGCTCCGCGATGGTCTTGCGCGTGAGCGCCATGATCGCCTCGATCACCCGTTCGCGGGCGCGGTCAACGACCTGCTGCCGCAGCACCTTGCTTTCCACCAGCGAGATTTTTTCCCGATCCACCACCGCGGCCTCGAACGCCTGGAGCGCGTCCCGGATCGGATCCAGCGAATGCCGTTGTTCGGTCTCCATGGCGTCCCCCCTTGCCGTCGTGCGCGGCGCTCTCCAAATACCACCTCGAACCCGACTCGGCAAGCCGTGAACTGCGCATGACCACCGGCGTGGCCCGCCCCCCCTCCGAGACGGAGCTGGAGGAGCTGCTCTCCCGCCCGAGCCCCGACGACGTCGCCGCCGCCGCCGGCCTCGAGGGCGACCTCGTGGTGCTGGGATGCGGGGGCAAAATGGGGCCCAGCCTGGTGCGCCTGGCCCGCCGGGCCCTCGATGCCGCGGGCCGGCCCTGGCGGGTGATCGCGGTCTCCCGGTTCTCGGAGCCCGGGCTGGCCGACCGCCTGGCCGCCGACCGCATCACGGTGCTTCGGGCCGACCTGCTCGACCCGGCCGCCGTCCAAGCACTCCCCGACGCGCCCTCCGTGATCCTGATGGCCGGGCATAAGTTCGGCAGCACCCGGGACCCCGAGCAGACCTGGGCCACCAACGTGCTGCTGCCGGCGGACGCCGCGCGGCGCTACGCCGCGAGCCGGATCGTCGCGTTTTCCACCGGCAACGTGTACCCGCTCACGCCCGTCCGGGACGGCGGCCCGACCGAGGGCGACCCCCTGGGTCCGGTGGGGGAGTACGCCCAGTCGACCCTGGCGCGGGAGCGCGTCCTCGCCCATCTCTCCCGTCAAAACGGTACGCCGCTCGCCATCCTCCGGCTGAACTACGCGGTGGAGCCGCGCTACGGGGTGCTGCGGGACCTGGCCGACCGGGTGCGGGCCGGCCGCGCCGTGCCGCTCGCCATGGGCCACGTCAACGTGATCTGGCAGCGCGACGCGAACTCGGTGGCGTTCCGGGCCCTGCACCGGTGTGCCGTCCCGCCCTTCGTGCTCAACGTCACCGGCCCCGAAACGGTCGCGGTGCGCGACCTGGCCGGCCGGCTCGGCCGGCGGTTGGGCGTGGCCCCGACCTTCGACGGCACCGAGGCGGACACGGCGCTCCTCAGCAACGCGGCCCGCTGTCGCGAGCTGTTCGGCCCGCCGGGCACGTCGCTGGAGCAGATGGTGATGCTGGTGGCGGACTGGGTGGCCGCGGGTGGGGCGTCGCAGGCGAAGCCGAGCCGGTTCGAGGAACGAGAGGGGCGCTTCTGAGCGCCCAACCCACCTGGCGCGGTCGCTTGGGGGAGGGCCTCGTCATCCCGGCCCACCCGCTGGCGCTCACGCCGGCCCGCCGATTGGACGAGCGCCGGCAACGGGCGTTGACCCGCTACTACCTGGCCGCGGGCGCCGGGGGCCTCGCCGTCGGAGTGCACACCACCCAGTTCGCCATCCGTGAAGCCGGGCTGTTCGAGCCGGTCCTGGCGCTGGCCGGGGAGGAGATGGACCGCGCGGCCGGGCCGGCGCCGGTTCGGGTGGCCGGGGTCTGTGGGCCGACCCCGCAGGCCGTAGGCGAGGCGGCCGTCGCCGCGCGGCTCGGATACCATGCCGGCCTGGTGAGCCTGGCGGCGCTCCCCCACGCGACGGTCCCCGCGCTGCTCGATCACGTGCGGGCGGTGGGGGAAGTCCTGCCGGTGTTCGCCTTCTACCTCCAGCCGGCCGTTGGCGGTCGGGACCTCCCCTTCGACTTCTGGCGGCGCGTGCTGGAGCTGGAGCTGGTGGTCGCGGTCAAGGTGGCGCCTTTCGATCGGTACCGGACGCTGGACGTGCTCCGGGCGGTGGCGGAATCCGGACGGGCGGACCGGGTCGCGCTCTATACCGGGAACGACGACCACATCGTGGCCGACCTCCTGACCCCCTACCACGTGCTGCCGGGCCGCCCGCCGGTGCGTTTCGTGGGCGGGCTCCTGGGCCAATGGGCCGTATGGACCCGCCGCGCCGTCGAGCTGCAGGCCCACTGCCGGGCGGTGGCACGGTCGGGAGGGCCCATCCCGGAGCGGCTGCTTACCCTGGGCGCCCAGCTCACCGACGCCAACGGCGCCATCTTCGACGCCCCGCACCGGTATACCGGCTGCCTCCCCGGCATTCACGCGGTGCTGGCGGGGCAGGGACTGCTGGCGGGCGCCTGGTGCCTCGACCCGCGGGCCGAACTGTCTCCCGGGCAGGGAGCGGAGATCGCGCGCGTGCGCGCGGCCTACCCGCACCTCACGGACGACGAGTTCGTGGCGGAACACCGGGACGAATGGCTCGGGTAACCGCGGACGGGGACCCCGGGTTTATATTTCGCGTATGCCCTCGGCAGACTCCGCAAGGGGCCAGGATGCCCCCGGAAGGGAACGCCGCCCGTGAGTGAGCCCAAGGTCAGTACGTCCGAGTTCAAGGTCCGGGGCGATAACCTCATCGCCCGCGTCAAGGAGCTCATTCACGAAGGGAACGTGCGGCGGATCATCATCAAGAACGACGAGGGACGCACGCTGCTCGAGATCCCCCTCACGCTGGGCGTGGTGGGGGCGGTACTCGCGCCGGTGTGGGCCGCGCTGGGGGCACTCGCCGCGCTGGCCGCCGATCTCCGGATCGTCGTCGAAAAAGTCGAGAAACCGCAGTCGTGATTCTGAGGGAGGCTCTATGAGGATGACCAACGGCAGTATCGTCGCGGTCCTGGCCCTGGGACTCGCCGCCTGTGATCGCGGCCCCAGTCCCGAGGTGCAGGCCCGGCTCGACCAGCTCACCGCCGTCGCGGCCGAGAAGGACAGCCTGCTCGCCCAGGTGGCGGACAACGCCCGTCTGATGAGCGAGATCAGCGCCCAGCTGGTGGCGGTGGCCGACCGGGAGAAGCTGGCCAAGTCGGTATCGGCCAGCGAGTCGCCCATCGCCGCGTCGCGGGACAGCCTGCGCGTCATGGTGGGCGACGTGACCCAGCGCATCCAGCTCAGCGAGGAGCGGCTGAAGCAGAGCCAGCGCCGGATCCGCGGTCTCTCGCAGATGTCGGACAGTCTCAAGACGCAGTTCGAGACCACCGTGGCCAGCCTGAATGAGATCCTAGAAAACCAGAAGGCGACCATCGCCACGCTCACGGCGCGGGTCGAGCAGCTCGAGGCCGAGAACGTCGTGCTGGCGACCGAACGCGCCGCCCTGGCCGACACGGTCGAGCAGTTGGTGGATCAGACCAACATGGCGTACTACGTGATCGGCACCAAGGACGAGCTCATCGAGCGGGGCATCGTCACCGAAGAGGGTGGGAGCCGGGTGCTCTTCATCTTCGGCAAGGCGGGAAAGACCATCGTGCCCGCCCGCCAGCTGGATCCGGCCGACTTCACGCCCATCGACATCCGCAACGTGACCGAGATCGCCCTGCCCGACTCGTCCAGGGAATACCGGATCGCGTCGCGCCAGGACCTGGGCGCCTTGTCGGAGCCGCCGGCGAACGGCAGGATCCGCGGGACCAGCGCACTGCGGATCGCCGCCCCCGGCCAGTTTTGGCTGCCGTCGAAATTCTTGATCCTCGTCCGTTCCTGACGGAAGGCAGCTCCGACCCGGGGGCTGGGCTCCCGGAGTGGGGAAACGGGAACGGGGAAACGGGAAACGCGGGCGAAAGCCGGTCGTTTCCCGTTTCCCGTTTCCCGTGCTATCGCAGCCCCATCACCAATTCCCGATAGCTCCCGGCCCCCGCCAGGTCTTCCATCGGCTGCACCAATTGCACGCTGGCGTAGCCCGGCACCGCCTGGGGGTGCCCGGCGGAAAACGAAGACAGGAACAGGCTCCGGATGATCACGGCGCGCGGCGACCGGGGGAGCTGG
>Ga0214473_10010448_pt1 | contig 10916 bp, 10 predicted proteins | sample RVTome_7_FD_203509 | JGI IMG/M metagenome (GOLD analysis project Ga0214473, IMG submission 203509) | Soil microbial communities from uranium-contaminated site in the Upper Colorado River Basin, Wyoming, United States - RVT98D197 | ecosystem: Environmental > Terrestrial > Soil > Contaminated >... | reverse complement strand
CCCGGACCTCCTCGCAGATTCTTTGACCTGGGGTGCAGCGCTAACCGAGCGGGCGGGGCATGGCCCATGCCCGGTTGCAGGCGACATGACAGCCCGGAAGACCGGTGCGGCATTTTCGTACCGCTTAAATGCGTTTGAAAAGTTGCCGTTGACATATGTTAGCATATATGCTAACCTGACAGCTATGAGTTATTCCATCGTCTACTTCCATTCGCGGGTTAAAGCTGAGATCGAAAGCTGGCCTGACGGCATATTGGCCGATTATGCACGGATTGTGGAGTTGTTGATGGAATTCGGGCCGAGTTTGCGCATGCCGCAAACACCGCACACACCAGAACAGGAACTTAAGATAGCCCGGAAAAGGATGAAGGAGGTACAGAATGGTTGAATTAAAATACGAACCTGTTTCCCACGACCATAAGGCATTTCTCAAGAATGCCCGGAAACGTGAAGGATTCAGCAAGGCATACAATGACCTGGAAGAAGAATATACTCTTGTCCGCGAGATGTTGTCAGCACGTTCAAAGTCCGGTCTCACCCAAGAGGCGGTTGCGGAGTTGATGGGAACGACAAAAAGTGCTGTTTCGCGCTTGGAATCTGCTGGAAAGCATGCACCATCGCTGACAACCCTGAAAAAATATGCCCAAGCTGTTGGCTGCGATCTGAAAATCAAGTTCATACCAAAATCAGGTTCAGTAAAACATGAAACCGGAGGCGTAAAGCAGCGTGCCGGTTAACCCACGAACAGAAGATTTCGATAATTTTCACTGCCCTCCGCTTGATGTTTTTCGGAATTGTTGTGTGAGTCAGCAATAGCCGTCGCCTTTAATTCTTCTTTGATCAATCCGGAGCATTACGGAAGGCTATCTGCGACAGAAGCACTTCCTTCCAAAGGCTTCAAATACAAAGCGAGAGGTGGGATGATCCGGCTGGGTCATTGAATATGGTTCGAAAGCTCGCATATGCCAGAGAGCCCATTTCCCCTTCTTGGAACGGACAGGCTCCTTCCTGAAAGCCTTACACGGCCAAATTCCCTTTTTATAGTAGATTTCCTTTGTAAATGGTGATACTCGAAAAACACCTGCATAAAAAGAGAAAGTGAAATTTATAAAATCTTTAACCCAATGTGAGGGTGACATGGACTGATCGATGAAACCCCGTAATCTAATAAAAGAGGCGGGGTTTTGTGTTTTAGGGAGGTATTGGGAGAAACCGGTCTACTCGACTCAATAATAATAAAAGGGTTCCCATGAAAAAAACTGTGCTTCTGTTATGCCTCATCACGTTGTTCCTTGCCGGATGTGGTGGCATCACAGACATGCGGAAAATTTCGGTTGAGCCAAAAATCTCGACCGAGAATATGAAGAAAAGTTCCCTAAAAGCGGGGCTCCTTCTCGACGACACGTTCACCAGCTACAAATATGTCTTCGAGACGGGCAAACAGATCTTCCTGATGGCGACCGTGAAGGGAGAAATAGAGATCGGCAAGAATTTGTCCCAAGCCCTTTACGGGATTGTCTCCAGCAAATTCGGATACGTTGCCATTGTTCACGATGTAAGTGAAATCCATGATGTCGACATTTATTTTGTTCCCCGTATTAAATCCTTCACGTATTCGCCCCCCTTTACAGGGATGGGTTCTCATACCGCGACCGTGGAGCTTGAAACGGAAATCTTCGACGGTAACGGGCGGCTGCTGCGCAGTTTCAGCATCAAGCAGTATGGGAGCAGAAGCATGTTCAATACGTTCCTAATGCAAACGAACTATGAGATGGCGCGCGGCGCGGTGAACGAGGCTATAGACAACCTCCTGAAGGGATTTCCCCGGAAGCTTGATGAACTTTATTGATTCAGACAAGAGAACACTATGCGGCTGAAACGATGGCTGTTGATTGTCCTGGTCCTCTGCACCAGCGGTTGCGGACTCAGTCGAGGGTTAACCCAGTCCGAAGGCCTTGCCAACTACCACCCCCTCTTCCTGACCGCCACCAAGAGCAAGGGCGATATCCTCACTCAGGAAGGACTGGACTACCTTCGCGAAGGTTCCTTCGACAAGTTTCTGTCCTCCATGGGCGAGGCCCTGACGTTTTACTCCGGCAATGGGGAAAAGACCGCCGATATTTGCCGCTATCTGGGCAAGGCCTATCTCGATCGCAACGAGTATGACAAGGCGCTGTCCTATTTCAACCAATCGTTATCCGCCGCTAAAAGCAGCCGCTACCAGGAGGGGATCGTCCTGGCGACGGTCGGACTGGCCGATTGTTACAAGAAAATCGGGGATGCCAATAAGGCCATGGAAATTCTGACAGCAGCCCCGCCGGACAATCGTGAGTCCGCAAAGGGCGCAAATCCCCTCATTGCCCTTAGCATGGGGGAGACCCTCGCCCAGCAAGGCCGTTTATCCCAGGCACTGGACATCTTCACCAGGTCCCTTTCCAACATCGACAGTTACAAGGATGACAAACTGAAGCAGTCGGTCTATTCCTCCCTGGGCACGACCCTTTTCGGCCTCGGCCGTTATCAGGAGGCGATCACCCATTATCAGCGCGCCCTTGAACTTGCCCGGAAAAGTTACAACACGTCGGATATCGTGGACATCCTCAACAACATCGGTTTTTGTCTGGTGTTTTTGAAAAAATACGGCGAGGGCGCCATGGCCTTTAAGGAAGGGCTGGGACTCCTGGCCGTCATGGACCTGCAATACTCCGAAAAACAGATGTACGCCAATTATGGGCTGGGGCTTTTGAATGAAGAGCAAAACCGGAATGCCCAGGCGCTACTTTACTACGACACCGCCATCAAGTTCATCGAGGACTTGAGAGGCAGCCTGAGTTCGACGGAGTTCCGATCCTTGTTCCTATCCAATAAAATAGCCGCCTATGAACATGCCATCGACATTCTGCTCACGTCATCAGGTCGGACGGCGGATGACGTTCGCCTGGATCCGCGATTTACCAAAGCGGGCCTCACACCAGCGGAAGTGGCCTTCTTCTATGCCGAAAGCACCAAGGCCCGATCTTTTCTCGAACTGCTCTCCAAAGCCAGAACGGGTGCCCTCGCCGACCGGATTCCTCGCGAACTGGCCGAACAGGAACGGCGATTGCTCAACACCATTGACTCGCTCCAGGCCTCCGGAAGCGGCCAGTCGGAAGCGCAGCGAGAGGTCCTGAAAAAATCAAAACGCGAACTAGATGAGTTGATCGCCAAGTTACGGAAAGAGTATCCGGATTATGCCTCCATCCGCTATCCGGAGCCGGTCATGGCCGGGAATATCCCGTTGCGCGACAACGAGGTGCTCCTCGCCTACAAGGTCAACCCCGGGAAAACCTATCTCTGGATCATAGAAAAAGGCAAGAAACCGTCGGTCATTGAAATCGCCGTGAGCCGGGAGGAACTCATCCGGAAAGTCGGGGAATTTCGGAGCGGGCTTGAAAATCCGGGCCGACTGGACGCCTATGACCCGGAGAAAGGGCGGACCCTGGGCAAGCTCTTGCTGGGAGAAGCTCTCAGCCGGATAGACTCCGACAAAAATATCATCATCACCCCCGACGGCTTGCTGAACATGATTCCCTTCGAGGCATTAACGGCGGGTGGAACAAAAAGTGCGATTCAATACCTGGAAGAAAAATACAAGATCAGCTATTATCCGTCCGCCTCGATCATGGCGACCATGCGGCAGTACAAGGAGAGTCCAAAATTATCACAGCCCCTGTTTGCACTCGGCGATCCGGTTTATGAGGATTCGGATGTGCGTTACAGTCGGAGAAAGTCCGATAACATCGTTCTGGCATCAGCCGATCAGACGCCCGGTCTCAATTTGCGCAGTGCCCTGGTCCGCAGCGGCTTCTCTTTGCCCCGTCTGCCCGAGACCCGCGATGAGGTCCTGAAAATCGGCGCACTCTTCGGGTACAAAGCCGATGACCCCAATATCAAGCTCGATATGGACGCCTCCAAGAGCGAAGTTTTAAAATCCGATCTCGGCAATTACCGGTTTATCCATTTTGCCACCCACGGTCTTTTGAGCGGCGACATTCCTTATATCCTGGAACCGGCGCTGGTTCTAAGCCAGCCGGGGAACCGTAACCCTGAGGACGGCTTCCTCAAGATGAGCGAGATCCTGGAACTCAAACTCAACGCCGATGCCGTTGTCCTGTCGGCCTGCAAGACGGCCCTGGGAAAAGAGATCGCCGGAGAGGGGATTGTGGGCTTAAGCCGCGCCTTCATGCTCTCGGGGTCCAAATCGGTTATCGTGAGTCTCTGGAGTGTGGAATCGAATTCCACGGCCGTCCTGATGAAGAGCTTCTACTCGCATCTCAAGCCCGGAAAGTCCAAGGAAGAGGCGCTCAGGCTGGCCAAGCAAGAATTGAAAAACCAAAGCCTGGTCTCTACTGATTTCAGCCGTGGCGTCACGATCGCCGGACGGGACAAGAAGATTCAAGCCGGCACCTCCCATCCATTCTTCTGGGCGCCTTTCATCCTGATTGGTGAATGGGAGTAACAATACCCGGATTCCGTTTCATTCCATCTGTTTTCAATCCAATTCAAAAGCCATTGATTCTGCTTTTGCTTATTCAAGGAAGCATACCGTGCGGCAAATTGCCAGGCTGCCTGTGTGAAATATATGGATTTAATAAATTGACCTGCCCCCCCAAACTGGTCCGGATTGCATGAGTCTTCTGAACAGGTTACTGGTGAGGAGCTACTATACTTAATTTTTTCCTGTTGAATATCAAATTTTCCCCCTTCGTAGTAGATTTCTCATGCAAATCGTGTATATGAAAATACTATAATTTCTAAGGCTTTGTAGGTGACGGCAATAACCAGCACAGTTCAGATTTTCCTTGATCTTGCCTGAGCAGTACGGGTTGAAATCTGCTACACGAACGATTTCCCCGAAAAACACGACTACAATAAAATAACAGTGATTTCTCGCAGTGGCTGCCATTGCCTTTATCTGAAAAGCGTCCCCTATTAGATGGCGCTATGGCGGTTGTTTCCGGAAACCTTTGAAGCGCCTTATGGCGCGCCTCCCGACATCAGGGCTTTTCCCGATTACGGGGCCATTGCCTCCCCGGTGGCCGACAGGATCCGGAACCTCTCGGAGGAGGAGGGCTACCCCCTCTCGGAAATGGCGGTGATCTATGCCATGAAGACTCCGGAGAATGACCCCGGTATGAATTTACCCCTCCTCATCGGGAAGGCGCTGGACAAAAGGGGCCTCCTGCACAACTGGATTTCGGAAGATTACCGGGCCAAGAGGTCCTATGACGTCACTACGGAAAATGTGACTACCTCCACCATTCACAACGTGAAGGGATTCGACAAGCGCCCTTCAGATCTTTGTCCCTTCGGCGAGGATATTCAGGTAATCGCTGTACACGTAACGCTTGTCACGTTTCCGTCCCGTGGTTTCCCTGAGGATTTGGACTTTTTCCAACTGCGCCACAAGCGTGGACGCCGCCTGGTAGGATACGTTGAACCGCTCGGCGATCTGGGCGATGGAAATCGTGGGTGTATAGAACAACTGCTCCAGAATCCCGACGGCTATCGGGGAGGAGATCTTTTTCTCCCACAACAGACGGCGATGATTGGTCTGGAGTTCGAGGATCTGCCTGGCCGTATCCATCGCGGCGCCGGCGATATCCACAACCCCTTTCAGAAAATAATCCACCCACTGTTCATAATCGCCCGTCTCCCTAACCATGTTCAAACGATCGTAGTATTCCTGGCGATTTTTCTTGAAATAGTAGCTCAGGTACAGGAGCGGCTTGTGTAAAACCCCCTTCTGGAGATCGAGTCCCTGGAAAGAGAACTCAAGGTCGGAGATGCATGTATTGATATCGTGGCCACGTCGGGGTTGAACCATCCCGTCCTTTCATGGTATGAAGGCGCTGAGAAGTTGCTTCGGCATTGCGGCTTGATGCCCTGGGAATCACCGAATATCACGATGAGGAGGGATACGCGCGATGGCAGAGGAAACCAAGAAGAAGGAGCAACACGAAGAAAAGCCCCTGGAAAAGATGACGGTCAAGGAACTCCGGGAAATCGCCCTGGCGATCCCGCATTCTACGGCTGTTCACGACATGAAGAAGGACGAAATTGTCGCCTTCATCAAGGAAGTCAGGGGGATCAAGGATGAAGCGTCCGTCAAGCAAAGGAAGAAGGTCGTCAAGCTCAAGATGACCAAAGCCGAGCTGAAAGCCAAAATCCGTAAGCTCAAAGAGGCGAGGCTGCAAGTGCTGGAGGCTAAGGATGGTAAAACAGCCAAAGCCCTGCGGCATCGTATCAGCCGGCTGAAGAAGAAATCGCGGAAAGTTGCCGGGGTCTGACCGCGTATCCGGAACCTCCTGGAACGGATCTTTCCCGAAAAATATGATTGTCCCGGCCTATCTCCCGGGGTCTCCGGTTCCGGCGGAAGGTTCCCACGGGAGATCGTCGTCTTCATAGGAGCGGGAGAGAACCTCCTTTGTCCTTTCCCGGTCGGCGGCCGGGACCAGGATCCGAACCTCACCCAGGCCATCTATCGTGATGGCGTAGATCGAACCGGCGGCTTCGTAATGCAGTTTCGTCGGGATGCCCTCGCTCTCGAGCCTTCCCACGATGATGTTCGCCTGCGTCATGCCGGCTGCCGTGGCGATCACCACCCACAGCACATCGTCTGTTTCCTTAACCATGCTTCGCCTCCCGGACGACCCCCGGCACCGGTCTCCGTCCCTCTGCGCTGAGCGGCGCGGGTTCCCGGATGACCTCCTGGATCGTCCGGAAGGAGAAGGTCACGGAGAAGGAGAGGCCCAAGAAGGCGCCGAACGGATTGTTCATTACCGGGATCCGCTCCTCCATGCCGGCGCCGAAGCCGTACCAGCCCCAGGGGAGGAAGATGACGCTTCCCCACTGGATCCGGACCCCCTGGAGCTGACTCCGGATCATGGCGGTGAGGCTGGCAAGGTGGAAGTGCCGGGCTTTCTTGTCGATCGGCGAATTGAAGAGGTTCATCAGGCGCCCTTGGGCGCCGATTGCGGAATAGCGGTTCATCACCCCGATGAAGACCCGTCCCCGGCAGACCCGGATCGCCTCGGCTACGGCCCGGCCGGGATCGTCCATGAATTCGAGGGATGTGATCAGGGTGACGATGTCGAATTCGTTGTCGGAAAAAGGGAGGTCCTCGGCCCGGCCCTGGTGGAGGTCGACGCGGTGCTCGAGCCGCCGGCGGGCCAGATCGAGCATGAAGGGCGACGGATCGATACCCGTCACGTCACACCCCTTCCGCCGGAAGAGGCAGAGGTGCTCGCCGCTGCCGCACCCGATGTCGAGGAGGCGTTCCCCGGCCCGGGGCGCGGTCAGATCGAGGATAAGGCTCTTGATCCTCCCGTCGAGGTAGCGGCCGCGCGGCGTTGCCCGCCGGTCGTCATGTGCCGTTGCTTCTTCCATCGTCATGGCGTTTCTTTTCCCTCATCCGCCGATCGCCGGCATCTCCTTCATGCATTTCTTGATGTGGCCTTCATCGTAGAACACCTCGTGCTGTCGCGGTTTCCGGGTGATTGCCTGCCGGATAAGCTCTTCGATCCCGCCATTGCTGCATCCTGCCCGGAGGGGACCCTTGAGGTCCACTTCGTCGTCCGAGAGCAAACAGGCCCGGAGAAAGCCGTCCGCCGTCAGGCGGAGGCGGTTGCAGGTATGGCAGAAGTGTCGGCTCACCGGGCTGATGAAACCGATCTCTCCCGCTCCTCCCGCCAGACGGTAGATTCGTGCCGGTCCGTCGCTTTTCTGACCCTTGCCGTTGACTGGTTCGAGGCGGCCAATCTTCCCGATGCGCTCCCTGATGAAGTCGTTTGCAAGGTAGCGGCCGTTGTTCTCGCTTCCCGCGCTGCCCAGGGGCATCAGTTCGATGAAGCGGATCTGATATGGATTTAAGAGGGTCAGGCGGGCGAACTCGAGGATCTCGTCGTCATTGAAACCCTTGATGGCCACGATATTGATCTTTATGGGCGAAAAGCCGGCTTCACGGGCCTTCCGGATTCCCCGCAGGACGGTTCGGAGATCGCCGCCCCGCGTGATCCGGGCGTATTTTTCGGCGTCGAGGGAATCGAGGCTGACGTTGATCCGCCGGATCCCCGCCGCGAAGAGGTCCTCCGCGCAGTCCTTCAGCAGGATACCGTTAGTCGTCAGGCTGACATCGGTTATTTCCTGCACCGTGCCGAGGGAAGCGATGAACTCCACGATGCCCCGGCGGACCAGAGGCTCGCCGCCGGTGATCCGGACCTTGGTGATCCCCATCCCCGCCGCGACACGGATGATCCGGAGAATCTCCTCGTACCGGAGGATGTCGTCGTGACCGATCCGGGAGATTCCCTCCTTGGGCATGCAGTAGGTGCAGCGGAGGTTGCACCGATCTGTGATGGAAACCCGCAGATAGTTGATATCCCTTGCATACTGGTCTATCATCGCGGCATCAGAGCTCCTTTCTACAATGGAAAACCGGACAGCCATTTTCTAACACATTTTCCGGTGCGTGGCAAGTTGTCTGCCCGGCTTATTTCTTCCTTGACACTCTCGGGTTTCTTTACTAATGATCACACCTCGTGCGGTAGTCGGTTGGCCGGGTTGTTGCCTGCCTGCGAGCCACGAAGAATATTCAGGCAGGAGAAGGTTTATGGAAAAGATACCCATCACCAGGGCCGGCTTTGCACGGTTGAAGAGGGAGCTGGAGGTTCTCAAAACGATCGCCATTCCTGCGAATATCAGGGACATCGAAACGGCGAGGGCGCAGGGGGATCTGTCGGAAAACGCGGAATACTCGGCGGCCAAGGAGAGGCAGTCCTTCCTGCACGGCAGGATGCAGGAGTTAGAGAACAACCTGGCGATGTCCAATGTGATTGAACTGAAGAACCTGGGCTGCGACAAGGCGGTCTTCGGCGCCACCGTGACCATCGAGGACGGCAGTACGGGAAAGAAAACCGCCTACCAGCTTGTCGGCCCCCTCGAATCGGACCTCAAAAGAAACATGATTTCCGTAACCTCGCCCATCGGCAGGGCGCTGATTGGCAAATGCGTCGGCGATGAAGTCAGCGCGAATACCCCCGGCGGTGTCCGGGAGTTCGAGATCACCGATATCACCGTTCAGGAAGAGGACTAAGACCTAAGACATAAGGTCTGAGGACTGAGTTCTGAGGACTAAGCACTTAGCACTCAGTCCTAAGCACTAAGTCTTCCCGGCGACGTTCAGTCTCGTGATCGCCCGCAGAAGCGCCAGTCTGGCCTTTACGAACTCAACATCTTCCCGGGAAAGCTTCGCCAGTTTCTCCTCGGCCTGCTCCCTGGCCCGCTTCGCCCTTTCGCGGTCGATCAGGTCAAACCTCTCCGCGGTCTCCACCAGGACCGTGACCTTGGAGGCCGTGACCTCCGCATAGCCGGTGTTCACCGCATAATAGGTCTTCTTGTGGTCCTGGGTGAAGCTGAGCTCTCCGATATCCACCGAGCTCAACAGGGCGGCGTGTCCCTTAAGGACGCCGAACTGGCCTTCCGTGCCGGGGATGGTCACCTCTTCGACGACACCCCTGAAGGTCATCTGCTCCGGGGTTACGATTTCCAGTTTCAATTCGTCAGCCATCTCAAGATCCTCCGGCTATTCGGCCAACTTCTTCGCCTTCTCCACGACCTCTTCGATGCCGCCGACCATGTAGAAGGCCTGTTCGGGCAGGTCATCGTGTTTTCCCTCGATGATCTCCTTGAATCCCCTGACCGTTTCGGCCACCGGAACGAACTTGCCTTCCTTACCGGTGAACTGGGCGGCGACAAAGAAGGGCTGGGAGAGGAATCTCTGGATTTTCCTCGCCCGGCTGACGATGATCTTGTCCTCCTCGGAGAGCTCATCCATGCCCAGGATCGCGATGATGTCCTGTAGATCCTTGTATTTCTGCAGCGTCACCTGGACCTGTCTGGCCACCTGGTAGTGCTCCTTGCCGAGCACGATCGGGTCCAGGATGCGGGAGGTCGAATCAAGGGGGTCCACTGCGGGGTAGATGCCAAGTTCTGAGAGCGGTCGAGAGAGAACAACGGTTCCATCGAGATGGGCAAATGTCGTTGCCGGCGCCGGATCCGTCAGGTCGTCGGCGGGGACGTAAACGCACTGAACAGCCGTAATGGACCCCTTGTTCGTGGATGTGATACGCTCCTGAAGTTCCCCGAGGTCGGTGGCCAGAGTCGGCTGATAACCGACGGCGGAGGGCATGCGCCCCAGGAGGGCCGATACCTCGGAGCCGGCCTGTGTAAACCGGAAGATGTTGTCGATGAACAGGAGGACGTCCTGTCCCTCCACATCCCGGAAATATTCGGCCGCCGCCAAGGCAGTCAGCGAAACTCGGGCCCGCGCCCCCGGCGGTTCGGTCATCTGTCCGTAGATCAGGGCGGCCTGCTTGATGACCCCCGATTCCTTCATCTCTAAGTAAAGGTCGTTCCCCTCGCGGGTCCGCTCGCCCACTCCGGCAAAGACCGAGATGCCGCCGTGGTGCATGGCGATGTTGTGGATCATCTCCATCATGACGACGGTCTTGCCGACGCCGGCGCCGCCGAACATCCCCATCTTGCCGCCTCTCGGGAAGGGGACGAGAAGATCGATGACCTTGACCCCGGTTTCCAACACATGGACCGAGGTGTCCTGTTCGAGGAAGGTGGGCGCCTCGCGGTGGATGGGCATGTAATGCTTAGCCTCCACCGGCCCGAGGCCGTCGACCGGCCGGCCGACGACGTTGAGTATCCGGCCGAGGCATTCCGGTCCCACTGGCACGCTGATGGGTCCGCCCATGTCCTTCGCCTTCATTCCGCGGACCAGGCCGTCGGTGATGTCCATGGCGATGCATCGGACGACGTTGTCGCCCAGATGCTGGGCGATCTCCACGATCAGGTTGTCCTCCTGGTCG
>Ga0214473_10010447_pt1 | contig 10916 bp, 3 predicted proteins | sample RVTome_7_FD_203509 | JGI IMG/M metagenome (GOLD analysis project Ga0214473, IMG submission 203509) | Soil microbial communities from uranium-contaminated site in the Upper Colorado River Basin, Wyoming, United States - RVT98D197 | ecosystem: Environmental > Terrestrial > Soil > Contaminated >... | reverse complement strand
ATCAAAGAAGTCGTGCAGATGCGGAAGGACGCAGGGGACCATACACTCGTTGGTTCGTGCTTCACCGGGGCAAGACGGCCGCGTCAGGGGGGCTCTCCCGGCAATCCCCAGCGAACGACCGGTCATCGCGTCACGCTACGCGCTGGGGACCTGCGACCGCAGGAAGGGAGGAATCCGACTTCCGGTGAGCAGGGGAATCGTGGGCGAGGACGGGAATCTGTCCGTGGAACGACTACTGAGGGCGCGGCAAGGAAGCGGCGGGGCGCCGCGGCGTCAATGGCGTTCGAAACACAGGAGCGCCGGCGGTAGGGCCGTGGCGCTCCCGACGAGTGGTCCAGCGCGGCTCGCGACCCTACGCGCGGGCTCGGTCCAGCAGGTCCCGGAGCGTGAGGGGGCCGCCGTCCCAACGGACAGCCGCGGCCGCCATGGCTTCCCCGGCGTTCGGCCACAGGTTGTAGGCAGCGTCCGCATCCCAGTTGTGGTCCGGCGCCACAGCCGGCAACGAACAGCGGCAACGTTTCACCTGGGTCGCGCGGCAGCGCTTGCAGAAGTAACTGAACTCGGCATCGCGGCTCATCGTAATCCTCCCGCCGCCGTTTGGCGGCCGGTGGGCTGGCCCGACGTCCTTTCCCGGGTGCCCACCTCGCGGCCTTGCTCGGCTTGATGGTCCGCATCACCGTTAATGTGCATCGTGCGTGCCACGCCTTCGGGCCCGCAACCCGTCGAGGCCCGTCCAAGGCGCCCGAAGGCCAAGTTCCCGCCGTGTCGCACGGTTTCCCGGAGGACCGCCCTGCCCCACACTTTTTGGTGTTGCCCGCGGAGAAACTCCCCATCCGGGATAGGAGCGGGTGCTCACACCGCAGGCACCGGTGCCCACGATGCGGGCACCGGCTCACCGCGCCTTGACCTGCACGAAGGACGTGACGCCGATCACGCCGTCCACGCATGCTTGGCGCACGGCCTGCGCGATCTTCTCGGGCCAGTCCACCTCACCTGCACCCGCCAAGGCTTGCCCGCCGATTAAGGCAGGCGCCATGGTCGCCAAGACCGCCGAGGCCGTACTTCAGGTGGCCGCGGCGCAGGGGAGTCCCCACGACGCCGGCAAGTGGGTGGTCCGATGTCCCGGCCAGCGGCCGGGAGCAGAATCTGCGGGGTTCTGGGGGGTGGCGGTGTCCAGTGTGCCAGTGTGAAGGCCAGCGCCAGCAGGCTGGAGGTGTTGCCGTGCCCATCCGTCGTCTGGATCGCTGATCCCCGGGGCCACCGCGAGCCGCAGGCCGGGATCACCCTCGCCCACGCCGATCGGTCGCCTGAATCAAGTAATCGAGGTAATCATCGATAGCCTGCTGGCCCTGCTCAAGATCCCATTCGACGCCACCCACAAGTCGGAAGGCGTCGACGGTCCACCTCCACGTCAGTGTTCGTGCCGGATAACTCGAGCTCGCCGGTGGGGAAACCCAGGCCACCCAGCGGGCTCAGTCTCTGCTGGGTCTCTGGCTTGGGAGCGCGGATGCGACAGGGATCCGCGCGGGAAGCGCTAACGCGCGGGGTGTCCCAATGGAAGCGATCGAGGAGCAGGGGACAAATCGAACCGACCGATCACGGGCCCCGGAGGGCCAGGGATTACCCCCCTAGCGATGTGACCGCCCAAGGATTTTCTGCGCAGCCCCCCATGCCGGGGTTCCGGCACCACGCAGGACGAGAATGGGGTACTTGGGGGAACACCCGAACGTTCGAACGATTGTCCTGGGAGGCCATGGGGCGGGACGAATCGCGGCACGACGCGGGCGTGAGCCCACCCTGGTGGCAGGCCCTTCACCCATGGGCAGGGCGGGGTGAATCGGGAACAAGGGGAGCGGCGGCGTGGCGCTGGGAACGGTCTTGGTCACGGGAAGCGGATAGCGCGCCAGAGGATCACGGGGAAGGCCAGCCCAACCAGCAGGAGCGCGCCGGGCCCCGGAATGGCCACCGCGGGGACCACGGAGATCGAGACGTCCGGGTCCGTGGAGCCGGCCCGGCCGAGGGCTCCCGTCGGGCTGCCGTCGAGGTCCAGAACGAACAGCGCCGTGTCGAAGAGATCGGTGGTGACGAGCGGGTCCCCGGCGGCGGTCACGATGGACAGCGAGAGGCTATCGGGCGCACCGCCATTCATCAGATCCAGGTTCGTGGTGACGTCCATCTTGAACGAGACGAGACCCCCGGGGGTGATCTGTTGGAACACCGAGTTCAGGAACTCCCTGTCGGTCAGGATGATCGAGCTGTCGAGGGACCCCATGGTGCACGAGCCGATTGGGTCGCACGACACTCCGCCCACGAGGGACGCGGCCGGAAGGAAGCCCGAGATGGTGGCGCTGTTGTTGCCGATCGTGTCGTCCCCCCCGATCAGATCGAAGGCCAGCCGCGCCCCGGCGGGAAGCCCCGACGTGTCGAGGCTCACCAGGAGGCTCACCGCCTCCGCCGCCGGGGGAGCGGCGGACCAGCCCACGAACAGCGCCGAAACCAGCAACACGTGCCTCATCATGGATCCCCTCCCGGCAGCCGGACTCCATTCGAGATACGCCTTGGCTTCCACTCTTTTCCAGAAACCTCTCGGTTCTCCGGTCGCTTGGTGATTTGCGCCCCTCCCCCGGCCCGGAAAATTGCGTACTTCCCCACCGCTCCAGTGACGCCCGCGGAAGGCGCGGCCGGGGCCGTGGGGAAGTGGTGAGATACGCGCCTGGTATGCCAGAGGATTCGAAAATCTTCAACGATTTGATCCTAAGGGCATCGTGGAGACCTTGACGCCGATGGTCCCCCAGGAGATGTGGCTGATTTTTGTTAGAAGCCTTTTTCTTTCCTCCGTTTTTCTTCTGCGGCCCCGGTCTCCCCCGCCGGATAGCATAGCCCTCGACCACGAATCCCCGTATCCCTCCGTCCTCCCTACCCCACCCTCTTCGATACCGAACACCTATTTGCCGCAGGGCGGCAAATGGGTACCGGACACCGCACAGCGGGCGGCACAACCGGTGCGGATCCCCCGTAGGGCTTGCCCCGGCTGGGGTCAACCCGCGTGCTGCGGGGGACCAGCTTCAGGTTCCGGCGGATCGGCCCCTCAGGCCTCCGGGTTCACGCTGGGGAGCAACGAGATCGTCAGCGGGATCTCGATCCGGATGTCCGCATTTGGATCCTCCCGGCGCGGGGCCTCGGCCAGGTCCAGCAGGAACGCCTCGAGCCAGCCGCCGGCGAGCCGCGGGTTCCGGCGGGTCATGCGGCGCCGCAGGGCCTGCTCGTAGTCCGTCAGGGCCTCCGGCGTGTCGAACCGCAGGTCGAGGGGCGGGCCGGGCGGCGCCGGGCGGGCGAAGAGGTCGGCCGCGGGCTCGCGGCTCGGCGCCGGGGCGGGCGGCGTAAACGGCGGCGCCGGCCGGCCGAACACCAGGAGCAATTCCTCCTCGCTGAGGGGCCGCGGCGAGGCCTGGGCGGCGGCGGGCGCGGACGCCACCTGCACCGTCACCTGGGCGAGGGCCGTGTTCCCGGCGGCATCCATCGCCAGGACCGAGATGGCGTTGGGCCCCGGCACCACGGGGACCAGCGCACTGAACCGGCCGTCCACGGGCGTGGCGGGCACCGCCGCGTTCCCGCGGAAGAGCGTGAGGGCGGCCCCGGGGTCGTCCACCGTCCCTTCGACCAGAACGAGGGCCGTCCCGGCGGGCAGCAGGGCGCCCTGGGCCGGCGTCGTGATGGCCACCTGCGGGGCCGTGACATCCTGCGGCTGCACCGTGGCCCGCACCGAGGTGGTGAAGGTGAACTGCTCGAGGTTCGGATTGGTGAACTTCAGGAGCACCTTGGGCGCGCTCTCGCCCGGCCCCAGCCTTCCGTCCGGCAGGTCCACCGCGAGCAGGGGCATCCCCTCCGCGGTCTGCCCGGTGGGGTTGGCCAGGGCCACCCGATCCGGGAAAACGCCCGTCACCACGAGCGACATGGGCCCCAGCAGCGTATCCTGCGAGGTGTTGGTGATGGTGGCCTGCGTGTCGAACGTCCGCGTGGCCCGGTTGAAGACGAACCCCGCCAACGCCACGCGCACCTTGGCGTCCACGCCGGTCAGCGGCACCTGGGCGACGGTGGCGGTGAAGGTGGTGCTGCCGGCGGCCCCCGCCGCATCGGTCGCCACCACGGTGATCTGGTGCGCGCCCCCGCTTTCCGCGGCGGGCGGGGCGTAGGTGAAGACCCCGTCCGGCGTGATGGCGGCCCCGGCCGGGGCGCCCGCGCCGAGGCTGAACGTGAGGGCGTCGTCGGGCAGGTCGGGGTCCGTCGCCTGCGCCGTGAAGGTGAGGACCTGCCCGGCCGTCACCGCCAGGTCCGGCACCGGCGCAGGCACCGGCGGGTCGTTCACGGGATGGATGGTCAGGTTCACGGCCACGGGCCCCGAGGCGGCGGCGCCGTCGCCCGCCGCGTAGGTGAAGCCGTCGGTCCCGTGGAAGTCCGGGTCCGGCGTGTAGGTGAACGAGCCGTCGGCCGCGAGGACCAGCGTCCCGTGGGACGGCGGGGCCACCAGCATGGCCGCGAGCGGATCCCCGTCCACGTCGGTATCGTTGGCCAGGAGTCCGGGCCGCCCCGGGCCGGGCACGACGAGGACCGTGTCCTCGTCCAGCGTGTAGGCATCGGCGGCGGCCACCGGGGGATCGTTCACCGGGTGCACGGTGAGGGTCGCGGTGGCGGGGTCCGATTCTCGCGCCCCGTCCCCCGCCCGGTAGGTGAAGCGGTCCGTGCCGTGGAAGTCCGGGTCTGGCGTGTAGAGGAAGCCGCCGTCCGCGCCCAGCACCAGGAGGCCATGGGCCGGCGGCGTCACCAGGACGGCCGCGAGCAACACCCCCGCCGCGCCCCGATCGTTGGCCAGCACCCCCTGCCCCGCCGCCACCACGAGGGCGTCGTCCTCGTCCAGGCCGAAGGCGTCGTCCGCGGCGATCGGGGGGGCGCCGTCCGGCGGGGGCGGCGCGAGGAGGGTGATCGTGAAGGTCTGGGGGGGCGACGTATCCACGCCCCCGTGGGCCGTGCCCCCGTCGTCATGCAGGCGCACCGTCACCGTGGCCGCGCCATCCGCCCCGGGCGCCGGCGTGTACGTGAGCGTCCCGTCCGGGGCGATGGCCGGCAGCGCCGCGAAGAGATCCGGCGCGTCCACGCTCGCCAGGAACGCGAGGGCCTGGCCCGCCTCGTCGGGCGGCCCCGGGGTGATGCCGGTGGCCCAGCCGGCGATGGTCTGGGGGCCGGCGGCCGCGTGGACCACCTGATCGAGTCCCTTGACGAACGCGGGCGCGTCGTTCACCGGGGTGATATCGAGCATCACCATGGCAGCGGCCGAGGCCGCCAGGCCATCGTCCACCAGATAGGTGAAGTGGGCGGGGCCGCTGGCGTCCGCGGCCGGCGTGTACGTGAACGAGCCGTCCGGCCCAAGCTCCAGGGTCCCGTGCGCGGGGCCGGTCACCAGGTGGACCGTGAGGGGGTCGAGGTCCGGATCCGCCGCGAGGCCGAGCAGGCCCGCCAGGGGCGGCACGCCGAGCACCCCGTCCTCCAGCAGGCTGTAGGCCCCGCCGGCGGCCACGGGCGCGTTGTTGGCGTATCGCGCCAGCTGCTCGGCCAGCACGGGGTCGCCGCGCATGGCCCGGTCGGCGGTCTGGATGGCCGCCCCGAAGGTGGCCTGGACCGCCCCCAGCACCGCCTCGTGTTCCAGCAGGTCCAGGATGTCGTCCAGGTCCTGCGGCATGGGCAGGCCGGGGATCGCCCGGAGGGTCTCCAGCACCATCGGCAGGCCGACGGCCGGATCCTCCGCCACCGTCCGGATCACCGCCGCCAGGCGCCGGATCGCCTGCCGCGCCTCCACGCCATGGTCCCGGAAGAAGGTCTCGAAGGCGGCGCGCTCGCCCGCCGCCACGCGCCCGTCGTGGTTGGCATCCATGAGGGTGACCAGGCCCGAGGTGACGTTGGTCACCTTCAGGGCGAGCAGGTCGGCGGCCGTGAGGCTGTCCCGCTGCCCCGCCAGGGCCGCGAGGTCGGCCACGGTGCCCAGGAAGGAGACCAGGCGGATCCCCGCCTCCGGCTTGACGGCCTCGAGGGTGACGTGGCCGTCCGGGGGAAACGCCTCGGGCCGGAACCCCAGGGCGAAGCCCCCGTCGGCGCCCGAGACCGCCGGCGCGCCCACCGGGACCCCGTCCACGCGCAGGGCGGCGTGCGCCCCCGCCACGGGCCCGTCGTGGACCACCCCCTGGAGGACGAGGACGCGGTGCACCGTGAGCCCCACCATCGCGAGGGCCGAGTCCTCCAACCCATCGTGGGCGACATACGTGAAGCCGTCGGGCCCGTGGAAGCCGGGGTCCGGGGTGTAGGTGAAGCCACCGTCGGCGGCGAGGGCCAGCATGCCGTGGGCCGGCCCCGCCACCAGGCGGGCCGTGTGGGGATCGCCGTTGGCATCTGCGTCGTTGGCCAGCACCCCCGCCGCGGCCGGCACCGCCAAGGTGGTCCCCTGGTCCAGGCCGTAGGCGTCTCCCTGCGCCGTGGGCGCCGCGTTCCGGGCCGTCACCGTGAGCGCCGCCGCGCCGGTCGCGCCGTCGTCGTCGGTCACCAGCACGGTCACGGGGAAGCTCCCCTCGGTCCCGTAGGTGTGGCTGGCCCGCACCGTCCCGGCCCCGTCGGCCCCTTCCACGGGCGCCGCCGTCCCCGTCCCGTCGCCCCAGAGGATCTTCGCCGTGTGCGTGTCGCTTCGCCCTGGATCCAGGAACGTCGCCACCAGCTCGAAGGCCTGCCCCCGCACCGCGTCCCGGTCCGGCCCCGCATCCACCATCGGGGGCAGGTTGTGCACCGTCACCTGGAAGCTCCGCTCCAGGCTCAGTGCCGGCACCCCGTCGTCCGTGACGCCGACCGTCACGGTCACGGAGTCCGGGCCGTTGGGGACGCTCCAGGTGAAGAGGCCGGTCGCGGGATCGATGGCGGCGCCGGCGGGCGCCCCGCCGACGACTTTGAAGGTGAGGCGGTTCGCCGGCCGGTCGTCGTCGGCGGCCTGCGCCGTGAAGGTCACCACGTCGCCCTCGTCCACCGTCCAATCCGGGAGGGGCGCCAGCGTCGGGGGTTGATTGATCTCGTGGACGATGATCTGGAACGACCGCGCGGCCTCCCGCAGGAACGGGCTCGCGTCGGTGACGCGGATCGTGACGGGGTAGACGCCCGGCCCCTGGTCCTCCGTCGGCGTCCAGGTGAAGAGGCCGGTCGCGGCGTCGATGGCGGCGCCGGCGGGCGCCCCGGGGTCGAGGCTGAAGATGAGGTCGTCCCCGTCCGGATCGGTGGCGGTGGCCGCGAAGGAAAGCTCGCTCCCCTCGTCCACGGCGCGGTCCGGGATCGGATCCAGGATGGGCGGCTGCGGCTGCGGCAGCACCGTGACCTCGAACGCATTCGAGGCGAAGGTCCCATCCTCGTCCGTCGCCGACGCCTCGATGGTGTACCGCCCTTGGATCACGTAGGTGTGGGCGACCGACTCGGGATTGCCCGGCACCATCGTCGCCGACCCGTCGCCCCAGGTGATCGTCCAGCCCACGATGGTGTCGTCCCCGGGGTCCATGGCGCTCAGGGCCAGCGCGTAGAGCTGATGCTCGTCCACGGCCGGGACCCCGCCGATGGTGAGGGTGGGCGGCACGTTCGAGGCCGTGATGACGACCTGCCCGACCCCCACGCCGCCGTCGTCGTCCGTGACGGTGAGCGTCACGGTGTAGGTCCCGTCGTCCAGCGGGGTGAACTCCAGCCGGGGACCGTTGCCCCCGGGGACCACCTGGCCGTTGTCGGCCACCACACGCCAGTCGAAGGTGAAGGTGTCGAGGGCACCCGGGTCCGTCACCACGGGGACCAGGACCACCGGGTCCCCCTCCTGGACCGCCCGGGCCGGGCCCAGGTCCACCGCGGGGGCGACGTTCCGGGCGACGACCACCAGGGTGTCGCGGAACTGGCGACCGCCTTCGTCGTGGTCGGTCACCGTGAGCATCACGGTGTAGACGCCATCGTCCGCGGGGACGAAGGCGAAGGCGGCCTCCATCCCGTCGGCGATCACCTGGCCGTTGTCGGCCTCGACCTGCCACCGGAAGGAGAAGTTGCTGCCGTTGGCGGGATCGGGATCGTTGACGGCCGCGTGCAGGCCGACTGGCGCCCCCTCGTTCACGACCCGGTCGGCCCCGAGATCGAAGACCACGAAGTTGCCGAAGTCGATCCCCTGGGCGATCTGCCCCGCATCCGAGAAGGGAACGGCGCGCCGCCCGCCCCCGCTCGTGGGGAAGGAGCCCCCCGGCGGTACCTCGGCCACGTGGAGGGTGGCGGGAGTCCCGTCGCTCCCCCTGGCGCTCTGCCCGTTCACATCGAAGCCCAGGGTGTCGGACGAGTCGAAGGCCACGTCGAGGGTCATATCGCCGCCCGTGGCGATGGTCGCCAGGGTCAGCCGGTTCAGCCCCGGGTCGTAGCCCGCCACCACCTGGCCGTCGAGGCCGGCGGCGGCGATCCGCGCATTGAGGTAGGCGACGAGATCCGCCGGCCCGGTGTGCCCCGTCGTGTCCGATTGGCGGTAGGTGACCTCCCCCACCCGCGTGCCATTGATGAAGACGATGAGCAGGTTGTTCTCGCCCACCACCCGGCCGTTGGCGGGCGCCGCGTTCGCGGCGACGACGACGGCCGGCGCGCTCCCCAGGCCGGGGATCACGAGGCCCCGGAAGGCGTAGTCGCCCTGGGCATCGGTGAGGGTCCAGCGTTCCCCGGCGTCGAGCACGCCGTCTCCGTCGGCGTCCAGGAAGATCCGGACTCCCTCCAGCCCGGGCTCGCCCGGATCCCGCACGCCGTCCGCGTTCCCGTCGCCGAACTTGATGCCGTAGATGGCATTGGCGCCGGCCGTGAAGTCGAAGTGGACCTGGTGCGTCCGCCCCCGGGGCGCATCCGGCGTGCCGTCGTGGGCCGTCACCGTGATCCGCGCCGTCCCCGCGAACCCTGGCGCGGGCGCTACCTGCAGGACCGTGCCCACCACCGAGACCTGCACCGCCTCGGTGTCGCTGGCGGCGGTGAAGAAGACGGGGTCGCCGTCGGGGTCGGACGCCACCAGGGTGTGCCGGAAGACCGGTGCGGCCTCGTCCCCGAACTGCAGGTTATCGATGGCGACGATCCTCGGGCCAACGGATTCGTTGGTTCCCGTGGCCAGGACGTAGGCGATGTCGCTGGTCGGCCGGGCGACGGCCAGCCGCTCCACGACCCCCGGACCGAGGCGGTCCGAGGTGGCTTGCGCGATCTCCACCCCACTGGCGTCGAAAGCCTGGAGCTGCCCCCGGGCACGGAAACCGACGAAGGAGCCGCTGATGGCGTCGCGCACATCGAACTGCACGCGACTGACCGGTTGCGCGAAGTCAACACGCAGGACCGCCGTGGAGTCCGACCACGTGGCCACGTTGCCGTCGTGGCCGAATACCCGGACCCCGGTGGCCGCCGACCCCAGGATGGACACCACCGCCCCGCCGCGCAGCCCCTCGGAGAGCACGGCCTGCCCGGCCGGATCGACGATGGGGAGCCCCGCGGGGAAGGCATCAGGCTCGATGGCGCCGGAGATCCGCCGGGCGGTCTGCGGCCCGATGGGGGCGAGAATCGGCGCCTGGTTCTCGCTGAAGCGCACCTCGGTCCCGCCGCCCTGCATCGCCGGCAGGTACAGTTCGTGGGCGCGGTTGTCCAGCGGGTTGCCGACCAGGCTCAACAGCCGCAGGCCGGGGAGCACCGGCTCCATGGCCACGAGCCGGACGGCGTCGGCCGCCACGATCCCCGGGCGATCCTGCTGGAGCACGACCTCGAGGGTGTCGCCCTCGGGCCCCACCGTCACCGTGCCGAGGCTCTGCCACGGGCGGCCGCCCGAGGCCGGCCCCGCCGGGGCCATGGTCTGGTCCACGATCGCCGTCGGGCTGGAGGGCAGGACGTAGAGCACCTGGCCGTCGGCCAGCGCCTCGGGCGCGGCCAGGAACCGCGTGCCGCCCCGCGACGCGCCGACCGCGAACGCGCTCGTCTGCTCGGGGATCAGGGTGACGTAGACCTCGAAGGGCCCCAGGCGGGGGAGCGTCACGGGGCCGCTGCCCCCGAAACGCGGGTCGGTGGCGAAACCCCCCTGGAGGAGCGGGGTCAGATGGCCCGGCGCCCCGGCCCCCAGCCGCGGGTCCTCGAGGATCTCGCCCGTGAGGTTCGCCAGCAGCAGCAGGTCGAAGCCGACGAAGTCGTCCCCCAGGCCGGCCGGGCCCACGTCCACCCGGATCAGGGCCGCCGCGGACCCCGGGGGGGCGTTGCCGAACACGTCCGCCGAGAGCAGGTCCATCGCGCCGAGGGGCAACAGCCCGAACGGCGCCGCGCCTCCCACCAGGCCGGGGATGTACGGTGTCAGGTCGTCCGGCGCGGCCGTGAAGGGGTTGTCGGCCCGCGATCCCGCGAAGATCTCCTGGCGGGCGGTGACGGTGGACCCCCCGAAGGACGGAGCGGTGTTGCTCCCGAAGAGGAAGCGGCCGAGGCCGCCGACATTGCCCCCGGTCCCGCCGCCCGCGCCGACGGTGAGGTCCCGGGCGTCCACCACCGAGCCGAAGAGCTTGATCGTTCCGCCGGCGCCCCCGGCGCCCGCGCCCCCGGCGCCGCCTGTCCCGCCGGTGCCGCCGGCACCGCCGTTCCCGCCGCGGCCGCCGGAACCCCCGTCGCCGACTCCAGTTATCTTGGCGCCCGCGCCTCCTGCGCTCCCGCTCGTACCGCTGGCACCTCCAGTGCCATCGGTTCCCGTGGAGCCGCCCGTGGCATCGCCTCCCCGCGCCAGGAAGCTCGAGGGGCCCACCTCGAGGCGGCCCAGGGCGATGATCTCCATCGCGCCGCCGCCGGGGCCGCCGGGGCCACCGGGGCCACCTGTCCCG
>Ga0214473_10010446_pt1 | contig 10916 bp, 7 predicted proteins | sample RVTome_7_FD_203509 | JGI IMG/M metagenome (GOLD analysis project Ga0214473, IMG submission 203509) | Soil microbial communities from uranium-contaminated site in the Upper Colorado River Basin, Wyoming, United States - RVT98D197 | ecosystem: Environmental > Terrestrial > Soil > Contaminated >... | reverse complement strand
TTGCCTTCCTCGCACCAGCAGCCGGACCGTCTTCATCAAATACACCTACACGTTTATTTATTGAATTAAAGAGAGAGATTAAGCACCATCCTATCTTAAGTTTTACGATTGCACCCCCCATGAAGAGCCGCTCCCTCCAAGATTGATCAACTACTGGAGCTTACCGCGGATGTTTGCTGACCACTCCCCCCAGGCCTTCCTTTTTCATCACCGGTCGCAACCGTAAAATATCTAACTGCTTCTATTTGAGCGACACTCTGGCGGGCCGCTTAGTGGGAGGGCGGATCCCCGGCTGAGTTCCGTTTCCCAGGACCCTCTGCACGAAGTCGACGATGATCTGCGTCGACGGCACTAACCCATCGATCTTCAGATATTCATCGGGTGAGTGAGCACCGCCACCGCCACCGGGAAGCTTAAGGCCTCCAGCAAAGACGACAATCGCGCCGGCATTCCATAAATCCGGCCTGCCGCCTCCGACCCCTCCTACCCATTCCATCTTGATATCCTGGCGCCCCGTGTACTCACGGCTGAACTCCAAAATTTCCTGCACCAGCGGGTCGTCTTCAGTGATAAAGTCCGATAATTGCTCCGGAACCTTTTGGCAGTGCGTCACTTCGAGCTCAACTCGAAGCTCGGGATTTTCTTTCATCAGCTTATCCAACAGCTGGTTCAGTTCCTTTACTACTTGGAGGGGCTCTTGATTAGGAAACAGGCGTATATCTAGAAGCGCCTCGGCCTTCGCCGGCATGACATTTACAGCCACATTACGCGCGTCGCCGGTGCTGAGCACAGTCACGTCCACAGCCGGCTTCTTTCCAGAAAATACCGGATCATCTTTCCAGGTCATCCAGCTGTCCACATCGATTACAGCTGGTATAATTTCCACTATTTGATGAGCGGCGTTGATCCCCCCCGGCGGGTGATGCATTTTCCCGATAACTGTCAACTTGGCCCAGATGTGTCCGCCTGACTTAGTGAACCTTGGTCCGATACTCCCCGCAAGATACCAATCCGCTGCGACAAGTTCCGGCCTGTGTTCTACGACCCACGGTAAACCAAACTCCGTAGCGCCCTCTCCAGGAATGAGGGTCACGACGAGATCGCCCTCCATCTTGACGCCGGACTCCTTGAGAACTCTTAAGGTCTCGATACGCTGCGCCGCCCCTGCGTGCGAATTGGTGGCGCCGCGCCCATAAATCTTACCGTCGATGATCTCTCCGCCCAGAGGGTCTACTGTCCATAGATCCCGCTCTCCGATCACAACGCTGTTGTAGTGCGTTTCCAGTCCCAGAACGGGCTTCCCGGTTGTCCCCCGAAGCCGAGCCACGACGACAGGAAAGTCAGAAGGGTCTCCAGGATATTTCACGCCGAGACCCCGATGATAGGGGGCCTCGAAAGGCTCCTTTGGATAAACCACCTCGACCTCGACTCCGATAGCCCTCAGCTCTTTTCCGAGGAACTCAGCCATCTCCTTATTATTATGAACGATGCCCTTTGAGAATTCGGTGTTTATCCTCACCATTTGCTGCACAAGTCGAACCAGATTCTTTTCGCTTACGAGCTCTTTGGGATTTTCTATAGCTGAGATTTCCTCTTTCGCACCGCAACCGTACGATAATGCAAATACCATAAGAATCGTTGCTGTCCATCGCCCCCAGATAGATAAGAATTTGTTGAATGTTTTGTTCATTTCGACCCCCTGACCTCCTTGATGGATACGGGCCAATCGCGGGTGAGAGTCGCCCATCCGCGATTGGCCCTTATCAAATGAAATCGTCAGAACGTGAACCTAACGCCTATCCGGACTATTCGCGCTCCAAAAGTATCGCGAGCATCGTAGAAGGCAGGATTGGGGCTGAAAACTTCCCCCTGGACTGTGTAGGTTCCGTAGTCTTTAGGTTCTCGCCAATGTATAGAATCGTTATTCAACAAGTTCATGACGTCCAGCATAAAGACTACGTTGCCATAGTTTTCGAAACTTATCCTCTTTTGGAGACGAAGGTTAAAAAGCGCAATTGTATCGCTGTGCTCTGTAGCGAGAGGAACCATATAAATGGCGCCCGAGTTGCTTCTTGGATTGGGGAGGCTATAATCGCGAATCAGGAATGATTCCCTGACATCGCGTCCTTCTTGGCCGTTGAATGTCAAGGATACATCCATGCCAAAAGGAAGCTGATAGAGTACCATGGCCTTGGCCATCCACAAGGGATTGTCATACCGACCGGGCGTCCATCTCGTCGGCTCAGACGCTGTAACAGTCGAATAACCTTTGCCTTCTACAGCCCATATATTAGTGGGGTTCATAAAGCCCTTATCACCAAAATGGGTCCTCTGCTCTCCTAGGGTAAAAGACCCATTGAACATCCAGCGATTGGATAACCTCTTGGTGAAGATAAGGTCAAGCCCGTAGTAATCGACACGGTAATCGGGCCGCGATTTTCTGAATCTCCAAGGCGTGTAACCGTATTCAGACTTCAGGACATACCACTCATGGTCTTTAGCGTCTTTAGTGTCACCGATACCCGCAATATCTGAGGGCGGGACTCCGGCTGACATGTACCAATCTTGAGTCTCTAATAATCCGGCGGCAGGATAATAGATGAGGTCCCAGTTAAAATCATCATACCTCCTGTAAGATGCGCTCACAGTAACGGCAAAATCAGGGAAAAGCTCTCTTTCCAACATGACTTGAATTTCGGTTGTTCTGGGCGCTCCTGCGTTCTTGTCGACTAAGGTATAAGGATTCGTGGTTGCTTGAGGATTAAGGGGATTATAGGCCCCATACATGATCCCTGCGCCATCAACCAAGTCGCCGATCAAATTCCCTGAATCGTCAAAAGCCCTGTAGAGCGCATAAGTATCACTCCGATTCCAGAAGAGCTCTGGAAGGTCACTTATCCCATCACTATTTTGGTCAAGCCACCAGAAATTTAGCCATCCGCCGGTCCCTCCTTTTCTCCACGCAGAACCATCTCCACTTGACATCCATTGATGATAAGTCGCAGCGCTCAGTTTGAAAACAGTCTTGCCGTCGCCTTTAAGGTCCCAGGCAAACGATAATCTCGGCGAAAAGTTAGCCCATCTAAACTGATTGCCATCGGCATCTGTAGCCTGGACTTCGTCAATTTGGAGTGCTGGAATAGTGCGCTCAATCGCATCTGTTGCCGTTGAGGAAAAATGCTGAGTCCAGACGGGATGGTCCCTTAGAACAGTCGGGAAGGTGCTCGGATTAACCCTTGGCCACTGATTATCGTACCTCAATCCCAGGGAAAGGCTTATATTCTTATGAGTTATGGTATCCTGCAAAAACAGAGAATAGGCCTCGGTGGTATATGAACTAAAGCTGCCTCTTTGGACCTCAACCCGCTGTATGCCGGGATAAATGTCCGGCGTTCCATCGCCGTCGTAATCCACGGTCGGCTCATTATAATTGTACCTGACTAGGGCATTCCCGGCATAGCCGCTTTCGCTATTGCTGCCATGATGTGCATACTCGCCGCCAAATCTGATTTGATGAGCGACCCCAAACAAGTTATCGTTAAAATAATCCCCTAAGAATTGGAGACGATTATTAGGTCTCGCTGACCAAGTCCCGCTGCTCCCCACCTCCCATTGTCGGAGTGCGACATTCCAAATGCTGAGTTTTTGGGCATCGATATCGGTCATCGGAACCCAGGAGCTCCAACCTCCATACTTAACAAATTTTGCGGTCACATATAAGTTATCTCCGAATGTATGCTCATCCTGCAATTTATACAATGGATCTCCAAAACGAGACCGCGGCCCTTTATATTGACCTTGGGGGAGTTCCGGAGTTGGCTCGTCGCCAAATCTCTTTTTAACAGCTCCTCGGACATAGACTTCGAATCTGTTTTGCGGAATTGGCTGAAGATTCAGCTTAAAGTCGTAGCTCCACTGAAAGGCATTATCGGGCTCATCAAATACAGTGAATTTCTTCACTTCCTGATAATCATAAGCCAAGAAGAACCAGGCTTTATCCCTGATAATGGGGAAGCCGTAATTGAACCCGAGGTCTTTCATCTCATCAATTCTCGACATGGCTTCCACGCCAGCGTCGCGAAGCCTATCAGTCAAATTATCTCCCTGAAATGCCTCGTCACTCATGTAATATCGGGCGCCGAAAGAGGGCTTATTCCCTCCCCGCTTCATGATGGCATTGGTTGTAAGCCCTGAAGTCTGTTGCGTTACATCGGCGGCGCCACCGATAACAATTTTCAATTCTTCTATGGCGTCATAGTTGAGATAGTTCGCCGTGGAGCCAAGGGCCGCCATATCAGACACATTGACTCCGTCAACAGCATAGGTGGTTGAGTAATGGTCTGGATCTCCCCTGGCCGTGCCCGCATCCTGCTCAAGAGATTCTGACCCCCCGATGTTCCAATAACGCGAATGAGCGCCGGGAGTCATCTTTTCTATTGACCAGATATCTCTCGCCAGTGGCAGCTCCTGTAAAACTTCTTGAGTTGCGGTCAATCCAACTTCGGTTTTCTTTTTGTCGATGAGCGGTTTTTCAGCGATAACGGTGACTTCTTCTGAAATAGTGCCTATTTCAAGCGTGATGTCAACATTCACGTTCTGCCCGAAGCTAATGGTAATGTTTTCAATGACTTTTGTCTTAAATCCTTCGAGGGTGGCCTTAACCATGTAGTCGCGGGCAGGGGCAAGAGTCAGAAACCGATAATTTCCTTCCGGACCTGTCACAAAATGAACGGGAGATGTAACGGACCCTGTGAGGGTGACGCTTGCTCCAGGCAGAGGGATGCCCTCAGGATCGAGGACTTTTCCGTAGATACTCCCGCGTTCTGTCTGCGAGAATAGTGAACATGCCAAGAGAAGAATGAATGCAATACCTAACATTTTTCGCATTTTTGCCTCCTGCTGGTTAGGTTTCAAGGGATAAACCGATGGCGTTGACTGGTTTTTTGCTAATTTTCACAATCACCCCCTCTCGGAAAATGAACTTTTAAAAAAACATCGGCTTTCTTATATCCAGATTTTTTCGGACAGAATAGCTCTTGAGAGTAATCATAGTCAGGAATTTCATTTGGCCGAACCGGCATGGCCTGTCCTTATACTAAATAAAATATAATGTATATCTAATACGATAGCTAGTTAGCATGATTTTCTGGCCATGTCAAGTTTTTTTTGCTATCAATAATTGTAGAAAGGAGGAAAATGACGTAGATCATGCCTTTATTGATAAGACACTGTCTTTCTATCTGGCCAAAAATCGCCTCGGGTGAAATTCCTCGACTGGAAGGGGACTCTTTTTCCCCAGCGCCATCTCCGAAACGACCTTCCCCAAGAGAGGCCCTAGCGTCCACCCTCCTTTGACACAAGAAGCACATAAAAATCCGGGACAGGAATCCAACGCTCCGAGAAGAGGCATCCGGTCCGGAGTCCGGCCCTCAAGCCCTACCCAACAGCGGATCAGGTTGAGGGATTGGAGTGCAGGGACAGCCCGGCAGGCCGATTTGATGCTTCCTTCCATGCTTTGGTAAAGCGGTTTCTTTATCCCCCTTTTTTCATCCCCCTCCCCTCTCCATCCCCCGCCAATCACAACATTTCCCGAGTCAACCTGCTTCAGGGTCAAGTTTCCGTTCACGTGGGTGATGATCCGGTCAAAGATTGGGGCCGATGGCTCAGTCACCATGACTTGCATGGGATCGAGTGTCACCGGAAAATCGAGGCCGATCATATTGAAGATTTCGTTTGACCACACCCCAGCAGTATTGATGATGCATGAGGTCTTCAGGAGGCGTCCTCTTGTCCGGACGAGGAATCTCTTTGGGCCTTCGACCTGGATGGCTGTCACCGCCTCGTTCTCGACGATTGCAGCCCCCCTTTCTCTGGCGGCTTGGGCCAGTGCCAGGGGCGCCGTTACAGGGTTCGACCTTGCGTCTCTTTCATAATAAGTGGCGGCAATGACAGAAGGTCCAAGGTATGGCGCAAAATTATTAAGTTCTCCGCCCAGGAGAAGTTTAACATCCAGCCCGGCTTTCTTCTGGCTCTCGATGGAACGCCGGAGCGCAGCTATCTGTTCTTCGCTTTCGGCAATCCTCAGCCCGCCCGGCTGGCGAAATTCAATCGCGTCGCCCAACTCATCTTGAAACTGCGCCCAGAGAGCTATGCTTTCCCTCACATAAGGAACCAGCCGCGGCTCTTTGTTTTGAAACGACATCGTGCCGGCCGTCGCCCCCGACGCTTCGCGTCCTATGAAAGATCTGTCGATAAGAGTCACTCTTGCGTCTTCCTTGGATAGAAAAAAGGCGGCCGCAATGCCGATGATTCCCGCCCCGACGATCACTATGTCGTTCTTGCCCACTTTGACTTCTTCGGCTTTTTCTTGTGCAGGTTCATCCAAAGCCACGGCCAACCTTCAAAAACCTCGTTCCCGGTCGACAAGCCCACGGAGCGGTTTGCCCTCCTCGAACCTTTTCATGTTTTCGATAAATATCGGAGCGATATCCTCGGGGATGCTCGGCCCCGATATATGGGGAGTCAACAGGACGTTGTCCATTTTCCAAAACTCATGCTGCCTCGGCAAGGGCTCCTTCTCGAAGACATCGAGGATTGCTCCGGCGATCCTGCCCTTCTTGAGTGCTCTCAAAAGGGCTCTTTCGCGAACGACAGGCCCCCTGCATATATTGACCAGGTAGGCCGTCCTTTTCATCGCCTCAAACTGCTTGTCCCCGATAAGTCCCCGTGTGGCCTTGGTCAGCGGCATGGTCACCACAACAAAATCGGCGCGGCCCAGGAATTCCTCCATCTCCGGGCGGGAGTATTCGCGGCTCACGTAGGGAAGCTTCTTGCTCTGTTCATCCAGGCCTATCACCTCAGCGCCCATGAGATGGAGTTTGTAGGCGATGTGTGCTCCGATCGAGCCCAGTCCCATCACGCCGACTGTTTTGTTCCTCAGAGAATCCACAAGAAACGGCCGCCACTCCTTTCTCTTCTGATTTTCAAAAACCGCCTTCATGTTCTGGGTCACGGCGAGAATGTATCCGATGATGTATTCGGACATGATCGGGCCAAAAACGCCCTCGACCCTAGTGAGCTGAACCCGGCGGGGGACAAATTCCGAACGGACAAAATTTTCGACCCCGGCGCTCATGGATTGAATCCAGCGCAGTCTTTTCGCCCGGGCAATAAGCTCCACCGGAAATGTGTGGCCGGAAAATATGATGTCCGCCTTCCCTATGTTCCTGGAGATATCCGCTGTATTCCTGCAGGCAAAAATATGAAGGTTTTTCCTCGCCTTCTTGATCAGTTTAAAGTAACGGTCGACATATTGGGGATTATGAGAATAAAGGAGAATTCTCAACCCTCTCTTCACGGGCCCCTCCGCCATCAGATGAGATCGTGCTGCCTGAGCAGGTTCTCCACAACCTTTTTTTCTTCGTCCGTCAGAGGAAGAATGGGTTTCCTTGGATATCCGCCGGGGCGGTGACGCAGGTTCATGGCATACTTCAGTCCCGCCGGAAAAGTCCCGACTTTTTTCCCTTTCATCCCCTGCTCAAGGGCGATGCATCGGTACTGGATTTTTCGCGCCTTCTCGATTTCTCCCTTGATAAGAAGATCATACATGTCCATGGCATCATGCCCGAGGAGCTGGGTGTCCATGCTGCCCACCCACCCGGAGGCCCCCATGAGGACCGCAGGCACTCCCTGCATGGAGGAATGCCCGGCGAAGACTATCATCTTGTCGCCGACAATCCTGATAACATCAGAAACCCTGGCGAAATCCTTGGAGGCTTCTTTAACGGCCACGATATTATCGAGCTCGGAGATTTTCAGGAGAAACTCAGGAAACAGATCCACACCCTGCCTGTAGGGATTATTGTAAACAAGAATGGGAAGGTCAATGGAGTCGGAGACATCTTTAAAGAAGGCGAAATGTTCCCGATCGCTCAGGTGAAGCATCGGAGGCGGCAGGACCATGACGCCGTCCATGCCTATTTCCTGGGCATAATGACTCAGTAAAACGGTCTCTGCGGCAGTTATTCCGCTCGTGCCCCCGATGACCGGAACGCGCCCCTTGGCGGTATCCACCGAGAGGCGAAAGATCTCCTTTTTTTCATCGTCCGAGAGCAACCAGCTTTCGCCCGTACAGCCGCCAATGACAACTCCATCCAGACCTTCCCGGATCAGCAAATCGATATTCCGGCTAAACGCATCTCTGTCCAGATCTCCGTTCTCTTTAAAAGGAGTAATTACGGCGGTGAAGGATCCTTTCCAATTAACCTGTTTTTTCTTCATCTTACCTTACCTCTTTTCAGGGTAAACTTAATAAGATATATTGTATATATTATCCTGCATAATTGAATACCACACGAAATTATTCATGTCAAGGATTTTTTTCCCTAAGACGCCCCTCGTCTTCTCTTTTGGCGAGGATTTCCGTAACCGTTAAGGCGGGGCCAGGGATTACGGCCTTTCCCCATTGCTTATATACCCTCTCATCTGCTCTTCTTGAACGTCGGATTCCAGGAGGATATGGCGGTGCTCAACAATCAGGTTCATCAGCTTCTCTTTGTCTCTTTTCTTGATCGCGTCTATGAGTTCCCAATGATGCTTCATCGACTTCTCCAAAAAGCCTGGATTCTTATAAGCCAAAAGACGCGAATAAAAATATCTCTCTTTCTTGTCCCTGACAAGATAAAGAATTTCAAGCAGGAATTTGTTGGGCACGTTTTTCCATAATTCATTGTGGAATTCAGCATTGACTTCAATATACTTTTCGATCGTCTTCATACTGCAATATTTTTGCATCTTTTGGGTGATTTTTTCGAGCTTGTCAATATCCGCCTGCGCCATTGCATCAATAGCCAGGCTGACGGCCAGCCGATCGAGCGCGCCCAGAACCTCCAAGATTTCCCGCAACTCCTCGAAAGAAATGGATTTGACGATGGCTCTCCGGTAAGAATCAATCCTGACAAATCCTTCTGTAGCGAGCCGGAGCACCGCCTCTCTCACCGGAGTTCGGCTCACATGAAAACTTGCAGCAATCTCATTCTCGTTGATTCTTTGATTGGCCTTGAGTTCATTACTCAAAATCGCCTCTTTGAGGTTGGAATAGATAAACTCGCTCATGGTCCGCGGAGGCGGATATTTAGAATTTTCCTTTTTGTTCTTGTTCACTTCTCGCTTTTCTCCTTGCTGATGAAATCGCACGTTTTATTGCCTATATTATATTAGATATTCTTTAACAGTATCAAGATAGAGCTTCTCTGGTTTTTTCAATTTATTCATAATAAAAAAGATATAAGAAAAATGAGGACTGTGAGTGCGGCTCATATTTTTCTTTTTTCCTCCCTTACGAAGTTCAGGAGAAGAATACAGAGGGCAGCCATGAAGGCCTGCAAGAGCCAGGCGACATTATAGGAGCCGGTAGAGTCCACAATGTAGCCGAAGATTGGAGGGCCGAGAATCGAACCGCCGACGCCGATAGTGCTACCGAAACCCGCTGCTTTAGCGGCTCCCCCTCGACCGCCCAGCTCGGAAAGTAAGGTAAGATAGACGCCTCCAAAGCCGATGCCCCCCACTCCAAGGACGAAAATGACCGGATAAATCCCCCACGACAGGCTTTTCCCAATAAGCCCCAGCATCAGGCATGCCACTGCGGCGCTGGCGGCGAAAAAAATGAAGACCGGCTTCCGCCGTCCCCCGAACATGCGGTCGCTGACGATCCCACTGATGGGCCTGGCAACAGCTCCCGCTATCTCCGAGATCGCCAGCAATCCCCCCGCTGCGACCACAGCAAAGCCAAGGGCCTTGTTCGCGTAGATCACAAAATGACTGATCATGGCCATTTCCACCCAGTTTAGGCAGAAAGCCGACAAGGCCACTTGCCAGATCTGGCGGTTCTTCACGATTTCCATAAGAGGAACAACCTCAGCCTTGGGGGCCTGCTTTTGGCCTGTCTTCGCGATGGGGATAGGCGGCTCCCTGTAGAGAGCAAAAGAGACAAGGCCGATGAGAATGGCTACCCCGCCGAGGATCAGGAATCCGTATCGCCATCCCAGGGCAAGGGCGATCGTGGGCAGCGTGGCTGCACCGATTATTCCCCCCAGGTTCACGGCTGTCTGTTTGACGCCCATGACCGTAGCCCGTTCTTTCTTGGGAAACCAGATGACGACCGCCTGAGTTGTCGACGGGGCCAGAAACCCACAGCCAATTCCCGTGACGAAAATGAAAGAGAGAAGATATGCGTATGAGGGAGCAAAAAACAGGGCGATCATGGATCCGCCGGCAATGAGTTCGCCGATGGCGATGGGCAAACGTGCGCCTATCCTATCCGCCACCCACCCGACCGGAACTTGCGTTAACAGATATCCCAAAGAAGCCGCTGAAAGCACCCAACCCACCTGTGCGCTCGTCAGCTTCAGCTCCTCCTTGAAGAACGGCCCCAGCGGCCCCACGCTCAGCCTACTGAGGAAGACGACGATGTAGGTGATCCAGAGAATACCCAGGATCACCCAGCGGTAGGAGTATCCAGAAGGTTCATCGGAGAGGACCTTTGTCTCTTGGCCTTCCGTCATTCTTGCCATATTTTTTTGACTCAGCCTCCTCGGGTTTTGACGATCGAATTCCTGGAAAAAACCTTATTTATTCGAAACGGAACGCCATTATATTGTATATCTTATAAATTAATCAATAGATTCTGTAGATTCTGTCAGTGCTGTCCAGTTAAGGAAAAATAGAATCCATTCATCATGCACATAATGCAGAAGATGAGGCCATTTTACGCCGTAATCGATTTGAACTTGATTTTGTATAATCGGCGCTCTTTCGCATTTCGAGGAGCGACCGATGAACACTCAACCATCCGTCTTCGCCCAGATCACGGCCTTCCTTCCTCATCCCGAGTTTCGGAAATGCGTCCGGCGTTATCG
>Ga0214473_10010445_pt1 | contig 10917 bp, 10 predicted proteins | sample RVTome_7_FD_203509 | JGI IMG/M metagenome (GOLD analysis project Ga0214473, IMG submission 203509) | Soil microbial communities from uranium-contaminated site in the Upper Colorado River Basin, Wyoming, United States - RVT98D197 | ecosystem: Environmental > Terrestrial > Soil > Contaminated >... | reverse complement strand
TCAGACACATAAGCCATCTAATCCCACCCCCACCCTGCCCTCCCCTCGGCAACGAGTCGTACCGACCTGAAAGGGAGGGAAATCGTCACGCGCCTCGCGTGATTCCTCCCCCTTCAAGGGGGAGGTCGGGAGGGGGATGGGGAATCTATCGGAGTAGTCCCAATAAAAACCCCTATTTAAGGATGGCATGTAACAGGAAGGTGATCATGTTCTGGGCAACCTCTTCTCTTGTCAAACGCCCCCTCTCATGATACCACTGATAAAATGAATTAACCGTTCCAAAAATACTAAAATTCATGACTAATAAATCGATGTCTTCTTTCAGTCGCCCACGTTCGGATAGTTCGTTAAGCTTTTTCATATAAAGGTTAAAAATCTCACGCTGCACCTTCACCATAATCTGACGATAGTTATTTCGCAGCAAGTGAGTATCGGATACGACAATGATGCTTTCCTTCTTCCGCTTGATGTTAAAGTCAACGATATGCGCCCTCAGCATCTCCCGAAGACACTCTTCCGGCTCTTTTATTTTCTCTTCGGTTTCGCGCAGGGATTGCACAAGGTCTTGGGTTGCGGATTTAATGACTTCGAAAAGCATCTCTTCTTTATCGTTGAAATAATGGTAAATGATTGAACTGGTGACGCTGGCTTTAGCCGCTATGTCACGGATGGAGGTATCCAGATACCCTTTCCGCGAAAAAAGATGAACAGCCGTTCGAAGCAACAATTCTTTAGTTTTTTTCTCGGGTCTCATCGATGAGCTTTTCATATCCTGATCGATCAATCGATCAGTTATCATACATAACTAAGAAAACTTGTCAAGAAATATTTTAGGGTATAATGGTATAATAGATAAAGAAGGAGGGACATGAATATGGCAACTTTAACAGGGAATCAGTTGGCTCAAGCAATCCGGCAGAAGATCGAAGAACTCAAAAAAATGTGTGAAGGGGTTGATGAGGGCACTGCCTCTCGCGCACCTTCAGGACGATGGTCTCCCAAGGAAATCCTCTCGCATCTTTGGGGTCCTGAAGGCTCAGGCAATCTGCCCACCTTCCGGGCCTTCGTGGAGAAGGAGACTCCCCGGCTGGACATCGAGGCGGAGAATCCTTTCTTTTCTGAGAAGCGTAGCCGGATGACCTTCAACGCGCTCCTCTCGGAGGTTGAAAAAGAGTACAGCCGAATCACTGAATTCGCGGCCGAGCTGTCTGAGGAGCAACTCAAACGTAAGGCACATATCCCGATGCTCAAGGATTCACCGATGGGAGAGTATCCCACGCTGGAAGGCTGGCTGCATGGCCTGGGAGAATTCCATGTAAAATTTCACATCGACCACATGCGTGAGATTTTACAGGCCCTGGGGGCATCGACAAAGTGAAAAAAGTCAATTTGTCGTATGGTCGCATAGTTGGGTAGTCTTGTAGTCAAGTAGTTGAATAAGTTTTTTGACTATACGACCAAGAGACCATACGACTATATGACTATGAGCCTTTACCGGACTTCCGGGATAATATTACCCCCGGAGGGAAAGATTGCTACATTTGCCCGTGGAATGGCCCTGTAAGCTCCATCAATTGCATCTTCAAGACTCTGAGCATAGGAAAATTTCATCATCTTCACCTGGTCCGGAGAGAGCCCTTCGGTGACATGAATGACATTGAATTTTTCGGCCATCTCTTTGAATTTAACAACCTGCATAATGTATGAAATCCCAAAAGACTTGAGATGATCCGGAATGTTTCCATCGATGAGGCGGCGGTGGAACTCCCCGGCGCTCTCCGGACTTCCCATCTCCTTGATTAAAGGCATGATCGGTCCGGCCTCCTTCTGGGGGGCAACCCAGATGATTGCCCCGCCCGCCCGGGTACAAAAACCCGCCATGGTCAATGCCTTGGTTGATTGAACCCCTATTTCTAAAGGAAAAGCCGAAGTGATTGTTACATCCGCCAGTTTTGGAAGAGACACCAAGTAGAGCGAGGAAGCATAACGGGAAGCCTCCCTGTGTTCTTCTACCGGGTCTCCGGCGAAAGCCCGGATAACCTCCCGTTTTTCATTAATGATCAGGTCAAGCTTGAATCCCAATCGGGAAAGGCGTCCTGCGTCGACGATCTCTTCGTAGAATGAATTCCCGGTCATCAGGTTGACTTTGCTGTGCGGGTGTCGCATCCACGTGAAGTGGTGCTCTGCAACGGAACGGTAGGAGCATACGCCGGGCATGACGATCTTGCATCCGCCCCCATACCCGGCAACGGGGTGAGGCATACATTCCCCCACCCCAATAATCAGATCGGCGAATGCGACGTGCCGGTTAATCTCCACCAGGGTTCCACGGTGGGTTTTCCCAACAATCACGTTATCGGAAGTGCGGGGATCGTGAGAGAAAATGCGGCCCTGAAGACGGGAGAAGGTTTCTCTGCCAACCTTCTTTTCCAACTGCTCGGGTGTGAGAACGGTATGGGTTCCAACGGCGCAGATTCCGTAGATTCGCCGGTCCGGAATTCCCGCCCGGTTGAGACGGTCCATGATCTCAGGCAGAGCCAGATGGACCGGGGTGGGTCTCTGGAGGTCATCAAAGAGCAAAACGACTTCCGATCCGGGTCGGGCCAGGTCTTCGATCTTCGGGGATCCGATAGGGTGGTCCAGTGCACGCTTGATTTCCAGGACGGGGTCCGGAACTCCCGGGACAGAAATCCTGTCCTGGTCCGAAAGGGACTCCCACCCCTTCGGGAGAGAAAAGGGTATTTTCTGATTTCCGTAATGGATGGAATAGCTCATGGTAGTCTCCGGATCCTTGCTGCGAATATTAAACCTCATTATAAGTCATTTTTGCCCATTTTTCTTTGAATCATCCAAAAAAGATTTTTGCGAATAACTTTCCTGTTTGTTAAGATTAGTTTAATCGTTGCTTATCTTGACAGCCCCCATTCCCTAAGATAAAGTGTGCACGAATTCATTTCCTCCCCAACTGGAGACTGTAAGTCCGTTCATGGTTCGACAAGCTCACCACGAACGGATCACGGCACATTAGAAATCAATTACTTAGCCGTTCGCCCTGAGCCTGTCGAAGGGCGAGCAACGAATTGCAACACAGCCTCCTGGAGAGGGAAAATTATTTTCAAATAACAGATGGTGTTGACATGATTGAAATCAAGTTTTACGGCAGGGGAGGCCAGGGAGCGGTTATCGCATCTCAGATCCTGGCAAAGGTCTTTTTTCTCATGGGGAGGTACCCCCAGTGCTTCTCTGTCTTTGGCGGCGAGAGACGGGGAGCGCCCGTCGCCAGCTTCCTCAGGGTGGATGATAAAAAGATATTCCTTAAGTGTGAGATCAGAAGACCCGACCAGATGATTTTCATGGCCCCGGACCTGGTTGATGAAAAGGAGATAGAATCAACTCTGAAGCCCGGTGGGCTCATCCTCATTAACAATGCTCTGACGACGAACGATTTCAGCGCCTTGCGCAAGTTTCGCCTCGCCCTGGTGGATGCCCTTTCTGTTTCTGAAGAGGTGGGAATGGGAAGCACGATCAATACAGCGATCCTTGGCGCTTACGCCAGGGCCAGCCGCGCCATCCCCATGGACTATCTGGAAAAGGCGATCAAGGAAACGGTTCCTGCCAAGATTTCAGCCAATATCGCCGCCGCGAAAAGAGCGTACGAAGTGACCCAAATCATAGAAGGAGCGGAGTAAATGAAGCATGACTCCATATCCATTGAGGACATAGAATCCATCGCCCCTCTATCGAGAGAGTCTACGGAGATTTTTTTAACCGGGCATTGGAGCAGCAAAAAACCCATTTATGTAGACAAAACCTCGCCATGCCGCCAGGCATGCCCGATTGGAATCGATATTTCAAGGGCATTTTACGAAGCATCAGAAGGGGATTATCATGAAGCCCTGAGAATTTACCGCCAGGACAATCCCCTGCCGGGCATCTGCGGAAGAGTCTGTTATCATCCCTGTGAAGGTGACTGTAATCGGAAGGAGTTTGACGAGGCAGTCAATATTCGAGGTTTTGAACGGTTCTTATCCGACCGGGGTCGGGTCAACCTGGAGCGAGAGGCCCCGAGCCGCTTAAGAAGAGAGAAGATTGCTGTTATCGGATCAGGGCCCGCAGGTTTGAGTGCTTCCTATCATTTGGCGAGATTAGGTTATTCGGTCACGATTTATGAGGCCCTCCCGGAACCCGGTGGGATGCTTCGGTACGGCATCCCGGAATACCGTCTTCCGAAAGAGGTCCTGCGAAAGGAGATCGGCTACATCCAACAGCTCGGAGTGGAAATCAGGACCGGGGTTCGGGTGGGGAAAGATGCATCTCTCGCTGACATAAAAAGAGATGTCCATGCGGTTTTTATTGCTGCGGGCGCCCACGGCGGAATGCGGCTCGGGATAGCAGGCGAGGAACTTCCTGGTGTGATGGAAGGAATTAGGTTTCTTCGGAGTATCAACCTTGGTGAAAAGGGAAAAACAGGCCAGAGAGTCGCCGTGATCGGTGGCGGGAATACAGCGATTGATTGTGCTCGAACTGCCAGACGCATCGGCGGAAGAGAGGTAAGAATCATTTACCGGCGCTCTAAGGCTGAGATGCCAGCCTTGGCAGAAGATGTGGCATCCGTGGAAAAGGAAGGGATAAGGATCGATTTCTTAGCTGCACCGAAGGGTTTGATTTTGGATAAAGGACGACTATCCGGGATAGAGTGTGCCCGGATGGAACTGGGTTCACCGGACGGGAGCGGCCGGCTTCAACCCATCCCCATCAAGGGATCTGATTTCATCGTACCGGCCGATACGGTCATTACCGCTGTTGGACAGGTGCCGGAGGTGGAGTTTGTGAGGGAACTCGGCTTGTCATTGAGTCAAAGAGGGATGATTGAGATTTCACCCGAAAACACAATGACCCCTGTTGAAGGAGTATTCGCCGGGGGGGACTGCGCAGGAGGGAAAGCCTTTGTAGCCGATGCGATTGCCAGTGGTAAGCTGGGAGCATTCGCTATTTCCTGTTTTCTCGAAGGGAAGGATATGAAGAGAGAGTTTCAGAACCACCGGATTGGGACCCGTCCATCCTTCTCTTTTCAGCATTTCATGGACCCCGAGAAAGACCCGGTGGATCTCAAAGGAGTTGTCCCCTTTGACCAGATCAACACCCTCTGTTTTCCTCATCATGCACGGAATAACAATCCTGATCCGTTAGAGCCGGACGAGAGCATAAAGACCTTCAAGGAGGTCGCGAGCGGACTTGCCCCCGCCCGGATGGAGGATGAGATTTCACGTTGTTTCAAATGCGGAACATGCACCCAGTGTGACCTCTGTTTTTTACTCTGCCCGGATATATCGATCATGAAAGACGATGCATCGGGGTATCGTGTGAAAGAAGATTACTGCAAAGGGTGCAGTATTTGCGCCTCGACCTGCCCAAGACATGTGATTGAGATGCGGGGTGACAAATGAAACAACTTCTATCAGGGAATTATGCGGTTGCAGAGGCGGTCCACTTAGCCAAGGTGCAGTTCGTAGCCGCCTACCCGATTACTCCTCAAACTCCTATCTACGAGAAGTTGTCCGAGATGGAAAACAAAGGGGAGTTGAACGGAATCATGATGAGAGTGGAGTCAGAACACTCTGCCATGGCTGCCTGCATCTCCGCTTCCCTCACCGGTGTGCGTACGTTTACGGCCACGGCCTCTCAGGGAATCGCCCTGATGCACGAGATGCTTCACTTTGCCTCCGGAAACAGGGTCCCGGTCGTGATGGTCAATGTGAACCGTGTCCTCTCCGTTCCATGGGCCTTCGGGAGCGACCAGTCAGACAGCCTTTCCCAGAGAGACACGGGGTGGCTCCAATTCTACTGTGAGGATGCCCAGGAGACTCTCGATACCGTGATCCAGGCCTATCAGATCGCCGAACAGGCTCTCCTTCCAGTGATGGTCGTCATGGATGGTTTTTTCACTTCCCACTTTATCGAGCCGATCGAGATCCCAGAGCAGACCTTGATTGATACCTTTCTGCCGGAAGTCGCCATTCCGAGGCGGTTTGACATCCAAAACCCTGCCTATCTTTCGAACGTGGTGAACCCTTCTCAATTCATGCGGTTTCGACGGAGAAGTTTCGAAGATATGGAGAAGACAAAACCCTTGATCAAAGAGACCGATAGTGAATACCGGCGGATCGTCGGAAGGGGCTACGGTATGCTCGAAGCCGTGGATACGGATGAGGCGGAGATCGTCCTGGTCACAAGCGGTGCGATGACCGGCACAGCCCGTGTGGCTATTCAATCTCTCCGCGAAAAGGGCTATAGGGCCGGGCTCCTGAAGATGAAGGCCTTCCGGCCCTTTCCGACCCAGGAGGTGCAAGAGGCATTGAAGGATGTCCCGAAGGTAGCAGTCGTGGACAGGAATATTTCCATAGGAAAAGAGGGTATATTTTGTCAGGAGTTGAAAGCTGCGCTCTATCCTCTCGAACATCGTCCTATGATCACTGGCTACATTGCAGGTCTTTGCGGGGCAGACGTATCCCCGGACATGCTCGAAGAGATGGCCCTGGAAACGCTTCATCGAAATAAACCGGAGGATTTACCGATATGGGTGCAGAGGGACTAAACATAATGACCGAAGAAATGGAAAAAGAATATATGCGGCCGGGACACATGGCCTGTCCGGGCTGTGGCGTGGCAACGACCATGCGGCTGGTTCTAAAGGTCCTTGGGGAAAAAACAATCGTGGTCATTATTCCCGGGTGTGCTGCCGTGACAAGCGCCAATTACCCGAATAGCGCCCTCACCGTGCCTGCCTTCCATTCCGCTTTCGAGATCGCCGCTCCAACAGCGGGCGGTATCGCGAATGCCCTCAAAATACAGGGACGGGACGACATCACCACGCTGGCATTTGCCGGTGATGGAGGAACTTTCGATATTGGACTTCAGTCCCTCTCAGGCGCCGCAGACCGGAATGATAACTTCATCTATGTCTGCCTGGACAACGAGGCCTACATGAATACAGGCATTCAGTCAAGCTCTGCAACGCCGAGGAATGCCTGGACCATGACCACCCCGGGAGGCAGGCGGGGAAGAAAGAAACAATTTATGCAAATCATTGCCGCACACCGGATCCCCTACGCAGCAACGGCTTCCATGGGTTATCCGCAGGACCTCATGGAAAAAGTGAAAAAGGCAAAAGGGATAAAAGGCATGCGGTTCATCCATACTTTAGCCCCCTGCCCTACGGGCTGGAGAATGCCCGAAGATCTGACCGCCAATTCAGCGATGCTTGCTGTAGAGACAAAGCTCTTTCCCCTTTATGAGATCGTAGATGGAACAGAGTACCGGATTACCCATGATTCGAAAGGCCTGCCGGTGGGCGAATATCTCAAGATCCAGGGTCGTTATCGCCATTTCAATGAGGAGGAGATCAAAGACCTTCAGGAGGAAGCGGACGAGGAATGGGACCGTCTGGTGGCGCGGACCAAAGGCTGCATGTAATCCCCCTTTTCTTCGAGGTTGGAAAAGAAGGGGAAGCGGTTGGGCAAGGACATTTCCAAAATACCACAAATCCGAAAAAAAGACTTGATTTGACCAGAAGGATCAGGTTACAGAAACTTATTTTTCTTAGTCTATGCTGGCCATCGCAGATGATTTATCCCAAAAATCTTCGTTTAAATGCGGATGAAATCGTGTGAAGATATCGATTGTCGGGGCCACCGGTCATGTCGGTTCCAGCGCTGCCTTTAACATCGCTATCCACAGGCTCGCCGATGAAATAGTTTTGATTGGCGGTTCCAAAAAAGCGAGGCTCCTTCAATACGTCGAGGACCTCAATACTGCAGTCACGGGGCTGGATGTGCTGGTACGCATGGGCGGCTATGAAGACATGCGTGATTCGAAGATCGTCATTATCGCGGCAGGCTCAGCCGAGGTCATTGCCTCCCGCATGGAAGTCCTTCCTCAAAATCTACCTTTGATTCATGGAATTGCCCAAAATGTAAAGCAATTCTGTCCTGAGAGTATTGTCATTACCGCAACCAATCCCGTCTGTCCTCTGAATTATGCCATGTATCTCAGTTCTCACCTGGATCGAAAGAAGCTGATCGGCTATTCGGCTAACGACTCGATCCGTTTTCGCATGTTCTTATCTCAGGCTCTCGGGGTGAAGTCCAGCCAGGTAGAGGGAACCGTGATCGGTGAACATGGTAATAGCCAGGTAATGCTCTTCAGCTCCGTCAAGGTAAACGGCAAACGGTTTGCTGTGAATGATCAGATCAAGCAAAAAATCCGACAGCAGGCGGCCATGCTGCCTGCTCTCCTGGAAGACCTGAGGATGAAGTCGGGGCGGACTGCTTCCTGGACCGCTTCCATGGGATTGACTGCACTATGCCACGCCATCAAGGAGGATACCGGAGAAATGATTCCATGTTCATTAGTGCTGGATGGCGAATATGGATGTCATCAACTGGGTATGACGGTCCCCGCCATCATCGGGATGGACGGCGTGCAACAAATCCAGGAGTGGGAACTATCTCCGGACGAACGCGAGGCTTTAAACCGTTCGATTAACATTCTTAAACCCGCCATGCGTTATGTTGAAGAGTTTCTGACGAAAAAATAGGATATCCATCCCTATGGAAATACAAGGGTAAGGGACCAGAATGAAATATCATCATCCATTTGAAAAGCTTCTTGAGCCGGGTCATATCGGCAGAATAAAAACACGCAACCGCATCATCAAGACCGCGAGCGGGACTTCCTTCGTCGAACCCACTGGGTATATAGGTGACAGAGCAAAGGCCTATTATGCTAACATGGCGAGGGGTGGCGTGGGTCTCCTCATCGTTGAATCCTGCGGGGTGGAATATCCGCTGGGTGTTCAACACCCCCCGGTTCAATTACATCTCGACGACGATAAGTATATTCCCAGCTACCGGGAGCTAACCGAAGCGGTGCACAAGCATGGGAGCCCGGTCTTTATCCAGTTTCAACATGCAGGAGCCTGGAATCCTACCGGTAAGCTGCCGAAACGGGATACCCGGGCCTGCTCAACCTTGACTGCGGAAGAACTCCCGGGAGGGCGTTTTGATGTCCCCAGGGGCTTGGGCCATGAGGAAGTACACCTGTACATTGATATTTGGGTTAAAGCGGTCGAACGAGCTGCCAGAGCCGGATTTGATGGTTGTGAAATAAACGGGGGGTCATGCCACTTTATCAATACCTTCTTCTCCCGCATCTGGAACAAGCGCGATGATGAATACGGTCCTCAAACCCTGGAAAACCGCTCGCGGTTCATGTGCGATGTCATTCGGGAAGCCAAGAGGCGGGTCGGAAACGATTTTGTGATCACCTGCCTCTACAATGTGGCTGAATATGGCCATGAAAAAGGGACGGCGATTGAAGAAGGAGTAGGATTTGCAAAATTCCTTCAAGCCGCCGGGGTGGATGCCATCAATTGCCGTGCCCATGACTATTTTCATCGTGACGGAATTCTCCACCCGGATCGATTCATCTTCCCTGAACCGCCTGCTCATCTCCCCAAAGACTTGGACTGGAGCCGCAAGGGTAAGGGGGCCTTGGTCCCTCTGGTAATGGCGGTCAAGAAAGCAGTCTCTATCCCTGTCTTTTGCTCTGGAAGACTGGATCCTTTCTTAGGAGAGGAGTATTTAAGACAGGGCCAGTTGGATTTCGTGGGGATGACCAGAAGGCTGTTGGCAGACCCGGAACTGCCTAAGAAGGTTACTGAGGGAAGACCCGATGACATCAGACCCTGTATCGGTTGTCTGCACTGCATAGACGTTCGGAACAAGAATAAACCGGTCGAGTGTACTGTCAATCCCTCCCTTGGAAGAGAGCAAGAGCATATTCTGAAGCGCACTGAAAAGAAGAAAAAAGTGATGGTAATCGGCGGCGGTCCCGCCGGGATGGAAGCAGCCCTTCTATCAGCCTGGAGGGGACACGAAGTCAGTCTCTACGAAAAGGGCCCTCAATTGGGCGGCCTTATTCCTTTGGCTGCGATGTTCAAGGATCTTCAGATCCATGACTTGCTGGCTTTGGTCCGTTATTTTGAAGTTCAATTAAAAAAAGCGGGTGTGGTGGTCCATACAAACAAAGAAGTGGATTCCTCAGTCATGAAGGAACCGGAGCCAGATGTGGTGATTATCGGAATAGGGATTTTGCATGATACTCTGGAAATACCTGGCAGTAACCGGCGTGACGTACGAACCAGCGCCGGATTCCATAAAGTGTTGAGGTTTTGCTTGAAATTCCTTCGTCCGCCCATGCTTGAAAGGTTGACCAGAATATGGATGCCTGTAGGGAATCGTGTGATTGTCATCGGGGGTGATATTCGCGGCTGCCAGTTGGCCGAGTTTTTGACCAAACGGAAAAGACAGGTAACGATCGTTCATGCGGATGAAGCTCTCGGGGAAGGGATACCCATAGAAGACCAGATGAGGTTATTTCCTTGGTTTGACAGGAAAGGAGTAGTACGGTTTACCGGCGTCCAATATGAAAAGATAACAGACGAAGGATTGCTGATAAAAACCAGGGAGGGGGAAAAGAAGACCCTTAAAGCCGATACTTATATCGTCGTCATGCCAATGCTGCCGAATACAGAAGCCGTTCACAGATTAAGTAGCATGGGAAAGGAAGCCCACGCCATCGGGAGCTGCACGATTCCAGGCTTGATCGTGGATGCCATAGCCGAAGGCAGACGCCTTGCTTGTAGTTTATAAACCCCGACAAATCGTGCCGAAGGCTGGATTTCGAATGTGGGCTTTTCGGATGTTCTTATGGGGAGGGTCTGATTGAGAAATCTTTTCTGGAAGGTTTTTGACAGAGTCATTGATGTGATGGCTGATTTAGCCGGAGTTATACTCGTCTTTATCGTCGGAGCGGTCTGTTACACCATCGGTATGCGGTTCCTGTTTACAAAGACCA
>Ga0214473_10010443_pt1 | contig 10918 bp, 9 predicted proteins | sample RVTome_7_FD_203509 | JGI IMG/M metagenome (GOLD analysis project Ga0214473, IMG submission 203509) | Soil microbial communities from uranium-contaminated site in the Upper Colorado River Basin, Wyoming, United States - RVT98D197 | ecosystem: Environmental > Terrestrial > Soil > Contaminated >... | reverse complement strand
CAAACGGAATACTTGCAATAGCATCCTCAAAAGGTGTTTTTATTTCAACTAACAATGGAGAAAATTGGATGGCTACAACAGGGATCTCTCCAGAAGACACAGTAAAAGTATTAGAATTTGATAATGATACCACTTCCACATTGTTCGGAAATAATTCACCAACCTTAATTCAGAATAATGAAGCTTTATTTGTAGGAACCCAAAAGGGGGAGATTTATAAAGCCTGGAGACAAGATGATTATGAGGAGTTGTTTTTAATATATCTTTTTATTCCTGATGAGGAAATCAGCAGAATAAAATGGTTGCTAGAATGGGGATTTAATTCGACTTTTGGGAGGACAACCAGCAATGAAAGCTTCACTCGCAAAATTAACAATACAGGGAATGTCTATAAATCAACCGATAATGGGACCACCTGGAATTCAATAAATGATGGTTTACCAGCCAACCCACCTGTTTCTGCATTAGCATTAAAAAAATTTAGTGAAACTTCTGGTCAGCTTTATGCAGGATTATTTAATGATACAACAAATGGTGCCGGTGTTTATAAGCTTGATATTACGGTTGGCGTTGAAGAGATTGATAATTATGTTCCTTCAGATTATATACTTGAACAAAATTATCCCAACCCATTTAATCCAAACACAACAATTCAGTTTGCTATTCCGCAGCAATCTTTTGTACAATTAGAAATTTTTGATGTTTTGGGTGAGAAGGTTTCAACACTTGTTTCAGAAACTCTTTTATCAGGAACTTATGAGTATGAATGGAATGCAGAGGGTTTGACGAGCGGAGTTTATTTCTATAAGCTTTCCGCAGATAAGTTTATTCAAACGAGAAAGCTTTTGCTGATGAAATAAGAAGAAGCCCCCTAAATCCCCCGAGGGGGGACTTTTAAAATTTCAAAAAGCCCCCCCCCTTAGGGGAGGGTTGGGTGGGGCTTTTTACTTTGGTTGAAATAAAATCTGGTAGTCTTTCTCTTTTCCTTTCTTCCACCATTCTTCCGGGATAACTTTCCAGTTACCAATAATTTCTGGATTGATTATTTTCTTTTTCTCAATCCATTTCATAATATTATATCGAAGGTCTTTGTCAGTAGAAGTTAGAACTCTTTCTGACAATTCTTCTTTTGGAATTCCTGCACCAAGGGTTAAATGTCCGCCACCGCCATTGCCTCGGTACGAATTTACTGCAACGTTATAAAACGAATCTGGGCTAAATATTTTTCCATTTGATAAAGTTGTAATTGCCACTCTGTCTCCCATTGGTTTTGAGACATCAACAGTGTAATTAATTCCTGCGGCAGAAGAAAAATTATAATAAATTTCTTTCGTCTGCGGTCTTCCGTATCTGTTGGAAAGATTTATTTCACCGTTTTTATCCAATTCAAATTTTAACAGATGATCATTTTCGTCTTTCATCTGATTGAACCAGTTGCCGAAAGAATATTCGAGGTAATCTTTTATTTCCTTGCCGGATAATTTCATAGTATAAAGAAAATTTTCATAATGATAGAGTTTGAAAAGGTCTCCAACCCTTATCCATCCGCTGTCAATTGTTGCATTAAAGCTTAGCGGTTCTGAGAAGGAAATGTCAGCACCGGTTATTTCTAACTGAGCCGTCTGAATTAGATCTACGAATTCTGATGGACCGAATAAAGATTCTTTTGATGAAATGGGTTTGGTTATTTGTCCGATTGGAGTTTGGGTATAGTTTTCTACCACGTTCAGATTAATTAGGAACCTACTCATAAAATGATCGTCAGGTTTGTAATCTCTAATCTCAACAATTTCCCCGGAAAGGTTTCCCTTTTTCCATTTACCTTCTTTAGTATCAAACTCCATTTGGATATTAGCAACAGCAACGTTTCTTGCTCTTGATGTTGGTCCGACAATCAAAACACTGTCGCCATCAGCATTCTGAACTTTAAAATTCCATACTGCATGGTCGTGTCCGACAAATACAACATCAAAGCCGGGAACTTGTTCTGCAACAAGCTGTGATGCATTTTCATTTTTATATGTGTCTTCGTCTTCATTGTTATAATTATAATTAACGCCGGCATGAAATAAACCAATCAGCAAATCAGGATTCTCTTTTTCTTTTATGATCGAAACCCACCTCTCTGCAGATTCAATCATATCTTCAAACTCAATTCCTTTGTAAAGTATTTCAGGAAGCCAGTTCGGAATAGCGGGAGTTATTAATCCGAGAACGGCTACCTTAATTCCGTTCTTATTAATAACTGTGTACGGCTGGAAGTATGGTTCTGCTGTTTCTTTTTCTACTGCATTTGCTGCCAGCCATGGAAAATTAATTTCCCCCCTGAATTTATCGTAAACCTTGTGTCCGGTTTCAATATCGTGATTGCCAACAGAAGCGGCATCGTACTGCATAAAATTCCTTGCATCGGCAAAAACATGAATATCGGCAGTATCAATGTAGTTATAGAAATATGCCAACGGATCGCCTTGAAGAATATCACCATTGTCCAGCAAAATAACTTCCTGGTTTGAAGTAAGCCTTTCGCCGAGAACATAGGAATGAACTTGAGCGAGAGAGGAAGTTGTTGATGTGTCGTTAAGAAGATCATAAGGAAGAAGCGCACCATGAACATCGCTTGTTTCGATGATTTTAAGATTAATTGTTTGTGAATGGAACTCAGCTGGCAGTATAAGGATTAATAAAAGTATTATTGAAGTAACAAGCCTGTTTTTTTGGAGCATATCTTGTGGAAGAGTTTATAGAAAAATATTGCGCAAAGTTAGTGATAAATATGTATCAAAGAAGAGGCAATTCAGAACGTAAGCGGGTTAATCCTAAAATGATTTTATCCAATCAACAATTTTTTCAGCGCCCTCAAGTATGTGAGAACAGTAGGTAGTTAAAAACTCATCCGTAATCGGATCTTCCGGACTAATAGTCTCTGCCGCAGCAAGTGCGCGCGACCCATCAAAGTCAACATAGGCGAGACGTGCAGTAAATTCTGTTTCTGGTCTGCCGAAAACATTTCCCGGCAGAAGCGCTACCCCGGTTTCTTCAAGCAGTTTAGTTGTCATTTCCATACTACTAAAAATATTTTTTGCTCTCAGCTTGTCTGCATAATTTTTAAAATTGCAGAAGAGATAAAAAGCCCCATCAGGTTCGGGACATACTACTTCGGCGGAAGCAAGGATACCATATAATTTTCCGCCTAATGCTTTCAGAATTTTTCTCGCATTCCATAAATATCTTTCGATTTCTATTCCTCCTTTAAAGGCCTTCACGGCAGCATATTGAATTGGTGCGCTCGTGGCCGTGAATGTTTCGCTTGCAACGGCAGCCATTGTGTCTATTAAACTTCGAAGGGAGTTAGGAAAAGTAAATGTCCCGAGTCTCCATCCTCCCGCACCACACCATTTGCTCAATCCTCCTGAAATAATTGTTCCTTCAGGATAGAATCTTGCAATTGAAGTATGAGTCCCGTTGAAATCTAATTCTCCATAAATTTCATCCGACAATACTATAACACGGTATTTTTTTGCTACTGAAGCAAGCTCTTCTAATTCATCTTTGCTATAAGTAACACCGGTTGGATTTGAGGGATAGTTTAAAATTACTAGTCGAGGTCTCGATGGATCTGATTTGCAAATGCGATGTATATCTTCAGGATGAAGCCTCCATCTGTGAGTTTCTTTTTTATCAATCCAGACAATTTGCCTTCCGATTATTTTTGCCTGCGGTGCATAAGAAACCCAGCTTGGTGTTGGAATAAGTATCTCGCCATAATAAACAAACTGCAGCAGGAACATTAATTCTTTTGAGCCTGGACCGATCAAAATATCTTCTGCGCTGCATTGAAGATCATTTCTTCTTGAATGATAATCTGCTACTGCTTCTCTCAATGGAAGCAAACCTTTTACATGCTGGTAATCTTTCTGAAAAGCGTTTGAACGTAATTCTTCAACAATAATTTTTGGAACGGGAAAAGGAGATTGACCCAGCCCCATCCTGTAAATTTTTTTGCCTTCCTGTTTTAGCTTGTTGGAAAGTTCATTGATAAAAAGCGTAGCTGAAACAGGCATTCCTCTTACATTCAGATTGAGGCTGATATCAAATGAAGAATTATTATTTTGCATGAAATTATTCGTCTGTTACTTCAATTTCATCAGGTTGAAGGATATTGTCAAGCTCATCCTGGAAGAAAAATTTTTCTCCGCCAAAAGCTGGTTTTAAATCAGTATACCAGGTTGCATATTCATCATACTTAGCAAAGAAAGATTTTGCAACCCAATCAGGATGTCTGCCCTGAATAAATCGCAGTGTAAAAACTTTGTCATCACCGATTTCGTTTACACCCAGTATCTGCATTTTGCCCGGCAGACAGGACATGCTCGGACCACGCACAGTTCTGCAGATTCCGCTTACTAATTGATAAGCACCTCTGAAAAGTTTCCAAACATCTACAAGCGGAATAGAAAAGTAATGATCTGCACCCGTATTTCGTGCAACGAACATATAATAAGGTATGCAGCCCAACTGAACCTGTTTCTTCAGCATCTCTGCCCATACTTCCGGAGAATCATTAATATGTTTTAAGACAGGAGACTGAGTTCTGATCACAGCTCCCGTTTGAAGAATTCTTTCAATTGCATCCGCAACTGCTTTATGTTCCAGTTCAACAGGATGATTAAAGTGAGCCATAAAAGCAAGATGCTTGCCGGCTCGTTTTACATCTCTAAAAAGTTTCAGCAAATCATCTGCATCATCATCTGTTAAGAACCGGAATGGCCAGTAAGCAAGTGCTTTAGTTCCAATCCGGATATGACGGAGATTATTAAGACCAGCATCAAGCAAAGGTCTTATGTATGCTTCAAGAATTTTTGTTTTCATTATTAATGGATCGCCGCCGGTAAACAGCACATCGGTAACGTCTTCATTTTCAGAAACATATTTTACAAGAAGCTCTGCTTGTCTGGATGCAAACTTAAGCTCATCCATTCCGACGAACTGAGGCCAGCGGAAACAAAAAGTGCAATAAGCATGGCAAGTCTGTCCCTGTCCGGGAAAAAACAAAACGGTTTCCCTGTACTTGTGTTGCATTCCGAAAATCTTTTCGCCATCCATATACGGAACATTGTGCTCAAGCTGACCGGCTGGATGAGGATTTAACTCGAGCCGTATTTCATCGGCGGCAATTTTGATTTCACTTTTTGACGCACCGCTTTTTATCAGCCGTTCAATTTTTTTGTAGTGATGTGGTTGCAGCATTCCTTTCTGCGGAAAAGTTAACACGAATATTGGATCGTCAGGAACTTTGTTCCAGTCAATCAGGTTTTCAACAACATAATTGTTGGTTTTGAAAGGTAATACGGAACCTACAACTTCAATGGCTTCGATCAAATCATTCGGAAGATTCTGAACCTGCGGGATTGATCTGAAATTATGCAGCATATATGATTTGTAGTTCATAGTTGCCTCCAGATAGTTAATGATTCTGTTGGTAATTATGGTGCTTCTGAAATTCGGATATCGCAATTCCAATTTAAAATATTTTCCCGTTAATTCAAGGCAAAAGGTGAAATAAAGTAAGTATTGAAGAGAAAAATCAACTCTGTGATTTCGGGACCAATTGATCCGGGGTGTCGGCTACAGCAGCATAGATTCTCCTGAAAAATTCCAAAGCCAATTTCAGCGGATCGTTATTCTCTGCCAATCGGGGGTACGGCAATACGGCACGGGATATTCTTCCCTTTATTTTTAAGAGAAGAGAACCATCAATAAACTTTTCAATCAATTCTGAATCTGGGGATATTGAAATATATAAATGAGCATCGGGATTAATTTCGTCTCCCGTCGAAAACCCAAATTCGATTTGTTCTGTGTAAGCTGTATTTCCGTCTTTAATATTTTTATCAAACATAGTTAATATTAAAGCGAAATCATCCGGACGCAGTTGAACAGGGGAAGTTTCTTCCGTTATTTCATTTTTGATTTTAGTCAGTACCTGATTGATTGTTCTTACTGCTTTCCAATAGTTTTGAAGAAGTTGCGATTCGAATCTTCCGCGGACACCTTCAAGAAAACTCGGTCTTTCTAACGGCGGCGTTATTCCAATATCAGAAAGCAGACTGCAGGTTTCATCACAAAGTGCATTCAATGATTGACCTGTTAATGCGACAAACAAGGGCTCACGATAATTCGATTCGATCCGAAGTCTTTGGTTCATCACATCAAGCATGATCTCAAAAGTTTGTATGGGCGGTGCTGCATTTTTAAGTAGATGCGATGTGGTGAATCCATCATTAGTCAATAGCAGATTTGTATGAAGGGAATGCAGAAGAGGTTTTGACATAACTTCTCTGATAGTGCCGACCATTTTGCAGTACTTCTGTAAAGTATCTCTTGTTTCTTTCCACTCACTTAAGATAAGAGGCGGAAAAGTTAATTCTTCCATTTCGTATTCCGTTAGTAATCTTAACTACCTGCTGTATTTGCCCATTAAACTGCCATCTGAGAGAATATGTTCTTCCATTGAATGCAGAAGCTCTCCTTTGGCAGAACCCGGAGCTAGTGTCAGCAGTTCATTTAAAGCATAAATTTTAAAATAATATCTGTGAATTCCGTTTGGAGGACAAGGTCCACCATAACCGATTTTTCCGAAATCATTTTTTCCCTGGATTGTTCCGTCTTCCAAAACTTTTTCAAAGGAAATATTTTCTTTCAGATTATTTATTGATGGAGGAATATTGTACATCACCCAGTGAACCCATATTCCCATTGGTGCATCAGGATCGTCACAGATGATAGTAAAGGATTTTGTTCCTTCAGGAAATCCGCTCCATTCTAACGGAGGTGAAACATTCTCTCCATCACAAGTGTACTTCTTGGGAATTAATTCACCTTCTTTAAATGCACTGCTCTTAATTGTAATACTCATATTACTTCCCGCTTGTTTTGATTCTATCTGTGCGATACAAATATCAGCAGAAAATATTAATATCAGGATAAAGATTTTCATAGTTGACGAAGATTCTCTCCATCTGCCGTCTTTCTAAAGGAACTTAGGTTTTAAATCTATTAGAAGCAATCCGACCAATAGATTTATTAATTATTGAAAGACTTGTTAAATTTCTTGTTGAAAGTTATTTAATTGAACCCAATCAGAAGATATGAAAGCAAAAACGGCAGTTCTACTCATTAATTTGGGCACACCGGATAGTCCTTCGGTTAAAGACGTACGAAAATATCTTTTTGAATTTCTTAATGATCCAAGAGTGATCGATATACCCGCTATTGCCAGATTCATTCTTGTAAACTTAATTATTGTTCCATTCCGCGCACCAAAATCTGCAAAGATATATAAGCAGCTTTGGGTCAATAATGGATTGCCAGATGGAAAAGAAGGATCACCAATTTTGATTTATGGAAAATCTGCTCAGCAAAAATTACAAAATGAGCTGGGAGAAAATTTTGAAGTTTATCTTGCAATGAGATATCAAAGCCCACCGATGGAGAGCATGTTTGATGAATTGAGCAAAAAGAATTTTGAAAAAATTATTATTGTTCCTCTGTTTCCGCAATATGCTTCAGCCACAACGGGATCGGTAATCGAAAAAGCAATGAAGCTGATAAAGGGTTGGTGGGTGATTCCAGAAATAAAATTTGTAAACCAGTTTTATGATAATGAAGGCTATCTCAACACGATAATTGAGCGGGCTAAAAAATATAATTTAAATGATTACGACCATGTTTTATTTAGCTACCACGGCTTGCCGGTAAGACAGGTAGATAAAGTTTATAAGGATGGGACTCTTTGCGAAGAACACAACTGTGAAACAGAGATTAATGAAAACAACCAATACTGTTACAAGGCAACATGTTATGCAACAACAAGAATGATTGCCGAAAAGCTTAATCTTCCGAAAGAAAAATATACAGTATGTTTTCAATCGAGATTGGATAAAAAGTGGCTGGAGCCATTTACTGACAAAGTAATTATAGAACAGGCAAAGAAGGGCGCAAAGAAGCTTTTGGTTTTTAGTCCGGCGTTTATTGCCGATTGTCTTGAAACAATTATTGAAATCGGAGTGGAATATCAGAAATTATTTGAAGAACATGGCGGTGAAAAAGTTCAGCTTGTGGAAAGCTTAAATGATCACCCGATGTGGATTGAAACATTGAAGAAAATTGTAATTAATAATTAATCGATGACACTTTCAGAAAAAATATTTAATTCAGGAGTTGTCGGTGCAGGCGGCGCAGGATTTCCTTCTCACATAAAATCAGAATCTAAAGTTGAGTTTGTTCTCGCAAATGGAGCTGAATGTGAACCACTCATTCATAAAGATTATGAATTGATGGTTCATTTCCCAAAAGAAATAATTGACGGTTTGGAATTACTTATAGAAAGCACTTCGGCAAGAAAGGGCTACTTCGGGATTAAAGAAAAGAATTTAAATGCAATCACTGCCGTTTCAAAATATTTAAATGGAAAAACAGAATTGACAAAGCTCGGGGACTTTTATCCATCGGGAGATGAATTCGAGTTGGTTTATGAAGCAACAGGCAGATTAATCCCCCCGGCAGGAATTCCGCTTGATATCGGCTGCGTTGTTAATAATGTCGAAACTCTTTATAACATCTCGTTTGCAAAAAAAGATACTCCCGTTACTAAAAAATTTATTTGTGTTGCCGGAGCCATAAAAAATCCCTCTTCGTTTTTTGTTCCTGTCGGGACAAGCTTTAAAGAGATAATTAACCAAGTTGGAGGAACAAAAGTAAAAGAGTTTGGAATTTTTGTCGGTGGAGTTATGATGGGGCATTTAACTTTTGATCTTGAAGAAGTGGTTACAAAAACAACCGCCGGATTAATTATTCTTCCAATAGATCATTATCTAATAAAAAGAAAAAACCAGCCCGAACAAAACTGGCATCGAATCGGAAAATCAGCCTGCGATCAATGCAGTTACTGCACAGAATTTTGTCCGCGATATCTTCTTGGTTACCAGGTCGAGCCGCACAAAGTAATGCGTTCACTTGGATTTACTAAAACAGGTTCTTCGGTATGGAATCAAATGGCAGAACTTTGCTGCTCTTGTGGATTATGCACTCTTTATGCCTGCCCGGAAGATCTCTATCCTAAAGAAGCTTGTGATAAAGCGAAGGTTGAAATGAAAGAAGCAGGAATAAAATTTATTCAGCAGAAACCTGTAAAAGTTCATCCGATTAAAGAAGGACGACGTGTTCCTCTAAAACAATTAATAATGAAATTAAAGCTGCAGGATTATGATGTCGAAGCACCATTTAATTCTGAAAAGATTCCGGTGAAAAAAGTAAAGATTCCTCTTCAGCAGCATATTGGAAAACCGGCAACAGCCAAAGTGAGATTTGGTGAAATGGTAGAAGAAGGACAGATGATTGGGAAAGTTCCGGAAGGCGAATTAGGTGCAAATGTTCATGCCTCTATAAGTGGAAAAGTAAAAACTGTAACGGAGAAATTTATTTTGATAGAATCTTAACAGGAGTTTTAATGATAAATAAAAATTCAATCGGTTTAATCGAACTCGGAAGTATTGCCTCCGGAATTCAAGCTGCGGATATTATGCTGAAAACATCCGAAGTTGAATTAATGATTTCTCGAACAATATGTTCAGGTAAATATATGACGTTGATTGCAGGAGACGTAGCTGCAGTTACTTCTGCAGTTGAGAATGCAATTAACACAATTGGCTTTGGAGTAATCGATCACTTTGTAATTCCAAATGTTCATCACTCAATTTTTCCTGCAATAGTTGGACACAACAACATTCAAATGCTTGAATCACTAGGAATTGTTGAATCTTATTCGGTTGCATCGTTAGTTGAGGCTGCAGATGCAGCAGTGAAAACATCAAAAGTTCAGCTTGTTGAGTTGAGGTTGGCAATGGCATTGGGTGGAAAGGCATTTTTCAGCGTCACCGGTGATGTTGCAGCAGTTACAAGTGCCGTTGAAGCTGGTGCCAGAATAGTTTCAGAAAAAGGATTGTTCGTTAATAAAGTTGTAATTGCAAATCCGCGCCAGGAACTGCTTTCGGAAATGATTTGAACTATTTTTCATTCAACAATAATTAACTCATCTTACAAAGTTGTCCGCGCTAAATAAAGCCGTTCACCAAATTTGCTATTGACAATCAACTCAAAAAGATTATCTTACAAACGGATTTAATTCTATTCTATTCGCGTTTCGAAAAATCCTTCTAATACACACAATTTGTTCTTTAAATGAATGTTATTTCAAATTAATGATTCAGGAGAATGATTTTATGATAAAGAAAAAATATCAATGCGAAGGATGTGGCTATTACTGGGAGAGCGATTCGGCTGAACATTTTCCTCAAAACTGTCCTGTTTGTTTTAACGGCAGGATTCACCGATCGAGCAGACATAAAAGATTTGCAAAAAAAGCCCGCGTAAGTGAGCGGAGAACATTCTCAATCAGAGCGAGTTGATAAAAATAAATTTAATTTTAAATACGGAGGGAACAACTTATGAAAGTCGCCATCGAGTCAAACGATGGGGTAACAATCAAATCTCCTTTTCTCAGAACGAAGGGCTATGTCGTTTACGATATTAATGAATCCGATATAATCGGCTATGAATACAGGAAAAGTAAGTCGTCAGAAGAAAAGATCAACCAGGAGAATCTTGCTGCAAAAAATAAGCTCCATTCATTACTTGACGACTGCTCCACGATAATTTCGAGAGGGATGGATCGTGCAAACCTTGATGTTCTGAAAAAGGAAGGAATAAATGTTTTTATTACTTTCAAAACATCAGCAAAAGATGCGGTCCGGCTGTATATGAGAGAGCTTCTCATCAGCAGTAAGTATGCTCATTAAAAATAAGCGACAGAAGCATTGATTACATTTTCCCCGATTATTTACTCCGCAGATTGATA
>Ga0214473_10010442_pt1 | contig 10919 bp, 8 predicted proteins | sample RVTome_7_FD_203509 | JGI IMG/M metagenome (GOLD analysis project Ga0214473, IMG submission 203509) | Soil microbial communities from uranium-contaminated site in the Upper Colorado River Basin, Wyoming, United States - RVT98D197 | ecosystem: Environmental > Terrestrial > Soil > Contaminated >... | reverse complement strand
GCCCGCCTGACTTTCGATGTATCGAACAGCGTCCCGTTTCGACCAGGCAGAGCGGTAAGGGCGATTGGATATCAAGGCATCATAGACATCCGGCAAAGCGAATAACCTGGCAGGGAATGGGATCTGTTCTCCCTGGAGACCATCAGGATAACCTGAGCCATCCCATTTTTCGTGATGCCAGTGGGGAATTTTCAGCGCCGGGGCAAGGTAGGCCACAGGCGAAAGAAGTTCCACAGCGATTTCAGGATGACGGCGCATGACCTTCCACTCTTCCTCGAGGAGAGGGCCGGGCTTGAACAGGATTTTATCGGGGAGGGCCACTTTACCAATATCATGCAGGATCGCACCACGGCGAACATGGACCAAATCAGATTCACTCAATCCGAAGCGGGCAGCCAATTTAACCGTAATATTTGTGACACGGAGAGTGTGCTCTTTGGTTTCCTTATCACGCAGATCCAATGCATGCGATAACCCTTCGATTGTGGCGTCATAAGCCAGGCTCAGTTCAATGTTTGATTTTTGCAGGTCATTGAACATCATCGCGCTGTCAATTGCAATGGCTGCCTGCCCCGACATGATGCCCAGAAAACTCAGCCAATCCACATCCGGGTCAAGGGGAGAACGATGAAATATTTCGAGCACACCAAGAACCCGCCCCTTGGCCATCAACGGCATACCGTAATAAACGATAAAATCCTCCTTAGGAAATAAGGGGGATCGTTCAAATTCCATCATATTCTTCCTGAGGTCAGGAATATTGAGCATCTTTCGCTCCACAGCCACCCGCCCGGCACACCCTTCCCCCAGTTTTAGACGGGTATATTGCAAAATGTTCGAATGAAAGCCCTTACCCGATGCAAACTCGAGCAAGTTCGTTTTTGGGTTTAGTAAAAGTATCGCGACCGCGTCTACGTGCATCAGTGCGGTTACCCGATCAACCAGCATGGAGAGAAGCAGGTTTAAATCCAGACCGGAAGCGATTGCCAGATCAATGGATCGCAGCGCAGCGAGCTGTTCCATCTGTCGCGTCATCCGGCTTTCGGTTTCTCTGCATTTTGTGATGTCTCGGGCAGTCAGCAGGAACTGTGACTGTTCAAAGGGAACCAGCCGCGCCTCAAACCAATATTTGCGATCCGATATGGATAGTGCATACTCAAGTGAAGTCGCATCCCCCGTTTGTTGAACGGTGCGCAGTGCATGCTCCAGTTTGCCTGCCACATCAGCGGGAAAAACATCCTGTATCTTTTGATTAAGTGTCCCACCTGGAAATGTGTACGGCAGTAACGAATCGCTCGATTTGTAATCCAGAATTAACCCATCAGGGTCGAGAACAAAAATTAGATCTGTAAATGCTTGAAAGACCGTCCCAAGCTGCTGAAGTGGATTATTCATGGTGCTCATTGAAAATGGACGCGGGGCACGGTGTTTCCCTTGATCACCGCGCTCCCAATTCCGCCGCGTCACCCAGTGTCACATCAGAGCGATGCAGGTAAGAGTGTGTCTGATGCATTATCGCAATCGATCAGATGCTTTTGAGTGCCTGATTGACCTTCTGGGCAAAATCGGTCAGGTTCTTGGCACGAATGGTCCTGATAATCGATTTTTCCTGATCGGTTAAAGTAAATGTTTGACCAAGATACCCGTTTGTGAGTGCCTGTTCGGGTTCTCGAAGCAATGTTGCACGGAATTGGTCGCTGACGATCGCCGCCGCAAACAGGCGATGCAGACCGGAGCGTTCAACAGGAGACCTGCGAAAGCCCCGGGATGAAGCAGAATAGGTATCGAAAGTAAGCATAGCCATTTTCTCTCCTTTTAATCTGAGAAGGTCTACCGCCCGCCACCGCCGCCGTCTGTAGGCGAATTCGTGAAAACATAACGCCCGCCACCACCACCATCAGTGGGCGAGTTCGTGGAGATATAAAGTTGAGCAAGTGTGTTGTTCATGGGAGACCTCTTTCTTGTTTGATTTATCCCATGATACTCCCCCCCAGGCTGCAAAACAGGCTGCAAATTTTCGACTGTTTATTATCCTAAAATAACCCTTAGCCGGTCAGTTCGCGATAAATCAGTTCTGTTTCTTCAGAGGGGGCTAAGCCAAGAACTTCCTTTAGCGTCGCTTTGCAGGCCTGATACCGGCGGGCAATGGAGGCGCGATCACCCAGGGTGGCATAGACGCGCATTTCCACCTGGTAGATCACTTCGTGGCACGGATCGCGATCCAATGCCAATTGGCAAATCGAAAGGCACCGCTCCAGTTGATTGGCATTCAGATATAACTGTGCCAGTTCCTCCAGCGCAGAAACATAGGCCAGCCCTAACCTCTCGCGCTCAGGGGCGGCCCAATGGGCATCGACATCGGCAAGATATGGGCCACGAACGAGATCCACCGCCTTCTGGAGATGCTCGATACGCTCCTTCACATCTCGTGCCTTTCGAGCACGGTTTAGATGGGAATCGAACGCTTCCACATCATATTCATAATCCAGGGCGCGGTTGAAGAGATAATATTCATCATCAAACGTGATCACATCCCGTCCTGCGGCGCGCCGCAGGCGATAAATTTCATTCTTGAAACGCGCCTTTAGCGCTTGCGGATCCTCGATCTCCGGCCAAAGCACTTCGGCTACCTGCTCTTTTGTAACCGCTTCCTGCGTATATAGGAAGTAAAAGAACAGGTCTCGGACAGATTGAGTCCGCCAGTCGGACATGGGGATGCTCCGTCCATTGATACTTACATCAGCGCGTCCAAATGCCCGGATCGTGAGGCTGGCCACCGGCATTTGAATGGATTGCGCATGCCGGCGCAATGCCCTGCGTGTCGAAGGCATTTTTAGTGTTAATCGACGGGATTTCTCGAGCAGGCCGCGCAGTTGGCGGCCAATTTCAGGATCGTTCTGCAGGTCACTTAACCATGCGTCCACTTGTCGAAGGGTGACCAAAACAGCATGATCAGGCTTCGCCCCTGTTGCCAGCAATTCTTTGATTTCAGCACGGGCATCCTCTCTTAAGCCTGCTTCATCATAAGCGGCGGTCAGCCAGATCGTACTCCACCGAATCTCCAGGTCCCGTCCATCCTGGGTGAACAAGGTTTTACACTCTTGCAAGAGAGAAACTGCCTTCTTTGAATTGCCGTTCAAAAGATGGCTCCGGCCTTCAAGCAATGCCCATAAGCCGCGCTCATATACAGATGGATTCGTCTTTAGCTTTTTCCTGAATAACTTCAAGATTTGAGAGGCGGTTTGGAGATCATCTTGCATAAGGGCCAGGTTCGTCCGCGCAAGTTCCAGATAATTCGAGAGAAAAAAACCTGCAAGCCCATGGGCAATTACTTCCGCCTGCTCATAGGCCTGTTTGGCGGCTTCGAATTCCTCTATCTCGGAATAAAGATCTCCAAGACCGGTCAGGATGAGCGATTCAGCACGCTGATTATGACTACTACGAGCACATGCAAGGCCATTTTCATACGTTTCAGAGGCAAGTTCGTACTCGCCAAGCTGGTGATACAGAACCGCCAAGTTGTTCAACGTATCTGCCTGCGAATATAGATTCTTCTCTGCTCTCCATATCTTTAATGCCTCTTGATATGAAGTTTTGGCGGATTCAATATTCCCAACCGCCGCATAAACCATTGCTGTCTCTGCTAGCAACATTGGAATGCTGCCCGTCTCTTTTAATTCAGAATACAGTGACAGAGAGTGTTCAAGTTCTTCGACTGCATTGCGAGACTGCCCCAAACGGTATAAATTCAAACCTTTGATCCGCAAGGCTTCAGCGTAAAGGGGCTGAAGAGAGGGATCGGTCTCCGCCAATTGCAGGGCTTCTTCTACATCCTTAATAGAAGCAGAATATTTTCCTAAAAGGCGAAGGGTATGGGCTCGCCGCGTCAGAGCAAGAGTAAGACCGGCGACATCATGATCTTTTCGATAAATAGGCACGACCATATGAAGCAGGCGGCTGGCTTCCTGCAAATTACCTTTCATGGCAGCCAGCATGCCTCGCAACGAGATCAGCCCGGGGCGGGTCCGGACAATGCCGGGAGGCAGGCTGTTGATCCAGCCTTCCAATGTGATCAGGGCACTCTGTAACATTGGAGTGCCAGCCCGCTCGACCACCCCTGCCAGAACTTCCGGATCATTCAACTGTTTGCACGTAAAGTAAGCTTTTTCCCACTCGCCGACTTTTTCATAGGCTGTGACCATTCGCTCAAGCATGGGTCGCACTTCATGCGGCCGCTCCTCTTTAAGGCGCGCCTGCAGGAATTCGCGAAAGAGGGGATGATAACGAAGCCAGCGGCCATCCTCACCCAGCGGGAGGACGAACAGGTTCTTCTCGAGGATCAGCCCCATAAAAGCATACCAGTTCTGGGGCTCGGAATGAAACGGGCCCAGAACGATCTCGCAGAATTCCGCATTGAACTCCTCAGGCAGTGAAGTCCGAATGAGAAACTCGCGCACGTGACCGGGTTGTTGATCAAGTACTTGACGGCCAAGATAAGCAAACGTATCCACGCCTGAGATACGCGGCATCCCCGGCAGGTTGGAAAGCACCATACCTGTAATCCATCCCCCGGTCTCCTCGACAAATTCGTGAGCAGCTTCATCAGATAGGTGCTGGTGATAGTTTTGTGCATATAGCGCCTGAACCTCACGGGGCACAAACGCCAATTCGACATGGTTGAGTCCGGCTACCTGCTCACGTGCCACCATGAGCGTCACATCATCCAAAGATGGCAAGGTACGCGAGGATAGAACAATATGGCAGTTCTCAACCACCAATTCAAGGAATCGATTGACCAGATAAGAAATGACTGGAACATCATCAAGAAGATGATAATCGTCAAGGATCAAAAGGAAATCGTCTTCAATTTGATCGTAAATTTCATTTGTAAGCGTCACCAGAAGCGATTCTGCATCCTGCTCGATTGATTTCAGCCGGTTCAATTGAAGCCGCGAAGTCACGCCGACGTCGGGAAAACGTTCGGCCAGCGACGCAATCAGGTATGCAATGAATCTCTGCGGATCACGATCAAGGAGGTCGAGAGAGAGCCAGCAGACGGGCATCTCAACGTTTCTTGCAAGATCGATGAGAAGTGATGTCTTGCCGTAGCCCGCCGGAGCGGAGAGAAGCACGAGTTTGTTATCAAGCAATGCCTTAAGACTCTCCAGCAGACGGGAGCGGGAAAGCAATTCCGGACGCCGATGCGGGACAATGATCTTGGTTTTACTGATAGGAATGGACTTGGCTGGCATTATTTCAGATGACGTTCTCTTATTGTACCTATTTCCGGGAGTATTTCATCTGAATTTCATTACAATTTCGAACTTCAATTCCTTCCTGGCCCAAATTATTTTATTCGTAATTCCTCCAACATGCGGGAATGGATGCCGGGCGTGCAGGCAATCACCGATTGAGGCACAGAAAGATAATCGGCTCCCCCGTCCACGTTCGTCACGCGCGCGCCCGCTTCTTCACAGATCAGGCCGCCTGCGGCAACATCCCAGGGGTTGAGGGCAAGCTCCCAGAAGCCGTCAAAACGACCCGCGGCCACATAGCATAGATCGAGCGCCGCAGAACCAAGCCTGCGGACGCCTTGTGAGAGTTTCCCAAATTTCACAAAGTTGGCAAAATTATCCTGCGGGGTATCCCACGCGTTGTACGGGAAGCCCGTCACGAGCAGACTCCTTTGCAGGTCAGTCGTTGAGGATACTCGCGAAGATCGTCCATTGAGAAACGCGCCCACCCCGCCTTCGGCAGTGAACATCTCGTCGCGCATCGGATCGTAAACGGCGCCCAGGACGAGGCTGCCGCGCGAGGCGTAGGCAATCGAAACGCAAAAGATCGGGATGTGGTGCGCGTAATTGACTGTCCCGTCCAGGGGGTCAATGTACCAGATATGTTCATCGCTGCCCTGGATAATACCGGTCTCTTCAGAAAGGATATGATGGCCGGGAAAACTCTTTTGCACTTCGCCGAGCAGAAAGGCTTCAGACTGATGATCCACTTCGGTGACAAGGTCTATCACACCTTTGTAGCCCACCTGATGTTCCTTGTTGTAGCCCGCGCGCAGGATCCCGCCGGCTTCACGCGCCAAGTTTTCCAGATATGACAATGCAGGTTGCATGAAAAAACTCCCTTAAATACTCAGCGATGGGCTGTTACCCACCGCCGAACGATAAAAGCAAATCATTTATTCAGTTCGTCGATGGTTTTGTAAATATCATGAAGTTCATTCTGGATCGCATCACGGTCACGCACAGACTGTTGAAGCAGGGCCTCAAAGGCAGGTTTTTGGTCTGAGGGAAGTGTGGAAAGTAATCGTTCAGCCCGGGCGATCTGTGTATTCTTATGGCGCAGTTTGTTCTCAAGGCGCGTGCGATACCCGGCATAAAATTTTTCCATGTCGAGTGGGTGCGGCTGTGTGAACGGCTGCTGGGTAACCAGCTCGGCAACAGTGAGCAGGAAATCTTCCGTATCGATCGGCTTTTCCATAAAGCGAGCCGCGCCAAGACTCAATGCAAAATCCTTATCTTCCGGTGTCACATACGTGGCAGAAAGGAAAACCACAGGGATGGCACTCGTTTCGGGGTTAAGGCGCAGTTTCTGCACAAATGCATACCCATCCATTTTGGGCATCAAAATGTCAGAGATGATCAATACCGGCCTCTGTTGCGAGATCACCTGGAGGGCTTCTTCTCCATTGCGCGCCGTGATGACCGCATAGCCCTTGAATCGCAATGTGACTTCCAGCAATTCAAGGACATTCGGGACATCTTCAACGATCAGGATGGGGCCATTTGAACTATTCATGTTGACATTGTAGCCGCGTTCATGTGGATGGACAAGCCCGCTTCCTTCCTTGACATGAAACTGCTGCCGTCTAATTGGCATGATCCAATCGGGAGGTTCTTTATTAACCACTCCAGACGCGTGACCCCAGCGCCGAACGAATGAACTCGACGGCCAGGATCGCTGTTTGATTCTGTACATCGAGAATTGGGTTGACTTCGACAAGCTCCATGCCAATGAGTTTGCCTGTTTCGGCAACGATCTCACAGACCAGGTGCGCTTCGCGGAATGTAAGGCCGCCGGGGACAGGCGTGCCTACACCCGGCGCATGGCGCGGGTCAAGCGCGTCCATATCAAACGATAAATAGATGCCCTCCACATCGCGGCTCACTTGTTCGATGACTTTTTCCAGCACGGCGAGCATGCCGACGCGATCGATCTGCTCCATTCCTTGCACCATGATGCCGGCTTCGCGCAGGTTGCGCTTTTCGCCCGGGTCGAGGTCACGCGCCCCGATAACGGCGACCCGCTTCGGGTCCAGAACAGGAGCCGTTTCGTCCCATAACGAGACCAGGCGCGGGTCACCGAGCCCGCACAGCGCTGCAAGCGGCATGCCGTGGATATTTCCAGTGGGCGTTGTTTCAGCAGTATTGAAGTCCGCGTGTGCATCCACCCAAATGATGCCAAGCCGGCCGTGTTTCGCCGCGCCGCGAATCGAACCCACCGAAAGACTGTGATCTCCGCCGAGCACGAGCGGAAAGCGACCGGCCTGAATGGATGTGGCAACCGATCCTGCCACGCGCCGCGCCATGGGAAGGATGCAATCGATGTATTTGAGTTTGGGGTCGGTAATCTGGCATGTTTCCTGAATGGGCGCTTCGATGTTGCCTTTGTCTTCAAGGGTGTACCCCAGCTCTTCGAGCCTCTGGTGAAGATGAGCATACCGAATCGCGCTGGGGCCCATATCCACACCGCGGCGGTCTGCGCCGAGATCAATGGGCACGCCAATCATATCTATTTGCATGAATAATACCTCCTAGAATGTCATCGCGAGGAGCTCAAAAGGGCGACGAAGCAATCCCCTCGCGAAGGAGGAGATTGTTTCGCGGAGTTTACACTGAGCCAGTCGAAGTGCTCGCAATGCCCTGATTCTTAATGAACTTATGCAGTCCGATAGTATCCTACATCCACCGAATAGACCTGGCCGCGCTTGATTACCTGTTTAACAAGATTCGTCCCGTAGCGATAACCGAGATGACGATAATCCGGCACGGACAGGATGAGCATGTCCGCTTGTTTGCCCACTTCGATGGAACCAATCATGTCGGAGCGCCGGATTGCGTGCGCGGAATTAATTGTTGACGCGGCGATGGCTTGCGCGGGAGTCAGTCCCATGTAGCGGCAGGATAAGGCAATCGCGATCTGCATGGACTCGTTCCATGAAGTGCCGGGATTGCAATCTGTGGCGAGGGCAAGGATGGCGTCGGCTTCGATCAATTTGTGCGCGGGAGTGTATTCTTTCTCGGCAAGTCCAAATGGGGTGCACGGCAAAGCCACAGCGACGGTATCTGATTTGCCCAGCGAGGCGATGTCTGCGTCGGATGTCTTGACGAGGTGATCTGCAGAAGCCGCGCCCAACTCCACAGCAAGAGACGCGCCTCCGATGTTGCCGAACTCGTCCGCGTGGATCTTGAGCGGGAATCCCAGCGAACGAGCGATGGTCAGAATCTGACGCGATTGCTCAAGGTCAAAGGCCTTATCCTCGCAAAAGACATCCACGAATGGCAGAGGCAATCGCGGCGCGTGATTCCCCCACCATTCTTTGAGAATGGGTAACATCGTTTCGCAAACAAGATTGGTGTAGCCCTGTGGGTCATCTTTGTATTCGGGCGCGATGGCGTGCGCGCCAAGAAAAGTGATGGAGAGATCGAGCGGGGTTTCATCGTCGAGGGCGAGCAAGGCTTTGAGCAGACGAAGTTCGGTCGCGGTTTGCAGTCCATATCCCGTTTTGGCTTCGACAGTCGTTGTGCCATGCGCGAACATGCGCAGCAGGCGCGGACGCGTTTGTGCGATGAGTGTCTCGATGGATGCCGTGCGCGTCTGTTTGACCGTTGAGATGATCCCGCCGCCTTCCGCGAGAATCTCGAGATAAGGCTTGCCTGCCATTTTCATCTCGAATTCGTTGGCGCGGTCACCTCCCCAGATGACGTGCGTGTGCGGGTCCACAAAGCCAGGCATGAGGACGCAGTTGCTCGCGTCGAGTGTCGGTTCGTCCGGATAGGAGGCTCTGAGTTCGGTCGTCGTGCCAACCGCGACGATCTTTTCATCGCGCACGACAACCGCGCCGTTTTCGATGATGCCAAGTGTGCCGAGGGCACGTCCGCGTTGGGGACCGTTGGGTAGGGTGAGGAGTTGGGAGGAGGAGTGGATGAGCATTTGGTAATTGGTAACACCTGCACTCCCTCGCACCGCCAACGCAGTGCGTCAGGCCGTCTCGCTCCGGCGGGCTCGCGGCCCGAACGGGGTGCAAGTGTCAGGGATTGGAGACTTACCCTACCGAAAGTATCGAAGGGTTGATGAGATAATTTAACCACAGATGAACATTGATTGGGGGATGAAAAAAACTCTCCGTCACAGCGGCAAGGATGCCGCTGTGAGCATCTTTCCATAAAACGATTTTCGATCGGCTACCTGGCTGTGTACAATATTCTTTCTGGCAGTTTCCTGCTCGCGGGAAGTTCACGCTCGGACCCGCCCTTGACAAAGCATCGTCTCTGCGTAGAATCACGCCTGAATGACCAGCCGCTTCTTTAGAGACCCGCGACCTGCTGCCGTAAATAACAGTCTTCCCCGTTCATTAGAGAGCCGTTATCGGCTCTTTTTTTTATCCTCACCTCGCTTCTCTCTTCCGGGAGAAAAACTGAGGGTGAGGGAGCAAACCTGACATCCGGAACCTGACTTATGATAAAACTCCCCGGCTTAATTGACCCTCACGTTCATTTCCGTGAACCCGGCGCCAGCCACAAGGAAGACTGGGATACGGGCACGTCCGCCGCGCTGGCAGGTGGATTCACGATGGTGCTGGCCATGCCCAATACCAAGCCTCCCATCTTTGACGCAGAGACTCTGGATATCGCACTCAACGCTGCGAAAGGCAAAGCGCGTTGTGATTACGCCCAATACGTCGGCGCGGGGCCTGATAACGCGGACGTGGTTGCGGCCCTGGCGGACAAAGCCGCCGCACTTAAGATGTACCTCGACATGACGTTCGGTCAGCTCCGACTCGATGACATGACCCTCTGGATACCGCATTTTGAAAAATATCCAAAAGAATATCCGATCGTCGCACATTCAGAGAGCCGCAGTATGGCCGCCGCGATTTTATTCGCCGCGATTTATGATAGACCTATTCATATCGCCCATATTTCATTGAAGGAAGAAGTTCTGCTCATCAGAGCTGCAAAAGAAAAGGGCATCAAAGTGACCTGTGAGGTTTGTCCACATCATTTGTTTCTGACAGCGGATGAGTCCCCCTCTCCCGCTTTGGGAGATCGCGAAGCATCCCGTAGCGTAGTGGAGGGAGGGTTAGGGGTGAGGGTGAACGGCCGCAAAGAAGTCCGCCCTCGCCTCTCCACTCAATCAGACGTGGACGCCTTGTGGGAAAATCTGGATGTCATTGATTGCTTCGCGACCGACCATGCGCCGCACACCGCCGAAGAAAAAGACTCCGATAATCCCCCACCAGGATTTCCTGGCTTGGAAACTGCCTTGCCATTGCTGCTCACTGCCGTTAGCGAGGAACGATTAACCATTAACCATCTTCTTGAAAAGATGTATACCAATCCCAAAAACATTTTCCACATCCCCGACCAACCCGAAACGTGGATCGAAGTGGATGAGACCGCCGAATACGAAATCAAAGCCTCCGGGCAATTCACGCGCTGTGGCTGGACTCCCTTCGAAGGGTGGAAGGTAAAAGGCAGGGTGAGAAAAGTCATATTGCGTGGTAAAACAGCATTTGAAGGTGGGAAAATACTAGTGGAACCAGGATATGGGAAAAACATAAGGAAGTAGGAAAAATGGAAAATTTTACGGATGCGAAACTTGAAATTTTTGCGCCTCAGGAATAT
>Ga0214473_10010441_pt1 | contig 10919 bp, 7 predicted proteins | sample RVTome_7_FD_203509 | JGI IMG/M metagenome (GOLD analysis project Ga0214473, IMG submission 203509) | Soil microbial communities from uranium-contaminated site in the Upper Colorado River Basin, Wyoming, United States - RVT98D197 | ecosystem: Environmental > Terrestrial > Soil > Contaminated >... | reverse complement strand
GCTCCGCCCAAGCTCGGGACCGGTCCGCTCTTCCACCGAAACACCGCTGGGGTCGACGAGACCGCGCTCGAGCGCGGGCTTCGTCTCTTCGGGGAAAAGAATTTCGCCAAAGCGCTTCTGGCCTTCACCGAGGCGGAGAAGGAGATCGACCCGGTGGCTCCCTACGACGCCTCCGATCTCGCCTACAACCGTGCCCGGGCTCTGCAAGAGCAGGGAAAGCGCCGCGAGGCTCTCGCTCTTTTCCGAAGCCTCGGGGACGTTTCGTACCAGAGTCTGGTCGACGAGAAAGCGCGACTCATCGAAAGTGGCCGCTAAGGTCGCGAGGTATACTTCCATTTCCGCTGGATGAAAGAGCTCAAGAGACTCCTTCCGTACGTCCGGCGCTATCCCCGGCCGATGCTCCTGGGAATGGCGGCCCTAGTGCTGGCCAAGGCCGCCTCGGTCCTCGTCCCGCTGGTTCTCGAGCGAACCGTCGACGACCTCACGCTCGGGGTCACCGTCTCGAAGCTCGCGTTCTACGGCTCCCTCATCGTCGGCATCGCCGCGGTCGAGGGATTCTTCCGTTTCTGGATGAGGAAGCTCCTCATCGGGGTCTCCCGCTACGTGGAGTTCGACCTCCGGAACGACTTCTTCGCACGGCTCCAGAAGATGAGCCCCTCCTTCTACCAGAGCTGGCGCACCGGCGATCTCATGTCCCGGGCCTCGAACGACATCGGCGCGGTGAGGATGGTGCTCGGGCCGGGGATCATGTATCCGGCGGAGACGATCCTCATCACCATTGGCGCCCTCACGTTCATGATCGCCATCAGCTGGGAGCTCACGCTGGTCTCGCTCGCCATTATGCCCGTGGTGTCGATCGCGGTGAAAGAGTTCGGGGCCGTCATCCACAAGCGCTTCGAGACCATCCAGGAAAAGATGAGCGATATCTCCGCCTTCGTGCAGGAGAACATCTCGGGGATGCGGGTGGTGAAGGCCTACGCCCAGGAGGACGCCCAAAGGCGCAAGTTCGAGCAGGAGAACGAGAGCTACCTCCATAGCAACATGGGGCTGGTGAAGATCTGGGGCGCGTTCTACCCCCTTCTTGCCGCCATCATCGGACTCGGAAGCGCCATCGTCCTCTGGTGGGGCGGCCGCATGGTCATTCGCCAGGAGATCACGCTCGGTCAGCTCGTCGCGTTCTTTGCCTACCTCGAGATGCTGACCTGGCCCATGATCGCCTTCGGATGGGTCGTGAACATCTATCAGCGGGGCGCGGCCTCGATGAAGCGGCTCGCCGCGATCCTCGACTCCGCGTCCGATATCGTGGATGGGCCCGATTGGTCGGTTTCCGCTCTGAAGGGCCGCATCGAGTTCCGGCGCGTGTCGTTCCGGTACGCGGGCGCGAACGGAAACGGGAGCGGCACGAGCGGCGCAGCCGAGGTGCTCTCGGACGTCGACCTCACAATCGAGCCCGGGCAGACGGTGGCGTTCGTCGGACGAACAGGCTCGGGCAAGACGACTCTTACCCGTCTCGTGCCCCGGCTCTACGACGCGACCGAGGGCCAGGTGCTCGTGGACGGCCGCGATGTGAGGACGCTTCCTCTCGAGACCCTGCGCTCGGCGGTGGCCTACGTCCCGCAGGAGAGCTTCCTGTTCTCGGAGACGATTCGCGACAACATCGCGTTCGGGAAGCCTTACGCCTCGGATGCCGAGGTGGAAGAGGCGGCGAAGCGCGCCGGGCTCGCGACCGATATCGCCTCCTTTCCGAGCGGCTACCGGACCATGGTGGGCGAGCGCGGCATCACGCTCTCGGGAGGTCAAAGGCAGCGGGCGACGATCGCCCGCGCGGTAATCGTCGAGCCTCCGATCTTGATCCTCGACGACGTCCTGTCCGCGGTCGACACCGAGACCGAGGAGCGTATCTTGAACGAGCTCTCGGGAGTCCTCAGGAAGCGCACGACGCTCCTGGTCTCGCATCGCATCAGCACGGTGAAGCAGGCGGACCTCATCTGCGTTCTCGAGAACGGACGCATCGTGGAGCGCGGAAACCACGAGGCCCTCCTGGCCGAGGACGGTCTCTACGCGAGCCTCCATCGCAAGCAGCTCCTCGAGGAGGAGCTGGAGCGCATATGAGCGCATCGTTTCACGAAGAGGAAGCGCTCGGGAAGATCTACGACCGCCGGCTGATGCGACGCTTGCTCGCCTATCTCGGCCCGTACCAGCTCACCGTCGTTCTCTCGCTTCTCCTGGTCATCGCCGCCTCGGCCCTGAAGCTCGTCGGCCCCTACCTCACGAAGGTCGCGATCGACGACTACATCACCCGCGGAAACCTCGAGGGGCTCGACTTCATAGCGCTCCTGTACGTTCTCGCGCTCGTCCTGCAGTTCGCGATCTCGTTCTTTCAAGTCTACCTCATGAACGTGGCGGGCCAGCGCGTGATGTTCGACATGAGGAGTGAGATCTTCTCCCACCTCCAGCGGCTCCAGCCCGCGTTCTTCGACAAGAACCCGATAGGAAGGCTCGTGACCCGGGTCACGACCGACGTCGATGCCCTGAACGAGCTCTTCACCTCGGGGGTGGTCACCATCTTCGGCGACGTCTTCATGCTCCTAGGCATCATGGTGGTTCTGATCTATCTCGACTGGCGGCTCGCGCTCGTCACCTTCACCGTGCTCCCGGCGCTTTTCGCCGTCACCCTGATGTTCAAACGCCGTGTGCGCGAGGTCTATCGGAAGGTCCGGACCCGGGTCGCGATGCTGAACGCCTTCATCCAGGAGAACGTCGTCGGAATGCAGGTGGTCCAGCTCTTCCGGCAGGAGCCGAGAAAATTCGGCCAGTACAGCGACCTCAACCGCCAGCACCAGGACGCGAACCTGGAGTCGGTCTTCCAGTACGCGCTCTTCTATCCGGCGATCGAGTTTCTGGGCGCGGTCGCGATCGCTCTCATCATCTGGTACGGAGGCTGGCAGATCCTTCTCGGGGGTCTGACCGGCCTCACTCTCGGGGGGCTCGTGGCCTTCATCCAGTACTCCGAGAAGTTTTTCCGGCCGATCAGCGACCTCTCGGAAAAGTTCAACATTCTCCAGGGCGCCATGGCCTCCTCGGAGCGGATCTTCAAGCTCCTCGATACCGAGGTCTCGGTCGCCTCACCGGCGGTGCCGGTGAGGCGAGCGGAAGGCCGGGGCTCGATCCGGTTCGAGAACGTCTGGTTCGCCTATCGGGACGAGGACTGGGTCCTCGAGGACCTCGACCTCGAGGTGCGGCCGGGCGAGACGGTGGCGGTGGTCGGGCACACCGGAGCGGGGAAGACCACGCTCACGAGCCTTCTCCTCCGCTTCTACGACGTCCAGCGCGGCCGCGTCCTCGTCGACGGAGTGGACGTGCGGGAGTGGAACCTCCAGGAGCTCCGGCGCCAGTACGGAATGGTTCTCCAGGACGTCCACCTCTTCTCCGGGACCATCGCCTCCAACATCCGCCTCGGAGATCGTGAAATCACCGACCGGGAGGTGGCGGAAGCCGCGGCGGCGGTGCACCTCGACGGCTTCGTCGCCGGTCTTCCCCGCGGTCTCGAGGAGGAAGTGAAGGAGCGAGGCTCCTCTCTCTCCGCCGGGCAGAAGCAGCTCGTGAGCTTCGCCCGCGCGCTGGTGCACGACCCGAGAATCCTCATTCTCGACGAGGCCACTTCCAACGTCGATACCCACACCGAGATCCTGATCCGCGAGGCCCTCGAGCGCCTCCTCGAGAACCGCACCAGCCTGGTCATCGCCCACCGGTTGTCGACCATCCAGAAGGCGGACCGCATCGTGGTGATGCACAAGGGACGCGTGCGCGAGGTCGGCAACCATCAGGAGCTCCTGGCGCGGCGGGGAATCTACTACCGGCTCTACCAGCTCCAGTACAAGGATCAAGAGATCGCAGGAGTGTCCCGCGGCGACCGCGCACTGGGCTAAGATGGCGCCTTGATGAGCGACGAGCCCTCCGTGAAACCGCCCCTGGACGCGCCCGACGCCGTACCCGAGGACGTGAGCTTCGGACGAACGCTCGTCCAGTTCTTCCTGGTCCCCGCGGTCGTCGTCGCGGCCTCGGTCGGAGTCTTCTTCTTCTTCGCCTGGCTCGTGTCCGACGAGAAGACCGGCGTCGATTACCTGCGGGAGATCCAGACGGGTAGCGCCAATCGCAGGTGGCAGGCGGCGTTCGAGCTCTCGAAGATCATCAACATGGACTCCGAGAAGCGCCGCATGGAGGGCCTCGTTCCGGAGATGATCGCGGCCTTCGAAGGGGCTCTCGACGATGATCCCAGGGTGCGGCATTACCTCGCGCTTTCCCTGGGACATCTCGGCGACCGAACGGCGACTCCGACCCTCATCGCGGCGCTCGACGACCGGGACTCCACCACCCGCCTCTATGCGACCTGGGCCCTCGGGAACCTGGGAGACCCGAGTGCGGTCGAGCCCCTCATCGAGAGGTTCGGCGACGAAGACCCGGGAGTGCGCAAGATGGCGGTCTACGCCGCCGGGACCCTCGGTGACGAGCGGGCCATTCCCAGGCTCCAGGCGGCGCTCGGCGATCCCGACCGAGACGTCGCCTGGAACGCGGCAGTCGCCCTCGCCCAGCTCGGTGACGCGTCGGGGGAATCGCTCCTCCTACAGATGCTCGACCAGGAGTACCTCGACGGCCTTTCGGAGATTGACGATGCCCGGAAGCTTCTCGCGATTGAGAGCGCTATCCAGGCTTCCGGTCTGGTGAAGACGGAGGCGCTGGAGGTGCGGCTTCGGGAGATCGCGTCGAGCCACCCCAACCTCGCCCTCCGCAAGCGCGCGCTCGGGGCGCTCGAGGTGAATTGACTCCATCCCTCTGCCGGGGTTTGACTTCGGTCGAACCGGTGTGGGTTCTTGACACTCCTCGCACCGGATGACTAAAATGTCCCGTTTGCTTCAGGCGATCTACCCGTTATTGAATGCATTGCGTGAACCTGGACCGTTTCCACTGGGCGGTCGCGACATTTCAAAACAAAAGATCACCGGATTCAGCGTCGCTTACGACTAGGTAGAAGCATGGCCGACGAAACGAAAGAAAGCGAGACCGGAACCGAGACCCCCGCTCCCGCGAAAGCCAAAAAGGTCAAGGCCGAGATGACCCGACGCGAGTTCAACTGGCTCGCTCTCGCCTGGTCTTTCTTCGCGGCATCCGCGGCCGCACAACTGACGGCGATGGGTCGCTTCATGTTCCCGAACGTCCTCACCGAGCCGCCCTCCACGTTCAAGGTGGGCCTTCCCACCGACTTCGCCGTCGGCGCCGTGGACGAGCGGTTCAAGGAGAAGTTCCGCGTCTGGGTGGTGCGCAACGAGGAGGGGATGTACGCGCTCTCCGCCATCTGCACCCACCTCGGCTGCACGCCCAACTGGCTTTCCGCCGAGAACAAGTTCAAGTGCCCCTGCCACGGAAGCGGCTTCTACATGAGCGGCATCAATTTCGAGGGGCCGGCGCCGCGCCCCCTCGAGCGCGTGAAGATCGCGCTCGCGGATGACGGCCAGGTGCTCATCGACAAGGGCCGCCTGTTCAAGCAGGAAGCCGGGCAGTGGAACGACCCCGAATCCTTCTTGAATTTGAGCTGATGGCACTTTTCGCTTTCGCAGAAGGGCCGCTTTCGAGAGGCCCCTCGGGGAAGCTCGGAGCGAATCGGAAGTTGTTAGGAGTCGAAATCAGTGCAGAAACTGATCAACGCATTCAGTAGCGGGTGGAACGCCCTCACCGAGACCCAGGTGTGGAAGTCGATCTTCCGCCACGGCGCCGTCACCAGCAACCGGAACCGGGTCCTGGTGGTGATGTCGAACGTCTTCCTCCACCTCCATCCGGTGAAGTCGCGCAAGGCGGGCATCAAGCTCCGCTACACCTGGTGCATGGGCGGGGTCACGTTCTTCCTCTTCCTGGTGCTCACGTTTACCGGTCTTCTCCTGATGTTCTACTACCGGCCGACGGTCGAGTACGCCTATGCGGACATCATCGATCTGGGCGAGCACGTGCCGCTCGGGCTCATGCGCGAGCTCCATCGGTGGGGCGCCCACGCGATGGTCATCACCGTCTGGCTCCACATGTTCCGGGTCTTCATGACCGGCTCCTACAAGCCACCCCGCGAGTTCAACTGGGGCGTGGGAGTCGTGCTCCTGGTCCTCACCCTGCTCTTGTCGTTCACCGGCTACCTCCTTCCCTGGGATCAGCTCGCCATCTGGGCCATCACCGTGGGCTCCAACATGGCGAGAGCGACGCCTCTAGTCGGAACCGAAGGGCCGCTGTCCGCGGCGCTGAAGATCGGCGATATCAACATCATCAACTCGGCGAGCGACGCGAGGTTCATTCTCCTCGGGGCGCGAAACGTGGGGGAGAACACCCTCCTGCGCTTCTACGTCCTGCACTGCGTAGGTCTGCCGCTCGCGGCCGCGGTCTTGATGGCGGTGCACTTCTGGCGGGTGCGCAAGGACGGCGGCATCTCGGGCCCGATGTAAACCCTCCTCGGTGCAACGTCCTAAGGGGTCCCAAAGAGCATACGGCTTATGGCTGAAGCGATCAAAAACCTGATCAACTGGCTTTCCGGTCCGACGGTGCTGTTCACGCTCGCGACCGTCGGCCTTCTCCTCTCGCTTCGCTATCCCAAGGTCTGGTCGAAGCGGAACGCCATCGTGGTCTTCGCGCTCATGGCGGTCTTCTACTTCGTCAGCATGTTCGACCCGAACTTCTTCCTCATCGTGGCGAAGCCGGACAACGTCCCCATCACCTTCGTGCTGTTCGGAGTGGCGTTCTTCACCTGGTTCGCCATGCACCAGGGCGTCGAGAACGACAAACGGATAGGCGCGGGGCAGCAGCCGGTGGAAAAGCAGGAGGAAGACAAGGTCTGGGTGTGGCCCGACCTGGTCTACGTGGAGTTCCTCTGCATGATCCTCCTCTCGATCGGGCTCATCGTGTGGTCGATTCTCCTGAAGGCCCCGCTCGAGCAGCCGGCGAATCCTGCGGACTCCCCGAACCCCTCGAAAGCCCCGTGGTACTTCCTCGGGCTCCAGGAAATGCTCGTCTACTTCGACCCCTGGCTCGCCGGTGTCGTCTTTCCCACGCTCATCATCGTGGGGCTCATGGCGATTCCGTTCATCGACACCAACCCCAAGGGGAACGGCTACTTCACGTTCAAGGAGCGCCGGATCGAGATCGGACTCTTCCTCTACGGGTTTCTCGTCCTCTGGGTTCTCCTGGTGGTCTCGGGGACGTTTCTCCGAGGCCCTAACTGGAACTTCTTCGGTCCCTACGAGTATTGGGACCAGCATCGGGTCGAGCCGCTCCTGAACGTCCACGTATCGGATTTCTTCTGGGTGAAGTTTCTCGGGCGGCCGTTACCCCAAAACCCCATCGTCCGCGAGTTCATCGGCATCATCCTGGTTCTCGCGTACATGGGCGTTCTCCCGGTGTTGATGGCCCAACCCAAGGAGAAGCTTCCTCGCTTGTTGCGGTGGTTGAGCCTCAATACGTACTACGTGAAGATGGGCCCCGCCCGATACTACCTGGGGGTCTCGCTCTTTCTGCTCATGCTGAGCCTTCCGATAAAGATGTACTTGAGGTGGATGTTCAACCTGAAGTACATCGTGACCTTCCCGGAGATCTTCTTCAATATTTAGGCTGGAGTCGACGGTGGCCAAACCCGAGCCTGGACACGCATATTTCATCCCGCGGCTGAACGTCGTCTTCGGCCTGAGTTCCGTCGCCCTTTTCCTCACCACCATATGGATGGTCTGGGCGGATTACTCCCGCGAGTGGAAAGCTTTTCAGCGGCAGTTCTTCCAGTTGGAGCGGGAGACCACCGAGCGGCAGATCGCGGACGCCGACAAGCGAGTGAATCAGAGGGAGCTCCAGCGGGTAGAAGCCGAGCTCGAGGCGGCTACCCAGGAGCTCGCGGCGAAGGAGGAGGAGATCGGGCAGCTCGAGAGGGTGGTCGCGGAGCTGAGCGCGAAATGGACCCTCGCCGACATCCGAGAGCGCGAGCTCAAGGCGGTCTACGACTCGAAAAAGTTCTACTACGAGGAGGGCGCGCGCGCACCTCTGGGAAAGCGGGTCTCGGCCGAGGAGATCCAGGCTCTCGAGGCCGACTTCTTCGGTGACCGCGAGGAACGGCTCGCCATCGAGTTCGAGCGCAGCCAAAAACAGCGCCAGATTCGGGAGCTTCGGGCGAAAGCCACGGAGCTGAACGGGAAGAAGGAGGCCCTGACCCAGGAGGCGGCGCTCCTGAGGCGCAAGCTCGATTCCATCGCCGAGAACTTCCCGAATATCTTCCGCAACCTTCCGGTCGTGGACTTCATCGATCCCAACATCGAGGTGCAGCAGGTCCTGGTGCGGAACGTCACCGAGGACCTGAACTTCACCCAGGTCCCGCGGATCGACCGCTGCCAGACCTGCCATATGGGAATCGACAACCCGGCGTATGCGGAAGCTCCGCAGCCGTTCCGGACCCATCCGAACCTCGAGCTTTACGTCGCCCCGGAGTCGATTCACCCTCGCGACGATTTCGGCTGCACTTCCTGCCACGAAGGGCGTGGCCGCGCCATCACTTTCGCCGGGGTGAACCACACGCCTCGCACCGAAGAGCAGCGACACGAGTGGGAGCAGAAGTACGGCTGGAAGGAAGATCACCACTGGGACAAGCCGATGTATCCCAACGGCTACGCCGAGGCGGGCTGTCTCAGGTGTCACAAAGACCAGGTCCTGCTGCCGGGGGCTTCGAAATTCAATCAGTCGCGGATGCTCTACGAGCAGGCCGGATGCTGGGGCTGCCACAACACCACGGGCTTCGAGAATCGCCGGAAGGTCGGCCCGAACCTCCAGCACGTCGCCTCCAAGACCACGACTGACTGGGCCCTCCGGTGGGTGAAGGACCCGAAGAGCTTCAAGACCGCGAGCTACATGCCCCGGTTCTGGAACCTGGAGAACAACCTCGATTCCGAGATCGGCGCGCGCAACGCCACCGAGGTCGCCTCGATCGTCTCCTACGTCTTTTCCAAGTCGAAGCCCTTGACCTACGAGCCGATCCCGGGCGGCGACGCTGCGAGCGGCAAGGCGCTGTTCGAGACCGTCGGCTGCCAGGGCTGTCACATCATCGAGGAGACGGATCTCGAGAACGTCGACTGGTACCGGAGGAAGGGGCCGAGCCTGTCCGGCGTCGGCAGCAAGGTGAATCGGGAGTTCCTGTTCAACTGGATCAAGAACCCCAAGCACTACTGGGAACAGACCTTCATGCCGGACTTGAGACTCACCGATCGCGAGGCGGCCGACATCACCGCCTTCTTGATGAGCTCCAAGAACCCGGCGTTCGAATCGCTTCCCATACCTCAGATCGACGACGCCGCCCTCGACGAGATCACCCTCGAGTTCCTCCGCACCAGCCTCCCGCTCTCCCAGGCCGAGACGCGTCTCTCTGAGATGTCGCGCGACGACAAGACCCTCTACTCCGGCGAGCGCTTGATCCTCCGCTATGGCTGCTTCGGCTGCCACGACATCGAGGGCTTCGAGAAAGCGCAGAAAATCGGAGTCGATCTCTCGACCGAGGGATCGAAGATGGTGACCCGGCTCGATTTCGGCTACGTCGATATCGAGCACACCCGGAAAGCCTGGTTCGAGCAAAAGCTCAAAGCCCCGAGGATCTTCGACAACGGGAAGGTCAAGAGTCCTCCGGAGAAGCTTCGCATGGGCTACTTCGGCTTCACCGATGCCGAGGTCGACACGCTCGTTCGCCAGGTGCTGTCGCAGGTGCGAGACGAGCTTCCCCGCGAGGCGAGGAAGAACCTGAGCGCGAACGAGGCCTACGGCGAGAGGGCGCGGCGGCTCATCCACGAGTACAACTGCCGCGGCTGCCATATCGTCGACGGCTTCGGGGGAGGCATCTACCAGACCATCGCCGATACCGGTCTGAGGCCGCCGAACCTCAATACCCAGGGGGCGCGGGCTCAGGCGGACTGGCTCTTCAGCTTCTTGAAGGCGCCGTCGACGGTCCGGTTCTGGTTGAACGTCCGAATGCCCACATTCCACTTCGCCGACGAGGATGCCAACAAGCTCGTGCAGGGATTCATGGCGATGGAAGGGACCGATCCGTTCGAGACGGCCGCGGAGCACCAGGCGGATCCTGCGTTGGTTCGAACCGGAGATCAGCTTCTGGTACGGCTCCAGTGCGAGCGCTGCCACATCGCTGCCGCCGCCGGGACCATGGAAGCCTCACAACTCGCGCCGAGCTTCCGTTTGTCGGGAGAGAGGCTTCGCGAGGAGTGGATCGTGGACTGGCTGAAAGACCCGCAGTCGATCACCCCGGGGACCCAGATGCCCCAGTTCTGGCCGGTGGATCAAGAGAGTGGAGCCCGCATCACGCCGCTCCCCGATGTCCTCGGCGGCGATCCCGAAGCGCAGATGCGGGCAGTCGCATCCTATATCATGAGGTACACGCGGTAATGCCAGACCAAAACGCCAAGCCCTACGTCAACCACGGGATGGCCATGGCCATCTCCATCTGGGCGATCATCTTGATCTCGGTCCTCTTCTTCTTCAAGTACCAGATTCCCGAGCTGGCCTCGGATCGATCGGGGCTGGACACGCTTTACTACGTCATTCTCGGGATCACCGGCGCGGCCTTCGTGCTCGTGCAGCTCGTTCTCGGGCTCTACATCTGGCGTTTTCGGCACCGGGAGGGGGCTGTGGGAAGCTACTGGCACGAGAGCCACAAGGTGGAGATGATCTGGACGCTGGGGACAGCGGTGGTGCTCATCCCCATCGTGTTCTCCGGTCTCGCGCTCTGGAACCGAGTCCAGGCGGCGCCTCCCGATGACGCCTTCGTCGTGGAGGCCGTGGGCGCCCAGTTTCAGTGGGACTTCCGCTACCCCGGCTCCGACGGAGAATTCGGCGAGTTTCGCCCCGAG
>Ga0214473_10010439_pt1 | contig 10919 bp, 9 predicted proteins | sample RVTome_7_FD_203509 | JGI IMG/M metagenome (GOLD analysis project Ga0214473, IMG submission 203509) | Soil microbial communities from uranium-contaminated site in the Upper Colorado River Basin, Wyoming, United States - RVT98D197 | ecosystem: Environmental > Terrestrial > Soil > Contaminated >... | reverse complement strand
TCGCGTTCAAAATGTACTATGTTTTAGCAACGGTGTTTGTCACCGTACCGCTGCTAGCTAGCTACCTGCAATCCGTCTTCTCGGAACTCTCCCGCAAGGGGCCACGCCGTCTGAATACCGGGGAACAATGTCAGCAAAATTAGGCGAAATTCTCGTCCGTGAGAACCTTATAAGTCCTCAACACCTCCGTGAAGCGCTCGATTATCAGCGCGAGCACGGAGGCCGCTTAGGCTATAACCTTGTAAAGCTTGGTCTCGTCACCGACGATATGATAACTGCCGTGCTCTCTCGCCAGTACGGCATCCCCTCCGTCAACCTGGATCTATTCCATATAGATGAAAATGTCCTCCGTCTGATACCGCAAGAGGTAGCCCAAAAGTATTCAGTGCTGCCACTGTCGCGTGTTGGCGCCACTCTGACTCTCGCCATGGTGGACCCCACAAATGTTTTCGCCATGGACGACATAAAGTTCATGACCGGCTTGAACGTTGAGCCAGTTGTAGTGGCTGAAGCGAGCATTCAACAAGCAATTTCAAACTACTATGGCACATCTCGAGAGATCGAGTTGGCCGCAGTCACAGTCGATGATGCCGTGTTTGAAGCCGCCGGCAAAGGCGCCAACGGCGGCGGAATCACGCATGCGGACCTGGTTTCCTTAGATAGTATAGATTTCGATACCGACCGTGCTGAGGACGTCGAGGTCGTAGAGGACAACGAAGAGATCGACCTGTCAACGCTCTCACGCATGAGCGAGGACGCCCCGGTTGTACGCCTCGTGAACGTGCTGCTCGTAGATGCTCTCCGCCGCGGAGCGTCTGATATTCATATTGAGCCTTACGAAAAAGAGTTGCGGATCCGCTTCCGCATCGATGGTGTTCTTTACGACGTTATGCGGCCACCACTGAAGCTGCGAGACGCTCTCATCTCACGCGTTAAGATCATGTCGAAGCTGGACATCTCTGAGAAACGCTTGCCTCAGGATGGCCGCATCAAAATAAAGGTCAAGGTTGACGCCCGTTCGCGTGAGCTCGACTTCCGTGTTTCTACACTTCCTACATTATTTGGCGAAAAGGTCGTTCTTCGGTTGCTGGACAAAGAGAACCTGATGCTTGACATGACAAAGCTGGGTTTTGAGGCGGAGTCATTGACAAAGTTTCAGCGGAACATCGTCAAACCCTTTGGCATGGTACTCGTGACTGGACCGACTGGAAGCGGCAAGACAAATACTCTCTACTCTGCTTTGCAGTCACTCAATACAGTCCAAACAAACATCATGACGGCAGAGGACCCGGTCGAGTTCAATCTGGTTGGCATCAACCAGGTTCAAATGAAAGAGCAGATCGGATTGAACTTCGCCGCCGCACTGCGCGCCTTTCTACGCCAGGACCCAAATATTATTCTGGTCGGTGAAATTCGTGATTTTGAGACGGCAGAAATCGCCATTAAGGCAGCCCTCACCGGCCACCTCGTACTCTCCACCCTCCACACAAACGACGCTCCCTCCACCATCTCCCGCCTAATGAATATGGGTATTGAGCCCTTCCTCGTGGCGACCAGCGTGAATCTGATTCAGGCGCAACGGTTGCTGCGACGGATCTGTAAAGACTGCAAGCGCGAACATCCGACCCCACCGGAAGCGTTGATGGAAGTGGGCTTCTCCGCCGAAGAGGCCAAAAAGCTTAAGACTTACAAAGGCAAAGGCTGCTCCAACTGCAATAACACGGGTTACAAGGGCAGGATTGGTTTGTATGAGGTCATGGAAGTAAATGATGAAATTCGTGAATTGATCCTGATTGGAGCCTCGGCGCTTGAGCTGAGAAAGAAAGCGATAGAAGACGGAATGATCTCGCTGCGCGAATCCGGACTTTACAAGATTCGCAACGGAGTCACCACGCTCGAGGAAGTTGTCCGCGAGACCGTGGCCTAGATAAGGAGAGAAGATTATGTTGCGTAGTACCATCTTGTCACTGCTGATGCTCGTATCAATCGGCGTCATGCTTCCCTTCGAGGATTCCACAGCGCATGGGATTCGTCAGAGTGCCAGCGCAGGTCGCCGTGCCCATTACCGGCGCCATTCTCGCGCCTGGTGGCGCCGCTATCGTGCGCGACAGCGACGCCGACGTGCGGCAGCGCTCGCGCATCGCAATGCGCCGCTTGCGCCGTTTGCTCCCAGCACGAAACTCCTCGGCATGAATGCTCCGGCTGTTTTACTGCCTAAACTTCCCCTCGGATGGAACACTCTATCCATCGCAAACAGCGGTGAACTGAAGTTTCGAACTTCCACTGGTACTGGCAGCTCGACGGCCCCTGGTCAGGCATCACTTTCGGTAGTGGCCTTAGCGCGGTCCACTCCGGCGTATTTAAGTGTAAGGGAACAACGCCGCCTTCTCTCAGGTGTCGCCTTTTCCGACCTGCGCCGCATCGTCATCGACAAGATGATTGCTGCCGGCGGTTGGGTGATAAACGACTATGAGCGGGTAGTGAACGGGTCAAAAGTTTTTGTGGTGACGGCACAGACCCCCGGCGAAGGTCGCACACCCCAAAAGTCCTGGAACTTTTACTTTACTGAGATCCAGGGGAAAATCTACAGCCTGACGACCAATACACCAGTCGAGTTCTCGGATCGCATGTCGGCTGAGGCCGAAGAGTTCATCAACTCGCTGCATGCGAATTCGCCAGGTCATGCCAACCGGTAGAGAAAGACATTTCTGTCTAACTACACTTCTCGCCGATCTATTGTTACGGGAGCAAGCTAAATGCGACTGAACGAGAGCGTTCCCCAAATCTCACTCTCTGAGCTGCTAAGAAAGCTATCTGAATTAGGCGGCTCAGACCTTCACATCACCACGGGTTCGGCGCCGCAGGTGCGAGTAGACGGCCACCTGCGGCCGCTCGAAGGCTATCGCGTGCTGACGTCCGCAGATACAAAGCAGCTGGCTTATTCAGTGCTAACTGATGCCCAGAAACACCGCTTCGAAGAAAATCTCGAACTGGACTTTTCTTTCGGCGTGAAGGGGCTGTCTCGCTTTCGTGCCAACCTCTTTAACCAGCGCGGTGCGGTAGGTGCCGTGTTCCGGGCGATTCCTTATGAAATTCGGGCATTCGAGGATCTCGGGCTGCCCACAGTCGTCAGAGAACTATGCGAAAAACCCCGCGGCCTGATTCTCGTTACAGGCCCGACGGGTTCCGGTAAATCGACGACCCTGGCAGCGATGATCGATAAGATCAATCGGGATCGCCGCGAGCATATTCTGACCATTGAAGACCCAATCGAGTTTCTGCACAACCACAAGAATTGTATTGTCAACCAACGCGAGGTCAATGCTGACACTCATGGCTTTGCGGCGGCTCTCCGCACGGCTCTCCGACAAGATCCCGACGTTGTCCTCGTTGGCGAAATGCGCGACCTTGAAACCATAGAATCAGCGCTTCGCATTGCCGAGACTGGCCACCTCACTCTCGCAACTCTGCACACGAACTCGGCGGCCTCGACCATCAACCGTATCATCGATGTCTTTCCTTCCGACCAGCAGGCCCAGATTCGCGCTCAACTTTCGCTCGTGCTTGAGGGAATCATGTGTCAAGCGCTGCTGCCTCGTGCCGAGGTCACAGGGCGGGTGATGGCGCTCGAAATTCTTGTGCCAAATGCCGCGATTCGCAACCTCATACGCGAAGACAAGGTCCACCAGATTTATTCGATGATGCAGACTGGCCAGGACAAATATGGGATGCAAACTTTCAACCAGGCACTCGCCACCCTCTACCACAAGCGCCTGATCAACATGGAAACCGCGCTGCAACGTTCGTCAAATGTCGATGAGCTCAAGGAACTCATCGAGCGTGGAGCTGGCGTCAACAACAACGGCGGTAAGCATCCAAGTCCTTACGCCCAGGCGCGACCCATCGGCACACGGCCCGCGGTAACTCGTTAGTAACTATTTCTGGAGTTCTTACAGATGCCCACTTACGTCTTCAAAGGCCGTAACAGATTGAACGAGATCGTGGTCGGCGAACGCGTTGCCGACAACCGCGAAGCGCTGCGACAGATTCTGCGTCGTGAGCAAGTGACGCTTACCTCCGTTAAGGAGAAAGGGCGCGAAATCGGTATTCCCAAGCTTGGCGGTCGCAAAAAGGTCAAGGCAAAGGATCTTTCAATTTTCACTCGGCAGTTTTCAGTAATGATCGATGCGGGACTGCCGCTGGTCCAGTGTCTTGAGATTCTGGCGCAACAACAGGATAACAAGTATTTTCAGCAAATACTGATGCAGGTGCGGCAGGACGTGGAAGAAGGATCCACGCTGGCGGCGGCAATGGCGCGTCATCCGAGGGTGTTTGATCAGCTCTATGCAAACATGGTGGAAGCTGGCGAGACAGGCGGTATTTTGGACCTCATTCTGCAGCGACTCTCCACCTTTATCGAAAAGATCGTAAAACTCAAACGCGACATTATTTCGGCTATGATCTACCCGGCAGCCGTCGTCTTGCTGGCCATCGCCGCGGTAGCAGTAATCATGGTGGTTGTCATTCCTCAGTTCCAACAGATCTTCCTGGGTTTATTAGGTCCGGGGGAACTCTTGCCTTTGCCAACTCGCATCGTGGTTGGCATCAGTGACTTCCTTGCAGGCTGGGGAGGCCTGGTGATACTGATTACGGTCATCGCGATCACAGTGGCAATCCGCTTCTACTATAAGACGCCCGGCGGCCGGAGGAATATCGATTGGCTGATGCTCAAGATTCCCATTCTGGGCGACATCTTCCGCAAAATCGGCGTCGCGCGATTCTCGCGCACTCTCTCGACCCTGCTGTCTTCAGGGGTGCCTATTCTGCAATCGCTGGAGATAACAGCCCGCACTTCCGGCAATGTGATAATTGAAGAAGCAATTGGTAAAGTTCGCGCAGGAGTCGAACGCGGCGAAAGCTTTGTCGAACCCTTGAAGGCAACAGAGGTCTTTCCGCACATGGTGGCCCAGATGATTGGGATCGGTGAACAGACCGGCGCTCTTGATGCGATGCTTTCGAAGATTGCCGACTTCTACGAGCAGGAAGTTGACTCGGCAATTGCCAATCTGCTTACGCTCATCGAGCCGTTGCTGATTGGATTCCTCGGCGTAACCATCGGCTCAATTGTTATTGCCATGTACTTGCCGCTGTTCACCCTCATAGGAAAACTGTCGCAGGGACACTAAAGAACAAATATGGGCGGCGATCGAGGGAGGCCTGATTGGGTCTCCCTTTTTCATTTAGGGAATAGCCGGTCTGGAACCAAATGTTTATAGTAAGTGCCGACATGCCTGAGGAAGGGAGCGCGTCGTGCTAAGAATTGCGCCGGCAACTGAAAAGGATGTTCCCCTGATACTAGAATTTGTTCGCGAACTGGCAGCTTATGAAAAGCTGTCTCACGCAGTGGAGGCGGATGAGCCGCGGCTTAGACAAACCCTGTTCGGGCCAGAACCCAAGGCGCGCGTTCTCTTAGCCTATGAGGCAGATGCTGCGGTCGCCTATGCAGTCTACTACTTCACGTATTCTACATTTGTGGGCTTGCCGGGGCTATACCTTGAAGACGTGTATGTGAGATCGGAATTTCGCAAGCACGGCGCCGGGCAAGCGTTGATGCGTTACCTTGCACAACTCGCTCTGGCGAACAACTGCCGGAGAATTGAGTGGGCTGTGCTGCATTGGAATCAGAACGCTATCCGTTTCTACAGACGGCTTGGCGCGCTGCCGATGGAGGAGTGTGCTGTCTACAGGTTACAAGGAGAGGCACTCCGTCATCTTGCTGGGGATTAGTGTTGGCAAGAAACGCTCGAGATTGTTCCCCTCTAAAATTAATGATCACCCTCTTTCATCCTATGTGATACGCTTTTGAATCGATGACAGCGGAAGAGAGATTGGAACAAACCTACTCTCTTGGACAGAAGCTCTGGTGGCTGATCCTTGGGAGACTCGCCGCTGCGCTCCTTCTCCTGTTGATAGGTACGCTTTGGGCCCGAAGCGGCGCGACCCAACATACGTGGTCAAAAACGGTGCCCATCCTATCGACAGTGATTGGGCTTACCATCCTTTATTCACTCGCTCATCGCTTCTCAAAAACGCTGCTACTTCAGGCGAGATTCCAGTTTCTGGTAGATATTATTCTAGTAAGCTGGTTGGTCTGGAATTCCGATGTCATTCACTCACCTTATACCACTCTGTACATCGTCATAATCGCGGCCGCCAGTCTTTTTCTGGGTCCGAGGGACGCCGTAGTCACCTCTGTCGCGTGCGCAGTCGCGTTCACGGGGATTGTATTGGCTGCGATGGTGGGTATAGGCGATCATCCTGCACAGGAGCTGCTCAAAACCTACTTGTCTCAGACAGTTCAGGTAGTAGGGCTCTTCGACATTGCCTTTCTTGTGGTCGGACTTCTGTCGGCCCAACTTGCCGCCCGCCAGTCGCGTTCCGACGTGCGGCTCATCGCCGCGACGCAATCACTGGCCAACCTCAGAGCGCTCCATGAAAGGATCGTGGAATCCATACGTTCTGGTGTTGTGACGACAGACCTACAAGGGCTGATTTACACTTACAATTTGGCTGCGGAGGAGATAACGCGCTACAAAGAAAAGGATGTTCGCGGAAAGAACGCTTCGATCATTTTTGGCGACATCAGGCAGCACGTAAATGAGTCGTTAAGGGCGGCCGCGGCAAGTGCGATCAGTCCGCGCTTCGAATCGGATTGCCTGACTGCTGATGGGCTGCGGCTCCGGCTCGGTTTTACGATCTCGCCATTATTCTCTGAAGCAGGTAAGACGACGGGCACAGTGATAAGTTTTCAAGATCTAACCGAGATCCGCGCCCTCGAAGAGACCTCCCGCCGGCAAGATCGTCTGGCGGCCATAGGCCGGATGGCAGCTTCCATAGCTCACGAAATCAGAAATCCACTGGCAGCTATGCGCGGCTCGATTCAGATGTTGCGTTCCGAAATGGTTGAGAAGTCGTCTCAATCCGAACTGATGGAGATTATCCTGCGAGAGTCAGACCGTCTGAACAGGATAATTGCCGACTTTCTTAATTATGCCCGCCCACGTTCAATCGTTCAGGCCCGGATAGATGTAGGTGAGCTATTGGGCCAGACCTTTACTTTGCTTCGTCACAGTCCGGAAATACTCAATTCCCACCAAATCGAAGAGGACATTTCCGGTCCGCTAATCGCTGAAGCCGACGCCGAGCAGTTACGGCAGGTCTTTTGGAACCTTGCGCGCAACGCCCTGCAAGCAATGCCAAACGGCGGAACTCTTCGGGCCGAACTGGCCAAGAACTCTCACGATCGACTGCGAATCACCTTTTCGGATACCGGCCGGGGCATGTCGCCGGAACAGGTGGAACATCTCTTCGAGCCCTTTTCGTCGACAACCGGCGGCACCGGCCTCGGACTCTCAATTGTCTATCAAATCATTCGCGATCATGGTGGTACAATCAATGTGCGCAGCCGGGAGGGTAGCGGCACTACTATAGCGGTTGAGATCCCTATCGAAAGCGGCCCTGAGGAGAACGATGTCCCGCGTCAGAATTAAGCCAGCTAAGAAGCTGGTTATCTTCTGACTTTTGATTTCTTTCTGATTACTCGCTTCTGTACTCTTTTCGCTATGTCTAACTTACTGATCGTTGACGATGAACTGGGCATGCGCCAGTTTTTGAAGCACCTCTTCGAGCGCGAAGGTCACAAGGTACGATTGGCTCAAAACGGCCGGGAAGCAATGATTACTCTTCGCGCAGAGCCCGCGGATCTGATTATTTCCGATGTGCGAATGGGCGACATGAGCGGCATTGAGCTATTGCGTGAAGCACGTGAGCTGATGCCAAAGATCGAGGTCGTCATGATGACCGCCTTCGCGAACGTCGATACCGCGCGCGAGGCCTTTCTCCTGGGCGCTTTTGATTTTGTTCAAAAGCCGTTCGATAACGATCTCTTAAAAGAGACTGTGGCCCGCGCTCTCGAAAAGATCTCTCTTATCAAAGAGAAAGAGGCATTACTCGAGGAAAACAAAGTCCTTATTCAGGGCCAGCGAATTCGGGGCAGACTCGGAAATATTATTGGTCAATCGGGGAAGATGCTTTCGCTTTACCAAATGATTGAAACGGTGGCTCAGGTTCAATCTACGGTACTTGTTACCGGCGAGTCTGGTACTGGGAAAGAACTTGTTGCACGAGCTATTCACGATCTGGGTCCCCGCGCCGAGAAACCATTTGTTTCAATCAACTGCGGGGCTTTTACCGAGACACTGCTCGAGTCGGAACTCTTCGGATATGTAAAAGGCTCATTCACCGGGGCCAATACCAATCGCAAGGGTCTCTTCGAGGCAGCAAACAGTGGCACCATCTTCCTGGATGAAATTGGTGAAATGTCGTCGGCAATGCAAGTAAAGCTATTGCGAGTACTGCAGGAACGAAAGCTGCGACCGGTCGGAGCTACTGAAGAGACCACCGTAGATACGCGTGTTATCGCCGCCACGAACCGTGATCTCGCGACAATGGTCAAGGAGGGATACTTTCGCGAAGATCTCTACTACCGGATCTCAGTGATTCCGATCGAGCTTCCACCCCTCAGAGAGCGGGCTGAAGATATTTCCGAACTCGCCCTTCACTTCATACAGAAATTCTGTAATCAGACAGGCCGTGACCTGAGTATTGGCGAGCAGGCTTTACAGTTGCTGGAAAAATACTCCTGGCCTGGTAACGTCAGAGAACTTGAACACACGATCGAACGCGCGGTGGCCCTGGAAACCACCGGCTCCATACAACCTGAACGGTTGCCGGAAAAGATCACGCAGTATAATCCTTACCGAGTAGCCGATAGTTTTGATTTTCCGACTGACGGAATAAACCTGACGGCTCATCTGGACCAATTGGAGAAGACCTACGTGCTCGAGGCGCTGCGACGGACCGCAGGAAACCAAACGAACGCAGCAGAACTGCTCCACCTTTCGGTCAGATCTCTCCGCCACCTTCTCGACAAGCACGACATCCGTGCACTAACGGCGCAAATGCGAGACGAACGTCGAGCGCCAGATTCGCTGCCTCGCCGGCGCGTATCTGACCCGACGCCTCGGCGGCGCGCGGAGGATGAGGCTGAATTCGTTGCCGGAGCTGGTGAGGGATGAAAGAATTGCGTATTGCGGATTTCAATAGGTGCCCATACTCAACTGGGTCGCAGCCTCCTGTGATTAGTCACTACATGATGTCGATGGAACTCGTGCCAGAATCAAGGGCCGAGCCGGGCGATTTGTGGTGACTTGCCTAGCTACCTAGCAGATCCGAACTTAAACCCCGCCTTTCTCAGATCACAACCCTGACGAAAACGGTCATTTGCCGGGTGCCGAAATTTGTCAGCCCTGAGCAACAAAGCGGCATTTTTTCCTCATATTTCCCATGAAATCGCTTGGCATAGCCTTTGTAAAGACCCACTTAGACAGATCGCGCTCTGCGTTCGAGAGCTTGCACAGAACGATGTCGATGGCGCGAGAAACAAATCCCGATCTCTTTTTGAAGGAGTATGGATACAGAAATGAATACCAAGAAACGCCAAGAGGGCTTCTCGTTAATCGAGCTGCTCATCGTAGTCGCGATCATCGGCATCATCGCCGCCATCGCTATTCCCAACCTCCTCGCTTCCCGCCGCGCCGCAAATGAGGGCTCGGCTCAATCCTCTCTCCGCACCATTCACAGCTCCCAGGCCACCTTCCAGGCTACCGCTGGTAATGGCGCATTCGCAGCAACTCTGGTCGCTCTCGCTGGCCAGAACTTGATCGACCCTGTCTTGGGTGGCGCTGCGGGCACGAAGAGCGGTTACAGTTTCGCAGTAGTGGAACAGGCCGGAACGGGCGCCACTGCAGCTTTCGGCGCCTATGGCTTCCCGACAACTGACACCGGCGTTTCGCAAACGGGCACTCGCAAATTCGGCATCACGGAAGTTGGTGTGCTGTACGGCAACACAGATCTCACCGCCCTTCCGAACACGAGAGCGCTCATCACAGCTATGACCGCGATAGGTAATTAACTCGCAGTTGATCTTGACCCGTTCGAGGGGCGAGCCATTAAGGCTCGCCCCTCTTGCTTTCTTGTTGGACTCAAAGGAAGAGGGAGAACGCACTCTAGAGTCTGGGGTCTAGATCCAGAGTCTGGAGTGACGAGCTCTGATTGGCACTCTTGACTCTAGACTCCAGACTCTACCTGACGAAAACGGTCAACTGTCGGTGCCGGAATTTGTCAGCGCAACCAATAAAGCACTTATTTTCCTAGATATTTCTCGTCAAATTGCATGGCATGCTTGTTGTAATAACGTTTAGATAGATCGCGCTCTGCCTTCAAGAGCTTGTAGGAACGATGTCGATGGCGCGAGAACTTTAAATCCCCGATTTTCTTTTTCGAAGGAGTATGAACACAGAAATGAATACCAAGAAACGCCAAGAGGGCTTCTCGTTAATCGAGCTGCTCATCGTTGTCGCGATCATCGGCATCATCGCCGCCATCGCTATTCCCAACCTCCTCGCTTCCCGCCGCGCCGCAAATGAGGGCTCGGCTCAATCCTCTCTCCGCACCATTCACAGCTCTCAGGCCACCTTCCAGGCTACCGCTGGTAATGGCGCATTCGCAGCAACTCTGGTCGCTCTCGCTGGCCAGAACTTGCTCGACCCCGTCTTGGGTGGCGCTGCGGGCACGAAGAGCGGTTACAGTTTCGCAGTAGTGGAACAGGCCGGAACGGGCGCCACTGCAGCTTTCGGCGCCTATGGCTTCCCGACAACTGACACCGGCGTTTCACAGACCGGAACTCGCCGGTTCGGCATCACGGAAGTTGGTGTGCTGTACGGTGATACCGATCTTACCGCCCTTCCGAACACGAGAGCGCTCATCACAGGTATGACCGCGATAGGTAACTAACAAGC
>Ga0214473_10010438_pt1 | contig 10920 bp, 9 predicted proteins | sample RVTome_7_FD_203509 | JGI IMG/M metagenome (GOLD analysis project Ga0214473, IMG submission 203509) | Soil microbial communities from uranium-contaminated site in the Upper Colorado River Basin, Wyoming, United States - RVT98D197 | ecosystem: Environmental > Terrestrial > Soil > Contaminated >... | reverse complement strand
GCCCTCAATGGATGCGGCGTCGATCATCTTGATGGCAATACGATCGCAGTGGAGCTGAAACATGTTCCGCACCCAATCCGAGAGGGCCTGATACTCCTGCATGAGGTCGGCCGGCAGGCTGCTGGCCAACTGCTCCCTCTGCACGTGGTCGGACTTGCCCATCTCACGGAAGGCCACCTCGCAGTGCGTGCAATGGTAGAAAGCCGTTGGGGCGAATGCTATGATCTCTACCAGTATCGGCTGCTGCATTCCTTAACTCCTCCCGAATTCCGTTAAATCAAAACGCCCGGGAGCAGAGGCTGTGCTCTCAGGCGTTGTTGCTGAACTCCGGGCGCGAGCCGTAATCAACCAGCGGGCTGCCGGGAATGGCCCAGCGGACGGGACCGATCGAGTCAGGAGGTAATCAGTTCTCATCTCTTGTGAGAGACGCCCGATACCCTGTGCGGATCACTCCCAAGCTTGCGAAAACGACCGGATGGTCTGCGCCGTGCAACTTCGCTACCTACCCAGTGTATCCCAACTGGGCGCGAATTTCAACTGCCTGCGCGTGCCAACCCGGCTCACAGTCCGCGAGCCTTGAGGTCTGCCGGCAGAAGAGAGGCGTAGATCATGTCCGCCACCGGCGTGGGCACGCCTCGCTCACGGCCCTTGCGGCCGATGACGCCGATTAGAGAATCCAACTCGGAGGGGCGGCCGGCCTCGACGTCAACCTGCATGGAGGCCTTGATAGTGGGGCCGGCCTTGTCTATGAACGCAAGCGATTTCTCGAGCACATCCGGGTCGAGGTCGATCTTGTGGGCGGCCGCCACCGAAGAGGTCTCGCGCATGAGGGCAGCAATAAGGATGCGGGTTTCGGGCACGCCGCGATAGGCAGCCATGGGCAGGCGGGTAAGAGAGCCGAATCCGGCGGCGGCAGAAATGAAGACGAGCTTGGCCCAGAGAACGCTCAGGATGTTCCCGGAGATCTCCGTGGATGCGCCGATCTCCTTGAAGGCATCGTGGACAGCCTGGAGGCGGGGAGTGATGCGCCCGTCCAGTTCCCCGATGACCACACGGCGGAAGTCCGAGACGTGATTAATGATGCCCGGTGCTGCGACGGCCGAGGACAACCACGTGGCGCCGGCGATCATATGCTCGGGACCGAGGACCGGCCCAATGCGGTCAACTGCATCAACGCCATTCTGCAGGCTCAGGACGGTCGTCTCCGAGCCAACTAAAGCCCTAGCGGCCAAGGCAGCCTCGTCGGTGCGATAGGTCTTGGTGCAGAACAAGACGAGGTCGACTGCGCCCACCTGCGCCGGATCGTCGGTGGCGCGGGCAGGCTTGATCAGGAAGTCGCCGAAGACGCTTTTCACCTGCAGGCCCTTCTTCTGGATGGCCTGAAGGTGGGCGCCGCGCGCGACGAAAGTGACTTCGTGGCCTTTCTGGGCGAGAAGGCCGCCGAAGTAGCCCCCGAGCCCGCCGGCGCCGATCATCGCGATCTTCATTCGATTGCTCCCCGTAGCCGTTCTCAAACGCTACAACACCTGCTGAGGGCGGTGGATGCGAAGCAGCAGTTCAGATGAGCTCGATGCGTTGATCCACGATCATTCCGTCGGGCCAGTTCCCGAGAACCCATTTTTGAACGGCTTGGAGGGCAGCCTGCAGGTATCCCGGCTCATTGCCGACCATGGCGCAGCTGACGAGCGCCTCCTGCCATTGGTCCTGCAGCCCCATCTCGGCCACGGATATGTTGAATTCGCGCCGAAGCCTGGCCATGAGAGGCTTGATGCGGCCGCGCTTCTGCTTGAGCGAGGTGCAGGCAGGCAGGTGCAGGTGTATGGTCAGGACGCCGATCACAGGGCCAGGAGCGCAACGCAGACGGCAGCGGCGAGCATGGCGCAGGCCGGAGCGCCCTCCCGCCCGCGGCGGGTGACACAGATGAAGCGATCGTTGATGCGCATGGATCGAAGCCTGATTTACGAATTCACAGTTCCGCTATACAATGCCCGGCGATGACCGAAGTCGAGGCTGCCTACAACCTGGCCCTGGACTATCTCTATTCTTTCGTAGATTATAGTCTCAAGCACTCGTCGGAGCTGGCGAAAGCCGAGTTCAACCTGGAGCGCATGAGGGCGTTGATGTCAGCGCTCGGAGAGCCCCAGGAAACGTACCCCATCGTGCACGTCGCCGGCACCAAGGGGAAGGGGTCGGTGTGCGCCCTGGCCGCCAGCGGGTTGCAGGCGGCGGCCTATCGCGTGGGTCTGTACACCTCGCCCCACCTGTTGGATTACTGCGAGAGGATCCAGATCGACGGCACGCCGGTCTCCCATGCGGAGCTGGCGAACCTGGTCGAGCGAGTGAAGACGGCCGTTGCGGCGATCCCAAAACTGACCACGTTTGAGATCACAACCGCCCTGGCTCTGCTTCACTTTGCAGACCAGAAGGTCGACGCGGCCATCATCGAGGTGGGACTGGGCGGCCGGCTGGACGCGACGAATGTGGTGACGCCCAGGGTCACGGTCATCACCTCACTCTCGTACGACCACATGGCGGTGCTGGGGAACACCCTGGCGGAGATCGCGGGGGAGAAGGCCGGCATCATCAAGCAGGGTGTGCCGGTGATCTCGGCACCCCAGAAAGAAGAAGCGCTCAACGTCCTGCTGCGGATCGCGCGGGAACGCGAGGCGGATGTCACGCTGGTGGGACGGGACATTAATTTCAAGCCGCTGGGTCACTCCCTGGATGGACAGGCGCTGCGAATCACCGGCCGCGGCAAGGCCCTGAGCTGCAGCATACCGCTGCTCGGGTCTCATCAAGTTCAGAACGCGGCCACGGCGGCCGGGGCCTTGTGGGCTCTCGATCAACAGGGCATCGAGGTCAGTGACATGGCGATCCAAAAGGGTTTCGCCCGCGTGCGCTGGCCGGGACGTTTTGAGGTCGCGCGCCGCGAACCGCCGGTCATCTTTGATTCTGCACACAACCAGGACTCTTTCGCGCGGCTGCGGCAGGCGCTCGACGATTATTTTCCGGGACGGGAGGTCTACCTGATCTTCGGAGCTTCCGAAGACAAGAACATGCCGGGGATGTTCCAAGAAATCAAGCACAAAGTCCGCCGCATGTTCGTCACCCGGGCCGACCATCCACGGGCGCTGGCCCCGGAGAGCATCCTGCCCGCGGCGGAAAGCGCGGGCATCCCGTCTGAGGTGCGAACTCCGGTCGCCACGGCCTTCGAGGCGGCGATCGAACGGTCAGAAAAAGATGGTAGCATTGTCTTGTCCGCAGGTTCGATGTTCGTGACTGCCGAGGCGATCGCGGCGTGGCAGGCTCGAGAGAGAAGCAATGCCCGACCATATCCGTGATTGCCTATCTGCGTCTCTGACGGACGGTGCGAGACAGGCCTTGTGAATCACGCAGCTGAGTGGAACGAAAGAGAAGACAACTTCACCCCGGCGCTATCGCAGCGCACCGAGGAGCTTTATCGCGTGCCAAACCGCGAGCCGGACGAGCAGGGGCTGATCGACGCGCCAGTGCTGCCGCTGCGCGACCTGGTGGTATTCCCGCGGATGGTCTCGCCCATCTTTGTGGGTCGCGAGGCGTCACTTCTGGCGATCCAGGAAGCACAGGCAAAGAACCGCACAGTGATCGGGCTGGTGCAAAGGGATCCTGAATTGGAAGACCCCCGGCCTGCGGATTTCCTTCAGATCGGGCTCGAAATGGCGGTCGGACGGCTGCTCTCGATGCCAGATGGCTCGTCGAGCGCCCTGGTGCAGGGAAGGCGGCGACTGGAGGTGGTGGACTTCATCCGCCAGAAGCCGTATCAGAGGGTGCGCGCCCGGCCGGTGTTTGAAGCGCCGAACGCGGATCGCCAGACGCAGGCGCTGATGCGCTCCGTGCTGGAGATGTTCGACAGGGTGGTCCAACTGGATCGATCGATCCCCGAGGAAGCGCATGTGTTCGCGATGAATATCTCGGAGCCGGGCTGGCTGGCCGACATGATCGCGACCTCCCTTTCGCTGAACTTCGAGGCGCGGCAGGGGCTGCTGACCCTGCTGGATCCGCGCGGACGGCTGCAGGCGATCAACAAGATCCTGGCGCAGGAATTGGATGTTCTGGAGTTGCAGGACGAGATCCACTCCAGAGTGCGAAACGAGGTGGACAAGACGCAGCGCGAGTACTACCTGCGCGAGCAGATGCGGCAGATCCAGAACGAATTGGGGGAGGGGGATGTCTTCACGCGGGACGCGGCGGAACTCAAACGCAGAATACAGGCCGCCAACCTTCCGGATGAGCCGAATGGTGTGGCGATGAAGGAGCTTGAGCGGCTGAATCAGATGCCGCCGATGGCGCCCGAGATCGGAACAATCCGGACTTACATTGAGTGGATCCTCGACCTGCCCTGGACGACGGCCACGCCCGACAACCTGGACGTGCGGCATGCTGCCCGGGTGCTGGAGCGCGATCACTACGGGCTGAAAAAGGCCAAGGAACGCATCCTTGAGTACATTGCGGTGCGCTCACTGAAGCCGAAGAAGGAACGCCAACCGATCCTGTGCTTCGTCGGTCCGCCGGGCACGGGCAAGACCTCGCTGGGGCGCTCGATCGCCGAAGCGCTGGGGCGCAAGTTCGTGCGGGTTTCGCTGGGTGGAATCCGTGATGAGGCGGAGATCCGCGGACACCGCCGGACTTACATCGGAGCGCTGCCGGGGCGCGTGCTGCAGACCATGAAGCGGGCGGGAAGCGTCAATCCGCTGTTCATGCTGGATGAGATCGACAAGCTGTATTCGGACTTCCGCGGCGACCCTGCATCGGCGATGCTGGAAGTGTTGGATCCAGAACAGAACAACGCCTTCAGTGATCACTACCTGGAATTGCCGTACGACCTTTCGAAGGTGATGTTCGTAACGACGGCCAACTACCTGGGACCGATCCCGCCGGCGCTGCTTGACCGCATGGAGGTGATCGAGTTCCCCGGGTACATCGAGGATGAGAAGCTGGAGATCGCCACACGCTACTTGATCCCGCGCCAGATCGAGGAGAACGGCGTCGGCGACATCGGCCTGCAGTTCGAAGCTGGCGCCTTGAAGCGCATCATCCGCGAGTACACGTTCGAGGCAGGGGTGCGCAATCTCGAGCGGGAGATCGGGCGGATCATACGCAAAGTGGCCCGCCTGAAGGCCGAGGGCCGGAAGTACTCGCCGGTAATCGCACCGGGCATCATCGAAAAATTCCTGGATCCTCCGCAGTACATCCCGCCCGAGATGGAGAAAGCCGATGAGGTAGGAGTGGTGCAGTCACTCGCATGGACCGAGAACGGCGGAGAGATCATGGCGGTTGAGGTGGCGGTGCTGGAGGGGAAGGGCGCGCTGCAGATGACCGGCCAACTGGGCGAGGTCATGCAGGAGTCGGCGCAGGCAGGCCTGACCTACATCAAGTCCCGGGCAGCCGTGCTGGGGATCGACCTGGAGGTCTTTGAGCGGATGGATATTCATCTGCACATTCCCGAGGGCGCGATCCCGAAAGATGGGCCGTCCGCGGGCATCACGATCGCGACAGCGATGATCTCGGCGCTGACGGGGCGGCCGGCGTTTCGGCACATTGGTTTGACGGGTGAGATCACACTACGCGGCCGGGTGCTGCCGATAGGCGGAGTGCGCGAAAAGGTGCTGGCGGCGCATCGCGCCGGCCTCAGGACGGTGGTGCTGCCGGAAAAGAACATGAAGGACCTGCACGACGTCCCGAAAACCGCGCGTGCGGAGCTGAAGATCATCCCCGTGAAGCACATGGATCAGGTGCTGGAAGTGGCGCTGACGCGCGAGGCGATCAGTGAGCCGCCACGGCCGCGCAAGCGTGGCGACGAGACCCCGGAGCCTCGAAACGAGGAGGCTGTGGAAAAAGAGTAGTCCTCCGGCGGAGGCGCGTGGGCGGAGAACAGCTGGACGAGCATTCGCGGCAATTCAAGAACAAAGACAGGAACAAGGGGTCATAGTAGGCGCCACCGGTGCGGAGAGACACCGGCCAACCTGGAGATGAAATGAAGACTGCACGCTTGGAACAATTGCAGACTGCCCTGACCCAGGCGGGACTCGACGCGGTGGCGATCAATCCCGGCCCGACGCTGACCTATCTGACGGGAGTGAGCTTTCATCTCATGGAGCGCCCCATTGTGCTGCTGGTGCTGCGTGACCAGGAGCCGGTGCTCGTGCTGCCGGAGTTTGAGATGACCAAAGCAGCGAGGATTCCGTTCAAAGTCAATGCATTCACCTACGGCGAGAACCCGGCCGAGTGGGGCGGCGTATTCAAGAAGGCGGTGATGTCGCTGGGGCTGGATGGCAAAAAGATCGGCGTGGAGCCGCGCCAGATGCGCCTGCTGGAATTCAATCATGTGCGCGGCGGCGCTCCGGGTGCAGAATTCCCGGATGCAACCGAGGCGCTGGCGTCCTTGAGACTCCGCAAGGATGAGAGTGAGATTGGGGCGATGCGACACGCGGTCAAGGTCGCGCAGGCCGCGTTGGAGGCCATTCTGCCTTCCATCAACGTGGGCGCGACGGAGCGTGAGATCGCAAATGCGCTCAGCATGGAACTGCTCAAGAACGGATCTGATGCGGAGCTGCCCTTTGCCCCGATCGTGTGCGCCGGGCCCAATTCGGCCGACCCGCACGCAACGCCTTCCGATCGCAGGATCGAGCGCGGCGATCTGCTGCTGGTGGACTGGGGGGCCGCGACGGATGGGTATATCTCCGATCTGACCCGGACGTTCGCGGTCGGCGAGGTGGAAGCCGAGTGGAAGAAGATCGCGCAGATCGTGTTCGAGGCCAACCGGGCAGGATGCGCAGCGGGGAGGCCAGGCGTTCCATGCGCCAGCGTGGACAAGGCGGCGCGGGCGGTGATCGAGCAGGCCGGCTACGGCCAGTACTTCACCCATCGCACCGGGCACGGCATTGGAATGGAAGGGCACGAGGAGCCGTACATGCGCGGCGACAACATGCGCATGCTGTATCCGGGCATGGCGTACACGGTTGAGCCGGGAATCTACCTGGCGGGGCGCGGGGGCGTCCGCATCGAAGACAATGTCGTGGTGACCAAGAGCGGCGTGGAGGTGCTCAGCGACATGCCGCGCGAGCTGCGCCTGGTGGGGTAGGCCCGCATTCGTATTGGTCCTAAGGGGCCGGCAGGACGGGATTCAGGGAGTCTACCTGCCTCGAGTGTTGAAGCGCCCAAATCACGAAATACAAATTGAATCCGAAGGGGGCGACAGCCGAGACGAAGTAGACAGAGTCCGGAGAGAACCCCGTCAGGACCCCGGCCCGGTTCAGCCCCGACAAGACCGTGGCGGCCAACTGGAACGCAGGCGGCACGAGCACCCAAAGCTCCACGGCCTTCTCCGGCAGACGTCGCGGCGACTGACGGAGGAGCAATAGGGGGCAGAGCAGGATCATCGCCGAGTAGGTATGCGAGTGCCACACAAAGGCGGACGTCGCGGCCAGTGTTCCCAGCAAGGCCGTTGCGAAGTATGGGGAGGCAGGGGCAATCGCCCGACGCCAAGGCGCCAGACCTGCCAGAGCGGTCAAGAGCATGGCGATAACAATCAAGGGCCACAGGACCGTGGGCTTCGTCAGGCCGTCCAGGAACAGACCCACTGCGCGCCAATTCATCATTACGTTAGGCCCCGTGGCGGGCAGGCCCCCTGCAAAACCAAGCCAAAGTTGCAGCAGTGCAGAGAAGCCCGGGCCTCCGATCATGGCGTATGAAGCTCCCAGCAGCAACGCAGACATCAATGCCAGGCCGACCAGGGTTCTTCCGGCTCTGCGCATCACAAGGGCGATCCCAATGAGCACCAAGTATTGCGGCTTGATCAACAGCCCGGAAAGCCACATGCCCGCGCGGTAGGGCTTCCCGGCGGCGGCGGCGCGCATGTATTCACCCACGAAGATCGTCAGCCAGGTGTTCACCTGGCCATAGAAGAAATTGAGGAACACAGGGAAGGATGCCAAGAGCAGGATCCAGACGCGTTTCTCCACAGGCGATCCCGTGTACCTGGACACAAAGAAGCGGATGTACCAGGCAAGGACCGCAAAATTGGCGGCCGTCCACAGGACATAACCCCATTCAGGACCCAGAGGTGAAAGAAGACCGAATGGCAGCAAGAAGACAGGAAGGTACGGGGTTGGTATCGTCGCGGTAGTCCCCTGGGCCCGGACATCACGTGGAAAGGCACGTTGTTGGACGGCCTCCAGGTTCTTAAGGTCATAGACCGCGGCGTAGCCGTCCGTGTTGGCAACCTCGCCCGCGCTCCAGAATGCACAATAGTCAATGCCGAGATGGCCGCAGAAATTGTTCCACGAGATATCCAGCGCAACCTGGGCGGAATAGAAGACGAGCAGCCCAGCAATGGCAAGGTTGACCCAGCCGTGACGGGACAAGCCCTGAAATGGAATCCTGAACGCGGGTCCGTGAGTTGCCTTCATGATGTGCTGAGGGGATTCTATCGCACGGACGAGGTCCGGATCGAATCGGGCGGCGGGGCACCAGACGTCGAAACCCGGGAGGCATAGTATAGTAAGCCGCCGCGGGAATGCCCGCGGATTGGAGCCTGAAACCGAATGAATCGCTCATTGCTGTGGCTTGCCGGCGCGCTGTTCTTGTGGGGGATCGGGGAGAGCATGTTCCTGCTCTTCCAGCCCGTTTACCTGCAGGAACTGGGGGCCAGCCCCATCGAGATCGGAGTGATCCTGGGGGCATTCGGCGCGGCGATGACGCTGACGCACGTACCGGCGGGGCATCTCTCGGACCGGCTGGGCCGGCGACCTATGCTGATCGCCGCCTGGCTGGTGGGTTTCCTGGCAACGATCCTGATGGCACTGGCGCTCAACCTGACGATCTTCGTGGCGGGGCTGCTGCTGTACGGATTGACGGCATTCGTGGCATCACCGCTGGACAGCTACACGACGGCGGCGCGGGGCAAGTGGTCCGTGGCACGGGCGATGACTTTCGTCTCGATGACATTCAACGGGGGCGCGGTGCTCGGGCCGCTGATCGGCGGGCGCGTCGCCGACGAGTTCGGATTCAGGATCGTGTACTTCATCGCGGCCGGGATCTTCGTGCTGTCGACACTGGCGGTGACGTTCATCTCGGCGCAGCCGCGCGATCAGCATGACCCTGACAACCCGCCTGCGGCGCTGCTCGGAAATCGCAAGTACCTCGCATTCCTGGCAGTGTTCTTCTTTGTGGCGTTCGCGGCCTACGTGCCGCAGCCGCTGTCGTCGAATTACCTGAGGAATCAACAGGAGCTTTCGCTCAGCACGATCGGACAGCTGATCTCGCTCGCGTACCTGGGCACCACAATCCTGGCTCTCGTCCTGGGGCAGCTCGAGGCCAGGACCGGATTCCTGCTGGGGCAGGCGGCCGTGGCGGCCTTTGCGGTGTTCTTGTGGAAGGGCCTGGGCCTGGGTTGGTTCGCGATCGGCTACTTCCTGTTGGGCGGCTACCGCCCACTGCGGAGTCTCGGCGTCGCGCAGGTGCGAGGCTTTGTGCACAAGTCACAGATGGGGCTGGCGTACGGCATGGCTGAGACACTGGGCTCCGCGAGTACGTTGCTTGCGCCGCCGCTGGCGGGAGTCTTGTATTCGCGCGATCCGGCCCTCATGTATCCCACCGCGCTGGTCCTGATTATCGTCGGCATCGGGATCACGCTGGCGATGGTGCCGCGCAGCAAGGTGCTACCGCCGGAGCATGTGGAATTGATGATCGATCTGTGAGTGGTGAGGGAGAAAGAAGAACAGAAGAAAGAAGAAAGAAGAGGTTTGAGGAGAATGCTTGAGATCGTACCCTTCGTGCTTGGTCCGGTGCAGACGAACGCGTACCTGATCGCGGATGCCTCGACGGGCGAGGCGGCAGTCATTGACCCGGCGTGGGATGGAGCCGTGATCCTGAACGAGGCGAAGAGGCGCGGCTGGAGGATCGCGCACCTGTGGTACACGCATGCGCACTTCGATCATATCGGGGGCGCGGGCGCGATCGCGGATGGGCTGAATCCGCTGCCGATGGTGGCGCTGCACCCGGCCGACCACGCGCTCTGGCGCCTTGAGGGAGGCGCGCCGGCGTTCGGCTTCAAGATCGATCCCGGCCCTGAACCGACGATCGATCTCCACGATGGTCAGAAACTGCACCTGGGAGGCGCAGAGCTGGAAGTGCGCTTTACGCCCGGGCACACTCCCGGGCACTGCATCATCTACGCGCCGGGGAGCGGGGTGTGCTTCTGCGGCGACCTGATCTTCCTGGCCGGCGTGGGGCGCACGGACCTGCCGGGAGGCAATTGGGAACAACTGAGGCAGAGCATCCGCACGCGGGTGTTCACGCTGCCCGAGTCCACGCGCCTGCTTTCAGGGCATGGGCCCGAGACCACCGTGGGGCGAGAGAAGAAATCGAATCCATTCGTCGGGGAGGATGCCGACCCGTTCGAGTGAGGGGCCTAGCAGCAACGGGCGAGGCGGCCGGCTGGCGCGCACGGGGGATGTTGGCGCCGGGCAAGGTCAGTAGAGGCGATCGCGACAGCGGACTTGACGGGCGCAAGGGTCTATTCGCGCGCCGAGGATGAAACAACGAGGATCAATAGGCAGGCTGGCAGCCAGGCGGGCACGGATTGGAGCCTGTGCAGCCCCCATCCCCGGCGAATCGCGCCGATTGATCAACTGGCATGGCGTGGAGATTTGCCAGGCTCCGTGCCAATATTGATGCTGGAGGCGGTGATGAGGGTGGAGATTGCTTCCCCTCGACGTCGCTCGGGGCGGGCGGGGAAGAACGCCCCTCGCAAAGACGTGAGGGAAAGACGCCCCTCGCAATGGCGTGAGGGGAGAACCCCATCGCAGCGTCGTGATGGGTGCAGTGTGGCGGCCTAGGCTGCCATCTTCTTTTTCATTGAGAACTTGAGGGCGGCCTTGT